>Ga0187894_10000475_pt1 | contig 54355 bp, 49 predicted proteins | sample GBC1701081metaG_FD_136650 | JGI IMG/M metagenome (GOLD analysis project Ga0187894, IMG submission 136650) | White microbial mat communities from a lava cave in the Kipuka Kanohina Cave System on the Island of Hawaii, USA - GBC170108-1 metaG ...
CAAAATCGCCATCTCGGATTGAAACTTCATGGGGAAAAAGATCCAAAAGATCACGCTCATCGTCAGCGTCGTGCCGGTGAACATGATCGCCCGCCCCGTCGTCATCAAGGCCTCTTCGATGGCCTGATCGTGGTTGCCGAAGCGCTGGAATTCCTCCACGATACGGGACAGGACGTAATAACCATAGTCGATGCCGATACCGATGCCGACGGCGGCGACAGGCAGGGAGTTGATATTGGCGTCGATGCCCATCCAGTACATAAAAGCCTCGGAAAGCGGTTGGGCGACGATGGAAGGAATCATGACGATCAGGGCCCCGACGACAGAGGCGTAGGTCAGCATACTCAAGATGAACACGGTAACCATGACGAGGATGAGGTTCCACTTGTAGGACCACTCGACTTCCTCGTTGACGGCGGCGAGGATGCCCAATAAGCCCCCAGCCAGACGGAAGTTAATATTCTCTACCGGGTTTTGTTCGATAAACTGGCGCGCCAGATCGATCGAGCCGACGACGGTTTCGTGGTTGTAGTCTTTATAGAAGACGGTGATGGTAGCGTTCTGCGAGTTCTTGTCGAGGAAAAGGTCAAGATCATCTGACCCTACAGTATTAAGGAACTGATAGAAGATGTTGCCGACGTCGCGGGGGTTGTCGGGGATGATGCCCCATTTGGGGATGCCTTCCTGGAACATCTGGTAGAGGCGGCGGGCCATGGTGGTAATCGTGATGCTACCGCCCACCAGTTTTTGCTGTTCCATGTAGCGTTGAAACTTTTCTAGAGTTTGCAGGGTGGTCGGATCCTTAATGACGCCCGCTTCTTTGCCTTCTGCCAAAATCACCAGTTGTGTTGCGCCGACGAATTTCTGGTTGATCTTGTCGTAGGCGACATTGTAAGGGTGGTCCGAATACAACAACGCTTTCCCGATGGAAACGTCGCCGATCTTGAGATCATGTGAGTAAATCATGCCAATAAGAAGCGCGAGCGAAAACCCGACGAGCACGGCATACCGCGCATTCCCCTGACTGATTCTGACCATTGTTCGGTTAATGGTGTTGTAGAGCTTGTCCGAAAACCGTGTTCCGGATTTCGGGTCGTGTGGCGGTGGCGGAATGTAGTAGAGAATAATCGGGTGCAAAGTGACGACGCTGATAAAGATCGTGAACACCCAGAAGCTTGAGACATACGCGAGCTTCTGAATCAGTGGGATATGCGCGAGCGCGAGAGTGAGGATAGCGAACCCGTCGGCAACGATCGACACGATCGCCGGGCTAAACAGGCTCAAATAAGAAGACATGATCGCGTCCATTTTATCGGCTTTGTCCCCCTTTTCGCGTTCGAGCCGATGATACTCTTCGTGATACCGCTCCATCGACTGGACAGAATGCGAGAGTGCGCGGGCGGTGATAAGCACCAGCACCACGAGCACGAGAGGATCAAGGTTAAAGCCGAACCAACCCGCCAAGCCGAGGGCTAACATCGAACTCAGGAGACCAGAGAAGAGGGGAACCCACACGCCGGTGAAGGTACGGAAATAGAACCACAGCATCGCAACGATGATCAAGACGGTGATACCGATAACTGCCAGGATGTAGTTTTTGTAGCTAAAGATCCACGAGTACAGCATGGGAAACCCGGCAATATAAACCGTGTGCTTCCCGTCTGCCTCCAGATTTTGCTGCAGCGTAGTAAGGCGATTATAGAGCTTACGGAAATCAACGCCTTCTTCCCAAAAGCCGGCCGAAATCAGTGCCGCGGTATTGTCGCGTGAGACAAAGAAGCCGTGCACCCCCTCGTTGGTATAGACGGCCTTCTTGATCGGTTTGACATCTTCGGGGGTTTTAGGTGGGGCCGGATACATGATCGGATAGGCAGTGATCATCGCCCCGGTAATACGAATATTTTTCATCTTTGGGTGAGTGAGTGACCGGACTTGGTAGGGATTCACCCCAGAGGTTTCCATCACATAGAGAGTCGCCTGATTGACTTTATTGATCGTGTCGACGTTGAAGATATCGCCATCTTTCCGTTCGACCATGATCATCAAAACGTTGGCGGTCCCAAACATCTTACGATACTTCTGGTAGAGCTGAATGTAAGGGTGCCCTGGGGGATAAAGATCGAAGAAGTTGGTGTACACCTGCATATTCCGCAGATTCCACCCCAGGAATAGGGTCGCAGCCGTAACGAACAGCAGCACTGGCACGCGAAATCTGAGGAGGAAGTTGATATAGGCTTCCATCCAAGTGCGCGGGAGCATTGTATTCCTCCTTTGCTAACGACACCGAGACACGAAATCCCTGTCTCGGACAAACAGCGCCAATCTTGGCTCTGCGAAAACCCGCTGCCTCAGTTGCGAACACTTACTTCTTCTTGAAGCGAGAAGCAAAGTCCACTTTCGCGCCTTCGCTGAAGAGGGTCAGGCCATGCGAACCGGTGAGGATGCCGTGGGAACCAGGAACGAGAGACAATCCCATGAACCAGTACAAGGAAAGTTCTTCCGGGGCATCGAGGAGACTCCAGTTTTTCCCCGCATCCGACGAGGTGAGGATGACCCCTTCGTCGCCTACGGCCAAACCGATATCGCCGTCAATGGCGACGTTATAAAGGGCCGTCTGAACGGGACTCTCGTACGCCTTCCAGGTTTTTCCACTGTCTTCACTTTGCAGAATCGTACCATCCATGCCGACCGCACATCCCAAAGCTCCATCTTTGAAACTCAGCCCCAAGAGCGTCGCTTCGGTACCAGTTTCCTGTTTCTTCCAAGTCTCACCGCCATCTTCGCTCATTAAGAGCGTTCCTCGCTCTCCAGCAATCCAGGCCTTCCCAGACTCATGCATCACCACTGCGTAAAGAAACACATCCTCCTCACCTGAACGGTTCTGCCATGTCTTTCCCCCATCGAGGGTCTGTACGATCGTGCCAAAATCACCAATCGCGATGCCACGCTTACTGTCGAGAAAAGTGACGTTAAACAGGTGGTGTGGAGTGCTGCTCACTTGCTTTTCCCAGTTTGCCCCTCCATCGGTCGTATGCAAAATTAAGCCGGACTTGCCCGCGATCCAGCCTTCCTTGGCATCAACGAAGCGCACTCCGTAGAGAGGGTCGAAGACTTTACTGTCTTGCTTTTCCCAGCTCTTTCCTCGATCTTTCGTGTGATAAATTGCCCCAAAACTACCCACTACCCACCCCTCATCGGGAGAGATGAGATGGGCAGCGTAGAGGTGGTCGCGGATGCGAGTCTCTCCTTGCGCGGCCGCATCGTTTAAAAACCCCCAACAGAGACAGGCTAACACCGCGGCACCTACCCAGAGCCGCCGGGGGTAGAAGGTTATCCCTTTCATAATTGGTCTCCCTCCTTGTTCCTTGGCTGGAAAAGTGTGCCCATCTCTTAGACCAGGAAGTGAACGCTTGTCAACAAACCCTTATGTTGAATCGTACCCAAGCTAATGTCATGTTCTGCCTAGACGAGAAGATTGCTATGCAAACGCCATGGCTTCGTTTTCTCCCCTTCACCGCCAGACTCTGTGAGAAATGCCTCGCTCCTTTAGGTTTACAGTGATATAGTGACGCGCATTTTCGACAAGGAGGGGGTCATGTCCGTCCAGCCGTGGAGCAGCAGTTATTGCCGCTTCGTGGTTCGTCATCGCGTGTTCGTCTTGCTCGTCCTCACGGGCCTGCTCTTCTTCTGCGCATCATGGGCACGACATCTTAGTCTCTCGTCGAAGATGACTGATTACTACCCGAGTCGTCACCCGCATGTCCGTCTCTACCGAGAATTCACCGAGATGCTGAAAATGACCAATGCGGTGATAGTAACCGTTGCTGTCAAACAGGGTACGATTTATACCAACGAGACTTTAGCGAAGATCCACCGGATCACGGTTGACTTGCTCGACACCAAAGGAGTGAATCCGTTCGAGGTCATGTCGCTCACTACTCCACGGCTCAAGGATATTCGTGTCCGTGAGGACAGTATCAATATTTTGCCGGTGGTCGACCATCCTGAGCAGCCACAAACTCCGGCAGCGCTCGCGCATATTAAAAATGCGGTATACACCAATCTGGGCATCCGTGGTGTGTACGTCTCGCCGGACGATAAGGTCGCCCTTATTCGTGCCGGATTTTGGGAGGGGATGACTGAGCCGCGTGCGGTACTTGACCGACTAAGAATGATCGCCGCGCGGGAACGTGATGCGCATACTGAGGTGGAGTTTACCGGCAATCTGCTACTCGCGGCGTGGCTGATTGAGGCAGCACCCTATGTCCTTCTGTTACTGCTTGTGAGTGGAATCGTCGCGCTCTTCTTTGCCGGCCAGATGTTTGGTTTTCTCAGCGGAGCCATACTGCTTATTTTGGTGAGTGTCATCGGAGGAATATGCGGAAGCAGCCTTCTGAGTGTTCAGGGGAGATCCCTCGAACCCTTTATGATGCTGGCGCTGTTCCCGTTGAGTGCGCGAGGAATTGCCTTGGTGGCCAATTGGCAACTGCGACTCGCTCGTGAATCTCAGTCGGTGGTCATTCCGTTCGCAGAGCAGGAAGGCCGACTGCGAGTGTTGGAGCGGACGGCGATGGTTCTGTGGTGGCCGCTGACGCTCGCCCTTGGTGCTGACGGCCTGGCTTTGGGAGCCCTTATGTTTTCTGATGTCCCAGCAGTGCAAGCTCTAGGCGCCTTTGGAGCCGGCTGGATCGTTGGACTCTTGCTCGCACTGTGGGTACTGTTTCCCCTGTGGTCTTCTGCCATTCGTTTGCGAAGCGTTGCCGATCGCTCTCCTGCTTGGGCACAGCGGTTAGCTGTGCAGATAGTAACAAAACTCTGCTCTTTCTCTCGCCCCTCCCTGACGACCTCACTCGGGGTATTGGTGCTTCTTGGGCTCGGGACCGTAGCCGCGTTTCAACTTAAAGCTGGGCGCGAGATGATGGGAAACTCGTTGTTCTATACCTCTCACCCCTACAATCGCGCGTTTGCCTTAGCCAATAAAAAGTTCATCGGCGTCAATCAATTAATCATCATTGCGCAGGCTACCGAGGAGTCTGCCTTTAGAAACCCACAAGCCCTGCAAGCGCTAGAATCGTTTCAACATTATATGGCTGAAGATGAACAATGTGGTGGCGTGGTGGCGATCACCAGCCTGATCAAATCGGTGACGCGGATGTTTCATGAGGATATCCCTAAGTGGGAAGTCGTGCCGGATGATATCGATTCTGCTGGACAAGTGATTTTTCGCATCATTTCCTCGGCTGCGACTCCGAGTGAGGTCGCCCGGTTTCTTTCGGCGGATTTCCGTGCGACCGCAGTGACACTTTTCTATCGTGACTATTCTCCGGCGATTGTGGACCGGGCATTAGCGCGAGCGCATACGTTTGCCAAGACTCAAGATGGAAATGGGGTACGATTCCGTCTTGCTGGTGGAGTGCTCGGCATCCTTGCCGCAATGCACGCAGCAGTGGAAAGGAATTACTGGCATTTCCTCGGTGCGTTTGTTCTCTTCACTGCTATTGGAGCCGTAGTAGAGCTAGGATTTAAGCAGGCGGCACTGGGAATCATGATTGTACTGCTCTGTTCTCAGGCGATTACGCTCCTTTTTTTATGGGGAGGGAAAGGTATTGATCTGAACGTATATACCTTGCCAGTGGTGATCTTGAGTTCTGGAATGTTACTTGTTCCGGCTTTTCTTACTTGGGTGGAGGATAGTACAGGGGTACACCCTCGAGCCTTCGCGATGACCAGCTTGATTCTTGCAGCGAGCGCCGTAGTCTGGCTCTGCTCTCCTCTGCGGTTGCAAGCGCAGCTGGGAGTGCTGCTTATTATCCTCGCGTTCGTGCATACGCTGCTTCCCCTACAAATCAAGCGTCTCTTCGATCTCAGAACACACCCTGAACCCACAAAGTAAATTCGTCTGCGATGACGATCACAGAGGACACGGATATTTGCTGAGGTCAAAGGAAAACTTAATTCTTTGGGATCCAGAACCAGATAGTCATTTCCAAGACCGTGGCCTTTAAAAAAACTATTTTTTTCACTCCGATTCTCTCAACTTGATTTAGTCCTGCCAAATTTTTCCCGGGTTGAGAATGTGCTTCGGATCGAAAAGTTGCTTGATTCCTTTCATCAATGCTAAGGCTGAACCATGTTCCTGTTGTACGTACTGACGGCTGCCTAGACCAATTCCGTGCTCGCCTGAGGCGGTACCGCCGACTGAGAGAACAAACGAGACAATTTCGTCTTTCGCTTGGTTGGCCGAGACCCAATGCGCCGTATCGTTGGGATCCTCTCGGAGCAAGGCGTGGAGAATACCGAGGCCAGCATGGCCAAAAGTATGGAGTACGACTCCATGCCGTTGGGCAATGGTGTAGCTCTGCTCTACCACATCAGGCAGACGCGCAATGGGAAACCCGACATCGGTACGGATCGTCTTTGCCCGTGGATTGAGAGCTTGGATTGCCCGAGTTGTAAAGTGTCTGACTTCCCACGGGTTACGACCGCCGGGAAGAACGATGAGCGCACCTTCATGACTCTCACACAGGGCCTGTGCGGTAGCAAAGATTTCATCGACCGAGGACGGGGAACCATGGACTTCGATAAAAAGCGAGGGTTTCTCTTCAAGGCCGAATTTTTGCAAGCGATTGAGAGCAGCGATGGAGCGGCGGTCGAGGAACTCGACTGCCGCGAGGTCTATGCCATACCGCATCATTTCGGCGATGGCGGTAACGGCGGCTTTTTCTGAAGGAAAAGTGAAGGCTCCTTGCCTTCTCCCTTGAGGGAGACCGACCAGCGATAGCGTAAGTTCCGTCGCGACGGCAAGGGTTCCTTCGGAACCGACGAGTAGACCGAGGAGATGATAGCCAGATGAAGTCTTGCGGCTGCGAGTACCAAGATGGAGGACTTCGCCGGTGCCAGTCACCACAGTGGCCGCTTTCACATGTTCACGAGTACCACCATATTTGACCGAATAGATGCCACTCGCATTATTCGCCACCATACCCCCGATGGTGGCCACATCGGAGCTCCCGCCAGGCGAGGGTGGAAAGAAAAGTCCATGTGCTTTAAGTTGGTCGTTAAGACGGTTATAAACGACACCGGGTTGAACAGTGACCTGTAAATCCTCTGTATGGACGGTAAGAATTCGATCCATCCGCGAAAGGTCGAGGACAATGCCACCACGCACGGGGATCGGATTGCCCTCCAGGCTCGAGCCAGCCCCACGAGCAGTTACGGGAATAGCCCGCTCGTAAGCATAACGGACAACGCGGCTCACTTCATCGGTCGTCACCGGCCACACGACAACGTCAGGCAGAAAGGCAGGGCAAGACGATTCATCATGTGAGGCGAGCTCTAGGTCAGCCGGTTTGCTCGAAGCCCGGTCTGGAGAAAGGAGTAAAATGAGACCATCAGTGAGGGACATAGGAATGCTTAAAGGAGTTCAAGAGTGAGAATCAAATTCTTTTCCCTCTCAACATGTTCTAAACTTTAGCTTCTAGGTTTTTGACCTTTCCGTCTACTGACTACTAACTACTGATTACTTTCTTTGCGCTTTGGCCGTAAATTCTGCTGGAGAATCCGTTTGCGCAGGCGAATCGTCTGCGGCGTGATTTCTACCAGCTCGTCATCAGAGATCCATTCCAGCCCGTCTTCCAGGCTCATCTCGCGATGTGGAGTAAGCCGTACCGCCTCGTCATGCCCAGAGGCACGCATATTGGTGAGTTTCTTCTCGCGACAGGCATTGACGTCAAGATCTTTATCACGCGAGTACTCTCCAATGACCATACCTTCATACACTGGCGTTCCTGGAGGGGTAAACAGGATCCCTCGCTCTTGCAAATGAAAGAGGGCATAGGGAACCGCCACTCCTTCTCGGTCAGAAACTAATGCGCCGTTGGTGCGACTCTGAATCGCCCCTTGCCAAGGGGCATAACCATTGAACAGTGCGTTCATAATGCCATTGCCACGAGTGTCAGTGAGGAAATGGGAACGAAATCCGATCAACCCCCGTGATGGGACCGAAAACTCCAGTCGTACCCGGCCTGAACCGGTGTGTTCTACTTTGGTCATGACCCCGCGACGCATCGCTAACAGTTGCGAGACGACTCCGATATAGTCTTCCGGAATATCTACGAGGAGCAACTCCATCGGTTCCTGGAGCTTCCCCTCGATCTCTTTGGTGACCACCGTCGGCTTAGAGACCTGCAGTTCGTAGCCCTCGCGTCGCATCGTCTCAATCAGAATAGCTAACTGCAACTCTCCTCGACCTAAGACGCGAAAAGAATCTGGCGAGTCGGTTTCCTCAATGCGCAGGCTAACATTCTTGCGTGCCTCAGCCCAGAGTCGTTCGCGCAATTTTCGCGAAGTCACAAACTGCCCTTCGCGGCCAGACCACGGAGAAGTATTCACACCAAAGATCATGGAGATAGTGGGTTCATCCACGCGGATAGCAGGAAGAGGCTGTGGGGTTTCTCGGTCAGAGATGGTCTCGCCGATTTGAATCTCTTCAATCCCGGCAACTGCGACCACATCGCCTGCTTGAGCATTTTCAACTTCGACCCGTTTTAAGCCTTGCCAGGTATAGAGTTGTACTACTTTACAGGGGACCTGCGAGCCATCGAGACGACAGAGGGTATAGAGACCAGTCGTTTGCAGTTTGCCACTGACAATACGACCAATGGCGAGCCGTCCCACATAGTCATTGTAATCGAGATTATTGACCTGAAACTGGATTACCGCAGCAGGATCGCACAGCGGGCCGGGCAGGGCGGAGGCGATTAACTCAAAAAGCGGGCGCAAATCTTCAGACTCTTCGGATAACACACGTTTGGCGATACCTGCACGCGCGTTGGTGTAGACTACTGGAAATTCTAGTTGTGTCTCTGTGGCATCAAGGTCGATAAACAGATCATAGATTTCATTTAAAACTTCAGTAATCCGGGCATCGGGACGGTCGATTTTGTTAATACAAACGATGGGAGGGAGTCCAGCTTCGAGCGCTTTTTTCAGGACGAATCGTGTCTGTGGCAGCGGCCCTTCTGAAGCATCGACTAACAGCATGACTCCATCGACCATGGCGAGTGAACGCTCGACTTCTCCGCCAAAATCTGCGTGCCCTGGAGTGTCGACAAAATTGATTTTCACTCCCCGGTATGTAATAGAAGCATTTTTAGCGAGAATAGTAATCCCGCGTTCCCGTTCAAGGGCGAACGAGTCCATCACGCGATCAACGAGGTGCTCTTTGGCGTGAAATATGCCACTCTGGCGAAGCAACGCGTCAATCAACGTGGTTTTACCATGATCAACATGGGCGATAATGGCGACGTTACGAATATCCCCCCGGCGGGGCGTGCCGTTCTGCAAAATGATCCTCCTTGAGATGGAAAAGGGGCTGGAGAACTCCGCCCTGTCCAGGGCGCTCGCGTGATGGAGAGTATTGTGCCGAATTTGTGAATCGAAGTCAGCAGGGGTACCCACGAGTATGTTTTGATGTTTTCCTGCGCGGATTAACTACTCTTCACTGACAGCTATGAGACGACCAAAGGCAGAAAGAAGAGTTGTTAGTAGCACAGGAAGTTTGCCGCTCACTAAAGTCCCTTTTCCTCCTGCCGATGGCTAGGAACGGTGGAGGATCAGCGGTTGCTAGAGTCAAAAAGAAGCGGTGGCGTTCGCCTGCATTCTCCTCTATGGGGATGACAAATATCTTTCTAGAATCATACGGCTTTTGGCAAGATATTTGCCCCAGGTCATGCAGCGTTAGAAGGAATTTATGGCAAGTATAGAGAGGAGATGTTCCATGCGCCAGCAGAAGGGCAAAATATCTGCCGGACAGAAGCGCGGGGCAAAGATCAGTACCAAAGCGAAGACTCAAAGGGTGGCAAGAACAAAGAAAAGTGTCAGCCGTAGGAAAGGGATGGTTCGCCTTAACACCAATGCTCAGTCGGCTCCGCAAAAAAGGCAACGTCAGGCATCATATGTCAAAGGTAGTCTTAGTCCCTTAGTGCCAGTGTTTCTTCCCTGTGATCTTGTTGGTCCAGATGGAAGGGAGCGATTAGGCTGGGAAATGCGAGTTGGAGAAATGATGTTTGGGCGAGCAGATTCCAAAGAGACCTTGCTTGCCTATTACACTCGCCTTCATGATCCTTTGCCGAGTGGGCACTGGCGAGATCGCGCATGGCAGCCACAAAAGAAGAAATCAGTCGGGCGCCGTCCTCGTGATCCTCACAAGGGAGATCTCGATGAGAACGCTGAACAGGATGAAGATGAGGCCTGGGAAGAATAAGCACTAACAAACAAGCCGTAGTTCTCAGTTGCCAGTTGCCGAGTGACGGTGTAAGAAAAATACAACACAGGCCGGTATGCTGAAAACCATTTTCTTCGATCTCGATGGCACTCTGGCTGACGACGGAGACTCCATTACTGCGGCACTCGCTGGGGCCTGCCACGTGGTCTGCAGCCGTTGGCCAGAACTCAATGCTACTGAACTCGCGATTCTCTATCGTCAATTTTCTGACGTAGCTTGGGGGGATTTCGACAAATATCTGCGCCATCTTTCCTCCCCTGAAGCCATGCTGGCAGCGGTCTGGAATCAGACCCTTGTAAACAAGGGGGTGGGCGACTCTCTTGTGGAACAAGAAGCGGCAGAAGCATATTGGCAATACCGTCTTCGTCATTGTCAACCCTACGATGATGTCGTATCTCTTCTTCAGGACCTAGCTAACCGCTACCCTCTCTGCGTACTTACGAACGGTGCGCCAACTATGCAGCGCGCCAAATTGGCGGCAACGCAGCTCGCTCCTTTTTTTCAGCATGTGTTCGTTGGTGGCGAATTTGCCCGTGGCAAGCCAGATCCGCTGATTTTTCGTGCAGCACTGGCGGCTGTCGACTGCCAACCTGCCCAATCGGCTCATGTTGGAGACTCGCTTGTTCACGACATCGCTGGGGCGCGTGGTGTGGGCATCCATAGTATCTGGATCAACCGCAAGGGGCTGACTCACGCCACTTCGGCGAACGAACATAGTCCTCGCCCAGACTTTGAGATTTGTACGCTGGCGGCACTCTCCGATTGTGTGGAGCAAATTAATCATGGGTCATGAATGTTGACAAAGTATTCGTGACTTCTTTGTCTAGTCTTTAAATTATCTTCAATTCTCCTGGCCCTCAGTCTGCACTGCTTATTCCCTTTTCTTCTCTGGCCTTGCTCGCTTGCCAATTGTTCAGCTAAGAGGAGAAAGTAATTCTTTTCCAGTACAAAAGGCGAACACGAGTAATCTCTTTTTTCTGTGAGAGGAAAAAAATGAATAAGAAAGCCTACGATATCCTGCTGTTCAGTTATTACCGTGATGCTGAGCTACGTGGCGCCGATCTTATCCTGCGCTTGATTAATCGTACCGATAACCCCGAACTGCAAGAAAACCTCTCGCGCCATTTAGCCGACGAAACAAATCATGCGTGGCTGTGGACCGAGCGGATCCGTGCGATCGGCGGACAGCCGGTCCGTATTGCTAATGGCTACCATCGTCACCTGCGGCGCAAAGCGGGCCTCCCCTCAAACCTGCTTGATCTGCTCGCCTTAACTTACGTCGTAGAGGAGCGCGCCAGCAAACGCTACGAAGAACATGCTTCTCGGCCGGACGTCGATCCTGACACCCTCAAAGCGCTTAACGAGATGCGGATGGATGAAGATTGGCATCTCTCTTGGGTGGGAGAGGCGCTCAGAGAATTAGGCAAGAAAGAGGGTGAAGAAAAAGTCGCCGCAACCTTGGATCGCTATCGCGCATTAGAGGCTGAAGCCTTCGCGGAAATGCTGATGGATGAACAAAGGGCCTTACAGGAAATTGCCTCTGAGGAGAGCCACAAGAGAGATTGAACTCTTTTCCGAAACGATTATATTTTCTTTTTCTTGCGTGACACGTAATCAACAAGCAGATACTCACCAAGATGATCAGGGCGGGTATAGAACGCCCGTCCACGATTGATTTGGGTCATTTTATCAACAAAAGCACGCAGGCTTGGGCTGTCGTCGAGCATAAAGGTGTTGATCGTAATTCGTCGTTGCGTAGCTTTCTCGACTTCCCTTAAGGTTTCCTGAGCTGCACGCATGCTAATACCGCCAAAGGACAACGGCCATTCACAGTAGAGACGGCCGCGCGAAAAATAGGCGGTTGGCTGTCCATCGGTGACAACGATAATATTTTGATTGTGGCTCGGATGCCGGTGCAAAAGATCACTGGCCAGGCGGATACCGTCCTGCAAATTAGTAAACGGGTCACCCATGTTCCAACTGGCCTCGGGGAGATCCTTTATCTTGAGCTCAACCGCACGAGTAAAAAATCCTACCACCGAGAAATAATCACGCGGATAACGAGTGCGAATGAGACTTTCCAAGGCGAGGGCCACTTTTTTTGCTGCCGCGAAACGCCCTTCCCAACTCATAGACCAGCTCATATCCAGCAGCAGAACCGTTGAGCTCGTCGTTGTATGGTCAGTATCATAAATAGTGAAGTCTTCTGGGGCCATCTTCAATGGGACACCCGAGCCACGCAGCAAAGACTTTTTCAAGGTACCAACAAGGTCCAGATGCATGGGGTCGCCGTAGGTATAAGGGCGAGCTTCGTCGATTTTGATTTCGGCAACTCCACGTTGATCTGCTGCATGGGCGCCGGTGCGATCGCGCAAGAGGTTCGCGTAAATATCTCTTAAGGCCAACTGACCAATACGGCGAACTCCCTTGGGAGAGAGGGCGAGACGACCTTCGCGAGAAATAAGAAAACCTGCGTCTTGCAACATTGCTTGCATCTGCTGCAGATTCTGAAAATCTTGCCAGACTCCTTGGCCCATCAGTTCCTGCAGTTCGTCTGGATTAATATTATCGGAGCGACCGGAGAGAAGATTTTGCTCCATGTCCTGGAGTTGCTGCATCTCCTGCATCAGTTGCTGCGTTTGCTTAAAATCGAGCGACTGGGGTCCATTAAAGAGATCTTTATACCGGCGTTGGAAGTCCTCCACGGAACGGATATTGTTGAATTCCTCCATCAACTCATTAAAGGCTTGCTGAGCGGCTTCGTCTTCGAACTCATATTGTGCCAGTTTTTCCAGTTGATCGCTGAGTCGTTGGGGAAGCTGTTTGAGAAACTGTTCTTTGTCTGCGAGTTCCGGCTTTTGCGGTCGTCGTTCTTGTAAAGTTTGCTGCTCCTGATACAAGATATTTTCGAGCTTCTGATTCATTTCATCGAGCGAGGAGCGCAAGTTGAACTTACGATAGCGTTTGCGCATCTCCTCGCGCAGGTCCCGCACTAAATCATCGAGCCCTTTGAGCTTTCCTTGCTCATCATCAAGCCCCTGGCGCATCATTGATTCCATGGCTTGCTGAAGGTCGTCGGTTGAGGAGAGGTGCTTTGCCAACTCTTCGAACAGTTGGTCGGCGGAGAGCCGCACTCGCTGGGTTCCATCCCATTCGGTGTACCGTATCGTGATCATGCAATGACCTTAGCAGAAAACAAACAGGGAAATACAGCTTCCCCTACGAAAGAATCTGAAGGGAAAGGGAGAGTCCAGGGCATGCTGATGTTTGTCGCTGATCTATGCTCGATAGGTGTAACGTCCACCTTCACGCTCTTTATTGAGCTTCTGGTGGAGATGCAAACCTTCTAGCACGAATTCGGTCGCCGAAGCGATCTGCGCCGGTCTGTCATTTGCCCCGAGCGCAGCAAGCGCTTCTTTGAGGCCAGGGATGTTTTGCGGTTCTTCTAGGTAAGCGCTGGATGCCATCGCATCAGAAACTTTTACGCCCCATCCATTGGTAAAATATGTCACCACTGGCTTGAGGGTATCGAGCTGAAAATAACGGTCAAAGACTTTGAGTACAGCCCGATTCACTAGCCGTTCGATAAGATCTTCCTCGCGCTTATCTTCGCCAGAGTACTCTAACTCGATCTTACCCGAGGTGGAGGCGAAAAGAGCGTGCAGGTCGCTAATCCGCGGAACGATTTCTTTCTCGCTCAGACGGATAGTACGTTTCTCGGCATTACTGAGCACACTTTCTAGATTATTAATGCTCACACGCACGCTTACTCCAGACGATTGATTAATTTCGTTGGATGCGCGGGCTTCAATAGTGAGCTGGGCGATAATCTCTTTCATAAATCGAGGAATATGCAAAACGAGTTCTCCCCGTGGAAAAATAGTTGCTTCTTGCTCCATGATCGAAATTTCGTGCTCAAGCGAACGGGGGTAATGAGTGCGGATCTGGACGTCAAAACGATCTTTCAGCGGAGTGATGATGCGACCGCGGCTGGTGTAGTCCTCAGGGTTAGCGCTGGCAACGATAACGATATCGAGTGGCAGTCGGATTTTGAATCCTTTGATCTGAACGTCTTTTTCTTCCATTAAGTTAAAGAGACCTACTTGCACCTTCTCGGTCAAATCCGGGAGTTCATTGATAGCGAAGATCCCCCGATTAGTGCGAGGAATGAGACCGTAGTGGATAGTTTCTTCATCAGCCAGATAACGCCCTTCCGCAACTTTGATCGGATCAACCTCGCCAATGAGGTCAGCAACTGCCACATCTGGGGTTGCCAATTTTTCCGCGTATCGCTCCTCGCGTGGTAACCAACGGATTTCAAGACTATCACCGTGTTCCGTTGCTAAACGACGCCCTCCCGGGGTGATAGGCTCGAATGGGCTTTCAGGAATCTCTGCATCACGAATGATCGGTACGTGCTCGTCAAGCAACGAGAGGAGTCCACGAATAATACGGGATTTCGCTTGGCCGCGCTCGCCAAGGAACACCATGTGATGTCCAGCAAGAATCGCATTCTCGATTTCTGGGATGACTGTATCTTCGTAACCAATAATTCCCGGGAGAATACGTTCGTCACTCGCCAGCATACGCAACAAGTTCGCGCGCATCTCTTCTCGAACAGGCAGGGTGCGATAGCCAGCCTTTTTTAAATCTCCTACAGTTTTTGCTTGATGACGGAGCGCTTCATTTGTTGTGTTGTGTTGCACGAGGATGTTCACCTTTGATTGGGGCTTTCTCCCGCCACCGCCGGCGGTGAGGTAAAATAGGGACGAAGTCGATCATAACTTTCGAGTAAATGCTGCGGCATAACATGGACAGCACCGACTACTGGCATAAAGTTAGTATCTCCTACCCAGCGTGGTACCACATGCCAGTGGAGATGGTCGGCTACTCCTGCACCAGCACATACCCCAAGATTAAGTCCCACATTGATACCTTGTGGCTGTAAAGCAGCCTCGAGTACGGCTACGGTACGGCGAAGTTCGCGCATCAGATCAGCAAATGCGGCTTCGGGAAGGCCAGCGAGCGCCGCGGTATGACGATGGGGAGCGACCATCACATGGCCGTTGTTATAAGGGTACTTGTTGAGCATGACGCGGGAATGAGGAGTGACTCGTACGATCAGGTTTTCTCTGAGAGTCTCTTCTTTGAGAGGAAGGCAAAAGATGCATCCTGGGGGTTTTTCTTCCTCGATATAGCGCATTCGCCACGGTGCCCAGAGGACCTGCACTCCTTCCTCCTTGCCGAGGGAATCCTGCGGCTCACGGGCACTCATTCGTCCTTCTCGTCTCCGTTCTCTTCATCACCGTTCATCAAGTCGGTCTCTGAGAAAGGTTGGCCGTCGACTCGCAAGCGTAATTCTTTGCCAACTTTAAAAAGCGGCACCTTCTTGGCGGCGACTGAGACGATCGCACCGGTTCGTGGATTACGTCCTTCCCGGGCAGCTCGCTGTTTAATCATGAAGCTGCCGAATCCACGGATTTCGATACGATCGCCCTTGGCTAGGGCGTCGGTCATACTATCGAAAACCGCATTCACCATCACTTCTGCATCCCTGCGCGAAAAGCGCGGGTACTGCTGCGCTACTTCTTCAATCAAATCCCGCTTGGTCACAACTAGGCTTTCCTTCCTTATGAAAATCACAGATTGAGACGCAAGAACTGCATCCTACCTGCCTCACTTACGACAATTCCACCTACGACCGTAACCGCTCGCTTCTCCGGTATGAGAGCTCCCTTGCCAGAAGATTGCGTGCATCAAACTATAGCACGTCCTTAATCAAAGTCGGCAAAGCGAAACCCCATTTCGCCTATCCTCTCCGTCTGCCTCCCTTTTCATCTCCTTCGTCCTTATCGAGGCGCAATTCTTCACGGAGAATATCTTCAAACGAAAACCGGGCTCCTTCACGCTCTTGCTTCAGATAGGCCTCCATCTCCGCGCGCTCTTCGCTTCGGCGCAGTGCTTTAATGCTCAGGCCCATCTTGTGCTCGCGCGGGTCGATATGAATAACTTCAGCCTCGACGCCCTTCCCAACCTGGAACAACGCTGAGGGCTTCTCCACGCGCTCAGTAGAAAGCTGGGAGATATGGACTAGACCTTCCACTCCTTCTTCAATTTCGACGAAGACCCCGAAATCAGTCACGCTCGTAATCTTACCTTGTACTCGACTCCCGACCGGATGGCGTTGGACCAAAGTCTGCCAGGGGTCTGGTACTACCTGTTTGATTCCAAGCGAGACGCGTTCGTTCTCAACATCAACTCCTAAAACAACCGCGTCTACCTCATCTCCTTTTTTATATAACTCCGATGGATGCTTGACTTTTTTCGTCCAATGGAGATCAGAAATATGAACGAGCCCATCGATGCCTTCCTCGACCTCAACAAAAACGCCGAAATCCGTGATGCTTTTCACTTTGCCATGAATACGGCTCCCTACGGGATGATTGGCTCGAACAAGTTCCCATGGATTTGGACCAGTTTGCTTTAACCCTAACGAAATGCGCCGATGCTCCTGATCGATTTCGAGAATCACGACATCGATTTCTTGACTATCCGAGAGAAGCTTGGAAGGGTGCGTAATCCGCTTCGTCCAGGACAATTCTGAAACATGCAGTAAGCCTTCGACGCCACTTTCGAGTTCAACGAACGCCCCATAGTCAGCGAGGCTTACCACTTTTCCGCGCACCCGGCTGCCGACCGTGTAACGCTCAGTAACTGATCCCCAAGGATCAGGTATCAATTGTTTGAGACCGAGAGAAACCCGCTCACGCTCCGGATCATATTTCAAGACGACCACTTTGATCTTTTCGCCCGCTGCTACCACTTTGGAGGGATGATCAATCCGCCCCCAGGACATATCAGTAACATGCAGGAGCCCATCAATGCCGCCAAGATCAATAAACGCACCGTAATCGGTAATGTTCTTGACCGTCCCTTCGAGAATCACCCCTTCTTCGAGGAGCTTGAGTGTCTCATCTCGTAAATTGGTGCGTTCATTTTCCAATACGGCGCGACGAGACACCACGACATTCGCGCGAGCACGATTGTACTTGAGAACCGCAAATCTCCCCTTCTTGCCAATGAAACGGTCGAGATCACGGACGGGACGAAGATCGACATGCGACCCGGGCAGAAAGGCAAGGACTCCGATATCAACTTTAAGGCCGCCTTTCACTTTTCCGATAATCGCTCCTTCAATGGGGGTCTTGTTGTTGTACGCCTCTTCGATATCGTGCCAAATACGGTACTGCTCGGCTTTCGCTCGCGAGAGCACGATTCCTTCCTGCTCCGCATCGGCTGCATCAAAAAAGACCTCAATCTCTTCTCCTTCACTTACAGTGATTCTTCCGTCACGCAGACGAAATTCAGAAACCGGAATATGTCCTTCAGATTTGTACCCGATATCGATCGTCACAAACTCTGGTCCGATGTTGACGACTCGTCCACGAACGATTTCTCCTGGCTTCACCGACCGCAAGCTCTCTTCAAACATCTGCCCGAAATCTTCCCCCATCCCTCCTTTTTGCGGTGTTGCTTCAACGAATGCGACTTTGTTTTGTTCCATGTTGCTGGTGTACCCCCTAGGAATCTCCCTAATGCTCGCCTTTCCATACTCCCCTCCCCGAAAGGTTGCAAGAGCGGTTTTTCGTTTTTTCTCTTGCCGCCATCAGTACTTGCGCTTGGTGTGGACGTACTGAACCAGTAAATCCACGACCGCTCCGAGGGAGAGTGCTGTTGTATCAATGGTCATGGCGTCAGCAGCACGACGTAACGGGGCGTGTTCGCGGCCGCTGTCGCGCTGATCTCGTTCCGCCATTTCCCTGGCGGTTACATCAAGTGTTGTCGCAATACCTTGCTGTTGCAATTCAGTATAACGGCGGCGCCCGCGTTCTTCAGACGACGCATCGAGATAAAATTTGATATCGGCATCAGGAAAAACCACCGTTCCTATATCACGGCCTTCCATGACTACCCTGCCGTCTTTTCCCAGGTCGCGCTGGAGCGCCAGCAGATGCTGACGCACGATCGGCTGCGCAGAAACCTTGGATGCCAGCTGACTGACTTCTGGCTGACGAATATCCGCGGTAATATCGCGTTCTCCGAGAAAAAGCCGGACGCCCGTCGGGCTCGAAACGAAACGCAGAGCCAGATTCTTGCACAGAGCGGCGAGCTGGTGCACATCCTCTGGGTCGACGCCCTGCTCCCACGCTAGGAGCCCAATCACGCGATACAACGCACCTGTATCAATATAACGATACCCAAGACGTTCGGCTAACAAGCGACTCGACGAGCTTTTGCCTGCACCGGATGGGCCGTCAACGGTGATAATAAGACCAGTCTTCATACCTGTATGGTGGTTGGCCCAGTGAGTTCTCGCACCAGGCCATAGAAGCCAGGAAACGAGATCGCCACCGATGCCCCTCCTTCTAGCACTATCTCCCCATTTCCGGCTAGCCCCGCAATGGTCAGTGCCATGGCGATGCGATGGTCGTCGAAGCTGTGCACGCGCCCACCGTGGAAATCGTGGTTTCCTTCAATGATTAACCCATCCGGCAACTCAGTTACTCGTCCGCCTAACGTGCCCAGCGTTGTAGCCAGTGCGTGCAAGCGATCACTCTCCTTTACGCGCAGTTCTTGGGCTCCGCGAATAACTGTCGTCCCCTGGGCAAAAGTAGCAACGACCGCGATCGCCGGGATCTCATCGATCGCCCGTACTACTAGCTCTTCACCAATCTCGATACCGCGTAGTGAACTCGTTCGCACCAGGAGATCTCCCACTGGCTCACCGCAGATCTGGCGAGCATTGTTTATCGTGATCGCTCCGCCCATTGCCTGCAACACTTCGAGAACCCCAGTACGAGTCGGATTCAGCCCAACTCCACATACGCGGAGTTCTGACCCCGGGACAAGCAAAGCCGCAGCAATAAAGAAAGTTGCGGAGGAAAGATCGCCCGGCACTTCTACGTCGCAGGCCTGCAGCTCCTGCCCACCGTCAAGGGCAACTTCGGTCCCATGGCGTTGAACCTGGACCCCAAATGCCGGCAACAAGCGTTCCGTGTGATCGCGCGACTGCACCGGCTCCCACACCCGAGTCGTGCCGTGGGCCTGTAAACCAGCCAGCAAGATCGCGGATTTCACCTGCGCGCTGGCAACCGGACTACGGTAGGTGATGCCGCGCAAGCTTTTGCCAGTGATACGAAGTGGGGCTCGATTGTCAGCCCCTTCACCGGAAATCTCCGCATGCATTTCCCGCAGAGGGGTAATGATCCGTCCCATCGGACGACTGCACAAGGAAGAGTCGCCATCAAGCCGAGAGCTGAATGGACGACCGGCCAGCAGGCCAGCCAGCAGCCGCATCGTCGTCCCTGAGTTGCCACAATCGATTGCGCCGGGAGCAGCCCGCAGCCCGTTCCAACCACGGCCCTTCACTCGCACCTCTGTGGTTGATTGAACGATGTCCACTCCAAGAGCACGAAAAGCGCCGACCGTGCTCCGGTTATCCCCACCGCCAGAGCAGTTGAGAATGCTGCTCTCCCCCTGTGCGATAGCCGCGAACATCACCGCCCGGTGGCTGATCGACTTATCGCCCGGAAGCGTAATCTCGCCGCATACGCCAGTAGGAGCAGGGCGGATACGCACGGTGTCAGTCATGCTTTTTCTCGTAATTGGGTTAACCGCTGGCGCTCTTCTCGTGCGCGGTTGATGGCCAGGGAGAGGGCTTCACTGTCCTCATTGGCAATGGCAGTTTTTAGCCGCGCGAGAGCAGCCTCGAACTCCGTAATCGCCATGATCAGCGCACCGCGATTCGCCGAGCAGATATCGCGCCACATCTCTACCGGACTCGCGGCAACCCGGGTCAGATCAGCAAACGCACTGCCCGCGTAGGCCAAAAGATCCAGACCGGTCACATGCGCTTCGCGCATGGCATTCATCACACTAAAGGCAATGACGTGCGGAAGATGACTGACCCGCGCGAGAACCTGGTCGTGGGTTCGCATATCCATCTCTTCGACGCGCATGCCCACCCCTTCCCAGAGTGCGCGAATGCGGGCGAGGGCCGTAGAATCAGTCTGCGGAGTCGGTGTCAGAACACACAGGCGTTGTTCAAAGAGCGTGGCGAAGGCCGCGGCCGCGCCGGCGTGCTCGGTACCGGCGATGGGATGGGCGCCGACGAACGGCAGCGTCGCCGGTAAGAGCTGTTCCATCACCGTCACAACCTGTTCTTTGACGCTGCCTGCGTCGGTAACGATACACCCGGCGGGAAGGAACGGTAAAAATTGCTGCGCGACGGGCCCTGTCGCCTCCACCGGGACGGCAAGCAAGAGCAAATCTGCTCCGCGCGCGGCTTCGGCAGGATCGAACGTGTAAGCGTCGACGATCCCGCGATCCAACGCCACACGCAAATTTGCTTCGCTACGGCCAAATCCGATGACCTCACGAACCAAGCCGCGCTCGCGGGCGGCAAGCCCGAGGGAACCGCCAATCAGACCGACCCCAGCGATGACCAGACGGTTGAACGACATAGTTTTCAGCACTCAGAGTTCAGCTCTCTATTTTTTACTCCCCGCTTCGTGCCCCACGCTCACCGTCTTCCGCAAGAGTTTCTCCATCGCCGCAATGAATCGTTGATTCTCGACCAGAGTACCGATGCTGACACGAGCATAGCCAGGAAACCCATACCCTTCCATCGGCCGGATAATGACGCCCTCCGGCAGCAGACGCTGGTAGGCACCAGCCCCGACTTTCACTAAGAGAAAGTTCGTCCAGCTCGGAGCATACTCTAGCCCTAGCCGATCTAATCCGCGGCGCAGATAACTCATGCCCTGACGGTTATTTTCCTGCGTGCGCCGGATATGCTCCTCGTCATCGAGCGCAGCCAGCGCGGCTACCTGTGCCAGAGCATTGACGTTGAACGGCTGACGAATGCGATTCAGCGCGTCGATGATTTCAGCAGAAGAGACCCCGTACCCGACGCGAACGCCAGCTAGGCCACAAATCTTTGAGAAGGTCCGCAAGGTAATGAGCAGTCGATCATCACGGTGATAAGAGAGGGAGTTCGGGTAGTCGGGGTCGTCGACAAACTCCAGGTAGGCATCATCGACAACAATGAGCACCTCCGGCGGCACGCGACGCAGAAATGCTTCCCATTCACTGCGAACGTAAATCGTGCCCGTCGGGTTATTAGGATTATCAAGAAAAACAATGCGCGTGTCCGGCGCGATGGCTCGTGCCATGGCGTCGAGATCGAAGTGAAATCCTTTGTGCGGGACCGTGATGGTCCGCCCACCCGCGGCCTGGACACATAAATGGTAGATAGCGAAGGCATGTTTACCGATCACAACGGACTCCCCTACCCGGAGAAACGTGCGGACGATCATCTCGATCAGCTCATTCGAGCCATTGCCAATGATTACCCGTGACCGATCGATCCCGAGTTTCTCCACCAAGCGTCGTTTGAGATAAAAAGCGTCGCCGTCCGGATAGCGGTGCAGGTTCGGCAATGCCGCCGTGATAGCAGCGACCGCTTTTGGCGAGGGGCCAAGCGGGTTCTCATTGGAGGCGATTTTGATGGAGTCCTGCACGCCGTATTCGCGCTCGAGTTCCTCGATCGGTTTTCCGGGTTGGTACGGCGTCAGGGTGCGAATCCATTCCGGCACGTATTTGCTGATATCCATAGGTGTTATCTCGCACTGGTAAAATGATTAGCGGTGGCATAGGACCCAAGCACTTTGACGAGGGAACAGTGAGGCTCAATCTCGCGCAACGCGTGTGCAAGCGGGGCGTCAGTGACGTGTCCTTCGACGTCAATAAAAAACAGATACTCCCAAGGTCGGCCTTTGAGCGGGCGCGACTCAATCCGGAGCAAATTAATCGCATTTTCGGCAAAAGGTTTGAGGGTCCGGTACAGTACCCCAACCTCATCGCGGACCGACAGCAAGAGCGAGGTTTTGTCGTGTCCGGTGGGCTGGGAAACCGTAGCTTCGTGACCAAGCACGACAAAACGCGTAAAATTTGCTGCCTGATCTTGAATGTTGGTTGCCAAGATTTTGAGTCGGTAGTGCTCGGCAGCGAGACGACCGGCAATGGCAGCAACCTTGGGGTCGCTGGCGGCTAGCTCAGCAGCCCGCGCATTATTGGCGGCTTCTTCACTCGGGATACCGGGAAGATGGGCCGCCAGCCAACGGCGGCATTGGCCAAGGGCCTGAGGGTGCGCCAGTACCCGAGTGATCTGTCCGAGTTGTAACGCCCGACTCAGCAAGCAGTGACGAATCTCCAAAAATCGTTCAGCAATGATTTTAAGCGAAGACTCGACGAACATATCTAAAGTAATTGCTACCGCTCCTTCACTGGAGTTTTCCACAGGGGCGACGCCATAATCTGCTTCTCCGCGTTCCACCTCAGCAAAGACCTGGGGAATGGTCGCAATGGGCATAAAAACTGCCTGTGAACCGAACTGCTCTCGGGCCGCCATGTGGGTGTAACTGGCCTCGGGACCGAAGTAGGCAATACGGAATTGTTGTTCCAGAGCACGTGAGGCGGAAATGATCTCGCGATAAATTGACTGTACCGCCTCATACGATAAAGGGCCACGATTCAGAGTGGCTAAGCGGGCAAAGACCTGACGTTCACGTCCCGGGACATACGTACTTGCCCCATCTTGACGCTTGGCGTGACCGATGCGCGAAGCTAGACGGGCTCGACGATTAATGAGGGTTAAGATCTGCCCATCAAGGCGGTCAATTTGCTCGCGGAGCGTAGCCAGCGAAGGGGAAAGGCGTTTTTGCGGCACAGTGCTGTCTTTTCTTTTCGGCATCATAACGAGGAACTCAGTGTCTCATCTTTAGCTGGCTCAATGACTGCGAGTTCACCCATGCGGCGAAACTTGGCATAGCGCTGTTCCAGCAGTTCCTTGATCGGTAAACCGAGGAGTTCTTGCAGGTGGTGGGCAAGCGCCTCGCCCACCGCGGTGATAGCCGCTTCGGGAGAGCGATGCGCGCCTCCAGAGGGTTCCGGAACAATAGAGTCAATCACTTTAAGTGACAAAAGATCAGCAGCAGTGATCTTGAGAGACTCTGCGGCCCAGGCGACACGCTCTGGCGTGCGTTCACCATACAGAATGGCCGCGCACCCCTCAGGAGTAATCACCGAATAACAGGCATTCTCCTGCATCAGCACGCGATCCCCGACCCCCAGCGCGAGCGCCCCGCCGCTTCCTCCTTCCCCGATGATGGTGACGATAATCGGGGTACGTAATCCTGCCATTTCTCGGATATTCCGCGCGATGGCCTCTGCCTGGCCGCGTTCTTCCGCATCAATCCCTGGATACGCACCCTGCGTATCGACAAAAGCAAGGACCGGTCGATGAAAGCGTTCGGCGAGGTGAAACAGGCGGAGTGCTTTCCGATAGCCTTCCGGCCGTGGCATGCCGAAATTCCGCCGAACTTTTTCCGCGGTGGTGCGACCGCGCTGATGTCCGACGATGACGACCGCTTGTCCGTGAAACTGACCCAGACCCCCAACGATTGCTGGATCATCGGCAAAGTTGCGATCCCCATGCAACTCAATAAAATCGGAACATAAGCGCTCGACATAGTCGAGGGTGTATGGTCGGTCAGGATGGCGAGAGAGTTGGACCCGCTGCCAGGGAGATAACGGACCATAAATTTCCTGCTCGAGCCGTTGGCATTGCTCGACTAAGGCAAGGAACTCGGCTTGCTCTTCGGGTGAGCGTACGGTCAGACGCTTCAACTCATCCAAGCGTTTATCGAGCTCGACGAGGGGTTTCTCAAAATCCAGGTAGGTAGTCGGCACGGCTTTTCTCTCTATCTTCCCCAGTATGGAAAAACTCGTCCACCACCGCGATGATTTCTCGCTCTTGGCCGGGGTTGAACCAGCGAATCTCTGATTCAGCCCGCAACCAGGTTAATTGGCGTTTGGCAAGACGTTTCGTTGCGGTGGCCATTTGTGCGATCGCCTCGTCGGCTCGGATCTGCCCCTGAAGAACTGCGCCCATCTGTGCATAACCAATAGTTTGCAGGACCGGCAGCTCAGGACCATACCCCATATCCCACACACGTTGGACTTCATCAAGCAACCCATCCTGCACCATTTGCCGACACCGTTCTTCGATGCGGCGATAGAGGGTTTTACGTTCGAGTACGAGGCCCATGATGAGCGTCGCAAATGGCCGTTCCCGAAACCCATGCTCGTGTTGCCAACGACTTAACGGGATGCCGGTGAGAAGGAACACCTCCAGAGCCCGGATGAGACGAACCGTATCATTCGGGTGAAGACGCGCGGCAGCTTCCGAGTCGACACTGCTCAGCCAGTGATGGAGAAATCCCTTCCCTTCATTCTGCTCTTGTTCAGACAGACGGCCGCGCAGCACGCGGTCAGCCGGTGGCGCGGGAAACAATCCACAGGTGAGAGCCCGTAGATACAGACCGGTCCCGCCGACAACCAACACGCGCTTGCCCCGTCGCATGATATCTTGAATGGCAGCCAGTGCCTGCATGCGGAAACGTGCTCCATCAAACTGTTCGTCTGGGTTCACAACGTCAAGCAGATGATGGGGCACTGCCGCTCGTTGAGCCGGAGTTGGCTTTGCCGTCCCGATGTCGAGATAACGGTAGACCTGGCGTGAATCGGCGCTCACAATTTCGACCCCGAAGCGAGCGGCCAACGTGATGGCGAGAGCGGTTTTTCCCGTTGCCGTTGGCCCGGTGATAATAACGAGCTGCGGTTGGTTCATAGTGTGCAATGCGAGGATGATGAGAATAAGAGATGACGGCGAGAAAGTATAGGGGCTGGCGCACGAAAGCGCGTTAGCCCCTCGCCTTCCGGTGTGGGAGTTAGACCGGCTGCTCGACTCCCATGAACTGAAGCATCAAGTTCATTTGCGCCGCTAACATTGGGACACCGGTATGAATAACGCGCCCCGCTTCCTGAGCGACTTCGAGTAGGCGAGTCATCTCTAGCGTAATCACACACTCCGCGACGATAAGGGTTCCTTTTCTTCAAGCTCGCAAGTCATCAAGAAACTCTGATGCAGGCGCGACGCTAGTAACAAGGAGATGATCGCGTGCCCGTGTGCAGGCGACGTAGAGCAGATGGCGTTCGGTATCATAGACTTCCTGCAAATCAGCATCGTCCCCCACAGTTTCGATACGTTCTTGTAAAGGGATGATCTCATCATCACAGGCCATCACGACAACAGCGGGGAACTCCAATCCTTTGGCCAGGTGCATCGTACTGATCGAGAGGTAACCACTGGTTGTCTCGACGTGTTCATCGAGAATTTTGAAAGGAATTCCTGTTTCCTTGACAGCAGCACGAGCACGATCCAGCTCTGCCGTAGAGCGGACGAAGACGCCGAACTCGTGAGGCGCGACGCCTGCCTTCATGTGTTCCACAAGCCAGGTGCTGACCGTCTTGCGCTCTTCTTTTTCGTTGGCGAGAACGCAAATCTTGGGTGGCGGGCCATTAAAGACGGAGATGGTGTCTCCCCGTTCATCCGTATTCCCGTCGGCATCAGACACTGCCGGCCCTAATAAGCGGTCGGCCTGCATGCGGATCTGGTGCGAGGTTCGATAATTGACGCGGAGGGTACGGGAGCGTCCGCGAATATCGACCCCCAGCGCTTTCCACGAGAAGGGCTGCTGAAAGATCCGCTGGCCGAGGTCTCCGGCAAAAAAGAGTGCGTTCGGACGATTGGCACCAAGGGCAGCGAAGAACCGCAAGTGGGCAATACTGAGGTCTTGCGCCTCATCCACGACCGCGAAGTCGAAGGGCGGATGCTTACTCTTGGCAATGACCGGAACCAAGCGGGTGAACAAGCCTGCATGCGTGATCAGATTCCGGGCTGCGAGACCTGCGCGGACGCAGTCGAAAATGGACCAGAGAATAGCGCGCTGAGGCTCGGGGAGTCGTGTCTTTCTGCCCAGGCGTGCGACATCGCGATACGCCTCCCAGCTATCCAACTGCCAGGCATCAACCACTTGGTCCCATTCCGTGTACAGAAAATGAAGGCTGAACTTGTGATTGCCGACTTCTTGTGATGCTTCTCTCAGGAGATCGAGGATGACTTCGCGGGTCGCGAGATTGGCTTGGCCGAAGTGCGACTTGTAGAGGCGGCTGCCAATGGCATTGATCGCGTACACATCAATGCGTTCGGCCAGTCGTGGTTCATTGCTGACCAGACGCTTGAGTTGAGTATGGAGCGCATTCGCCAACGCATCAGAGAAGGTGGTGAGCAAGACTCTGGCATTAGGCTTGGTACGCGCCAGAAAGACAGCGCGATGTAACGCGACAATGGTCTTTCCGGTGCCTGCAGAATCAGAGACCCGTGCTGGACCGCTGTAGTCCCGCTCGACCCACTGTCGTTGTTCAGGGTGGAGGAACACCATCCATTTGTCCCACGGAAATTCGAGCGCCCGTTGCAGCTCTTCGAGGTTGCTCATGATGCGGAACCGGCGCTGTGCATCGGGATGATCAAAAGGACTCGTTGCCAGAGCAATAGATACAGGCGTGCGTGGTTTCCCTCCAGTCGCTAATTCGAGAAGCGCCTCAGTAGCCTCGCCAGGTAGATGATCAGCTAGAGTCAGGAGTGTGTCGTCTGTCACCTGGCGTACATCATGCAACCACTCCGCAGGCACACCGTAACTCAGCAGTTCTTCAGCAGCGAGATGAGAGAAAAGAAGCTTCTTGGTGGCAACCGGCTTCGGTGCCTCTATGTATGTTGGGATAACAATCTCCTGCACCGTCTCGCGAAGCTCTACTAACTGAGCGGCACCTGTCTTTGGGTGGGTTTCGAGCTTCCGTCGCTCGGCCCAATCATAAGCCTTGTCGTGGTGATCGACGTAGCAGAGCAACAGACTCCCGTCCGTCTTGTGGACGATCAGCCGGAGGTTGCTGCTGACGCGAACCGACCAGAAGTTCCTGTCTTTGGCCTTTGCGAGCTTGTGAAAACTCAGCCCAGGGTTCGCCGGATCAAGCTGTAAATCGAACGCGGTCGTCTTGGCGGCTTTTTGCTCATCGGCAGTCAGCCGTGCGAGGCTTTCGGTAAAGGTGTCGGCGATGCGGAATTCCATAGAGGTTTTGACTGGCCTGTCTCTTCTTGGAATGCGGTGGTTACGCCTTCCAATCGTCGCCGGGCATGATTCGGCGCATAAATTCATCGAATAGAGGGACTGTAAACGCAGTGTCACCGTGGCTCGGGCTCCAGACCATGCCCTTAGCAATCAATTGGTTCCGTGTCGGTCCCAGCGAGGTCACTTTGCGATCGAGTTTTTCCGCGATGTCACCCGAACGATGAGGCCCAGGACCGAGCTCGGCCATCGCCCGTAGGTATCTTTTTTCGACTGGGGTGAGTCGGTCGAATCTCACACGGAAGAAACTTTCGTCGAGGGCTGCAACGGCGGCCTTTGACGCCAGTTCCACATCATGGCGTGTAATGGGCGACACGGCTGCCGTATCCCAGGAATGTTTTCCCCACTCTTGCAGAAAATATGGGTACCCACGTGTCTCCTGCACGATTAGCTCTAAAGCGTCTTCATTCACTTTGACGCTTTGTGCAGCGGTCGGCTTGCTGATCGCGATTTTCGCGGCTGGCGGCGGAAGGGCGCCGATCTCGGGAAAGTCAAAAAGTCGCTCGGCATACGATTTGGCTTGGCCCATGCGGCCTCTGAGCTGAGGCAGGCCCGCACCGACTAGTATCACCGGAAGGCGGCGCTGCGCGGTACGATGCAGCGCCATAATAAGCGCCGCCAGTTCTTCTTCCCGAACGTATTGCAATTCATCTATGAACAAAACGAACGCCGTACCAGCTTTTTGTGCGGTCAAGCCAACGGTCTCAAGCAAAGCCTGTAGGTCATGCTCCAAATCACCGTTGTCGGCAAGCCCCGCTTCAGGCTCGAAATCAATACCCACTTCGATGTCCTCATATTTGATTTTCAGTGCTTTCGCGAAACCCGCGAGCGCCCGAAGAGCACGTTGGGCCAGGTCCTTGGCTTGCTCATTACGAGAGAGACGTAATAATGCCTGTCGCAGCTGAGGCGCCAAAAGGGCGGGCAACGAGCGACTCTCTGGCGCTTCGATACGGATGGTGTGGATGCCTACGGCTTCAGCATCCTCGCGCATACGGTCGAGCAACACTGTTTTCCCCACCCCTCGTAGACCAATCATGAGGATGCTTTTCGTGGGCAAACCACGGCGGACTCTTTCAATCGCTACGCGAATAGTCTCGCGCAGCTCATCTCGTCCCGCCAATTCTGGTGGAGGAGTGCCAGCGCCTGGAGCAAAAGGATTCGATACGGGGTCCATGCAAAGAGTTTATAGGTATTTTAGTTAAATTACAATAATAAGATAAATTTCCTAATTTTCATCAAAATGTCGCGTGCGCTGCTTTTTTAGACCCGAAACACTTTCATCACTTCATCCCCGAGATGATTGATGACTTTTACAGCAATGCGTCCGGACTTGGGTTTGTCGAATGGACGGGAAGTGTCGCTGTTGAGCGTGGCCCAGGCTTCTTCGTTGATCTCGGCTTTGAGTGTGGTCTTGAGCGCGCTGTAGGGTCGTTAGCGCCGAGAAAGTATGCATGACGGACGAAGAAGCTTTCTTCGTTGTAGTCGGTGTCGATGAACCAGCAAGCAATACCCTCTGGACCGTCGCTACGCACTTCGCCGGTTTGCGGGTGAAATACGTCCACACCGTGGACAGTGACCTGTGCCCGGTGGTCGGTGGTCAGTGACAGAGGAAAGTCAGAGTCGGCTAAGCTTTGGAGCGCAGCGAGCGTTTGAGTCCGTTGAGCATCCGACCAACGGTTGCTGCTTGAGCCTGAACTGGGCTGGTCTCCTCCGGGGCGACCATGTTCAGCTTTTCCGCCAGAACCAGGAAAGTCTCCACTTCCGCCAGTGACCCGCCCGCGATTCCCAGAAACTGAAGAGACTCCCGTGTTCCCTCCCGTTCGGCTCCCTCCGCGATGTTCGCCGCGACCGATGCTGCTGCTCGTCGAATCTGACTCGTCAGCCCGAATCGTTCCTCGGCTGGAAACTTTGCTGAAAGCCGATAAACCTGCTCCGCTCCGAACCCGGACTTTTTTAAATCCATCCAGTCGTTATTGATTTGGTTATAGTTTGGCTCGCGATAGAACTTCCAACGAAGGGTCTTTCCCACTCCGAAGGCGCGACCGCTCTTTACGACCGTTTTCATCTGCTCGGCAGTGACACTCCAGTGTCGACCGTCCGGTGGAAAAAAGTCTACGCCGTTCCAAGAAACGGGTTTTTTGGAGTCATCGGTTGCCCCCTGGGAATCTGTTGGTCGCAAACCAAGGATGCGTCCTTCCGGTCGTAGGACCGGATTCAGTTTCTGCTTTAGTGAAAGATCGATTAGTTCAAGCCGCTCTGTTTCAACACAAACATAACGCTCATCCGGGTTAGGAATCGGGTCAACTTCCGCACGTAACTGACGATATTTCGATACGGACGCAGGCTTGTTTCGCGCATACCAAACGAGGTAATCACACGTCGCAGCGAGCTGGCTGGAAGTTGCTCCGCTCGTCTTTGCGAAAGGAATGAGACTGATAAAATTGTCCTCCCCAAACACCTCATCCATCACCGCCCGGACGCGGTGGACATTTTCATCGCCAATCTGCACGAAGATTGAGCCCGAATCCGTCAGTAAATCCCGTGCCACGGTGAGCCGGTCGCGGAGATAGGTGAGATAGCTGTGGATACCATCGCGCCAGGTGTCGCGGAAGGCTTTGACCTGCTCGGGCTCGCGGGTGATGTGGCCGGCGTTGCCGTCCTTCACGTCGCGGCTGGTGGTGGACCACTGGAAGTTGCTGTTGAACTTGATGCCGTAGGGAGGGTCGAGGTAGATGCACTGCACTTTGCCACGTAGTCCTTCTCGCTCGGCGAGGCTTGCCATCACCTGTAGTGAATCGCCTAAGATCATTCGATTCGACCAATTCTGGTCGTGTTGGTAGAATTCAGTCTTGTCTATACCTTTGGGAATGCCGTTGAAGTCTGCGAACAAGTCGAGCTGTAGGTCGGTATCTTGTCTGCGCTCCTTTGTCTCGCGTAGAAGATCGTCGATCAGTACCTTGGGATGAACCTTTTCTTGGATGTAAAGCGGCGGAGCATGTACGACGAGATCGCTCCAGTCCTGCTCATCCTTGCCGCGCCAAACTAGCTGCGGGTCGAGCTCGCGATTGCGCCGCTCGTAGGCTACACGGATCGGGCTTTGTTCGTTCTTCTGCATCACCGACTGATACTCAACGGTGGGGATGTTCTTACGTGTCGCCTCGTCGTGCTTGAGTGTGACAATGGTCTTGGTGTTTTGCTTATTGGCCATAGCTTTTGAATAGTGAATTGAGAATAGTGAATAGTGAAAATGGAAATACAAGCTTGTGAATTTACTATTCAGAATTCATCATTCACTATTCATAATTCATCATTCCCTCCTCTCCTTGGTTTTCCGGATAACAGCCGTAAGGATTGCAACGAGTTGGTTCGCTTCATCCAGTAGTTCGGTCAGTCGAGGTTCGGGAACGAGTTCGGTCGCTGCGAGGAGGCGAAGCCAGTAGTGCGTCTCACGGGCTTCTTTGCAGGCGATGGATAATTTACTCAGAAAGTCTGCCCGACTCTGGCCTGCCTGACCTTCTTCGACGTTCGCACCAATAGACGTGCCTGACCGCAGGAGTTGGTTGGCCAGTGTCCGACTGACACCGGGTACCTGGTCCAGTGTTTGGCAAAGCTTTACTACACGCCGTGCAAACTCAAACGTGCGTTCCGGCAAATCCCGCCTTGGCTGTTCCATTTCACCCTTCATTCTTCCCAATTCACTATTTTGAGGCTGTTCCCTTTCCTCTTTCACCCTTCCCAATTCACTATTCTGAAGCTGTCCCATTTCATCTTTCACTCTTCACCCTTCTAACTTCACAATTCACCCTTCAAAATTCACTATTCAAAATTCACTATTCACTATTCTTTCTACTGTTTTGTTGAAATCCGCCTTGATCTGATAGACGTCAGTCAACTCGACAAAAGCCCAGCGACCATACTGGCCAAGGTTGTTTACCCCTGGCACCCAGTAGGTCTCCATAGTGGTTTTCTTCTCCTTGGCATCTTCGCGTCGATACCCCTTAATCTCCACAATCAAGTGCAGAAGGTCGTCGTCGCCGTGACTATCGTCCACCAGCACAATAAAGTCAGGGAGATACTTGCGCATCTCTGAACCGTACCGGTAAGGCACCTCCAGGCCGAGGTTATGATTTTTGGCATAAGCACGGACGCGGGGATGCGACTCTACTACGCGGCAGAACTCCGCCTCCCAGTCACTGTCAATGATGACCCAGTTGATGTGACAGCGGCGTGCGTCGGTCTGCCAACGATTCCTTTTTGAAGTGGCGAAATTGACGTGCGTCGTAGAGCCAATGGGGTTGTACGGATCGAGCACGGCCTTGATGGGGCGCTGGCCTTCCAATGTACGCATGATCCCAGCAGTGATACGCTCGCACGCCATGTCAGCCAGCATCTTGTATTTGAGCTGCGCCGGGTAGGTTCCCCCTTTGCAGACCAGGTAACCGTCGAGCCATTGCTTGGCGATGCGTTTGAGTTGTCCAAAGAGGTAGAGCTTGGGATCTTCCCCAGGGTCTCGCCATTTGTTCAGGACGAGGTGGGACGTCAACTCATAGAGGACCTGCGAGGGGCGCACGTCTCCGGTATGCACCAGATTGAGATCCACTCTTTCGCCGATGATGCCTGAATTTTGCGTCTCCGTCGCACCGACGAGGTCCGGAGTGAGTTCTAGCACAGAGTCAGTGTTGAACTCGGCGGTCAATCGTTCCTCGGGCAATTCAACGCGGTAGCCTTCAACTCGTGGGAAACGGATTTCGAGCGCATCACGTTCGGGCCGGACGGCTTTGACTTGAATGGTCTCGCGCGGCGCCTGCGGTTTGACAATCACTGGCTTGGCTGTGAAGTCGAAGGGGATACCAAGTACGTCGGCATACTCCACATTGAAGAGACCTTCTTCGTTCAAGTCGTAGGACTGGCGTCGCAGAGCACGTCCAATAACTTGTTCGCAGAGTAACTGCGTGCCAAACGCGCGCACCCCCAGTATATGCGTGACCGTATTGGCATCCCATCCTTCAGTGAGCATCGACACCGAGACTACACAGCGAATCGAACCGCCTAACTGGCCGTACTTACCGACGGTGCTCATCACCTCACGGAGTAGCGTCACGTCATCAAGTTCTTTCCCCTTTTGCAGCTCATCAGCGAGCTTGCCTCCGCGTTCGACGATCTCGCGGCGGAAACGCTCGATCTCGTCAGCGGCCATGTCGCGGAAATTGTCATCCAGCCCTTCGCCGGATTCGAGCTGCTCGCTGTCAATTAACAGGGTGTTGGGTCGAGGAAACGGATTGCCATGTTCATCGAAATTGCGAAATAGCGCGAGACGTCCGTTTTCCAGCACCGTCGAGCCGTCGTCGTTTTGCCGTTGAAATCCAGAGATGAAGTCATAGACCAGCTTCGAGGTGGAGGTATTGTTACAGACCACGATGAAGCACGGCGGCACCTTGACTCCCTCTTTTTCCCAGAGACGATAGGTTGTTTCGTAGTGACCGTAGAGGGCTTCGAGGGCGGTCTGCAGTTGCAGAGGCAGGTTCAAAGGATCAAGTGTATTGGCTTTGCCGCGTCCTTTCTTCGGCATTTTCGACCGGATATGTTCCCACAGGTTGCGGAACATCGGCATCTCACCGCCAGGGATATTGTCTGCAACAGGCACACGCGGGAGTTTGACAATGCCACACTCGATAGCGTCCATGAGCGAGAAGTCACTCATCGTCCACGGAAACAGGGTCCCTTCCACATACCCTGAGCCGCGCAGAAAGAATGGCGTGGCAGACAAGTCGATGACTTGAGCAATGCCAAGTTTGCGACTCACAATCTCAAGACCGGAGATCCACAAGCGAGCAGCCTCATTATTCTTCTCCGCCTCTTTCTTGTCATCACCTTTCAGCTCTTCCTCGTCGTAGGTGTAATGAACTCAGCGCGGCGACGGCTCTCGATAATCTTTTGGGTCGGCTGTCCGCTCTCGTCGAGTTCCCAGTATCGAGTTGGGTAATCGTAAGGAGAATTAAGAATAGGATGGTCGAAAAATGCATCGGACATGTTTTTAACTCTCGCGCTGTGGACCGATGGTTACCGGGAGGCCTTCGGAGCAAAGGTTTGTGCCAAAGGTCTGATCAGAACCCCTTTACCCTTTCAGTTCTTCCAGTACAACCTTTGCCTCGCGCAAATCCGCAGTGTCAAAACCTTCAGTGAACCAACGATACCCTTGGCTGAGCAGTCGCCGTGCTTTCTTTTCGTGGCCTTGCACTGCCCACGTGCGCCCCAAGTCTACAGCTGCTCGCAGTTCAAGCGATTTTGCCTTTTGCTGCCGGGCAACCATGAGTGCTTGCCGAAAATACTGCTCTGCTTCCGCTTCGATTTTTGCTTTACGCTTATTGCTTCTTGCTTTTTGTCGACAAACAACGCCCGTCAGTCGCCACACCTCCGCTTCGTAAAACCGATCATCGTTGGTACGTGCCAGGGCGAGGGCTTTTTTCAACACCAAAAGCGCATTCTCAATCTGCCCGGCCTTACAATACACCTCGCCAAGCAAGGCGAGATAATACGGACGAGCCAGGATGGCTCCAGTCTCTTCGATGGCTTCCAGACCGGTGCGTATCTGTGTAATGCCTTCCTTCACGTCGCCACATTCGGCTAGGGCCCATCCACGATAGATCATGCCCGTCGCCGCGCGAAAGGAAAACCCTTCTCCCTGAGCTAAAGTGAGAAACGCGTCGGCGGACTCCAAGGCGGCTTGCCCCTCCCGTCGGCGCTGATGCAACACCGCAGCTTGGCCGAGAGCCATGGCACGACTCAATGGATCAGCGGATTGTTCCGCCAGTGACAGAGCTTCGCGTAGTCTTCGCAAAGCTTGATCTGGGTAGCCGAGCAACCACAAAATCGATACCAGCGTGGTGAGGCAGAGTACCCCGGGGTCTTCTCTTCCGCCAGACGCTTGCGGCTTATGGCGACGTGGATCATAGAGCCTCAGCGCCGCTTCGACTTGCCTCCGGGCAATGGAGAATTGACCGCGATTGTACGCAGTTACCCCTTGGAAGAGGTATGCCCACAACAGAAAGGTCTTATTCGAAGCCCGCTGGGCAATATGGAGGAGTCGGCCTTCGAGTGCCCGAGCCTGACGTAATTTCCCTCGCATGTGCAGCACACTGGTCAGGCCGCCCAGCACAGAAAAGAGTTGCGAAGTCTCACCCCCCTGCTTACAGAGCACATGCGCGCGCTCATAGGCCTCCTCTACTGCCGGTGAGCCATATCCATAGATCATCCCGAGGGGAGCAGTCCGGGCAATCTGGATGGTCAGTTCTTGTTCGACCCGCTCGCTGGTAGCCGGGAGCTTCTTCAAAAGATGTAGTCCCGCATCAAAATGCGCCAGCGCCTCCTGGTGAGCACTCCGTCGTAGCGCATTCTCTCCGGCCTGTTGCTGATAAAACACGGCGCGTTGATACTCTCGCCCTCGCTCGAAGTGCAGGGCTAGTTCACTCGCGATTTCTCGCGCTCGTTCACCATATCTCGCTTCCTGCCACTCTCCGATGCGTTTGTGCAGTCGTACTCGTTTGTTCACTGCCAGGCGATTGTACAGCACGTCCCGATACAGCGCATGGACGAAACGATAGCGTGCGGCGATCGTCCCATCCGGCCATTCGGCAGGTTCGGGGTAGTGCAAAAGGCGTCCCTGTCGCACCAGTGCGTCACACGACATTTCGACCGCTTCGATATCCGCTGCTAACACTGCGGCAACAACCGCGGATGAGAACTCAGCGCCAACACCACTGGCCGTTTCCAAGAGCCGTTGCTCCGTGTCGCCAAGGTTCTCGATTTGCCGCGCAATGATGCGCTTGAGATTCTCCGGAACTTCGACTTCCCCCTTTTCACTCGATGGCAGCAACGTCCACTGGCCATTGGTCCGAACAATCCGTGTCTGTCGGACGAGATCATCGATAATGCTTATCATGAAAAGTGGACTCCCATCCGTGCGTTGGTGAATCACCTCAGCGAGGTTCTGGGGGAATGCATGGTCGGAAAATCGCCGTGACAAATACGTCATGACATTCGACCGAGTCAAAAAACCTAAAGGCAACACACTGCTGTGACCGTGCAATTGTAGTTCATCGAGTACTCTTCTGAGCGAATGTCTATCGACTGCGACCTCGGCCGAGCGATAGGTGGAAAGGATCATCAGACGGGCCCGTTCTCGTCGTCGAGCCAGCAAGGCGAGAAGTTCTTGAGTTGAAGAGTCGCTCCAGTGTAAATCTTCGAGAACAAGAATCAGGGGGCGCTCGTTGGAGATAACCCCTATCGCCTCTGCCATCTCGCGCAGCATGCGCTCTTGGGTCGCACCCCGGACTTTAAGCTGCAGTCGCTCCAGTTCGGCAACTGGCAACAGTGAAGGCATTTGCACGAGCCAAGCTGGAGCATACTGGCTGAGGATGGCGATGAGACGTGTTCCTGCTGGTTCTCGACATAAGCGCCCCAATGCCTCGAATATGGGCATATACGGCTCACCAACGCCGTAGTGCTCGATGCATTGCCCGTGGCCAAGCCAGAGATTAGGGGTGAGGGATTGGGGGTTGGGGATTGGTTGCTGAGAGGGAAAAGAACTAATCCCTAACCTCTGACCCCCAATCCCCAAGAGAAAAGCTTCTACCAGCGCCGTCTTACCGATTCCCGGCTCACCGGTGATGAAAACGATTTGCCGTTCACCACTCTGGGCCTTCTCCCACCAGTTCTGGAGCTGTGCCAGTTCGGTTTCTCGACCCACCAAGGGAACGTCTAGCGCCTGGCGTCTAGGGTCTAGGGTCTGAATCTCTGAGAGATGAGCACTGAGATTTTTTGACTCTAGACGCTGGACCCTAGACTCTAGACTTTGGCGGGGCGCTGTGGTGATGGCAGCGATAAACCGATACCCACGTCGGTGCACGGTTTCGATAAACCGAGGAGCTTGCGGTTTATCCTTGAGTACCTTGCGGAGTTCCCGCACGCAGCTTTTGAGGGCGGAATCCGTCACCCAGGTGCCAGGCCAGAGCGCATTGAGGATCTGGTCTTTGGTCACTAGTTGTTGGAGATGCTCAATCAGATAGCAGAGTACGGCAAAAGTTTTCGGTCTCAGTGGCAGAACTTTAACGCCCCGCGTGGTGATGCGCCACAATTGTTCATTGGTCGCATCCAGTCGGAAAGGGGGGAAGTCTACCCCGACCCATGGCTTCATGCACTGCTCCGCTCGCACCAAAATTACACGAAAATTACACTTTTTTTCTATGACTGTGGACAGACCTTCCGTTAGGGTCAGCCCATCTTTACCGATAGGAGGTGTCTAATGAAACAACTCAAAACTCTGGCGGTGACATGTATAACCGGGCTGTCTCTGCTAAGAGGAATCGACCCAGTGGAAGCCAAAACCATACGGTATCACGAGCAAAGCTTTGGCTCTTTTCACAACACGGCGATCGATACCAACGGCGATACGATTCCCGCTACCTTGTCGCTGCTGACAGGGAGGACGAGCGTCGGCCCAATGACGGGAGAGACGCTGGGGGAGTTTCGGCCACTTGGACCTAACGATATTCCAACCGGAGAATGCGCGGCCGGGACCTTTGAATTCGCCTTTGTGAATGGAGTGGGGATTAACCGATTCCAGGATGGTAGCATTTTGGTGCTTGCACCCACTTTCTCCGTGCTGTGTCTTGATCCGTTGACCGGGACTGGCATTTTCATCAACCGAGGAGAGTTCCAAAGCCGGGGCAGCACCAAACGGTTTGCCGGAGCATCGGGTTCGTGGGAGACGCGAGGAACAGCCACGGGCTTGGTTGTCGGACCAGACGGGGCAGCCGTGGCTGGTACGATCAACTTTGAACTCAAGGGCACGCTTGTCGTTCCGTAGCCTCGACCAAAAGGACACACTACTAAGGTATGACCTGTTTCATTGTTGACTGTCTTTGACTTTGCCAGAAAACACCGACTCGATTTTGCTTGCGGTTTGCTTCATGCGCTGAAGCAATCGCTCGGCCCAGACAAATTCGGTGGCGAGAATGGCGAGACCGATAGGGATGACGACCACTGCCGGCCCGGGCAACACGAGCATAGCAACACCAATGAGGAGCACGGTGAAGCCGATCACGGTCACAATGAGTCTTCTCGCCTGCCGCAGCGTAGTGATAAAGATGCGACCAAAAAAAGTCACTACGGGTTTTTCCTGCCCCTCTGTAGCCCGGGGGCGAGTATAGAGGTCCCTGCACTTCTGACCGCAAAAGTGTAAAGTTTGACCGCGAAAAGAGGCGGTGACGGCGTCTTGCTCGGGCAGAAAGCTGCCGCATTGAGGGTCATGGACCAGGAGCATGCCCTCCTGGTCTTTTCCTCCTTTTGTATCTAAACGAGGCAGAGCAGAGGGTGGGAAGAGGCGCCGCACGCCGGAGATAAATAACCAAGCAGCAGTGGCGAGCAGCAGAAGACGCAGCAACCCTCCCATAGCTATTTCCCTCCTGGATTCTGTAGATACCGGAACAACTCCGAGTCTGGCGGCAGCACGAGAGTGGTTCCTTCACCCAGGATCTTCTCGTACGCTTGCAATCGTCGGGTAAAGGCATAGAACTCTGGGTCCTGGCCAAAAGCCTGAGCGTAGATGGCTGCGGCCTGCGCATCGCCTTCGCCGCTGAGCTTTTGACCGGTCTCATAGGCTGTAGCCACAATGATCTCGCGCTCTCGATCTGCCCCGGCGCGAATTTCCCTGGCGCGTTCATCTCCCTCGGCCCGGTAGCGTTTGGCGATGCGCTCCCGCTCTGCTCGCATGCGGGCGAATACACTCGCTTGCACTTCTTGAGGCAGGTCGAGCCGTTTGATGCGGACATCGAGAACCTCGATGCCAAAAGCCTTGGCCGTCTCTCCAGTATCTCTCGTTACGGTCTCCATGATTTCCTCACGCTTTTCGCGGATGAGATCGAGGAAGTTATGTTTGGCAGTCTCCTGGCGCAGGCGAGCCGATATGATGTCATCCAAGCGCGCCATTGCCCGCTGCTGATCGCGGACGCTGCGATAAAACTCCAAAGGCTCATGAATGCGCCAGCGCGAGACGTGGTCGACGAGCACACGCTTTTTATCCAGTGTCAGGTACTCGGCTGTCCGGGCATCAGTGGTAAGTACACGCTTCTCAAAACGTACGAGGTTCTGGATAACCGGCAGCTTAAAATAGAGCCCTGGCTCCTGAAGGATGCGTTTGGGGCTGCCGAACTGGATAATCATCCCTTGCTCTCCCTCACTGATAGTGAAGGCGGTCTGCGCGAGGGCAAAGGCAATAACCAGGCCGAGGCCAATAAGCAGTCTGACCATAATATTTATCTCCTGTTGTCGTTAGTGGTTGGGGTTTTCTTCGACTCTACGGGAGGGGGGGAAGAAGAAAGTTCTCTCAAGGGAAGCAGCGGTAGCACCCCCGCCTTGCCGTTGCTGTCGAGAATGAACTTTTCGATAGTTGGCATAGTACGCTCCACGCTCTCCAAGTAGAGACGGTCCCGCGTGATGGCTCTCGCCTTATTATATTCTGCCAGGATCTTGAGAAATCGCTCTGCATCTCCCTGAGAGCGAATCACCCGCTGAGCTTTGTAGGCTTCGGCTTGCTGCACCATCTGTGCCGCCTCGCCGCGCGCTTTGGGCACAATATCTTCGCGGTAGCCGTCAGCTTCTTTCACTAACCGGTCTCGGTCCTCCAGAGCGCGGACGACGTCATGGAACGCATCCCGTACCTCACTGGGAGGATCAACGACCAACAGCCGGGCTTCCGAAACCAGCAGGCCAGTCTGGTAGGCATCCAATAGTTCCTGGAGGGCACTCTTGGTTTGCTCCTGCACCTCCACCCTGCCTTCAGTCATGGTGTAATCGATAGTATTGCGCCCGACCGCACTCCGCAATGCAACCTCTGCTGACGTATGCAGAATCCCTTCAGGATCGCTGGCCCCGAAGAGAAATTTGACCGGATCTTGGACGCGATACTGGACAAAGAGCTGTAACTCGACAATGTTTTCATCGCCGGTGAGCATCAATGCCTCCTGTGGCACCGTGCGAGCGCCGCCTCGTTCGCTCCGCCCTGCGAGAGTGTCTGGAGTGGTACGAAACCCCACTTCAGCGCGGCGCACCTGAGCGATATCGACCACAGCATGGCTCTGAATAGGCCAGGGCAAGCGATAGTGTAATCCTGGATCGGTTTGCTCCGTCGCAGCGCCGAACAGGAGCACGACCCCGCGCTCTCCCGGGCCGACCACGTAGAAGCCTGAACCCAGCCAGAGCAGCAGGATAACGACCAGGATGGCCCATAGCCCCTTTCCATTCGTAAACCGCTGGACTGAGTTCTTCACATCCTCTACTCCCTGTAATAGTTCGTCAATCGAAGGACCCTCTCCATAACGCTGCCGTCGATCCATAATTGCCCTCCTTACGTTCGTGTTTTGTACAAGAGCTCACCCCAGGAAGTCAGTACGTATGCCACCTGGTGAGTTATTGTTTCGTTGTAAAAGTCCCCTTTTTAGGAAGCGCATAACATCTATCGCGCGCACCGATCTTTTTGCGCCGGGTGGTACTGCTCACGGCTGTAGGGCAAAAAAGAGATCGCCAACGATGAAACTCAAAATGACGAGGCCAACTACGATCCAGAGTATAATGGTTTTGCCTTTTCTTTCTCCGTATTCCATAGGAGGCTTCTCCAAATCACTTACGAAAGGGTTATGAGGTTCCCGGGCTCCACGCGAGGGCAAGGGTGGCCAAGATACTCTCTCGTCCACTGCTTCACCGTTACCACCGCCTCATGAAGAAGTGGGCGTTGGAGGAATAGTCATCGGACAAAATTCTCCTACAGCGTGTTTTTGCTTACCTCCCTTTCTGGGCAGATGTTCTGTTCGTCGTCGCTGCTGAACGACGAGCTGACACGATCATCGGGGGAATAGGTGAGATTAGAAGCGGAACACCTGTAGAGATTGATACAAGGGTGCAGTCTGGGAGAGACCTGCTAGAGAAGATGAACAGGCATGAGCAAGCAGATGGGCGTCGGAGGTCGTGATAGATCGGACCGGCCCAGAGATGAGCGTGAGCGTGCCCTTTCCTCGTTTGCTGACGTTCCTCATTGGATGATGCCACGCAGACCGGCTAGTCGTATGCTCGGCATCTGTAGGGACTGCCTCCATCGCTGCGGCGGACACCTGAGAGAAGGACGACCGACCATCGAAGAACTCGGTATGGATACCGGCCAGGAAAGAGAGGGCGAAGGAAACGAGGATAGAGGCGAGCGCAACTTGTCTCATGTGTGGTGCAACTTTATCTCACCTTGCTGCCCTGTCAAGAATATCGGGAAGTTTCTACACCGAAGGGCTGGATCTTCAACCTCACTGCGTTCACCCGACAACGTCTCCAAAATGGCAAGTTCACAAAATGGGACGTACGATTCAGACGGAAAAGGGGAACGTTGCGATGTGAGGAGAATAGAAGAAACAGAGGACCAGCTAACCGCCGCCCTCAGCCTGACCGCAGCTCGCGAGCGGCTCTGAGGGAATGCGAAAGGCCACGGTGGGGCTGCGGCGGCTGAGGCGGGGCGTAGCTCGCTTATCAATGGCGCATATACAATCATTGCGATATATGCATATATTGGAGCAGTGGAGAGCACCTTCGATCCCAAGAAGAACGCGATCAACTTGCGTAAACATGTAACGCTCACGATTGAGGATGACTCTGGACGGAGTGAACAGCGGTTTGTCTCTATTGGCATGAGCATTTTCGTGACCTCTCAGAGAAGACAGGCCGAGGCTATCAGACGCTCATCAACGAGGCATTGAGCGCATCCGTTGGCCGCACGGAACAGGTTCTGACCTCTGAAGCAGTGCGGCGCATTGTACACGAGGAACTTGCCCTGCAGGACTGAGGGCTAACATTACGCGCCATTGTATCGCCGCCCGGTGGCGGTTTTAACCGAAGCCGAAACTTACGGTTGGGCGGCTCGCGGTGAGCTGAGACGCTAGCCATCCTGGTGACCGTTATTTTTGGGAGGTTGTCATGCCACACACATTGACGAAAGATCAGTTTGAGGAATGGCTCCGGCGTTATAAGGCAGCCTGGGAGGCTCGTGATGCACAGGCGGCTGAGAAGATTTTTTCATTTGAGGGGGCGGAATATTACTGGACGCCGCTCGAACCCCCGAAGCGCGGGCTGAAGGAGATTGCGCAAGCGTGGGACGAGGCGACCGGCCGGCAACGGGACGTGCGGTTTTCGTTCACCATCCTCACCGTGAACGGCGACGTCGGCATCGCTCGCTATCAAGCCTCCCTGACAAGAGCTGAATCAGGCCAGCCAGCGCAGCTCGACGGCATTCTCCTGGCTGAATTTGCCGATTCGTCCCGCTGTCGAATCTTCCGCGAATGGTGGCACAGCACCTATCCGCCATACTGAGGGTTAGCTTCGTAACGACGTAAGCTGAAGTGGGTCGAGCGAAACTCAGCGCCGGAACTCGTTACCCTCATTCCAGCCTACAAGGCCATGGTTGCCCTAGAACTTATTCAGAAACCCCTCTTTGCCGTCACCCTGAGTCCTTCGATAAACTCAGGATAAACTCCGCGAAGGGTCTTGCAGCGAGATTCTTCGCCGCGCGACTGCTCAGAAACAAAATGCCCACTCTGCACCACACTCCCTGGCTTCCGGCTTCCGCCGGAATGACGACAATCACACGTCTGTCATTCCGGGCGAGCAGCGCGAGGCCCGGAATCCAGGACTCCCCTGTTTCTGCCTCCACGCTGAGCGCCCTGCGCTATGGGGGACTCAGAATGACGGTCCGAGAAGGCCAGGGGAGAGGTTTAGGGATGACTTGTAGAAGAAGACCGCAAGAATCTTCAGTGTCTGTCTGCTCTATTGGGTAGCCTAATTGGTGTTGGGTCCTTAAGGAAATAGCTAATGAAACATGAATACGATTTCCCCCAGGCCGAGGCTGATCCTCGCTCCTACATCGGCGACATCTATGAAGGGTGCTATGCCTGACCTGTTCCCTATTCGTATCCCCAAACCTCCCTGGGTGCACCGTGTTCGTCACTTTCTGGGTCCGCGTGCGCACAAGCTGCACTTTCTGTTAGACTGTGCACAGCAGTACGGTGATGTGGTGGATCTGTCTTTGGGGATGCCTACCTATATGCTCAATAGTCCTGACGATATCAAATATATCCTCGAGACTCATCATCAGAACTACGCGAAAACCCGCAACCTCACGGGGAAAAGTGGGAAACACCTTGCCGGCAAAGGAATCCTCACCAGCAGTGGGATGGAAGCCTTGCATCAACGGCGCCGGTTAAATCCCTTGTTTGCTCGCGCCTCGCTTGGGCCGTTTGCTGAGGTGATCACTCATTGTACCGAACAGATGATGACTCGTTGGCATGGGAGAGCGACGCTTGATATAGCGGAAGAGATGTTGGGTTTGACCCATCGGATCATTGGCAAGGTGGTGCTTGGGGTTGATTTTGCAGGAGAAGCTCGGGCTCTGGGCGAAGCCTTCCACACGTGGCGGCGGTATTTTGAGATCTCCCTCCGTCGACCATTTCCGCTGCCGGAGACGATCTTGACCCGAGTCCATCCTTCGTACCGAGGGGCCAGCCAGTACATTCATCACACGCTTACTGAGCTGATCCGGACGCGCCGGCGTATTCCAGAAACTCCTTCTGATTTCCTCTCACTGTTGCTGTCGGCCCAGAACCGAGCGGGGACGACCATGAGCGAGGAGCTCGTGCGGGATGAAGCGATGACGAGTGCGTCGACAGGTTACGTCACTATCGGACTTGCCCTTACCTGGACGTGGTATTTGCTTGCTCAGCACCCTGAGATCGCAGCGCGGCTTATGTCAGAGGTGGATGTCGTCTTACACGGCCGCATACCAAACGCCGACGATCTCCCGCAGCTGCGCTATACCGAGATGGTGCTACAGGAGGCGCTGCGACTGTACCCTCCTACCTGGCTGTTTGTTCGCATTCCGCAGCAGGATGATGTCTTGCCCAGCGGATTTCGTGTCACCGCAGGAGCAAAACTCTATCTCTGTCCTTACGTGACGCATCGGCTCCCACGCTACTTCCCTGATCCTGAACGGTTTGATCCCGAACGGTTTACGGAAGCGGCCAAGCAAACCCGCCCGCGCCATGCGTACTACCCGTTTTCTGCCGGGCCACGGGTCTGTTTGGGACAAGGCTTTGCGCTGATGGAGGGAGTGTTAGTATTGGCCACCATTGCGCAGCGGTTCACGCTCGAACTGGTGCCTGGTCATCCGGTTGTTCCTGAGCCTCGGTTAATCTTAGTCCCAAGAAATGGAATCTGGGTCCGGACGAAATATCGTGAGGCGCAGATAGCTCTTAGCAGCCTGAGATGATTGGGTTATCCGAGGTCACATAATGCCGCCTCACCACACACCTGTTGTTATCCTTGGCGCCGGACTTCAAGGTTCTTGTGTCGCTCTTGAGTTAGCCGGAAGAGGCATTGACGTTGTTCTTGTGGATCAAGACGAAATTCCTATGAACCGGGCCAGCCTGCGGAACGAGGGGAAAATTCACTTGGGCTTGGTCTACGCCAACGATCGCACCCTTGCTACCGCTACACTCGTACTGCAAGGAGCACTGTATTTCCATTACTTGCTCGCCAAGTGGCTGGGCTCGGCCATCGACCAACTGAGCTACTCAATTCCTTTCGCTTACCTGGTTGCGACGGACTCACTGCTCACCGCCGACGAACTTGCCAAGCACTACTCCGCAGTTGAATCAGAGTACCATCGACGCCTCGTCCAACAGCCTGAATTAAACTACCTGGGAAAGCGACCAGAGCAGCTCTACCGCCGCCTTAACTCGAAAGAACTCGCCATCCATTTCCAGCCCTCACGTTTCCAAGCTGGATTTCACACGGAGGAGCTTGCCGTTGATACAGAGCAGTTGGCCATTTTGCTTCGTCAGGCGATTACCCTCTCGCCGGGTATCCGGTTTTTACCCTCTCGCCGGGTCAAGACAGTAGAACGAGTTAACGGATTGTTCCGCGTTGAAGGAATTGGCGATGAAGGCGTCTGGCAAATTGAAGCTCAACAGGTTGTCAACGCAACCTGGGAGAGCCGGTTAGCGATCGACCATCATATTGGTCTTGAGTGTATGGATGGATGGGTGTATCGACTCAAGTATCGGGTGATAGCTCGCCTCCCTGAATCACTGCGAGATGCGCCATCAGTCACAATGGTCATTGGTCGTTATGGAGATGTGGTTATTCGCCCGAACGGGACAGTCTACCTCTCGTGGTATCCGTTGGCTCTCCAGGGCTGGAGCCATGATCTGCAACCTCCGGCATCGTGGGACGCTCCATGCCGAGGCCAAGTCGCTCAACACCAGGCGCGGGAACTTGCTGTTCGCATACTTGCGGCTGTTGATTCGTGGTTCCCCGGCATGGGCAAGTCAGAACCGTTTCTCGTTGATGCCGGCGTTATCTTCGCCTATGGCCGCACCGACGTAGATAACACAACCAGCGGTCTTCACGATCGGACAAAGATTGGTGTGACCTCGGTTGACGGGTATCACAGTATCGACACGGGAAAACTTACCACCGCGCCACTCTTTGCTCTGTCTGTGGCTGATCGGGTAATGGACTGGCTGCGGTGAAAGCGCCAATAAAGTAGTGGAAAATTTCCCCCTCTGTACCCGAGAATTGTGAAAAATGATAGGCAGTGACAAAGACTACCCTCTCGTCGTTGCCTGTTTAGCTACCTGGAATGGCGAGTCCTTTATTGCCGACACCCTTGCATCTCTGGCTGCGCAGACCTATCCCAACCTCAAAGTTCTCATTTCAGATGATGCCTCTACTGACAACACAGCCGTAATCTGTGAACGCTTTGCGACTGGAGATTTCCGCTTTCACTTATTACGACAACCTCGGCGGTCGGGATGGGTTGGCAATGTTAATACGCTGCTCAATGCCGCCCAAGGCGATTACTTTTTCTTCATTTCTCACGATGATGTTGCAGCACCCGCTTATGTGACGCGCCTGGTTGAAAAGCTGGAGAATCAGCCGAGCGCTATTCTCGCGTTCTCTGATATGGAATTTGTCAATCTCAATGGCGATCGTGAGATCCAGACTTATGCAGACCTTGATGGTATTGAGCGCCGAATCAGTCGGGGACATCGAATGCTGCGGCTGCGAGGTCCTTGGTGGATTCCCTATCGAGGAATTTTCCGAGCTGCTGCGGCAGAGCACGTTGGAGGATTAAGGATGAACCTTGCCGGGGAGTTTGCCGCAGACTGGCCATGGCTTTTTCATATGTCCCTGCTTGGGGAGTTCGTGCGTGTGCCGGAAGTGCTCTATAGAAGAGTGCAGAGAGAAAAAAGCCTCTCGCGCATGTGGAACTACACCGCCCGAGCCTGGTTAGCGGCAACACTAGCCTGCGCTAGTGAAATTTATCGTTCTCACTTATCCGCGATTGAAAAAATACTTCTCCACGGCTCGTTGGCAAATGCTTGCCTACGTTGGACATGGGAAGGGGTATCGTTCCATCTAAAAAGAATAACGCTCCCTCAGAGGTAACTGATGAACTCAGCGCGACCGCTGTGTGAGTAGGATGTAGACCCCACCGAGCGATCATCAACAGATGATCTGCTATATATGAACCATTGGACTGAACAAGAGGAGTCACTGTATGCCGCGTCCAGCACGCATTCGTGCCGTGGAACAGCTGGGAGGTTTCCGGGTGCGTCTAGAGTTTACCGATGGCACGATTAAGGAAATTGACCTTCAGCTATATCTGCACGGCCCTAGCCTCGAGCCAATGCGGAACGACCCGCAGATGTTCCGTTCGGTGAAGGAAGAAAGCCATGTTGACAGCCCATAGGGGAATTCTCTAGAGGGAGACGTACCGTGCAAAAGAGGAGACCTCAATGGCGACCTTGCCAAAGTTTACCGAACTGCCACTCGTCGGCCAAACCGGCGAACGTCACGCTTGGGATGTGTTCGGCCGCAACGACCAACTCGGGACAATCAATCTGCTCACCGCTGAACGCGTGAAACGCGCCGCCTCACTGGTGCGCACCGGCAAAGTCATCAACCTCGATTTGCCACTCAATTTTCCCTTTCCGCTCTACGGCGGGTTCCGGGCTGCAGGGTATCGCCATCATATCGAAGTCACGCGCGGCAATCGTGATGATTACGTGGATAATCTTGCTATGCAGGGCTCAAGTCAGTGGGACAGCTTGCGCCATATTCGCTTCCGCGAGTTTGGTTACTACGGCGGACGACAAGATGACGACCTCGATAAAAAGGGCGAACTTGGAATCGAGAATTGGGCACAACACGGCATCATTGGCCGAGGTATCCTCCTCGATGCTGCGGGCTACATGGAGCAGCAGGGTACGCCGCTCGACCAGACCAAGAAGTTCGCCATGGATGGAGCTTTTTTAGAGAAGGTTGCACACGCACACAAAGTGAAGATCGAATCGGGCGACATCGTTCTCTTAAGGACCGGCTGGCTAACCTGGTACAAAGCGTTGGATGCGGCCGGACGGGAAAAGCTCCGGGGCACGCTACATCCGGGTGAAGGTGGCATGGCTTGTCCGGGGCTCGATCCCAGCCAAGCGACTGCCGCGTGGATATGGGACCACCACATTGCCGCGATGGCATCAGATAATGTTGCGCTTGAGGTGCTCCCGGTCGATGCGTCAGTTGGATTTCAGCACCGCCGATTGATTGCCTTGCAAGGCATGCCGATTGGCGAGGTGTGGGATCTCGACGAACTGGCCCATGAGTGTGCCGGTGATGGAATCTACGAGTCTATGCTCGTGTCGGCGCCGCTCAATCTTCCTGGCGGAGTGGGATCTCCGCCCAATGCGTACGCGATTAAGTGAGTAATAATGAGTGATGAAAAATCGCAAATGCAGCATTCAGCACCCAGCGTTCGACCTTTGAAAGCCGACCATACTCAGTCCTCAGCTCTCAGCACGCCTTCCTCTCCGGGTTTCCGTTTCGTCGTCATGGGAGCGTTATGGTTGACCGCGTTCTTCCTGTTTCTCGACCGCGTCAATATGTCTCTGGCAGTGCCACACATTATGGACGAGTTGAAACTCAGCGGAGTGGAAACGGGTTTCATCCTCAGCGTCTACTACTGGGGCTATATTGCCGGGCAAATCGGTGGGGGCATAGCGTCTGATCGCTTCAGCATTCGTGGCTGGGCGTCAGTCATGTTCTTTTTCTGGTGCGTCTTAACCGCGCTAACCGGCATGTGTTATTCGGTGCCCCAATTCGCTCTGGTCCGCGGGTTCTTCGGGGTGGCCGAAGGGGCGGTAGCAAATCCGATCAATAAGCTAGAAAACCAGTGGGTACTGCCACATGAGCGTGGCTGGGTCTACGGAGCCACGCTCGGTTTTGGCTATATTGGCATTATTACGGGTATGTTGCTGGTGGGCTGGCTGATCAGTGTGTGGGGCTGGCGAGCGATGTTTTACGGTACCGGTGCGTTGACTCTGCTAGGCGTCGGGTTCTTTTGGCTTCTGGTCTACGATCACCCGCGTGAGCATCCGTGGATGTCCAAAGAAGAAGTCAGCTTGATTGAAAAAGCGATCGTCGCAGATCGGGTTACGTTCGATCCGCAAGCAGGGGCGGTTCGTCACGTATCGTTCGCCGATGGCCTACGTTTTCTCGCCGGTCATTGGGCATTCTGGTGCATTTGCGTCTGCATGTTTTTTACCTTGGGAGTGGCGTTCACCAATCTCAGTTGGTTACCCGGGTATCTGGTGAAAGAGCGTGGCTACACCAGCATGAAGAGTGGCCTGTTCTTAGCCTTTCCTTACCTGGCGGCTTTTGCTGGAGCACTATTGGGTGGCTACTTTGGTGATCGTACCGGCCACCGCAGCGCGGTCGGACTCTTCACCGGTCTGCTCACTGGTCCAGCGATGCTTGCGTTAATGCTCACGCAGGACATGATGGGAACAATTGTACTGATGAGCCTCGCGCTCTTTCTCAATGCGGCAGCGTTCAATACGTTGGCGGTGCTGCTCTTTGATCTGTTTCCGGCAGAGGTCGTCGGGGTTGCTGCCGGCGTCTGCATCGGCCTCTTCGGTGGGCTTGGCGGAGTCACTGGGCCACTGATCCTTGGCTATTCTTACGATCATACTCAGTCGTTCTTTTGGGGCTTCTGCGCCATTGGACTGGGAGCGACAGTGGCGTCATTAGTGTTGATTCCGGTATGGTATCACGAACAAAAAGTGAAGAGAGAAAAAGCCGAGAAAGCGGAGATGCGTAGTGCATCGGTGAGAGAACCATTGCTAGAGACGGCGGGAAGGTAGGGGGCACGGCGGCGCTTACCGTCCCAACTTAAGCCATTTTCTCTGCACTTTGAGTCAAGAATTCCCTCTCCCCTCGCGGGAGAGGGTCAGGGCTCGGGCACGAAGCGCCCAGGCGGCAAGCGCCGATGATTGATGAGCAGTGCCATGAAGAGCAGAATCCAGACCCGGCGAAACACACTGACCAGGCGCACCCGCGTGGCCCCCGCTTCGTAACACCACGCGCGCAACTGCTGGCGGACGCTGTTCGCGTTGCGCCCCAGCCCTCCGGCCTCCTGGGATGTTTGGCGACACCCGCAGTATGCCGTGAAGCGTCAGTGTCTTGCCATACTCAGCTCTCGTTCACACAAAAACCTGCCCCTGAAAGCCCGCAAAGGGGGAAGGAACCCAAAGGCCATCGTAAACAGAAATTTTCGCTTAAGGTGGGACCAATGGTATTACCATGCGCCCCTACACGGCTCTGGGGTTAAGCCGCTCGCTTCTGCTCAAAGACTGGATTCTTGGCCGGTGCATGGATGAGGGTGCCCATGACCCAGTCGGCTAGGGGCAGCACCACATTAAGATTCTTGAAGGCATACTGATGATGAATGTGGTGGTGGGCATTCAACCAGCGAAAAACCCAGGTGCGCTCCAGCCAACGATCCTGCGGGACATGCATGCACCAATGCAGATACTCATAGAGAGCATAATCCAGCGCCAGTGCCGTTATGCCCCCCCAAAGGGCTGACCACCCGAAGAAATAGGTCGCGAAAACCAACAGAGGAGACTGAAGTAATAACAAGGCTGGTGCATTCCACCAAGCGAAAGTGACCTTCTTTTCGTCCTCTGCTCGGCGTAGATGATAGGTGTGGTCGGCACGAAACAATCCGTGATGGGTGAGGGCGTGGGCCTGGAAAGGATAGTTCCAGACCAGCGTATGCATGAGATATCTATGGAGTGCCCATTCAAAAAAGCTCGCATAAGCGAAAAAGACAACAAAACTGACACTGCCTGTGAACAATTCCAACAAAAGACTCTGTGTGGTCAACGCAATCCTGCCTTTCTTGGCTGCAAAGGGCTGTCTCTTCTTTACTTCTCATTATCAGGGGCCCCTTTTGTGAGGATCCGCTTTCTCTAGAGACACCCCTCTTGATCTTCTTCCTCATCCCTTGGAGCCCGGCGGTTCATAAAAGCGCGCCATAATGGCTCCATCAGCGCCCACCCCCGACGGTTGCGGATGGAGCCGGACCCATCCGCAACTATCGGCTTGTCTTCTCAGAACAGGAAGCGCGGAGATGTAAGCAATAGGTCACGGTTTTATAGAGAAAAGCCTCTTCTCCTGCAACGCCCCCTCCTGAGAAGTAAAGCGAACCTATCCTCCCTCTGATTGCCGGAGGTATAGAGAAACGCCATAATGCCGCCAAGTAAGTATTCTGGATATGGTTGAGGAGGAAATTCATCATGGGAATGGCCGCAGCAGAGAATCCCACAGCAAGGACCAAACCCGCCAAGAAATATTTCATGGTATCGGCAGACTGCCACGTGCTTGAACCACCGGACTTATGGGAACGGCGGATCGACGCCAAGTTTCGCCATCGCTTACCGCGCGTAGAGATCGATTCCAAAGGACATAAGATCCTAGTCATTGAAGGGGCACGCTCGCTACGTATTCGCGATTTTACTCTAGAAGGCGAGGACTTAGAGCGGGCCAAAGGCGGACGGCCAGATCTCGACACACGCCTGCGCGATCTCGACCGTGATGGCATTGATGCCGAAGTCATTTATCCAAACCGAGGTCTGCTCATGTGGGCTTCACCTGATCCGGCCATGCAAACCGCCATGTGCCGGGTATGGAATGATTGGGCTATCGAGGTCTTTGGCCCGCAAAAAACCCGCTGCGCGCCGGTTGCCGCAGTCGCACCGAAGGATGTGGAATCGGCGGTGCAAGAAGTGCAGCGGGTCGCGAAAATGGGCTACCGCACGGTCTTTCTCCCTGTGCAGGTGCTAGACCAACCCTATAACTTACCGTTATACGATCCACTTTGGGCGGCGATTCAAGAGACGGGGATGCCGATTAGCTTTCACGTCGGCACCGGCAAAGATCCGCGTACCGCGACGGGCTATGGTGGCGCCATTATCAACTACGTCTGCCATGCCCTATCCACGGCAATCGAGCCCGTCGTACAACTCTGCGCCTCTGGTATATGTGAGCGTTTCCCCAAGCTGAGATTTGGTTCGGTTGAGGCGGGGATCGGTTGGCTTGCCTGGACGCTCTGGGTGATGGACGAAGGCTATAAAAAGCACCATTTTTGGGTTGCGCCCAAACTTGAGATGCTTCCCAGCGATTACTTCCGGCGTCAGGGGTTTGCCACTTTTCAGGATGACCCGATTGGTCTGGAAACGCGCCAGTGGGTTGGGATCGACAACCTCCTCTGGGGGGACGATTATCCTCACCACGAAGGCACCTGGCCGCGTTCACAAGAGGTGATCGACCGGACGATGAAAGATCTGACCGAAGAAGAACAGCGCAAGGTGCTGGGGCTGAATGCGGCGAAGCTTTATGGCTTCGAAGCCCCGGTATAGGGGGGAAAGTCTCATGCCCAAGCAGGTGACGATCAATTGGGGGGAGACGGAAAAACCTCCAGAAGCGCGCAAACGCTGGCTCGGCAGTTGGCTGGTCTCGCGCGACGGCGAAGAAGGGGACTATTTTTATGATGGTTGGGGGGGGACAGAGACTATCCACGCCGTCCCTCCTGAAGCGATCGGTTTGCGCTTACGCTGGTGGCCGCCAAGCAATCAGGTGGATCTCAATCTTGAGTTTGGACCGCTGCCAACCTTGACAGAAGCGTACTTTTTTCCCCCTGGATCTGAGCAGGCCATAAAAGTGGCCGCGCTGGATTTGCGCGGTGATTCAGGGTCGATCACATAGGAGCGGTTCGCGAACTGTCCCTACGGTCAATGCCCTGCAGTTAAGCCGAGCTGTCATTGCGAGTCGCCCATAGCGCGGGGCGCTAAGCGTGGAGGCAGAAACAGGAGGCGCATCCCTCTCCGTCATGCCCGCGCAGGCGGGCATCTAGTTTTCTCCCCCTGGATTCCGGGTCGCGGCCTGCGGCCTTGCCCGGAATGACGGGCTGCCACGAGTGCCCGACACGGGTCGAAGATTTTGTTTCTGAACAGCCTGCCTGTCGGCAGACAGGCGGAGCGAAGCATCTGTGTTCGTCGTTCAGGATAAACTCCGCGCCGGGTTTCAAATCGAGATTCTTCGCCGCTGCGCGACTCAGAATGACAGTCTTGTGGGGGTTTTGAAACAGGTTCTAGCTTTGCCAAAAATCACGCTCTCTCTGCCAAGATCTTCTCCCGCACAAACTCCGGATAGCTTCGTGCCAGCTTTTCTCTTACGACCGTGCGAAGAACGTGAAGTTCCTGAACGGTCGGTAGCGGAGTCATCCGAACTGAGGGCGAGACTCTAAGGTCAAACCCGGTATTCTGCCGAACATCTTCTACTGAAGCACCAGGCTGAAATCGATCTAAGAGCCATTCCCCTGCTTGTTTATCCCAGGCCAAGACCGCCTTCGGGGTAATCACCAACGCCGGTCCTCCTTCACGATACACGTTTTCTGGAGTCACACCCGCTCCAGTGACGAAATCCACCTTTTCCACGAAGATGCGCCGAGTGTGCTGGTCACGGAAGAGAATGACACGGTGCGCCATATAATACAGCATACCCGAACCATAAGCGCCGGCCATCCTCACGGTCGGTGCGGTGTAATCACCAATCACATGCAAATTAAAATTCCCTCGCCGATCGATTTGAATGCCGCTAAGAAAGAAGAGGTCCAACTCCCCACGCTGCGCCATGAAGTGCAACTCACTGCTCCCAGCCGGGAACGGATAGTATTCATCGCTGTCTAAGATAATGAGGGTAATGTGGGGTGCGTGGATCTGTTCCGCTAAGATGCAACCGGCGGCTGGAATGGGCGACACTGCCCCTACCCCGATCGTCTCAAAGTCCCGCACTTCGCGTGCGATAACCACCGCCATCAACTCTTCGGGAGTGTAGTCTATGGTCCGCACTATGCGCCTACATCTTTGTCTGACGAGTCATTCGGTCCACACGTTCCAGGTATTCACCGTGATTGCCGATGTCATAGACATAACGTTGCAAATACGTCTGAAAAGTTGCCGCCTCCTTGGCAGACGTAAGATATTCCTGGCAGTGGTCATCATCGCGCTCGTATGCCTGCCCGAAACCGCAGGGGTGGGCACCAAGAGGCGCGTGGGCAACGACGTCAACATCAATCGCTGGCAAAAATGTATCCTCCACCGCATCCTTTTGCGTCAGCCCTTCCTCGACGATTTCTTCGGCCGTGACGATCACTCGTCGTGCTGCCCGCGCCATCATCAAGTCATCGCGATGCCCTGGAGTGGCAGCGTTACCCCAACGGTCCGCTTTCAAGGCATGGAAAACTGCGACATCAGGGCGGATTGGTTGCACCATGACCACCTGTTCACCAGGATTGAAAGGATTCTCCTTCACCAGAAGATCGGGCCGATGCTTGAGGATATCGCTGTACAACAATCCTCGTACGGCAATAAACGGAACACCCATGGATCCAGCCTGGACCATGCTATACAGCACCCCTCAGGTGCTATCTTTCATCTTGATGAGACCCAGACGAATGGCGCGCTGAAAATTGAGCGCCGGACCGTAGGGGCCTAACGCACACGAGCAGGTCTCGTACTCTGCAACTACACTTGCGCCAATCAGTAAATCGGCGTTGAGACCGCCACCGGTCAACGTCACCAGCCGTAATTGCTTACGTTGCTGTCGGATCAGCTCACGCAGAAAAGCCATCGGCGCATTATCGAGGGTTGAGGTTGTCAGCCCGATTAGAGCGCCGTTCTGCACCAGAGCCGCCGCTTCCCATAAAGACATGCGCTTATCTTTCATGGTGAGATCCTCTCTTGTCGTACTCAACTCTCGGCAGTCACCATGCGTGTCTGCCAATCTTCTATGGTTTGATTTAGCACGGCTATCGAGCGAAGCCCAGCATTTTCATTGACAAACCGTCCGCTTTCACCAAGGATGCTGAGAGTCTTGGAGAAACGGGGTCAGGAAAAAGACGATGCCGACGTTTGACGAAATCCTGACGCAGGTCGTCGCACTGCTGCGGAGCGAAGGACGGGTAGCTTACCGCAGTCTGAAGCGTCGGTTCGCGTTGGATGATGAATACTTGGAAGACCTCAAGGCGGACCTCATTGACGCCAAGCGTCTGGCCGTTGATGAAGATGGAAAGGTGCTGGTGTGGGTCGGCAAAGGCAGTCTGGCATCTAGTGCCCAGAGTCGAGAGTCAAAAACTCTTCCTTCCCCAGACTCCGTACTTCGGACTTCGGACCCCGGACGCTGGACTCCTCCACACCTGGCCGAACGCATCCGCGCCGAACAAGCGGCGCTGGAAGCGCGGGGAGCAACCGACGGCGAGCGCAAAACCATCACCGCGCTCTTTGCCGATCTCAAAGGCTCGACCGCCCTGATCGAAGGGCTCGATCCCGAAGAAGCGCGATCTATTATCGATCCAGCACTCCAGCTCATGATGGACGCGGTCCATCGCTATGAGGGCTATGTCGCCCAAGCTCTAGGCGACGGCATTTTTGCCCTG
>Ga0187894_10000476_pt1 | contig 54306 bp, 59 predicted proteins | sample GBC1701081metaG_FD_136650 | JGI IMG/M metagenome (GOLD analysis project Ga0187894, IMG submission 136650) | White microbial mat communities from a lava cave in the Kipuka Kanohina Cave System on the Island of Hawaii, USA - GBC170108-1 metaG ...
AAAGGACAGCCCGCCGCCATGCGGTCGGCCGGAGAAATGAACAGGTGCGAACATCCCCCGGATGTTCGCAGCCATGCCGGGGGCATGGCGGCCTGTTCATGCTGGGGGCGTCGAGCCCCTTGGACGGACATCCTGGTCCGCCCGGCGGATCTCTCCTACCCAGCCGCCTTCCCCGGCCGATCACGGCCACCTCCGGCACCGGGTCCGGACCCTAGGGATGGCGGAGGAGGCGATGGATCGCGCCGAGGAGGGCGGCGGCCCTTCGCGAAGCGCGCTTTGGATCAGCGTCGCCGCATTGGCGGCGGCGGCGCTGCTGATCGCGTTCATCTTCATGATCACCTGGTCGAACCGCGCCCGCGACGACGCGCTGGACTGGGAGCGGCGGACCTATGACGTGATGCTGGCGACGCGCGTGATCGACGCGACGGTCGCGCGATCCGAGGCGGCGCTCGGCCGCTACGTGCTCGACGAGCGCCGCACCACCGGCACCGATTATTATAACGAGTGGCGTGCGGCGAGCTACCAGATCAGCCAGCTGCAGCGGATCCTGCGCCGCGATCCCGAGCAGCTGCGGCGGGTCACCGCGCTGCGCCGGTTGTTCAACCAGCGCGGCCGCGAGCTGGCCCCGGCCGCGGCGGCTGCCGAGCGCGGTCAGGGCAGCGGCGGGCTCGGCCTGCTCTACGGCGCCGCCTCGTCGCGCACCCTGCCCGCGCTGCGCGGCGGGCTCGAGAACATCGCCCGCGCCGAGCGGGTCAATCTGCGTCGGCGGATGCAGGAGACCCAGTTCTTCGTCGCCCGCGCCGATACGTTCACCGACTGGCTCGGCTGGCTCGCGATCCTGATCGGGGTCGGCGCCGTCGGCCTGGCGATGCTCGCCTGGCGCGAATTCGCCGAAGCCGCGCGCGCCCGGCGCGAGGCCGACAGCGAGGCGTGGCGGGCGATGGGGCTCGAGCAGGCGGTCGAGGCGCGCACCCGCGAGCTCAAGGACGCCAACGAGGCGCTCAAGACCGAGGCGGCAGAGCGGGCCAGCGCCGAAGCGCAGCTCCGCCAGATCCAGAAGCTCGAGGCGGTCGGCCAGCTGACCGGCGGCATCGCCCATGATTTCAACAACATGCTCGCGGTCGTGGTCGGCGGCCTCGACCTCGCCCGCCGCAAGCTCCACAGCTCGCGTCGCGAGGTCGAATTCCATCTCGAAAATGCGATGGAGGGCGCGACCCGCGCCGCCGCGCTGACCCGGCGCCTGCTCGCCTTCGCCCGCGCCGAGCCGCTGCTGCCCGAGGCGGTGGCGCCGACCGCGCTGATCGGCGACATGCTCGAGCTGATCGACCGGGCGATCGGCGAGCGGATCGAAATCCGTACCCGCTTCGCCAATGACCATTGGTATGTCTGGGCCGATCCGACCCAGCTCGAAAATGCGATCCTCAACCTCGCCGTCAACGCCCGCGACGCGATGGCCGGCAGCGGCGCGCTGACCGTCGAGGTCGACAATGTCCTGCTCGGCCAGAGCGAGGTCGACGATCTAAGCGCCGGCGACTATGTCCGGATCCGCGTCACCGACACCGGCAGCGGGATCGCTCCCGAGCATATCGACCGGGTGTTCGAGCCATTCTTCACCACCAAGCCGCTCGGCAAGGGCACCGGCCTCGGGCTCAGCCAGATGTTCGCCTTCGCACGCCAATCGGGCGGCCATGCCACGATCGCCTCCGAGATCGGCCAGGGCACGACGGTCTCGCTCTTCCTGCCGCGCTCGATTGCGGCCGCGACGAGCATCGCCGAGCGCGCGCCCAGCCCATCGCCGCGCGCCGAGTCGGCGTCGGTCCATCCCGGGGCATCGATCCTCGTCGTCGAGGACGATCCGCGGGTCAGCCGCTCGACGGTCGCCGCGCTCGAAGAGCTCGGCTACCGGCCACTGGCCTGCGCCGGCGGCAGGGAAGCGCTCGAAATGCTGGCGAAAAAACGCGGTGTCGAGCTCGTCATCACCGATGTGATGATGCCGGAAATGACCGGAACCGAGCTCGCCGCGGCGATGCGCCGGCGCCACCCGGAGATCCCGATCCTGTTCGTCACCGGCTATGTCGGCGAGGCGGGCGACGCCGACGATCTGATCGGCGGCGAGCTATTACGCAAGCCGTTCACCGTCGCCGCGCTCGCCCATGCGGTCGAGACCGCGCTCGGCCCCGGATTCCACGACCACCCCGGCGAAGTCGCCGCCTGACCTTTATCTTATCGCGCCCTTGCGCCACAGGCGCGGCAGCAGGATCAGCGCGCCGAGGATCGGCCAGCGCCGCTGCCACGGGCGGACCTCGATCGCAGTGCCGGCATGGCGATTGATCTTCCAGGCGAGATAATCGACCCCGCCGGCGAAAGTCAGGCTGGCCTTGGCGAGCCGCAACAGGGTCAGCGCCTTTCCCTTCAGCTGCCGTCGGCGCCAGCGCCGCCGTTCCGTCGCGGCGTCGTTCATGGGCGGCGGCGGTTCGGCGAGCGCCGCTTCGCCGATCCGCCGATAACGGTCCGGGTCGGCGTCGACCACCGTCCCGGACCTGCTCGCTCGCTCGGCGCGCAGCTCGGCGCGGTAGGTCCGTGCGAAGCCGCCGCGGAACACCGCGATCGGATCGTCGCCGCCTTCCTCCATCACCGGGACCGTCCGGGCGAACAGGGTGGGCACGGCCAAGGCGACGCTGGCGGTCGTTCGCGCGCGCGCCGCATCGTCGCTGGCCCAGACCAGCCGTGACGGCTGCGCGAACCGCGCCCAGACCGAGGTGCTGCGCGCTTCCAGCCCGCATTCGCGGGCGAAATCGTCCTCGCTCAGCACCGCATATTTGGCGACGAGCCCCTCATGCTCGAGCGGGAAGACGTTGGGCGGGATCAGCGTGTTGGCCGCCACCAGCCACCCGCTGCGATAGGCGTCGCGATAGTTGGACACGATCAGATAGAAATCGAGCATGAGCCCGTCGAGCTCGCGCTGCCTGAGGCATGAGCCGTAGAACAAAACAGCCCGCGCCGCGTCGGGATAGAGCGCTGCCAAGGCCGTAGCCAACGCCGACACCCGCGCGTCGACGGGCTCGGAAAGCTCGGCGGCGACGAGATCATGAAGACCGGCCATCGCCAATGTCATAGCCTCCTCTCCCCATATACGGGAGAGGGCGCTAGACTGCCCCGGGGGGAGGATTGCCCATCATCGCCTTTGCCGGTCGCTGCTGCACCATTGTCGCTCTTGCCCTTGGCACATCCGCGCTCGCGGCGCCCGCAAGCGCGGATCCATCGACCCTGATCGGCACCTGGCGGCTGATCAGCTATATCGACACGCCGGAGGGTGGAGCGCCGATCCGCGCTTTCGGAGAACGGCCGATCGGCCTGTTCGTCTTCACCGCCGACGGCCATGTCACGATCAATGTCATGCGCAACCCGCCGGATATGGCAACCCCGAAGGACGACATCGACCCGGATGCCTGCGTCCCGGCCTGGTACTGCGCCTATTTCGGCACCTATCGGATCGACAGCGGCCAGAGCCAGCTCGTCACCCGCGTCCTCGGCGGCAACATTCCGACCTTTCTCGGAACCGAGCAGACACGGCAGTTCGTCATCACCGGCGACCGGCTCACTTTCTCGGCGATCTACGATGCGAATGGCCGGCGCGTGCACTCGGAACGCATCCTCGTGCGGGCGGACGCCGCAAACCGGGATTAAGGAAGCCGCCGTCGAGGATACGTTCGATCGGGTGCCTCGATTCGGATTTCCTACTTTCCACGCAATAGTGGGGCGACCTATGTGAATCCACAAAGTTGTAGGATGGGCTCTGGCTTTCGCACTCGGGGCCGTCTTGGGACCGGTGCTTATTGCCGTGGCCGGCGGCTTTGCCGCCGATGCCGGAGACCAAGGGAGACGCGACCAAACCTATCGCCTCCTGGACGCCTATGATGAGCGCTATCCGCAAATCAACCTGCCAACGCTCGATCTCTGGGGGGATATCCTTGACTGCGGATACGAACCTGAAACGTTGTTCGGGCCTTCGGAGAATCTCACTCTACCGAGATCCGAAAGAGCATGGACTCCTTATGGAGGATATTTCGATCTGTTCCTCTGGCGAGGAAAGATATTCCGCCGAGAGGTTGAGCGACTCAGATCGGAATATGTCCAATCCCGCCTGAATACTTTTCAAACCACCTTCTTGAACAAATGCCTCCGGCAAACTCTCTTTGCTCCGCTCTGCGGACACTATGTCGACAGCATATTGGCGGGAGGCGGGCTTGTGGGTCGTGGCATGCCGAGTGGCCATCCGAGGTTCGACCAGACACGAGAAAACCGCACCATCTGCACTTATCTCGATGGCTTGGCGGCCAGGAATGGCCAGCCACTTGCTCGCGGCGTTCCGAACCAACCTTAAGAGCGCCGCCACTCGCGACTGGTCACGAGAGCCCCTTTTCCATCCGGAAATTGTATATCGCCACGCCCGCCAGTTCGAAGTCATTGCGTTCGATCAGGCGAAAGCCCTGTTTGGCAAAGAAGCGTCGCGCGGGCTCGCTGGCCTCCGTGTAGAGCCGCGCCATGCCGCGCTCGCGCGCGGCGCTCTCCAGTGCTTCGTAGAGCATCGCGGTCACGCCCGTGCCGGCGGCGTCCGGCCGGCAATAGAGATGATCGATATGACCGTCGGTCTCGAGAATGCCATAAGCGAGCGGCGTGTCGCTTGCCTCGTCGGTCGCGACCAAGATGATCCCTCCACCCACCGCCCGCGCTTCAAATCGTGCGGGATCGGGCGTCACTGGCGACCAGGCCGCGAGCTGCTCGGGCGAATAATGCCGCCGCGCGATGCCGTGCACCGCGGCATGGAACAAGGCGGCCAGCGCCGGCGCATCGCCTTGCCGATAGGGTCGGACCTTCATGCTGCCTTTGTCCCGCGCCGCGTGGGCGGGCGGCGCCGCGCTCAGGCCGCCAGTCTGAGGAACGGCACCGGCCCGGTCGGCTTGAGGATGATCGGCCGATCGGTGTCGGCTTCGAACGTCTCGCCATCGAGGATCACGCTCGATCGGCTGCCCTCGATCCGGATTTCGTCGCCGCGCTCGAGATGGACGCCCTGGAGCAGGGTGCGGCCGAGCCGGCCGCGCGCGGCGGCGACCAGAGCGCGCAGCAGAGCCGGCAGGCTGCGGTCGATCACCAACAGCTGCATCGAACCGGTCGCGGTCTCCGCCCCCGGCATGTTGCTGCTGAACAGCAGCCGCTGCAAGGTCGTCACCATCAGGAACGCGAAGGTGCCCTGGAGCACGCCGCGCTTGGTCACCGAAACCTTGAGCAGCCGCGGCGGCAACGGCAGGAAGGTCGCGCGGCGGCCGATCAGGAGCGCCAGCATGCCGAGCATGAGCGTCAGCCCATGGGCGAGCCAATTGGGCAGGCCGAGGGGATAAATGTTATTCCGGCAATAGAGGATGGTGTCGGCAAGGCCGGCGCCGCCGAGGAACATGCCGAGTACCGGCCGGCCCGCGGCATTGCCGTCGTTCAGCGAAATCAGCTCGCGCGAGACGATGTGCGGCACCATGTCGGTGCGGGCGAGGCTCAGCACCCGCTCGAGCGCGGCGATCGGATCGCCGTCGGCGCCGAGATCATGCGCGATCAGATTGGTCTTGCCGTTGGGCAGCACCGCAACCGGCGGCGGCGACCCACCGAAATGGCCGCCATGATAGAGCTCGGTGAGCGCCGCCTGGACGGTGCCGTCGCCGCCATTGACGACAAGCACCTTGGGCCTGACCCGCGCAATCGACTTCAGCGCCGCGCCGATCTGATCGACATGCTCCACCTCATAGTGGAAGATGTCCTCATGCGCCGCGCAAAAGCTCCTCACCCGCGGCAGCAGCGAGCGGTTGCCGCTCGAGCGCGGGTTGGAGAGGAGCGCGACCAGCGCCATGGCGCGCGCCCGTCAGCCGGTCACCGGCCGGACCGAAAGCCCGAACCGATAGTTGAGCACGACGTTGACCGGCTGCACGCCGCGTCCGACGGCGAAGGCGACATTGCCGTAATTGGGCCGCAAATTGGTCAGCGACAGCCGCGGGTTGCGCGAGAAGCCGCCGCCGTCGCTCCAGCCCGACCGGCCGTTGCCGTCGACGTCGTGACGGACCGCGACCGCATAGCGGCCGGCGGCGGGCAGCGCGACGCAGATCGGCATCGCGCCGGCGCGGGTCACGGGCAGGTTGAGCTGGCGGATATATTGGCCGCGCTCGAGAAACTTGGACGGGTCGCCGCCATAGACGTTGACCCGCAAATTTCCGCTGCGCGACTTGAAGCCGTGGACGGTAACGAGGATCGCCGGTCCGTCGGCGCCGGCTCGGCACGACGCCGCGTCGGGGCCGAGCGCCGCCTGCGCCGCGCCGGGATGGGCGGCGATGGCGAGGGCGATCAGCCCGGCGCTCCTTGCGATCAGTTTCAACATGACCACTTTTACTCCTGGGGTTATAGCCGGCCGCATTTGGTCGCGGGTTCGGCCGGTTCACATTCCCCCACCGGGGTCCCATCGGTTAAGCTTGCGGCCAAAATGTGGTCACGAGGCGTCAAAATTTGAAGCTTGCGACACAAATCGACATCTATCTGGCGAAGCTGATCTTCGTCCCGCTGCTTGGCACCCTGGTTCTGGCGGCGATGCTGCTGCTGCTCGAGAAGATGCTGCGCCTGTTCGACTTCGTCGTCAGCGAGGGCGGACCAGTCAACGTCGTCTGGCGGATGCTCGCCAATCTGATCCCCGAATATCTCGGCCTCGGCATCCCGATCGGGCTGATGCTCGGCATCCTGCTCGCCTTCCGCCGGCTGGCCTTGTCCTCCGAGCTCGATTCACTGCGCGCGGTCGGGCTCAGCTACGGCCGGCTGCTGCGCGTTCCCTATCTCTTCACCGCGGTGCTGCTCGGCTTCAACTTCGTCATCATCGGCTTCATCCAGCCCAAGGCCCAATATGCCTATGAGGGGCTGCGCTTCGAGCTACGCTCGGGCGCGCTCGGCGCCTCGATCAAGGTCGGCGAGTTCACCAATCTCGGCCGGCGGATGACCTTGCGGGTCGAGCGCAGCGAGCAAAGGGGGACCGACCTTCACGGCGTGTTCCTCCGCGCCGAGAGCCGCGACGGCCGCACCATCGCGGTCACCGCCGACCGCGGCACCTTCCTTTCGACCGACGATTCCGACACGATCCTGTTCCGGCTCACCAACGGCCGACTGGTCCACAACGCGCCGAGCTACCGCACGCCGCGGGTGCTGAGTTTCACCCGCTACGACCTGCCGATCGACATGCCCTCGATCGAAGCGTTCCGCCGCCGCGGCAACGGCACCCAGGAGCTGACCCTGCCCGAGCTGGTCCGGATCGGCGGCAACGCCGCCGCCTCCGCCGAGCGCCGCAACGCGACCCGCGCCAATTTTCATTTCCGCCTGGTCGAGGTGGTGATGATGCTGCTGCTGCCGCTGCTGGCGGTCGCACTTGCGGTGCCGCCCAAGCGCAGCACGTCGGGGCTCGGCATCTTCCTCGCGATCGTGCTCGTCGTCACCTATCACAAGGTCAACCAATATGCCGAGCAGATGGGCGCGCTCGGCCGGATCGACCCGTTGATCGCCTTGTGGACGCCGTTCCTGCTGTTCGCCGCCCTGATCGTCTGGATGTACTGGACCCTCGCCCACCGACCGGGTGGCCAGCCGATCGGAGCGCTCGAGCGGATGTTTGCCCGCGCCGGGGCGCGGCTCGCCGGCCTGATCCGCCGGCGCGGCCGGCGGCGCTTCGCCGGGGCGGCATGATCAACCTGCGTTTCTTTCCGTCGCGCCAGATCACGCTCTACATGGCGCGGCTGTTCTTCACCCGCAGCTTCGCCGTGTTGTTCGCTTTGGTGCTGATCCTGATGACGCTGGATCTGCTCGGCAATAGCGGCGACATCCTTGCTCAGCCGAGCAATGGCGATGCCGAGCTATGGCGCTATGTCGGCCTCAGGATTCCGCAGCTGATTGCGCGCTTCCTGCCCTTTTCGGTGCTGCTCGGCACCCTGATCACCCTCGTCGGCCTGAACCAACATAGCGAGATCGTGACGATGAAGGCGGCGGGCGTCTCCGCGCACCAGATCATCGCGCCTTTGATCCTCGCCGGTTTCGTCGTCGCGCTGTTCAATTTCGCCTTCAACGAACGGATCGTCGCCCGCGCCAACGCCGCGCTCTCGGCCTGGGAGGCGGTCGATTATGGTCCGATCCCGCCTGAAGCGCGGATCCAGAACAATGTCTGGGTGCAATATGGCGACGATCTGATCCTCGCCCGCCGGGTGAGCGGCCACGGCCGCGACGTGCGGCTGGCCGGGATCACCGTCTTCGACCGTTCCGGCGGGACGTTGCGGGCGATCCTCAACGCCGAGCACGGGCACCTCGCGCCCGGCGGCCGCGGCTGGGCGCTCGACAATGCCACCTTGTTCACCGTCGACACCGGGCAGCTCGCGCGGATGGCGCGCGTCACCTTTGGCGAGGACATCGGGCCCGACCGGTTCACCCTCGCCCGGGTCGACCCCGACGAGCAGGATTTCTGGGCGCTGCGTCGTTCGATCGACGCGCTAAGGAGCGCCGGGCGGCCGACCGAGACGCTCGAATCGAGCCTCTGGCACAAGATCGCCGGGCCGCTGTCGACCGTGCTGATGCCGCTGCTCGCCGCGATCGCCGCCTTCGGCCTCGCCCGCTCCGGCCAGCTCTTCGTCCGTGCGGTGCTCGGCATGGCGCTCGGCTTCGCTTATTTCGTCGCCGACAATTTCGCGCTCGCGATGGGCAATTTCGGCGCCTACCCGCCGCTGCTCGCCGCCTGGGGCCCGTTCCTGCTGTTCCTGCTGGTCGGCGAGGCCGTGCTGATCCGGACCGAGGAGTGACGACCGAACCGGCCGTCACCCGCGGCGAGGTGGCGCGCGGCGCCGGTCTTGCCGGTCTTAGCCGTGCCGGCGCACTCATCGAGGCGCTCGCCCAGCCGCTCTACATCTGGCTGTTCGGCCTTGCCGGCTACGGCATCTATGTCGTGCTGTGGGGGGCGATCAGTCTCCTCACCAATCTGTTCGACCTGTCGTTGACCAGCGCGCTGCAGCGTATCGTGCCGACCCGCGACGAGGATGCGGCGCATGGCGCGGTCAAGCTCGCCCTGCTCGCGACCGTCCTTCCCGCCACACTCGCCGCACTGATCGTCGCGCTCAACGCCGCGGCCGTCGCAGGCCTGTTCTCCGCGGCACCGGAGGACGCGGTGCGGCTGCCGGGCTCGATCGCCCTGTTCGTCTGGGCGCTGCCGCTCTGGACCTTCATCGAGGTCGCGACTTCGGCGGCGCGGGCACGGCGCGCCTTCGGGCCGGAGATCCGGCTGCGCATCTTCTGGGAGCAACTGGCGCGGATCCTGTTCGCCCTGCTGTTTTTCGGCGTCGGGCTGGAGAGTACCGGGCTGATGGCCGCGCATCTGAGCTCGCTGGCGCTGACCGCGGCGCTCTGCGTGCCGCTGCTCGGCCGCTATTACGACCTGCGGCGGCTGCTCGCCGCGCCGGTCCCGCTCGCCCTCGCGCGTTCGCTGATCGTCTCGGGCCTCGCCCTGCTGCCCTCCAACTTGTCGCGGCGGCTGCTGATCGACGCGCCGCCGCTGGCGATCAACCTGATGATCCCGGGTGCACGCGGCGCGGCGGCGGCGGGACTGTTCGAGATTGCGCGCAAGCTTTCGACCGTGCCCTATATCGTCCGCCAGGCATTCCAATATGTGCTCGGACCGTTGTCGTCGGCGCAGGCCCATGCCGATCGCGACCAGGTCGCTCCGCTCTATCATTTCGCCAGCCGGGTCTCGACCGCGCTGGTCCTGCCATTGGCGGGGCTGCTGGTCTTCACCGGCCCCGACATCCTCAGTGTCTACCGCCGCGAGGCGGCGGCGGCTTTGCCCTTGCTTGCGCTGCTGGCGGCGACGCGGGCGCTGGAAGCGATCGTCGGCCCGGCGACGACGATCGTCGAGATGATCGGCCATCGCGCTTTGCCCCTGCTCAACAGCCTGATCGCGGCCCTGCTCTGGATCGTGCTGGCGCTCGCGCTCGTCCCGGCATCGGGGGCCTGGGGAATGGCGGTGGCGGTCTCGGTCGCGATTCTCGCCTCGACCTACGCCGCGGCGATCGAATTGCGGATCAGCGACGGCCTCTCGCCGTTCGGCCGCAAGCTCTTCCAGGGCCTTGCGATCGCGCTCGGCGGGATCGCCCTGATGGCAGCCTGGAGCCTGGCATTCGGCGGTCCCGTCCGGTTCGCCGGCAATATGACGCTCTGGGCGCTCACCAGCTGGCTGGCGCTGCGTCATGGCCTGACCCGCGACGACCGGCTGGCGCTCGGCGGCCTGTCGCGCCGCCTGCGGCTGGTCTAGACTCCATCCGATGCCGACCAATCCGGTCCTCGCTTATGGCCGCTGGCTCGCCGAGACCGCCGACGCCTGGCCCGAGGCGGCGCGCGAGTCCGCCCATCGCCAATATGTCGATCTCATCGCGGTCTCGATTCCCGGCGCTGCCGAGCCGGTGACGCGCAAGGTGTTCGAGACAGTCCGGCCCTGGGGCGCGGGACCGGCCACCGCAATCGGCACCGGCGCCACGCTGGCCGCGCCCTGGGCGGCCCTGGTCAACGGCACTGCCGCCCATGCGCTCGACTTCGACGACAATTTCGATCCGGCCAAGGCCCATGCCAGCGCGGTGCTGGTTCCCGCGATCCTGGCGCTCGCCGAGCAGGAAGGCGCGAGCGGCGCCGCCTGCATCGACGCCTATATCGCCGGCCTGCAGATCCTCGGCCGGGTCGGCCAGGGCGTGAACCCCGCGCATCGCAACCGCGGCTGGCACGCGACCGCGACGGTCGGCGCGATCGGCGCCGCGGCCGCCTGCGCGCGATTGCTCCGCCTCGACGCCGCGCGCGCCGCGCACGCAATTTCGATCGCGACCAGCATGGCCGCCGGCTCGATGGCGCAGTTCGGCACCATGACCAAGCCGGTCCATGCCGGTCTCGCCGCCAAATCGGGGCTGCTCGCCGCCAGCCTCGCTTGCGCCGGGATCGACGCCGGACTCGACACGCTCGACGGTCCGACCGGCATCAACCGGCTGATGGTCGGCCCCGATTACGAGCAGCTGCGCGATACCCTCGCTCATGTCGAACATGGCCAGGCCCTGCGCTTCGAGACCGAGAGCATCGGCGCGCCGATGCTGATCCTCTCCTCGGGCTTCCGGGTGAAGCGCTTCCCCAATTGCGGCAGCGCCCACCGCGCGATGGACGGCATATTGGCGCTGATGGATCGCCACGGCTTTACCGCGGACGAGGTCGAGGCCGTCGACATCTTCGCCCCGGTCACCCATCTCGCGAACCTGATGTACGCCGATCCGCAAAACGCGGCCGAAGCGCGTTTTTCGCTGGAATATGGCGTCGCGGTCGCCCTCCTCACCGGCAATTGCACGCTCGCCGACTTCACCGACGCGGCGGCGACCCGCCCCGAAATCCGCGCGCTCTATCCGCTCATCCACCGCCACCCGGTCGACAAGGCCGAGGGCGAATTCCCGACCGAGGTAACGGCGACGCTGAAGGACGGCCGGCGTTTCGCGATCGCGGTGGCGATGCCGAACGGCAGCCTCGCCGCCCCGTTCACGCTCGACCAGCTCTGGGCCAAATATGACGGCTGCGCCGCCGGCTCCCTCGCGCCCGAGGCCGCGGCGGCGCTGCGCCGGGCGCTGACGGATTTGCCACTCTTGCCGACAATCGCGCCGCTGATGGCGCCGCTCGCTGGGCCTTTCGCTTTCTAAGTCCGATCTCCCCGCTTAAGAGATCGGTGGATGGGGGAGAGACTCTATACCGGCCTGGTGCTGGCCGCGAGCCGCGGCAATCTCGATCCGCTGGCACAGGCCGGCGGCGTCTCCCACAAATGCTTCATCGACATTGCCGGCCAGCCGATGCTGCGCCGGGTGGTTGCGGCGGTGCTGGCGAGCGGCCGGATCGGCCGCACCATCGTCGCGATCGAGGAGGCGAGCATCGAAGAGGCCAGGACGATCCTCGCCGGCCTGCCCGGCGCCGAGGCGATCACCTATGTGCCCTCGCGCGAAAATATCGGCACCAGCGTCGCCGCCGTCGCCAGCCTCGAGCTGCTGCCGCTGATCGTCACCACCGGCGACAATGCGCTCCACACCGCCGAAATGGTGCGCTATTTCTGCGACGCGCTCGACGCGGTGACCGAGGATGCGGCGCTGGGCCTGACGCCGGCACATTACATTCTCGAAAAATATCCCGAAGGGAATCGCGCCTTTCACCGCTTCCGCGACGGCGCCTTTTCGAGCTGCAACATCTACGCGATCCTCGGGCCCAAGGGACTCGAGGCCGCGCGCGTGTTCGATTCGGGCGGGCAGTTCGGCAAGAAGCCGCGGCGGCTGATCGGCGCCTTCGGCCTGTTCGCCTTCCTGCTCTACAAGAGCCGGCTGTTCACCCTGCGCACGGTGCTGAAGGCGCTGTCCCGGACGATCGGCGTTTCCACCGCGCCGGTGCTGATGCCGTTCGCCGAGGGGCCGATCGACGTCGACCGGCCGCAGGACTGGGCGCTCGCCAATCGCATCGTCGCCGCCCGCGAATCTCCCGCTCATCAATAGGCGATTTCCTCGGGAGAACGGATCGTGGACGCGGGTCCTGAATTGCCCGCCCGCCGCCCCGGCGCCCAAAAACCGCCTTATTGCAAATCCATGACCGGCCCACATATGGCAATGCGAAAGGCGCTCCCCCGAGGGGCCGAAGCGCGCTACAAGGATCGACAGTGAAGACTGCCCAGAGCCCTCATGCGTCTTTCTGGCGCCCGTCCTTCTGGCGACGCGAGCATCATCTCGACCGGATGACCCTGCGCGAGCTGGTCGTCGCCTACTTCCAATATCCGGCGATCATCGCCTATCTCGCTTTGTCCGTGGCCGCGATCGGCTTCTACGCCCGGCGCCCGGCGCCGCTGGCGCCGACCCTGACGGCAATCGCGGCAGCCAGCCTGGTCTATCCCTTGTTCTGGTATCTGATTCACCGCTGGGTGCTGCACAGCCGCTGGATGTTCAAGGTCCCGGCAATGGCCAAGACCTGGAAGCGCATCCATTACGATCATCACCAGGATCCGAACCATCTCGAGGTGCTGTTCGGCGCGCTCCACACCACGCTGCCGACGATCGCGCTCGGCGTCTTCCCGCTGGGTTATTGGATCGGCAGCTTTTGGAACGCCGGGCTCGGCGGCGGCATGATCGCGCTGGCCGCAGGCCTCATCACGACCTGCGTCTACGAATATGTCCACTGCATCCAGCACCTCGCCTACAAGCCCAAGTCGAAGCTGCTGGCGGAGATGAAGCGGCGCCACATGGCGCACCATTTCCATGACGAGAATGGCAATTACGGCATCACCACCTTCTTCTGGGACAAGGCGTTCGGCACCTATTACGACCGCAGCGAGCGCCCGGCGAAGAGTCCGACGGTGTTCAACCTCGGCTACACCCCTGAAGTGGCGCAGCTTTATCCCTGGGTGGCGGAGCTTAGCGGCGGCGTGGCGACCGGCCATCCACGCCAGCGCGGACGCGAATAGACTCAGATTCCCACCATCAATCCTGGACCACCTCCGAACAAATCAGGCGTGGTCAAGTTGTTGCAATCGGGCAACAACGTTAACCAACAAGTAACCATTTCCGGAACCTAATCTGGATCAGCGCGATTATGCGCTCATGGCTACGACATTTGGCTCATATCACGATCGCGCCGAACATTACCGGCGGCTGGCGAGTCTGATCAGCGACGAAGTGACGCATCGGCTGTTGCTGACCATGGCCCGCGAGCAGGATGAGGAAGACATAAGCGCGAAACCGATCGTCCAGCCTCGTTCCGAGCCGCAGCCGCGCAACCTGAGTTGAAGCCGCGCCGGCCTTGCCCGGCGGCGGGAGGGGCGAGACAAGGACGTTTCGGGCGGCTACCAGACGTCGCCATGACAATTTCCGTTCGTGCCATCGCCACCGGAGCCGACAAGAAAGCCTTCATCGACCTCGCTTATCGCCTCAATGCCGGCGATCCCAACTGGATTCCGCCGCTGAAGGACGAGGTGAAGGGCCTGATCACGCCCGGCAAGAATCCCTGGTTCGAGCATGCCGAGGCCGCGTTCTTCCTCGCTGAGCGCGACGGCAAGGCGGCCGGCCGGATCTCGGCGCAGATCGACCAGCTGGTGCTCGAGCATATGGGTCCGGGGCTCGGCCAATGGGGCCTGTTCGAGGCGGACAGTGAGGAGGCCGCGCGCGCCCTGCTGAGCGCCGCCGAGGATTGGCTCCGCGCCAAGGGAATGGCTCGGGCGATGGGGCCCTTCTCACTGGGCATCTGGGACGAGCCCGGACTCCTCGTTCAGGGCCATGATCATCCGCCGATGGTGATGATGGGCCACAACCAGGCCGCCTATCAGGGCTGGATCGAAGGCGCGGGCTATGCCGGCGTCAAGGACCTCTACACCTACGACGTGCCCTCCGACCGGCCATTCCCACCGATCGTCGAGCGGATCGTCGCCTCGGGCGAGAAGAATCCGCGGATCCGGATCCGCAAGATCGACAAGAGCCGGTTCGACGAGGAAGCGGCACTGATTCTCTCGATCCTCAACGAGGCCTGGTCGAACAATTGGGGCTTCATCCCGCTGACCGACAGCGAGATCGCTTATGCTGGCAAGAAGCTCAAACCCATCGTCCTCGAGGACATGATCCTGATCGCCGAATATGATTCCGGATCGGGCTTCGAGCCGGTCGCGTTCATGATGTCGCTGCCCGACATCAACGAGTTCATCGCCGATCTGAGGGGCAAGCTGTTTCCGTTCGGCTTCGTCAAGCTGCTCTGGCGGCTGAAGCGGATGCGCCCCACCGGCGGGCGCGTTCCGTTGATGGGCGTGCTCAGCAAGCTTCATGCGACCCGGCTCGCCAGCCAGCTCGCTTTCATGATGATCGAATATATCCGCCGCGCCGGACACGGCCATTACGGCATCACCCGCGCCGAGATCGGCTGGATTCTCGACGACAACGCGCCGATGATCTCGATCGCCGACGTCATCCAGGCCCGGCGCAACCGCACCTACCGGATCTACGAAAAGGCCCTGTAGGGCGCGCATTTTCCAATCTTCCCCGCGCCTTCGCCCCGGCTTATGCTTGCCCAAGCCACAACAAGGAGGGGGAAGGCCGATGAAGGCGATCGTAGCTGCGGCGACACTGTTGCTGCTGACGCTTGCGGGATGTGACAAGTTCTCAATCGGTGGGGGCAATACCAACCAGAGCGGCAATGCCGCGGCGAGCACGGGCAATGGCAGCAAGGACAGCCCCGGCGGCAATCAGAGCGCCAGCGCGGCCAGCGGCGACAAGGATCCCGTCGCCGGCGCCGCTCCAGCGTCGGGCGCGCCCGCGCTCGATTCCGCTTATGTCACCGGCCGTTGGACCGACAACGGCGATTGCGGCAATTCGGTCGAGTTCGCCGGCGACGGTCAGTTCCAAACCACCAGCGGCAGTGGCGGATTGTGGAATCTCGCGGGTGACCGGCTGACGATGACCGGAGATAGGACACTGACGCTGCAGATCGTGCCGATCGATCAGAACACGATGAACGTGATCAATCCGGACGGTTCGATCGGCCGCTCGACACGCTGCTGAGCCCGGCTTAGGGTTCTGCGCGGCTCGCCCGCGCGCCTATTGCTGGTTGGTGGTGACCGTGATCGACCGGTTCTGATCGGTCCGCATCGTCGCGTGGACCGCGCCATTGCCGACGTCGACCCTGGCCGCGTCGCCATCGATGCTGATATTGCCGCCGCGGCTTGTGTCGATGTCGGCCTTGACGCCGCCGACATCGGTCTTGATGTCGACCGTGCGGGCGCCATTCTCGTCGCGGCTCTCGCTCACGCTGCAGGCGGCGAGGCCGAGCGCGGCAGCGAGCACCGCGCCACTCAATCGCCTCATGTCACGTCTCCTCAAGCCAATAACGCCGCTGCGGTGTGGGCCGTTCCGCCTTTCCCTCGCCCTCACCCGGCGTTATGCTCGCAGCCCCGACGATGAAGGGCGGCCGATGAAGATATTCGCGATCGCGGTGGCGTCTGCCGCGCTGGCTCTTGGCGGATGCAACCTGCTTCCCGGCAGCCAGACTGCCGCCAATGACAACGCCGCCAACGCCTCCGGAAACGCGGCAACCAACCAGGCGGGCGGCAGCAAGGATCCGGTCCAGGTCGCGGATGCCGGCTTGATCAACAGCCGCTCGCTCCAGGCGATGTCGGGCAGCTCGGGCGGCAAGGACCCGGCCGCTGGGGGCGCCGCGGTCCCGGCGGCGATGCTGATCGGCCGTTGGACCGACGACGGCGATTGCAGTCACGACACGCTGATCCGCCCGGACGGCACGTTTCGCGCGGTGAACGGCGGCGAGGGACAGTGGCAGCTGGAAGGCGACGAGCTGACAATGGCGGGCGACCAGGCCAGCGTCACCGTCCGCATCCAATTCGCCGACCCCAATACGCTCAATGTCTACCATCCCAACGGCTCGACCGGCCGATCGACCCGCTGCTGAGACCGGCGCCGAAACCGGGTGAAGCGACCCCATAAGACGGCCGAACGTGCGCTATCGACGGTTCGCGACTCGCCGCGTCCGTGCTATTGAAGGTATCGGCGCGCGTGACACGGTGAATCTTGCTGCCGTAGCACGGGTCCGGCCCTCAGGCCGACCGAAGCGCATAGTGGGGAACGCAAGTCCCACCGCGCGCCACTGCCCTCCATTCGGCGCCGTCCGCTTTTGCCTCCGAGTCCTCAGTCCTCGATCTCGACCCAAGTCGGGGCATGGTCGCTGGCCTTGTCGCGACCGCGATAGTCCTTGTCGACGCCCGCATCGAGCAGCCGGTCGGCGGCGAACGGCGACAGCAGCAGATGGTCGATGCGAAAGCCGGCGTCGCGCTGCCAGCAGCCGGCGGTATAGTCCCAGAAGGTGTAGACCGCGCCTTCCGGATAACGGGCGCGGATCGCGTCGGTGAAGCCGAGTGCCAGGATTCGCCGGAACGCCTGGCGGCTCTCGGGCTGCATCAGGGCGTCGGACGCCATCGCCCTGGCCGAGAAGACATCGTCGGGATCGTCGGTCGGGATCACATTCCAATCGCCCGCCAGCACCAGCGGACGCTCCTCGGCGAGCAAATTGCGGGCATGCGCGCGCAGCCGGTCCATCCAGGCGAGCTTGTAGGCGAATTTCTCGGTGCCGACCGGATTGCCATTGGGCAGGTAGATCGAGGCGACGACGACGCCGTTCACCTCGGCCTCGACATAGCGGCTGTGGGTGTCGTCGGGATCGCCGGGCAGACCCATCCGGCGCAATGTCGGCGGCGCTTGCGGCGTCAGGATCGCGACACCGTTAAAGCCTTTCTGGCCATGCCAGACGCCGTCATAGCCGGCGCCCCGGATCTCAATCGCAGGAAACGCGTCATCCGCGCATTTCAACTCCTGCAGGCAGACCACATCCGGCTTCTGCTCCTCGAGATATTCGAGCAGCCGCGGCAAGCGCGCCCGGACGCCGTTCAGATTGTAGGAGACGATCTTCATCCCGATCGCTTAGCCGTCCATCCCAAGCGCGTCACCCTCGAAGGGCGGCCGGAAGTCAGACCGAAAAGCTGGTGCCGCAGCCGCAACCCGAGGCGGCGTTGGGATTGGTGACCTGGAAAGCGGCGCCGCCGAGGCTTTCGACGAAATCCACGGTCGAACCGCGCACCAGATCGAGCGAGACCGGATCGACGACGAGGGTCACGCCGTCCTGCACCGCTTTGACATCGTCGCCGGCAATGTCGTCGGCGAGGCCGAAACGGTATTGGAAACCGGCGCAGCCGCCGCCATCCACCGACAAGCGCAGGATCGACGGCTTGTTCTGCCGCGCGGCGATCGCCGCGACGCGCGCGGCGGCCGAAGGGGAAAGCGCGATTTCGCTCATCGCGACCAAGATAGGGCGCCGAAGCTTCCGAATCCAGTCTCAGCCGGAATCGACATTCTAGTCCTTGGCCCGATAGCCGCAGATGATCCCGAACAGGAACGCCATGAACAGGCCGAGCTGGACGTGGTTATGCGGATCGGTCCAGCCCAGCAGATTGTGGCCGAAGCCGAACAGCACGATGAACATGATCAGTGCAAGACCCAGCATGGTGCCTTCACCCTTCGAATCCGGCGCCCAACGTCTCACCAATTGGTAAAGCCGGCGTGAACGCTGGGGCGGCGCGACTCGCGGGCCTTTGAGCCCGATTCAGGCGGATTGAGCCGCGCACGATCATGGGCTAGGGCGCGCATCATGAAGACGCGGGTCTATGTGACGCTGAAGAACGGAGTGCTCGATCCGCAGGGCAAGGCGATCCACCACGCACTCGAAGGGCTGGGCTTCGCCGGAGTCAACGACGTGCGCGCGGGCAAGCTGATCGAGCTCGAGCTCGATGCCAATGTCAGCGAGGCCGAGGTCGAGGCGATGTGTCGCCAGCTGCTGGCCAACACCGTCATCGAGAATTTCCGCATCGAGCATGGCAGTTTCGAGGGCGAACGGACGGGGGCGGCATGAACAGCGCGGTGATCGTCTTTCCGGGCTCGAATTGCGACCGCGACATGGCCGAGGCGCTGCGGCTCGTTTCGGGCCGTGCGCCGACCATGGTCTGGCACCGCGAGAGCGAACTTCCCGACGGGCTCGATCTGATCGCGATTCCGGGCGGTTTCTCTTATGGCGATTATCTGCGCTCGGGGGCGATGGCGGCGCAATCGCCGGTGATGCGCGCAGTCAAGGCCGCGGCCGAGCGCGGCGTTGCCGTGCTTGGCGTCTGCAACGGCTTTCAGGTTCTGACCGAGGCGCGATTGCTCCCCGGCGCGTTGATGCGCAACGCCGGCATCGCCTTCGTCTGCCGCGACGTCCCGCTTCGCATCGAGAACAGCCAGTCGGTGTTCACCTCCCGCTACGATGCCGGCGAGGAAATCGCGCTGCCCGTCGCGCATCATGACGGCAATTATCAGGCCGACGCGCTGACGCTCGACCGGCTCGAGAGCGAAGGCCGAGTGGTGCTGCGCTATCTGGATGGGGTCAACGGTTCGGCGCGGGGCATTGCCGGGATCGTCAACGAAGCGGGCAATGTCCTTGGAATGATGCCGCATCCCGAGCGCGCGGTGGAGCCCGCTCACGGCCGGACCGACGGCCGGCGCCTATTCGAAGCGTTGCTGGAGACGCTCAGCGAGGCCGCCTGAGCGTTGAAAAGGGCGCGTCCCGGCGGTTCAAACGGGACGCGCCCTTCTCTGCCCCCGGAAAAATTGGCCGCTCTAAGGGGTCGTCAAATTCTGCCGATCGGCGCGAGTCGGGGAAATAGCGGGGAAATACGATAAGCTGCGCCGCTGGAGCCGCGCACTTGTCCTTGCGCATAATAAGCCTACTTATTATGTGCACGCGTCGATGGAAAACTTTGCTTTCGAGGTTAGCGAGACGGCGCGCCTGATCCGCCGCGAGGCCAACAAGCGCGCCGCCATTCTCGGCGCGACCAAGGCGCAGTGGCGGGTGCTGGCACGGCTCTCGAGGATGGGTGACGGCGTGCGGCAGGTCGCGCTCGCCGACGGCCTCGACGTCGAGCCGATCACCTTGTGCCGGATGATCGACCGGCTCGAGGAAGCGGGACTCGTCGAGCGACGCCGCGACGATTGCGACCGGCGCGCCTGGCGCATCTTCCTGACCGAGGCGGCGACGCCGACGCTCGCCAAGCTCGAAGCGATGGGCGCCGTATTCAACACCGACATCCTCGCCGGCGTACCGGATGCGGACCGCGCGGTGGCGCGGCGCGTGCTTGCCCGGATCCGCGACAATCTCGACCAGATCGAGCAGGGACTCGAGCAGGCGTCGTGAGCGAGGCCGACCCCAAGGTGAATACCGACGCCGCGATCGACACCGGCAAGGCCCGCCCCTGGCGGCTGATCCTGATGCTGTCGGTGCCGCTGCTGCTGGCCCTGGTCGGCGGCTATTTCTGGCTGACCTCGGGCCGCTATATCTCCACCGACAACGCCTATATCCGGCAGGATATGGTTTCGGTCGCCCCCGAGGTGAACGGGGTGATCGGCGAAGTCCTCGTCCACGAGAATCAGCAGGTCCGGCGCGGCGACATCCTGTTCAGGATCGATCCCCGGCCGTTCCGGATCGCGCTCGCCCAAGCCGAGGCGCAGATCGCGGCGGCCGAGGTGCAGGTCAACCAGGTCATGACCCGGTCGGCGGGCACCGGCGCGGATATCGACGGCGCCGAAGCCAATCTTGCTTATGCCCAGCGCGAATATGCCCGCTACGCGGAATTGATCCGCCGCGGCTTCACCACCCGTTCGCGCTACGACGAGGCGTGGCACGACGTGCAGGAGGCGCGCGAGCGGCTCGCCAACGCCCGTGCCGAAGCCGCCAATGCCCAGTCGGCGATGGGCGGCGGCGGCCCGGCGAACCAGCCGGCGATCCAGGCCGCCCGCATTGCCCGCGAACAGGCTTTGCTCAATCTCGCGCGAACCGAGATCCGCGCGCCGGCCGACGGCACGATCAGCCAGACCGACCGGCTTCAGGTCGGCGCGGCGGTGGTGACCGGCGTGCCGATGGTGACTCTGGTGCGCAGCGCGACGAGCTACATCGAGGCCAATTACCGGGAAACCGACCTCGCCAACATGTATGTCGGCCAGCACGCCGAGATCGAGGTGGACGCCTATCCCGACACCCGTGTCAGCGGCCATGTCGCAAGCATCGGCGCGGGCACCGGCGCGCAATTTTCGGTCATCCCCGCCCAGAATGCGAGCGGCAATTGGGTCAAGGTGACCCAGCGCGTGCCGGTGCGGATCGCGATCGACGGCGCCCCGGAGCGGCCGATGATCGCCGGCCTCTCCGCCCATGTCACGGTCGATACGCGCGAGCGGCCGCGGCAAATCGCACGGCGCTGAGGCCGGGAGCCGATGGCGTCCGCCGCGCCCGTTTTTCAGCAGCACACGCTCGGCGCGATGCGCAACATTCTGCTCACGATCGGCGTGACCCTCGGAATGCTGATGCAGGTGCTCGACGCGACGATCGCCAATGTCGCGCTGCCGCACATGCAGGCGAGCCTCGGCGCCACCCGAGAGACGATCAACTGGGTGCTGACCACCTATATCCTCGCTTCGGCGATCGCGATTCCGATCACCGGCTGGCTCGCCGACCGGGTCGGGCGCAAGCCGCTCTTCCTCTGGTCGGTCCTTGCCTTCACGATCGCCTCGCTGCTCTGCGCGGTTGCCCAGAATCTGACCGAAATGGTGATCTTCCGCGCGATCCAGGGCATTGCCGGCGCGTTCCTCGTGCCGCTCGCCCAATCCACCCTGTTCGACATCAACCCGCCCGAAAAGCATGGGCGAGCGATGTCGCTGTTCGGCGCCGGCGTGATGATCGGGCCGATCCTGGGTCCCGTGCTGGGGGGCTGGCTGACCGACAATTACAATTGGCGCTGGGTGTTTCTGATCAACCTCCCGATCGGCGCGCTCGCCGCCCTGCTTATGTTCCGATTGATGCCGGCCATCCCCAAAGTCTCGCGTCGGTTCGATCTGCTGGGCTTCGCCCTGCTCGGCCTGGCGCTCGCCGCGCTCCAGCTGATGCTCGATCGCGGTGCGCAGCTCGACTGGTTTTCGAGCTGGGAGATCAGGATCGAGGCCGGGCTGGCGATCGCCGGCGCCTGGATGTTCGGCGTCCATATGCTGACCAGCCGCGATCCGCTGTTCGACCGGCACATGTTCCAGGACCGCAATTTCGCCACCGCATTGCTGTTCATGACGATGACCGGCCTGATGATGTTCGCCGGTCTCGCCCTGCTGCCGACGATGCTGCAGGGACTGTTCGGCTATTCGGTGCTTCAGGCGGGCTTCCTGACCGCGCCGCGCGGCGTCGGCACCCTGATTTCGATGCTCGTGGTCGGACGGCTGGTGGACAGATTCGACGCGCGCTTGCTCGTTTTGGCGGGTCTCAGCCTGATGACGACCTCGCTCTGGTGGATGTCAGGCTTTTCGATCGGCATGGATTCACGCCCGATCATCGTCAGCGGCCTGATTCAAGGACTGGCGCTCGGCCTGATCTTCGTGCCGCTCAACACCATCGCCTTTGCGACGCTGGAAACGCGTTTCCGGACAACCGCCGCCGCCTTGTTCAACCTTACACGCAGCGTCGGCGGCTCGATCGGCATTTCGATCATGACCGTGCTGCTCGCCCGCAACCTGCAGGTCAGCCACTCGGACCTCGCGGCGCATATCACGCCTTATGCGCTGCCGCCGGTCAATCCGGCGATCGTCCAGGGCGCGCCGCAGATCACCGACGCCGCGCTCGCGATGCTCGACGCCGAGATCAACCGCCAGGCGCTGATGATCGCCTATATCGACGATTTCCACCTGATGATGATCGTCTCACTTTGCGCCATTCCGTTGCTCCTGCTGATTCGCGAGGCGCGCGCAACGTCGGGAGGCGCTCGCGCCGCCATGTCCGACTAGAGCGAGAGTGGCGCGCCGATCAGCGGCGGTGCGCGGCGATCCAGGCTTCGAGCACTGGCGCGATCCGGTTCCGCCATTTGCCGCCGTGGAAGATGCCATAATGGCCGACGTCCTTGGCCAAGTGATAACGCTTCAGCTTCGCCGGCAGCCCGGTCGAGATGGTGAGCGCCGCTTTGGTCTGGCCGACGCCGCTGATATCGTCGCGTTCGCCCTCGATCGCGAGCAAAGCCACGTCGCGGATCGCCGCGGGATCGACGCGGCGGCCGCGATGGGTGAGCTCCCCCTTGGGCAGCAGGTGACGCTGGAAGACGACGTCGATGGTCTGCAGGTAGAATTCGGCGGTCATGTCGCAGACCGCCCGATATTCATCGTAGAAATCCTTGGTCGCCTCGGCGCTCTCGTCATTGCCGTCGACGAGGTGCCGAAACATCTCCCAATGGCTGACGAGGTGGTTGCCGAAATTCATCGCCATGAAACCGGCAAGCTGGAGGAAGCCCGGATAGACCCGCCGGCCCGCGCCCGGATAGAGATAGGGCACGGTCGCGATGACATTGCTCTCGAACCAGGCGAACGGCCGCTGGGTGGCGACGGTGTTGACCTCGGTCGGCGCCTTGCGGGAGTCGATCGGCCCGCCCATCATCGTCAGCGTCCTCGGCCGGCAGGGATGCTTGTCGGCGCTCATCAGCGCGACCGCCGCATAAGCCGGCACCGAGGGCTGGCAGACCGCCAGCATGTGCGCGCCCGGGCCGATATGCTCGAGAAAAGCGATCAGATAGTCGACATAGTCGTCGAAATCGAATGCGCCCGCCTCGAGCGGCACCAGCTTCGCGTCGCGCCAGTCGGTGATGTAGACGTCATGGTCGGGCAGCATCCGCTCGACGGTCCCGCGCAACAGGGTCGCAAAATGGCCGGACATCGGCGCGACCATCAGCAGCTTCGGCGAGCCCTCCACCCCTTCGCGACGAAAGCGCTTCAGCTGACCGAACGGCCTGCGCAGCACGGTCTCCTCATGGACCGCGACGGTCCGGCCTTCGACGATGGTGCTGGTCAGCCCGAATTCCGGCTTGCCGCGTGGCGCCGCGGCATGGGCGAAGACATCGAGCGCCGACGCGACGATCGGCCCCATTTGCGAATAACTGAACGGATTGGCGGGGTTCTGCATCCAGCCCGAGCCGATATTGGCGAGCGTGCTTGCGCCGGCAAGAAACGAGCGCTGCACCTCATAGGCGTCGTAAAGCATCGAACCTCCACCCCGCACGGCCGCTCTTATGGGAGGTCCGCCGGGATTAATCCAGCGCTTAGGATCCGTGCGCAATAACCGAGGTTGAGGACCGCGGCATTGAGCGTCGAAGCACTCGCTGCTACGCCGCCCTCATGGCAGTGAAGAGCAGCGAACGGCCCTCGTCGAAGAAGCTCGGCAATCTGGCCGTCGTATGGCGGTTCACCGCCCGCTATCGCGGCCATGTCGCCGGAGCGGTGCTGGCGCTGATCGTCGCCGCCAGCGCGACACTCGCCATCCCCAACGCATTCAGGCTGATCATCGACCGCGGCTTTTCCGGCGCGACCGGCGATATCGCCCGCTGGTTCCAATATCTGCTGCTGATCGTGGTGGTGATGGCGATCGGCACCGCGCTGCGCTTCTACTTCGTTTCCTGGCTGGGCGAACGGGTCGTCGCCGACCTGCGCGAAGCGGTCCAGCGCAACCTGCTGCGCCTCGCACCGAGCTTCTTCGAGGAAAACCGGCCGTCCGAGATCGCGTCTCGGCTGACCGCCGACACCACGATCATCGAGCAGGTGGTCGGCACGACGATCTCGGTCGCACTTCGCAACGCCGTGATGGGGGTCGGCGGGATCGTCTATCTATTCGCCCTCGCGCCGCGCCTCACCGCGCTGCTGCTGATCGGGATTCCGGTTGTGATTCTGCCGATCGTGATATTGGGCCGGCGGGTGCGCGCGGTCTCGCGCCAGAGCCAGGATCGGGTCGCCGACGTCGGCGCCATGGTCGATGAGGTGCTCGGTGCAATGAAGATCGTCCAGGCTTTCGGGCAGGAGCAGCGCGAGGCGCAGCGCTTCCAGGCCGCGGTCGAGAGCGTGTTCGCGACGGCGCGGCGGCGGATCACGCTGCGCGCGGCGATGACCGCTGTGGTCATCACCCTCATTTTCGGCGCGATCACGATGGTGATGTGGCAGGGGGCGCTCGATGTCCAATCGGGCCGATTGACCGGCGGCACCATCGCCGCCTTCGTTCTCACCGGCGGCCTGATCGCCGGCGCGTTCGGTTCGCTGGCCGAAGTCTATGGCGATTTGCTGCGCGGCGCCGGCGCGGCCGGACGGCTCGCCGAGCTGCTTTCGGCCGAGCCCGAAATCAAGGCCCCGGCCGCGCCGCGGTCCCTCCCCTTGCCGGCGCGCGGCGCGCTGGAGTTCGATAACGTCACCTTCCGCTATCCCACCCGGCGCGAGGTCAGCGCCCTGCACGATTTCTCGATGCGCGTCGCGCCGGGCGAAACCGTGGCACTCGTCGGGCCGTCCGGAGCCGGAAAATCGACCATCTTCCAACTGGCCCAGCGCTTCTACGATCCGGAGGCCGGCGCCGTGCTGATCGACGGCGTCAAGCTGCCCGAGGCCGATCCCGCCGAGGTCAGGGCACGGATCGCGATCGTTCCGCAGGAAACAATCATCTTCGCCGCGTCCGCGCGCGACAATCTGCGCTACGGCCAGTGGGAGGCAAGCGACGAGCAGCTCTGGGAGGCGGCCGAAGCGGCGAATGCGGCCGATTTCCTCCGCAAGCTGCCCGACGGCCTCGACACCTATCTCGGCGAAAGCGGGGCGCGCCTGTCGGGCGGCCAACGGCAGCGGGTCGCGATCGCCCGCGCTTTGCTGCGCAACGCGCCGCTGCTGCTGCTCGACGAAGCGACCTCCTCGCTCGACGCCGAATCGGAGCGGCTGGTCCAGGCTTCGCTCGAACGGCTGTTCGAGGGACGGACGACGATCGTCATCGCCCATCGTCTCGCCACCGTCCGGGCGGCGGACCGGATCGTGGTCATGGATCATGGCCGGATCGTCGAGGACGGCAACCATGAGACGTTGAGCAGCCATGGCGGCCTCTATGCGCGCCTCGCCAAGCTCCAGTTCGAGGGAATCGCGGCCTGAGCCGGGACGGCGCCGACCTCGCCTGCTCGCTCGCGGAGACCTGTTGGCTCGGCGGCCGGTTCACGCTGAGGTCGGGCCAGTCGGCCAACCATTATTTCGACAAGTACCGCTTCGAAGCGAATCCACACCTCTTGCGCGAGACCGCGGCGGCGATGGCATTCCTCATTCCCGCCGAAACCGATATTCTCGCGGGGATTGAGCTGGGCGGCGTGCCGCTGGCCACCGCATTGTCCCTGGAGACCGATCTTCCTGCCCGGTTCATTCGTAAACAGGCCAAGACCTATGGGACCTGCCACGCCGTCGAAGGCGGCGATGTGAACGGCAAGAAATGCCTGATCGTCGAGGATGTTATCAGCACCGGAGGCGCCGTGACGGATGCCGCCTTCCTGCTCCGAGAGGAGGGCGCAGTCGTGAGCGGCGTGCTTTGCGCCGTCTGGCGAGGCGACGGTCGTCCCACGATCGCCTCGCTGCCGGACATTCCCGTATTTGCGCTATTCAGCTCGGTCGATCTTCCGGCCCCTGGTTGATGAGGCGGCCGAAACGGCTCAGCTTCGGCGCGAACGGTCAACGCGCCGCAACAGCAGCGAGCTTCGCGGATCATCGCAGCAGCTTAGCGGAGTCGGCCTAAAGCGAAAGGCGGGGCCGCCTCAGAAGGTGTTGGTATAGGCCTCGTTGCCGACGAAGCCCATCGCCGTGACATTCGCGCGCTTGGTGACCGCCAGCACCTCGTCGACCTGCTCGTAACGCGCCTGCGGATGCGGCTGCAGGTGCAGCTCCGGCGTCGGCGTCATCGTCGTGGTGATGTCGAGATATTGACGCAGCGTCACCAGGGTGACCGGGCTCCCGTTCCACAGCACCGCATCGTTCGGCATGATGACGATCCGGTTCTTGACCGGGTCGATCGGCGGCGGTGTCGGATTCTCGACATTCTGCGGCAGGTCGAGCTTCACCGCATGGGTCTGGATCGGGATGGTGATGATGAACATGATCAGCAGCACCAGCATCACGTCGATCAACGGCGTGGTGTTGATCTCCATCATCGGTTCGGACGATTCAGGGTTCAGTACGGCAGCACTCATGGTCTTACTCCTGATTCGGCCCGATCAGAGCCGGCGCCCGCCGCGCGGCGGCGGTTCGGAAATGAACCCGATCCGGGGATAGCCGGCGCGTTGCATCGCGAAGATCGCCCCACCGACACAGCGCCAGGGCGTGTCGATATCGGCGCGAATATGCGCCTCGGGAAGCGTCTCGTCGGTGAGATTCTCCACGCCGCCGACCGCCTCGATCTGCGCGGTCAGCTCGGCGACCGCACGGTTGAGCAGCTCCTGCGAGGTCACCCGGGTGAGTTCCCAGTAAACCTCGCATTGGCCGTTCACCTCGCGGACCGACAGGCTCACATTCTCCGGCCGGGTGACGGTCGGCTGGAACTCGACCTTGGGCAGCCGCACCGGCACCGTCTGCAGCACGACGGGCACGGTGATCAGGAAGATGATGAGCAACACCAGCATGACATCCACGAGCGGCGTCGTGTTGATGTCGGACATCGGTGAGTCGTCGTCTCCGGTTTCGCCGACCTGCATTGACATATTCAATTCCTATCCTGACTTCCACCGCCCGGCGAGGCGGCGGGCAGAGGGCGGCGGGGCCAGCACCCGGTCCCGCCGGCGGCCTTTACACTTTGCTGGTGGTCGAGGCGCCAGTGGTCGCCGCTGCGCCGGTCGGCCGCGCGGGGGGCGCGCGTGTCGCCGAGGCAGGCCGCACGCTGCCGCCCGACATCATGTAGCCATGGACGTCATTGGCGAAGCGCGCGAGGTCCTCGCCGATCGATTTGTTGCGGCGCATCAGCCAGTTATACTGCATGACGGCCGGCACCGCGACGGCGAGGCCGAGGGCGGTCATGATCAAGGCTTCGCCGACCGGACCGGCGACGGTATCGATCGACGCCTGGCCCGACGCGCCGATGCGGATCAGCGCGCGGTAGATGCCGACGACGGTGCCGAACAGGCCGACGAACGGCGCGGTCGAACCGACGGTGGCGAGCAAAGCGAGGCCGGTCGACAGCTTGGAGGTGATCGCACCCTGGCTGCGGGCCAGCGACGACATCATCCAGTCGTGCTGATCGATCGGATCGGTCAGCTTGGTGTGCTGCTCCTGCGCGATCAGGCCGTCTTCGACGATCTGGCGATAGGCACCGTTCTTGTCGAGCTTGTTGGCGGCCTCACGCAGGTTCGCCGATTGCCAGAAGCTCGTCCGGACGCGACGGCCCTCGTTGATGATCTTCTGCTGCTCGATGGTCTTCACGAAGAAGACGTACCACGAGCCCACCGACATTATGACGAGGATGCCGAAGGTGATTTGCGCGATGATGCCGCCCTGCTGGAGCGCGGCGATCAAGCCATAAGGATTATCGCCGCCGCCATGCGCCGGGGCTGTTGCTGGTGCTGCCATTGTCGAAGTCCCTCTCGTTCAAAAAAGTTGAATGGGTGTGGGTCGGTTGACCAATCTTATTCCTGGATCTGCCAGCGGATGCGGCTGCTGACCGAATCGGTGGTCGGCTGCCCGTTGCTGTCGCGTGCTGGGGTGAAACGCGCGCGACTGCGCATCAGCCGGCAGGTCGCACTGTCGAGCGCGGCTGATCCGCTTGACGCGGTCACGCTGCAATTGGTGACCCGGCCGTCGGGGCCGACGGTCAGCCGGAATCCTGTTGTGCCCTCCTCCTCGTTGCGCAGCGCCGACGCCGGATAGTCGTCGTTGGAGACATAGGAAGCGAGGTTGGCGCGCGCCCGGGCGGGCTCGACCGTCCGCGGCGGCGGCGGCGGCGCCGGAGGCGGCGAGATCGGCGGCGGCGGCATCGGAATCGGCGGCGGCGGCGGCGCTATGATCGGCGGCGGCGCGATGTTGGTCCGAACCATCGGCGGCGGCACCGTCACCGGCGGCGGCTGGACCTCCTGCGGCTCGGGCGGCGGCGGCGGCTCCTCTTCGGGGGGCGGCGGCTCCTCGACATCGAAGGTCTTGAGGTCCTCCTGGACATTCTTGATGACCGTATAGGCAAGGCCGGTCACGAAAGCATAGCCGATGAGGGCATGCAGGACAGCGACCAGGATGATCGCCCAGAAGCGACCCTTGGTCATTCCCTGATCAACGTATGACATTAATCAGCCGCGCTCCCTCTCGTGCTTATTGGTCGCGCACACAACGCTGCGGACCCCGTTCGGTTCATCCACGTAACGGCATGGATCAAGCTCGGTGGTCTATAATGACAGTGTGACGGAAGCAATCCTTCTGTGAGCGGTGGATTTCGACCGCCAGCCAGGGTTAATGCCAGAGCCGCTAGCGACTCGCGAGCTCGGCCCGCAAGGAGGAACATGCGCTTCCGAAACCCCATTCTCGCTGCCACGATCGCGCTCGCCGCGGCGCAACCCGTTGAGTCGCAAAACCTTCCCCCGGCGCCGGCCGCGCCGACGCTGACCTATGCCGACCTCGCCGATCTCGCGCTGGCGGCGCCGGTGGTGGCGCATGTCCGCGTCGAGAGCGCGGACCGGCTCAACGAGCGCGAAGCGCCGAACGTCGCGACGGGACAAAGACGATTTCTGGTGGAGGCATCGGTGATTGCGTTGATTCGCGGCACCGGCGGGCTGCAGCAACGGATCAGCTACCTCGTCGACCTTGGCGCCGATGCCGACGGCCGGCCGGCACGCCTGCGGCGGCGAACCGAATTTCTCGTGCTGGCGAGCCGGGTGCCGAACAATGCCGCCTGGCTGCAGCTGGTCGCACCCGATGCGCAGCTCCCCTTCACCCAGCAAGTCGCTGACCGGCTCCGCACGATCCTGCGCGACGCCACGACGGCGAACGCGCCGCCGCGACTCACCGGAGTCGGCCGTGCCTTTCACGTCCCCGGCTCGCTTCCCGGTGAAAGCGAGTCTCAGATTTTCCTGCTGACCGCCGACAGCCGCCCGATCTCCCTCAACATCCTGCGCCGACCCGGCGAGACCCCGCGCTGGTCGGTCGCGCTCGGCGAGATGGTCGACGAAGCCGCGGCGCCACCGATGCGCGACACCCTGCTCTGGTATCGGCTCGCCTGCAGCCTGCCGCAGGCGCTGCCACGGCAGAGCCTCGCCGAAGCGCAGGGCGACGAGGCACAGGCGATTCGTGCCGACTATCAGCTCGTGCTCGAGGGTCTCGGCCGCTGCGATCGCACCCGCCGGCAGCGCTGAAGCGGTTTTTCGGTTGAGCGGAAGCGGGCTGGCGCCGTTCCGGCCCTAAAACGACGCCAGCTCGACTCCAACGCCGGCGCAATCGGGATAGATGTCGGGCTTGCGGGTCGAAACGCGCAGGGCCGTCACGCCGCGTCGGGCGGCGACCGCGTCATAGATCTCGCGCACCAGGGTCTCCTGGAGATTGAACCGCCGACCGGCCGCCAACGCGGCAATCTCGGTACGCAGAAAGTCATAGTCCCATGCGCCGGCCTGGTCGTCGCGATCGGCAAACGAGCGTTCATCGACCCAGACCTCGACCGTTACCAGCAGCCGCTGCGGCTTGCCAACCTCGAAATCGTGGAAACCGATGTCGAGCGTAAGCTGATAATCCTCGAGCACGATCTTGCGCGTCCTGGGCAGCAGCCGATCGGGCACGAGGCCATCGAGATGGGCGAGGTTGGCGGTCATAGCGGCTCCAGAAATTGCACGTCGCGCGGCAGCGACAGGAATCGTTGGCCGCTGTCCAGGACGATCGTCTGCCCGGTCAAGCTGGGGGCGGCGACGATGAAGCGCAAGGCGGCGATGATCTCGCCGACGTCGACGCCACGCCGCAAGGCGTTGAGCGCGTGGACCTTGTCGAAATTCGCCCGGCTCTGCGGCCCCGAAACCAGCGTCACCGACGGCGCGATGCCGCACACCCGGATCGCCGGTGCGAATGCGCGCGCGGTCAGCTCGGTCAGCCCGGCCAGCCCGATCTTGGAGATGGTGTAGCTGAAGAAATCGGGATTGGGCGCGGCGAGCTTGGCGTCGAGCAGGTTGACGATCAGGCCGCGCTCGGCGCGCGCGGCAAAGGCCTGCGACAGCAAGGCCGGCGCGCGCAGATTGACGTCGAGATGGTCGCCCCAGCTCGCGACCGAAAAATCGCGGACATCGTCATGAACGAAGCGCGAGGCGCTGTTGACCAGCAGGCGCGGCGGCGGGAGACCGTCCAGCGCCGCCATGATCGTCTCGGCCGCCTCCGGCAGCGCGAGGTCGGCACGGACGATTGCGGCATTGCCGATCTCGGCGGCGAGCGCCTCGGCCTCGGTGTGCGAGCGGTTGCAGTGGATCAGCAGGTGCCAGCCATCGGCGGCGAGAGCGCGGACGATCTCGGCGCCGATTCGCTTGGCGCCGCCGGTGACGATCGCGGTGCGCGGTCCTGCAAAGTCGCTGGCCATCAGCCGCGATTAGCGGCGTGCCTTGCGCAAGGCCAGCCAGCCGCTACATCGCAAGGCCCGAACCATGACCGGACCCAGCCATGCCGCCGGACGATTTCAGCAGCCTCAGCCTCGCCGAGATCGCGCGCATGGCCGAAGAAAATCGGCTGCCCCCGGTCGACAAATGGGACCCGCCGCATTGCGGCCACAGCGCGATGCGGATCGCGCGCGACGGAACCTGGTTCCACGAGGGCGGGCCGATCGGCCGGCCGGCAATGGTTCGCCTGTTCTCGACGATCCTGCGTCGCGAGACCGATGGCGGCTACGTCCTGGTGACACCGGTGGAGAAGCTCGCCATCGACGTCGAGGACGCGCCCTTCGTCGCGGTGGAACTCAAGAGCGACGGCGAGGGGGACGCGCGCACCTTGGCCTTCCGACTCAACACCGGCGATCTGGTCGTTGCCGGACCCGATCACCCGCTGCGGTTCGAGAGCGGTGCGGGCGGTCCGCATCCCTATCTCGCGGTTCGCGCGGGGCTCGAGGCGCTGGTGACGCGGTCGGTCTATTACGAGTTGGCCGAGCTCGCGCTGGCCGAAGGCGTGGACCCGCCGGGCCTATGGAGCGGCGGCGCCTTCTTCGCGCTGGAGACAGCGCCGTGAGCCTTGCCACAACCTTGCGCGAGGCGCTCGAGCGGGGCCACAAACGCGAAACGATCCTGATCGCGGGCGACGACGTCCTCGAGGGCGAAGAGGACGGCATCACTCCGGCCGCCGTGCTCGTCGCCGTGGTCGACCGCCCCGAGCCAACCGTGCTGCTGACCCTGCGCCCGGAGACGATGCGCAAGCATCCCGGCCAGGTCAGCTTTCCCGGCGGCCGGATCGACCCGGGCGACGACGGCCCGGTGGCCGCCGCCTTGCGCGAAGCCGAAGAGGAGATCGGCCTGCCGCGCGACGCGGTCGAGGTGATCGGGATTGGCGATATTTATCGCACCGTCACCGGATTCGAGGTGACGCCGGTGCTCGGTATCGTACCGCCCGATCTGCCGCTCGCGCCGCATCCGGGCGAGGTCGCCGACATGTTCGAGGCGCCGCTCTATTATCTGCTCGATCCGGTCCACCAGCAGGTACGCACCGCGCTGTGGCGCGGCCGCGAGCGCAATTATTATGAGATCGAATGGCAGGGGCGACGGATATGGGGAGCGACCGCGGCGATGATCGTCAATCTCGGACGGCGCCTGGAGGTCGGAACCTCGCCGGCATGACGCTGCCCGACGCCCCCTGGCAGCATCGTCCGGGCATGGGCCGGCTGCTCGAGACACTGGGCGCGGCGCACGGCGAGACCCGCTTCGTCGGCGGCTGCGTCCGCGACGCCTTGCTCGGCCTCGACGTGAGCGACGTCGATCTGGCGACCCGGATCGCGCCGGAAGAGGTGATGCGCCGGCTCGAGGCAGCGCGGATCAAGGCGGTGCCGACCGGGCTCGCCCATGGCACGGTCACCGCGGTGATCGAGGGCCGGCCGGTGGAGGTGACAACCTTGCGCCGCGACGTCGCCACCGATGGCCGCCGCGCCACCATCGCCTATACCGAGGACTGGCGCGAGGATGCGGCGCGACGCGATTTCACGATCAACGCCTTGTCCGCCGATCCGGTCAGCCGCGAGATTTTCGACTATTTCGACGGCGTCGCCGATCTCGACGCGCGCCGGGTGCGGTTCATCGGCGATCCGCTGATTCGGATCGGCGAAGATCATTTGCGCATCCTGCGCTTCTTCCGGTTCCATGCGCGCTTCGCCAGCGATGTGCCCGATGCCGCCGCACTCGACGCCTGTGCCGCCCGCGCCAATGATTTGATGGCGCTTTCGCGCGAGCGGATCGCCGACGAGCTGCTGAAGCTGCTCGCGCTGCCCGATCCGGGTCCGGCCGCGCAGCTGATGGTCGCGCACGGCATCTTCCGGCCGGTGCTGCCCGAGATCGCGTCGGCCGATCGGCTCGACGCGCTGGTCGCCGCCGAACGGGAGGCCGGGATCGCGCCTCAAGCGATCCGTCGGCTCGCCGCCCTGCTCCCCGAAGACGCGGAGGCGGCCACGGCGGTGACGGCGCGGCTGCGCCTGTCCAAGCGCGCCGCAAAACGGCTCGTCTCTGCCGCCGAGACCCGGCTCGATGCGCCGCACCTGCTCGCTTATGAGATCGGCATCGAGGAAGCGGTCGACCGCTTCCTCCTCCAGGGCCGGACCGACGTCGCGCTCCGCGAACTGCAGGAATGGCGGGCGCCGCGCCTGCCGATCGGCGGCGGCGACCTCATCGCAATGGGCCTCGCCGCCGGCCCCGAAGTCGCACGGACGCTGCAGGCGATCGAGCGCGAATGGGCGAGCACCGGCTTTCCGGACGAGGCGGCGGTCCGCGCGCTGGCGCGGCGCCATGTCGATCAGGTGTTGCGTTCGAGCCAGTAAGCCAGCGCCGCCTCAGCGGGCAGGGGCTCCGAATAATGAAAGCCCTGGCCGTAAGTGCAGCCCAGCTCGGTCAGCATCTCGGCGAGGTCCTCGGAATCGACGCCCTCGGCCGTGGTTTGCATCCCGAGCGCGCGGGCAAGCGACAGGATGGCGCGCACGATCGCGGTCGAATCGCTGTCGGCGAGCATGGCCGAGACGAAACTCTGATCGATCTTGAGCAGATCGATCGGCAGTTTCTGAAGTGACGCCAGCGAGGTGAAACCGGTGCCGAAATCGTCCATCGCGATCGTCACCTCACGCGCCTTGAGCGCGTTGAGCGCCTTGGCGACCCGATCGGGCTCGTGAATGATTGCGCTTTCGGTCAGCTCAAGCGTCAGCCGCTCGCCCGAAACCCCGGCGCCGGCGAGGGCTCCGGCCACCGCTACGGCGATATCGTCGCGGCTGATCTGGATCGGCGAGAGGTTGACGCTCATGTTGAGCGGCAACAAGGTTCCGGTCTGGCGATCCCAGGCGCCGAGCGTCTCGATCGCGGTCTCGAGCGCCCAGCGCCCGAGCTGAACGATCAGCCCCGATTCCTCGGCGACCGGGATGAACTCGCTCGGCGGGATCTGCTGTCCATCATGCTCCCAGCGCGCGAGCGCCTCGAAACCGGCAACGCGGCCGGTGTCGAGCGCGATCAGGGGATGGAAAGCGAGGCTGAGCATGTCGGCTTCGATCGCGACCCGAAGCTCGGTCTCCATGCTGAAGCGACGGCGCACCGCCTGGGCCTGGGTCGGCTCATAGACCTGAGTGGTGCCGCTGCGCTTGGCGCGCTTGAGCGCGAACTGGGCGTTGCGCAGCACTTCGTCGGCGCTGCCGACGCCCTTGTTGAGCATCGCGCAGCCGATCGCGCAATCGACCCGGATCTCGAGGTCGGAGAGCCGGAACGGCAGGGTCAGGACCGCCTTGATGCGCTCGGCGGCGCGCAGCGCGTCGGAAAGTCCGCGGTCGAGCCGCATCAATATGCCGAATTCGTCGCCCGAGGTGCGCGCCAGCATGTCGGTCGGACGAAGCGCCGAGACCAGCCGCCGGGCGAAGGTGATCAGCAGCTCGTCGCCGGCGAGCGCGCCCATACACTCATTGACCCGGCTGAAGCGCGTCATGTCGACCGCGAGCACCGCATAGCCGCCCTCGCGAAAATTGGGATCGGCAAGCGCGGCATCGACCTTCTCGTTGAAGGCGAAGCGATTGGGCAGGCCGGTCAGCGTGTCCCGGAACATTTCCGAGCGCAGGCTCTTTTCGGTCTCGACCTGCGCGGTGCGGTCGATCATCGAGATCAGGATCCGCCGCGGCTGACCCGCCAGCACCTTGAGCTGGGCGAAGCGGATCGTGAAGTGCCGGCCGCCAATGGCGCGGCCGTCGGCGGTGTCGAATTGATGCGCGGTCTCGTCACCCTTGAGGAAGGCGGTGAGCCGGGTGCCGATCGGCCCGGAGCGGAGGATCGGGACCTGGGCGATATGGCGATTGCCGAGCCGTTCATCCCATTCCGCGATGAAGCGGAAATGATCATTGGCGCACTCGATGAGAGGCGGTTCCTTGCCGGCGGTGATGATCGCAGCGGCGATCGGAAGCGCGTCGAGATAGCCCTGACGGACGGTTTCCAGCAGCGACCGCAGCTGGGGCGCATATTCGACGGCAACGTCGACCTGCGCCGCAGTCTGTTCGAGCGAGGATCGCCCTCGCCCCCTTTTCGACGCGGTCTGCATAGCGGGCGAGAGATAGACGAACAGGGTTAACGCATCGTTGAGGAATGGTGCCGGCAGTCCCGGTAACCAATTGTCGCGCCATCCAAAATCGGATGAGTCCGGGCCCTAGAGCAGCGAGCGATTGGTCTGAATCGCTCGCTGCTCTATCACTCTTTGTTGTCGCGTTGCTTTTTGCGAATAACCGGTCCCCACTTATTCACGCAACGCTCTAGCCAAACGGGTCTTCGCGGGGGAAGCCCATTGGCGGCATCCGGCCGGCCGCACCGCGCGCGGTTCGCCAGGGATTCATGTCGCTCTCGGTCCGCGTTCGCCCGCTCTCGCCGCCCATCGGCCAGGACAGTCCTTCGGCGAAATTGAAGGTGGTGGCGTCGGCAAGGCCGCCGTCGCGATAGCGTTGAAGCTGAACCCCCTGTCCCCGCCCCATTTCGGGCAATTCGGCGAGCGGATAGACCGCGAGCTTGCGGTTCTCGCCGACCACCGCCGCATAATCATGGCCCGCGCCGATCGGCCGCACCCGGCGCAGGGTCGCGCCGGGGCGAAGATTCACGACCTGCTTGCCCTTGCGGGTCTCGGCGACCGCGCCGGCCGCCGATGTGACGAAGCCGCGGCCGTCCGACGAGGCGAGCAGCAACTTTTCCGCCGCCCCGGCGCGGAGCAGGGCGACGACGTTGCCCTCGCCTTCGATGTCGACCATCAACTTAACCGGCTCGCCGAAGCCGCGGCCGCCCGGCAGGCGATCGGCCGCCAGGGTGTAGAAACGCCCGGCATTGGACGCGAGCAGGATCTTGTCGGTGGTATGGGCGTGGAGCAGCGGGAAAGCGAGGCTGTCGCCCTCCTTGAACTTCAGCGCCTCGGCGTTGGTCTGCTCGACATGGCCCTTCATCGCCCGGATCCAGCCGCGCTTCGACAGGATCACCGTGATCGGCTCGCGCTCGATCATCGCCTCGAGCGGAATTTCGCGCGCCGGCGCCGCTTCCTCGATCCGGGTGCGGCGTTTGCCGAGCGCGGTTTCGGGGCCGTATCTGTCGCGCAGCGCGGCGAGATCCTTCTTCAGCCGGGTGCGCTGCCGGGCTGGGGATTCGATCAGCTTCTGCAGCGCCTCGCGCTCCTTGGCGAGGTCGCCGCGCTCGTTGCGCAGCTGCATTTCCTCGAGCCGGCGCAAGCTCCTGAGGCGCATGTTGAGGATCGCCTCGGCCTGACGGTCGGTAAGACCGAATTCGGCGATCATCACCGGCTTGGGCTCGTCCTCGGTGCGGATGATCTCGATCACCCGGTCGAGATTGAGGAAGGCGATGATATAGCCTTCGAGCAGCTCGAGCCGGTCGTCGATCTTGGCGACCCGGTGGCGCGACCGGCGCACCAATATTTCGAGCTGGAAGTCGACCCATTCGCCGAGCACCGCCTTCAGGCCCATCACCCGCGGCGTGCGGCTGGCGTCGAGCACGTTGAGGTTGAGCGACACGCGCGCTTCGAGATCGGTCAGCCGGAACAGGCTGTCCATCAGCAGCTCGGGATCGACCGTCCGGCTGCGCGGCTCGATCACGATTCTTATCTCTTCGGCGGATTCGTCGAGGATATCGGCGAGGATCGGCAGCTTGCGGTCGCTGATCAAAGCCGCAATCTGCTCGATCAGCTTGGACTTCGGCACCTGAAACGGGATTTCGGTAACGACGATGCTCCAGGTCCCCTGCGGTCCCTTCTCGACGCTCCAGGCGGCGCGGACCCGGAACGCACCGCGTCCGGTCGCGTAGGCTTGCGCGATGGCCTCGGCGCTGTCGACCACCAGGCCACCGGTCGGAAAGTCCGGTCCGCGGACCAACGCCATCAGCGCCGCATCCTCGGCGTTCGGATCGTCGATCAGCAGGGTCGCGGCGTCGAGCAGCTCGGCGACATTGTGCGGCGGGATCGACGTTGCCATCCCGACCGCGATCCCGCTCGCGCCATTGGCGAGCAGGTTCGGGAACAGGCCCGGGAAAACCTCCGGCTCTTCCTCTTCGCCGTTGTAAGTGGGCCGGAAATCGACCGTGCCCTCGTCGAGCCCGGCCATCAGCTCGCCCGCCGCAGCGGTCAGCCGCGCTTCGGTGTAGCGCATCGCCGCGGCATTATCGCCGTCGACATTGCCGAAATTGCCCTGGCCGTCGACCAACGGATAGCGCAGCGAGAAGTCCTGGGCGAGCCGGACCATCGCGTCATAGACCGACTGATCGCCATGAGGATGGTATTTGCCGATGACGTCGCCGACCACCCGGGCGCATTTCTTGTAGCCGGCGGCCGGGTCCAGCCGCAGCAGCCGCATCGCCCATAAAAGGCGGCGGTGGACCGGCTTCAGCCCGTCGCGCAGATCGGGCAGCGAGCGCGCGGTGATCGTCGAAAGCGCGTAGACCAGATATCTTTGGGACAAGGCGTCGTCGAACGGATGGTCGACGACGGTATCGAATTCGTCACTCATGAAAGGCCGTTAGCAGGCGGGAATCGCCGATGCGAGCCGCAACGCCGCAGCACGGGGAAATTGGCGCTTGCATTGTCTACTAATTTAATAGACTAATGTGACATTATAACAGAGAGAGGAGACTGATCGTGCATCGTTCGATTCCCTTGCTTGCTCTGCTGCTCACCACCGTCGCCGCCTGCAGCCAGGTCCCCGACGACGGTTCCCCGACCGCCAACGCCGGCGCCGGCGATCTGTCGATGGACGCCAATGCCAGCGGCGACGCGCCGCCCGCCGAGATCGCCCGCTTCCCCGGCCGCGCCACCCGCGAGGCGGGTCCCGAGGTCGGCCCGGACAGCGCGCCGGGAGTCGCCTTCGCCTATCGCTACGCTTTCCGCCTCGACGCCGAGCGCGTCGCCGAGGCCCAGCAAGAGCATCAGCGATTGTGCGAACGCTACACGGTCAACCGCTGCCGGATCACCGGCATGACCTATCGCGCCGCGAACGATCGCGACGTGGAGGCAATGCTGAGCTTCCGCGTCGATCCGGCGATCGCGGGCCAGTTCGGGCGTGAGAGCGTCCAGGCGGTCGCCAGCGCGGACGGCGCGCTGACCGACAGCGAGATCAGCGGCACCGACGTCGGCAGCGCGCTCGAAGCGTCCGGCCGCACCCTCGCCGAGCTGACGGCGCGGCTGGAGGTGCTCGAGGCCCGGCTGCGTGCGGCCGGCGAGACCGACAAGGGCGCGCTCGAATATGAGGCCCAGGCACTTCGCCAGCAGATCCACGACCTGCGCACGACCCGCGAGGGCGAGCAGCGCTCGCTGGCGACGACGCCGATGCTGTTCCGCTACGGCTCGGGCAACCTCGCGCCGGGGCCGGCGGGACCACCCTCGCTGCGCGAAGCGGCGCGCGATACCGGCAACGACTTCCTCTACAGCCTCAACCTGCTGCTGGTCGTGCTGGTGCGGCTGCTGCCATGGGGCGTCGCCGGCCTGCTTGCCTGGGGCGTCATCCGCGCCCTGCGCCGGCGTTTCACCGCCAGGCCGTTGCCGACGGCAAACGAGCCGATCCCCGACGCCTGAACGGGCTGGAGCAGCACGGCCGCGCTGCTCCAAGGGGGTGAGCGTGCCGAGGCATCCGCCCGATCCTCGCCGGGCGGCATCGCCCCGCGCTCACCCCGACCCGGTGCCGGGTGCGGCCGAGCCATGTCGATTGTCGCTTGCCATCCTCCCCGGTTTCGGGGGAGCACATGACCAGATCCAAGGAGCCCGCCGATGCGCCGTTCGCTTCCATTGCTCGTTCTGCTTCTCGCCACATCGTGCGGCCAGGAAAATCGGGGCGGCGAACCGCAGATGCGGCGCGAATCCCCCGAGGCGAGCTACGACGCCGCGCCGGCCCCTGCCTCCGAGTCGAGTCAGGCGCGCCGCGACGCCGCCGCCGGCCCGGACGTCTCGCCGACCGCGGCACCGGGGGTCGCGTTCAACTATCGCTATTCCTTCCGCCTCCCGGCCGAGCGTATCGCCCAGGTCCAGGAGCAGCATGCGCGAACCTGCGAAGAGCTCGGCGTCGCGCGCTGCCGGATCACCGGCATGCGCTACCGTGTCGTCAACGAGCACGACACCGAAGCGATGCTCGCCTTCAAGCTCGAGCCGACGCTCGCCCGGCGTTTCGGACGCGCCGGCGTCGAGGCGGTCGAGCGCGCCGACGGCAGGCTGACCGAGAGCGAGATCAGCGGCACCGACGTCGGCACGTCGATCCAGCGCGCCGGCCGCGACATCGCCCGGATGAACGAGGAGCTGCGGCGGATCGAGGCGCAGCTGGCGCGGCGCGACCTGCCGCCGGACGAGCGCTCGAGGCTCGAATATGACGCGCAGCAGATCCGCCAGTCGATCGCCGGCAGCCAGACCGGTCGCGAGCAGGATCAGGAGGCGCTCGCCAACACCCCGATGGTGTTCCATTATGGCTCGGGCGGCCTCGTCCCCGGCGCGCCACCCCGCCCCTCCTTCGCGCGCGCTCTCGAGCAGGCCACCGACAATTTCATCGCCGGCGTCTACGTGCTGTTCATCATCCTGGTGACCCTGCTGCCCTGGATCGTTCTGGCGCTGATCGGCTGGGGGCTGGTCCGGCTGGTCCTGCGGCGGGTTCGCGCCGCCCGGCCGGCGCCGGCCCCGACGGGGTCGGAGACGGTCAGCTAGGGTCGGGTTCGGCGAAGAGCGCGGCGGGCTCGGTGCGCGCCGCCGCGCGGACCTCGCCCAGCAGCCAGTCGCGAAAGGCGGCGATCTTCGGCTGGCTGCGCCGCCCTTCGGGATAGACCAGCCAATGACCCAGGCGGGTCACGTGCACCGAGGGAAAAGGCTGAACGAGGCGGCCGGCGGCGAGCTCGGCGCGCCAGAACATCGGCGTCATCATCCCGATGCCGGCGCCGGCAAAGGCCGCATTCGCCTCCATCACCTGATTGTCGAGCACCAGCCCCGGATCGAGCGCGGCGTCGGCCGCGGCGATCCCGACCTCGGCGAACCAGTCGGTCCACCATTGATCGCTGGCGCTGAGCCGCGGCACTTCGAGCAGCCGCTCGGGCCGATCGAGCCGGTGCTGCGCCGCGAATTCCGCGCTGCAGATCGGACTGAAGTTGAGCCGGAACAGGAAATGGCATCTGAGCCCCGCCCAGCCGCCGCGCCCGACCCGAATCGCGGCGTGGAACTCGCCGGTCGAGAAATCCACCAGCCGATTGTCGGTGCTGAGCCGAACCGCGAGATCCGGATGGCGGATCTGGAAGGCGCCGAGCCGCGGCGCCAGCCAGGTGGTCGCCATCGTCTGCGCCGTGCTGATCGACAACAAGGCCTGATCCTCGGCGACCAGCCCGGAAAAGGCGTCCTCCAGCGTCTCGAACGCCGAGCCGACCAAGGGGGCGATGCGCCGCCCCGCCTCGGTCAACGCGACCCGCCCCTTGATACGTGAAAAGAGGGGCACGCCAAGTCGTTCTTCCAACAAGCGAATTTGATAGCTCACCGCAGCCTGGGTCATCCCCAGCTCGGCCGCGGCCTGGGTGAAATTCTGGCGGCGAGCCGCGGCTTCGAAGACGCGGACGGCGCTGAGCGGCGGCAGTCGAGCCATGACCAAACCTATAAGCCTGGCTTATACTATTTGTCGAGACTTTCGTTGGCGCGACGGCGCGCGATCCGCCACTTGATTGCCATCACGGCGAGGCGCCGGATTTGGACGAAGGAGAAGAATGACGATGCGTGACGAAATCGATGCGCGGATGTGGGTCGCCCACCACGAAGCGTTCGGTCGTTGGATCGACGACGCGGCCGCGGCTTTGCGCTCGGGCTTCAATCGCCTGGCGATCTGGGACGGCACCACCCCCCATCTGTTCGCGCTGATCACGTCTTTCGCGGTCACTGCGCTCAGTTTCCACACGACTGCAGCCTGAATATGGCTCCCTGACGAGAAAGGATCGAAAAGATGACCGAAGCCATCCGCAATTTCCTCGAAGTGCTTCGCGTGGCGATGTGCAAGCTCCACGAAATCCAGTTCAGCGCGCCCTGGAATCCCCGCTCCGGCCGCTGCTGACGCTTTGCGCGAAGGGGCGCCCCGGTCTATCCCTCCCGGGTGCGCCCCAAACCGCTTGTCCTGACCCTGGCCTTGGCGCTAGCCGCTTGCGCGATGCGTCAAGCGACCAATGCTCCCGCCGCCAGCGGTCCCGACGGCCTGATGGCCTGGCCAGACCTGCTCGAACGGCCGCGGCCAGCCCCCAGCTTTACCCTCCCTTATGGCGACCACCCGCTCCAGATCGTCGATCTGTGGCTTCCGGACGGACCGGGGCCGCACCCGGTGGTGCTGATGGTCCATGGCGGCTGCTGGCAGACCGCGATCGCCGACCGCAGGATCATGAACTGGATCGCCGAGGATCTGCGTGGCCGCGGCATCGCGGTGTGGAACATCGACTATCGCGGCGTCGACCGCGCCGGCGGCGGCTATCCCGGCACGTTCCAGGACGCGGCGGCCGCCGCCGACGCTTTGCGGGTCCATGCCGGCACTTATGGTTTCGACCTGTCCCGGCTGGTTGCAATCGGTCACAGCGCCGGCGGGCATCTGGCGCTCTGGCTCGCCGCACGGCCGCGGCTGCCGGATGGCTCCCCGCTCCGCAGCGCCGACCCGATTCCGATCCACGCCGTGGTCAGCCTTGGCGGTCTCCCCGACCTCGAGGAAGCGGCGCGTCCGCCCGGCAGCGGTTGCGGCACCGAGGTCGTCGCCCGAATCGGCGGCGGCCGCTTCGCCGAGACCTCGGTGCCACGGCTCGGCCCGCTCGGCGTCCACCAGGTCCTGATCAACGGCCTTCAGGACCGGATCATCCCGACCTCTTATGCCGAGGGTTATGCGCGGCCGATGCGCGCCGCCGGCGATGATGTGCGGGTGCGGATGATCGACCGCACCGGCCATGTCGAATTGATCGCTCCCGAAAGCGCGGCCTGGGCGGCGGCGGTCGAGGAGATTGCAGGACTGATGCGCCGATGACCTTCACACTCGCCGAAGCGAGAGCGGCCGACGCCGCCGATCCGTTGCGTCCGCTGCGCGACCGCTTCCATCTGCCCGAGGGCGTCATCTATCTCGACGGCAATTCGCTCGGGCCGCTGCCCAAGGCCGCCATCGCGCACCAGGACGACGTCATCCGTCGGCAATGGGGCGAATCGCTGATCCGCAGTTGGAATGTGCATCAATGGATCGACGCGCCGCAGCGCGTCGGCGCCAAGATCGCACCGCTGATCGGGGTCAAGCCCAACGAGGTCCTCGTCGCGGATTCGACGTCGGTCAACCTGTTCAAGCTGCTCGTCGCCGCCGCCCGTTTGTCAGAGCGCAAGACGCTGCTTTCGGAATCGGGCAATTTCCACACCGACCTCCATATTGCGAGCGGCGCCGCCGATCTGCTCGGCCTGACGCTCGACATCGCGCCGCGCGCCGCGGTGGAGGAAAGGATCGGCACCGATACCAATCTGCTTCTCCTGACCCATGTCCATTACAAGACCGCCGAGCGGTTCGACATGGCGCGAATCACCGCCAAGGCGCGCCGGGCGGGCGCGATGACGGTCTGGGATTTGAGCCACAGCGTCGGCGCCGTGCCGGTCGCGCTCAACGACGCCGGCGCCGAGCTGGCGGTCGGCTGCGGCTATAAATATCTGAACGGCGGCCCAGGCGCGCCGGCCTTCCTCTACATTGCCGAGCATCTCCAGGACCGGCTGATCAGTCCGCTCCGCGGCTGGATGGGCCATGCCGCGCCGTTCGCCTTTACCGACGATTATGTTCCCGCCGCCGGCATCGCCCGCTTCCTCGCCGGGACCCCACCGATCCTCGGCCTCGCCGCGCTCGAATGCGGCGTGGACGCGTTCGAAGGCGTGACCATGGAGCGGCTCTGGACCAAGTCCCGCGCTCAATTCGATGTCTTCCACGGCTTGGTCGAGCAGCGCTGCCCCGAACTCGTCTGCATCTCGCCGCGCGGCGAGGACCGGCGCGGCAGCCACATCTCCTTTGCCCACCCCCATGCTTTCGCGATCTGCCAAGCATTGATCGCCGACGGCGTGATCGGCGATTTCCGCGCCCCCGACGTGGTCCGTTTCGGTCTCACCCCGCTCTATCTCCGCTTCGAGGACATCTGGCAGGCGGTCGACCGGCTGGCCCGGATCATGAGCGAGGAAAGCTGGCGCGAGCCGCGCTTTGCGGTGCGGGGTAAAGTGACGTGACCGCCGTTTGCCCTGCCGCGACGCCTCCTATATAGAGCCGGTCCTTTCCTGGCGCGCCGCATCCGGCGCCCTTTCGAAGCCGGAGGCTAAGTCCCATGTCCCGCCGCCGACTCGTTTACGAAGGCAAGGCCAAGATTCTCTACGAAGGCCCCGAGCCCGGCACCCTGATCCAATATTTCAAGGACGACGCGACCGCCTTCAACGCGCAGAAACGCGGCACGATTTCGGGCAAGGGCGTGCTCAACAATCGTATTTCCGAGCATATCTTCACCCTGCTCGCCACGATCGGCATTCCGACCCATTTCGTCCGCCGTCTCAACATGCGCGAGCAGTTGATCCGGCAGGTCGAGATCGTGCCGATCGAAGTGGTGGTGCGCAACGTCGCCGCCGGCAGCCTGTCGCAGCGGCTCGGCATCGAGGAGGGAACCCAGCTGCCGCGCACGATCATCGAATATTATTACAAGGATGACGCGCTCGGCGACCCGATGATCGCCGATGAACATATCGCCGCCTTCGGCTGGGCCAGCCAGGAAGAGATGAACGACATTGCCGACATGGCGATCCGCATCAACGACTTCCTCTGCGGCCTGTTCGCCGGGATCGGCATCCGGCTGGTCGACTTCAAGCTCGAGTTCGGGCGACTGTGGGAAAATGATTTCGCCCGGACCATCCTCGCCGACGAAATCAGCCCCGACGGCTGCCGGCTCTGGGACATGACCACCAACGAGAAGCTCGACAAGGATCGCTTCCGCCGCGATCTCGGCGGCGAGGCCGAGGCCTATCAGGAGGTCGCCCGGCGGCTCGGCCTGCTTCCCGAAGGCGAGACCAACAGCGTCCTCGACCTCGAGAGCCATCGGCAGAAGCGAGGCAAATAAAAGGCCCCGCCGCGAACGACGAGGCCCTCAGGCTTCCTGTCTTGTCGTCCTGCTTAGCGCGCGCCGCCGCTCGGCCCGCCGATCGCGACCGCCGGGATTGCGTCAGGACCGGTGCGGCGCTGCAAAGCGAGCACGATCTCGCTCGAGCGCATGAACGGCACCGGATTGACCGCGCGGCCGTCGATGCGAACCTCATAATGGAGGTGGCTGCCGGTCGAACGGCCGGTCGAACCCATCAGTCCGAGAAGGTCGCCGCGCCGCACGCGCTGACCGGGACGGGCGATAATCCGCGACATGTGGCCGTAACGCGTCTGGATGCCTTCGCCATGGTTGATCTCGACGAGATTGCCATAGCCGCCGCTGTTCCATTCGGCGCGACCGACAATGCCGTCGGCGGTGGCGTAGATCGGGGTGCCATAGGGACCGGCGAGATCGATGCCGGCATGCATCGCCGCGCGGCCGCGGAACGGATCGGAGCGAACGCCATAGCCGCTGGTGAAGTTGACCGATTGCTGGATCGGCCGCGCCGACGGGATCGCAACCACGCCGCGCTCGAGCTGCTCGAGCTGGCGCCAGGTCATGAACAGCTCGCGGAAGCGCGGATCGGCGTTGTCGGCTTGGGGAACGTCTTCGAACGGACCGCCGACGCCGCCCGGCGCGTTGGCGCGCTGGAAACGGGCCGGGTTGATGCCGAGCCGGCGCACCATCTGCTCGGTCTCGCGGTAGCGCTGCCGGGTGGCGGCCCGGGCGCGCTCGGCCAGCAACATCTGCTGGTCGTCAATCTCGGCATAAGGCTGGGCCACCGCCTGGGCGACCGCGCCCTGCGGCTCATCCGCCTGCCCGGGCATCAAAGCCGCGAGCTCGTCGGCATTGGCATCGCCGGAAAGCATGCGCGACAGGAATTCCTGGCGGCGCTCGAGCAAAGCGGCATGATTGCGGGTCTGGGTGCGCATCGACGCGACGTCCGCCTCCATTTTCGCCACCTGGCGCTGCATCTGGGCGACATCGCTGTCCATCGTGTTCAGCGCCTGGAAGGTCGCGAAAGCGGACCAGGCCAGCAAAATGAAGGCGGCCCCAACGGCCGCCATCTGGACCCGGGCGCCGATCGTGTAGCGGCGCAGGCTCTTGCCATCGTGAAGGAAGACATCGCGCGGCTTGAACAGATTACGGAACCGGGCCGCCAATGGTGCGTTCGCGGTCTGACCAAAATTCGTCATCGTCTTCCCCGGTCGGCCGGTAAAGGCCGGCACGGCCACCACGGCGACCGCCAACAAAAAAGCTGGGCTTTTGCCCCTCGAACGACGCTCGGAATTGCCCACCCCGACCGCGTGACGGCAGAATGTTGACCAACACTTACTTCGGCAACCCCTGCGGCGCTTTCGCGGGACAAAGCGCATCGGTCGCGGGTTGAAGCGTTGAATGCAGGGTTAACGATACCGCATAACTACCCACGACTCAGTCGTTGCCGACGCGCAACGAGCCGCTAATCCCGGTAATTACACGTGATTCTGCTCGGCCCTACTCGTCGGCCGTCTGGTCGGGTTCGTCCCGGGACGGGACAGACGCATCGTCCTCGGTTAACGGAAAATCGGCATAGCGAAGCACGTCCTTCGAACGGGCCTCGCGCTCCGCCGCAGCCTCCGCCAGCCGCGCCTCATAACGCCGGTCGCTCGCGCGGCGTTCCGCCTCATCCTCGGCGCGAATTTCCTCGGCGCTGCCGAAATAGGGCACCGACGCGGCATAGACCCGGGTGCCGCCGCGCATGCCGCAGCCGGGACAATCCACGGCATAGGCCGCCTGGGCCTCGGGCCAACCATAAAGCTGATCATAGCTCGGCGGGCGCCGGGCCAGCCGCGCCGCCAGCTCGGTTTCGTCGATCGCCGTGCCCCGGTCGCGGGGATGCAGCGCGGGACCCTGGAAATGAATCGGATTGATCTCGGCGACGGCGCTGTTGCCGAGATGGAGACCGAGGATCGTGGCCACCACAGCGGCGACGCCGACGATCGGCAATGACAGCGGGCTCGTCATATCGACCGAAACGATGCGGCCGGGGCGCTGTTCCCGGCGGCCGTCAGGGAAGCTCCTTCGCCGCCTCCAGAACCTCTTGGGCATGGCCGGACACCTTCACCTTGCGCCAGATGCGCGCGATCGTTCCGTCACGGTTGATCAGGAAGGTCGCGCGGTCAATCCCCATATATTTGCGGCCATATAGGCTCTTCTCGATCCAGGTGCCGAACGCCTCGCAGACCGCGCCGTCCAGGTCGCTGACGAGCCTGACCTTGAGGCCATATTTGGCGGTGAACTTGCTATGGCGCGCCGGACTGTCCTTGGAGACGCCGAGAATCCAGGTTCCCGCTTTCTCGAAGTCATCGGCAAAAGAGGTGAAATCCTGCGCCTCGCGGGTGCAGCCGGAGGTGTCGTCCTTGGGATAGAAATAGAGGACCAGCTTGTTGCCGCGAAAGTCGGCGGGACTGACCTCCGCGCCGTCCATGCCGACCAGCTTCACGTCGGGTACGCGGTCGCCTTCGCGCAGCATCTCACTCTCCTCCACTCGCGGCCACGGCGCGCCACAAGCCCCTGACGCTCTGCCGCGCGGCTTCGTGCGCCGCAAGCAGTTCCTGCCAATCGGCCAGACCGCAGGCGCGCGCGACCAGCGGGTGCGAGGCTTCCGGGGGCTCGGCCGCCTCGGGCGAAACCAGGCGAAGGATGACGAGCAGCCGGGTGAGCAGCCGATGGGCGTCCGCAATCTCCGGCGGGATCAGCGCCGCACCCGCCAACGCCTCGATCGCCTGGTCGAACAACGGGGTCAGCCCAATCCGATGCGAGAGCTGCAGCGTCTGGACCGCGAATTCGAGGTCGACCAGCCCGCCCGGCCCGAGCTTGATGTCGAGCGGTCCGCGCGGCGGCTTGTACCGCGCCACCTCGAGCCGCATCCGGTCGGCATCGGCGGCGACCCGGGCGGGGCTGCGCTCGAGGTGCAACAGCGTGTCGACCGTCTCGGCGAGCGCGGCTCGCGCCGGGTCGGAGCCGAAGACCGGTCGTGCCCGGGTCAGGGCCATATGCTCGAACGTCCAGGCATGGGCACGCTGATAATCGGCGAAGCTCGCGAGGCTGATCGCCAACAGCCCGTCCGCGCCCGAGGGCCGAAGCCTTGTGTCGACCTCATAGAGCGGGCCGGCGGCGGTGGACACGCTGAGTGCGGCGGTGACGCGCGGCGCCAGGCGGTTGAAATAGTCGGTCGCCCGGAGCGGCTTCGGCCCATCCGATTCCGCTTCGTGCGTGCCGCTGAACAGATAGATGAGATCAAGATCCGATGCGTGGGTCAGCGCGCCGCCGCCGAGCCGGCCGAGCCCGAGGATCAGCAGCTCCGAGCCCGGCACCCGGCCGTGCGCCCGCTCGAATTCGGCGACCGTGGCGTCGGCCAGCACGCGGACCGCCGCCTCGGCCACCCGCCCATAGCCCATGGCGACCTCGATCGGGTCGCTCCGCGCCAGGACGAGCTGGGCGCCGAGCGCGAAGCGGGCGCCGTTGACCCGCCGCCGTACCCGATCGAGCACGAGCTGGTAGTCCTCGTCAGGCCGCTCGGCTCGCGCGAAATCCGCGGCAAGCGCGTCCATGCCGCGCGCCGGCTCGAACGCGCTGGCGTCGATCAGCCCATCGAGCAGATCGGGCCGCCTGCCGAGCTGCTCGGCGAGCGCTGGCGCATGACTCAGGATCACGCCGAGATGCTGGGTCAGCGCGGGACGAGCTTCGAGCAGGCGGTAGAGATTGATCCCGCTCGGCAACCGCTCAACCATGTCGTCGAACCGGTTCATCGCGCGCAACGGGTCGGGCGCGGCGGCAAAAGCGTCGATCAGCGCCGGCAGCATCGCTTCGAACGCCTCGCGCGCCGCCGCTGTACGCAGCGAGCGCGCTTTGCCGGAGCGCCATCCGTCGATCCGCGCCCGGGCTGCGGCGACGTCGCCAAATCCGGCTTCGGACAGGCTGGTTTCGAGGGCCTGCGCCCGCTGCGGCAATCGCCTTTCTTCGGTAGCGCCAAGGGTGTCATAGAGCGCGGCGACCGCCGCGACATGGGGCGCGAGCTGCCCCATCAGGGCTTCGCCGTCGGCCAGGCCATGCAGCCGCGCGACATTGTCGAGTGCCTGGCCGTCGCGGGGCAGGCTATGAGTCTGCGCGTCGTCGACCATCTGCAACCGATGCTCGATCGTCCGGAGCAACCGATAGGCGTCGCGCAATATTTGCGCTTCGCCGACGGTGATCCGATCGGCGGCGGCCAGCGCATCGATCGCGGCGAGCGTCGCCGCGGGCCGCAGCCTGGGCTCGCGGCCGCCATGAATCAGCTGGTGAACCTGGACGAAGAACTCGACCTCGCGAATGCCGCCGCGGCCCCGCTTGAGGTCGAAGCCCGGGCCGAAGCTTTGTCCTTGCGCGTGATGATCGCGAATGCGCCGGGTGATCGCGCCGATCTCGCCGATCGCCCCGAAATCGAGCGACCGCCGCCACACGAACGGATGCACCGCATCGAAAAAATACCGGCCGAGCGCGGCGTCGCCTGCCGCCATTCGCGCGCGGATGAACGCCGACCGTTCCCACGGCAGCGCCGCCGATTCGTAATAGCTGATCGCGGCCTCGATCGGCAAAGCGAGCGGCGTCACTTCGGGCGAAGGTCGCAGCCGCAGGTCGACACGGAAGGCAAATCCGTCCCCGGTTCTTTTCTGCAGCGTTTCGACGATCCGCTGGGCGATGCGCAGCGCCGCCTGATCCGGCTCCTCGCGCGGCTTACGCGGCAGGGTCTCGGGGTCGAACAGGAAGATCAGATCGACGTCGGACGAATAATTGAGCTCGCCCCCGCCGAGCTTGCCCAAAGCGACGATCGCGAAACCGCGGGCTTCGGCCTCCGGCGTCCGCTCGGCGATCGCCGCGGCGAGCGCGCGCTCCAGCGCCCGGTCGGCGACGTCGGAAAGCCCGGCCATCACCTCTTCCAAGGTGAACCGCCCGGCCAATTCGCCGATCCCGAGCGCGAGCGCAGCCCCGCGCCGTGCACGGCGCAACGCGGCCATCACATCGGCGGCTTCGCCCTCCTTGCGCGCCGCCGCGAGCGCCGCCGGCAAGTCGCCCGCCGCGACGCTGGCGGCGATCTCGCCCAACGTCTCGAACTGATGGCGCAGGAACGGCGAATGCGCCTGCGCACGCCTGATCGCGTCTTCGAGCGCCGGCGGATTGGCTGCCTGCTTCATCTCGCCCCGTACGGTCCCGTTTCGTTCACGCCGCGCAACGTTTGAAACTGCGCGGGCCGATGCACGTTAATGCCGCGTGGAAAAGATGAACACGGCGATGGCACGGGAGACTCCGCGGCGTTTTGTGAAGGTGGCACCCCCGACCGTCCACGCCGGCATTGGCGATGCCTTGCGTCATGCTTTCCACATGAACGGGGAGAGCCGTTCGCTCAAGAAGTTCGAGGACCTGCTCGCCCGCCTCGATTGACCTCCCCTCAGATCTCCGACGGATCCTTTTCCCGGCTGAGCTCGTCGACCTCGTGCATGATGCTCTGCAATGGCGACTGGCCATTTGAGTCATGCTCGCGGCGCGACGGCAGCTTGCCGTCGGTGAGCAGAGTCTCGAGCGCCACGCGACCGCGCGCCACCCGGCTCTTGATCGTCCCGACGGCGCAGCCGCAAATCTCGGCCGCCTCCTCATAAGCGAAGCCGCCGGCACCGACCAGGATCAGCGCTTCGCGCTGGGGCTGCGGCAGATGGAGCAAAGCGCGCTGCATGTCGCCCAATTCGATATGGCGGTCCTGGCTTGCCGGCGCCGCCAGCAGCCGCGACGCCGTAAGCTCGTCCCATTCGCCTTTGAAACGGGCGCGGCGCATCTGCGAGAGGAACAGATTGCGCAGGATGATGAAGGTCCAGGCCCGCATGTTGGTCCCGGCCTGGAAGCGCTTGCGCGCCGCCCAGGCCTTGAGCAGGGTCTCCTGGACAAGATCGTCGGCGAGGTCCCGGCTGCCCGACAGCGAGCGGCCGAAGGCACGCAGATGCGGAATGACCTGCGCCAGCTGATCCTTGAATTCGTTATCCGGCAGCGGCACCGGCTCGCCGCCGCTATGCCCTTCCTGCTCGGTCTCCGCCGGCTTCCCGCCCGCCATCAAACTGCCCCTGGCTTCAGGCCACGCAACATGGTCATGCGACGTCCAACCGTCCGCTTATCGGCCACCAAGATAGGGCTCAACGCCAGACAAGCAACAGGATCAGGAAGATCACGATGACCAGGCCCAATCCCCAGCCAAGCACATAGCGCGTGACATGCGGGGTCGTGCCGGCGCGCGCCCGGGTCGTACTGATATGGTCGGGCTCCTGGTCCATGGTTTCCGCTCGCTGCTGGGTTCCATTCGTTACAGGCAGGGAACGCTCGCTCACCGCCCCGGTTCCGTAGGTTGATTACGCGGCGCGGGATCGATCGGACGAGGCTTAGGCTGGGATCGTCGCCTTGTCGAAGAACAGAGCCTGGGCAATCGCCGCCTTCACGGTCGAGCGCTGGAAGGGCTTGGTGATCAGGAAGGTCGGCTCGGGGCGCTCTCCGGTCAGCAGTCGCTCGGGGAAGGCAGTGATGAAGATCACCGGCACCGAAAATTCCTTGAGGATGTCGCGCACCGCATCGATGCCGGAGCTGTCGTCGGCAAGCTGGATGTCGGCCAGCACCAGGCCCGGCCGCCGGTTCATCGCCTGCTGGACGGCCTCGTCACGGGTCACGGCGACGCCGGTCACGGCATGGCCGAGGTCGCGGACGATCGTCTCGATATCCATCGCGATGATCGGCTCGTCTTCGATGATCAACACCTCGGCACGGGTCTGACGCTCGATTTCGGCGAGCGCCTCCGCGACCAGATTCTCGACCTCTTCGGCGGTTGCGCCGATCAGATAGCCGGCATCCTCGGGGGTGAACCCCTCCATCGCAGTCAGCAGCAACCCCTGGCGCGACAGCGGCGTGATCCGGGCCAGCCGGGCCTGGGCGATCCCCTCGCCGCCTTGGGCATGGCCGGGCTGCTCTTCGATATTGGCCGACGACCAGATCGCGTGAAAGGTTCGATAGAGGCCGAGCCGGCGATCGACGTCGCGCGGGAAATCGTCCGGCGCGGCGACGATCGCCTCGAGCGTCGCGCGGACGAAATTGTCGCCGTGATTCTGGCTGCCGGTCAGTGCCCGGGCATAGCGGCGAAGGAAGGGGAGATGCGGCGCGAGATCCTGGCCAAGCGACATTTCGTTGCGACTCCTTTACGATCGCTTTCGGGCTATTGGGTGGAGTTCGCCCGAATGCAAGCCTGACGGGAGCCGGCAAGCGTGCGGAACGCAAGCAAAAAGGGCGGCCCCCGCCCGCATGTGTGGAAGTGGAACAAACGGCAGAGATTTTTGTTTCCAAGGCCGCGCGGCCCGATTATTCGGGTCCGCCGTGATCCGGCGTCTGCACGATCGGGACGGCTGTACAAACAAGCCGACCTCCAGACGGACAACTAAGGCTGCGGGCGCGGTGCTTCGGGCCGCGAGGGGTAAGGCAATTTGAGCTTCGACGACGACAGGGAAAGCCGGCGCAAGCGCAAGCCCGATCGCGACGAGGCTCCCCCAGCGCCGCCGCGCGCCGCAAAGAAGCGTCCGCCGGTCAGCGAGGTCGGCGATGCGCTGCGGTCAGCCTATCAGCGCACTCTTGCCGAGGATATCCCGCCGGAGATGCTCGATCTGCTGGGGAAGCTCGGCTAGTGTGTCCGTCGGGATTTGAAATTCGCTCGGAGCCGGATCCGATCATCAGGCGAACGGCACACTGATCGGGGCGGCACGATGACCGGCACCTGGGCGTGAGCGAAGAGAGACCAGGCCGGATCGCCGCTTATTGGCGGCAACTTTCCACCGGCGTGAAAATGCTGCTGATCCTGAGCCTTGGCCTGCTCCCGCTCGGCATCATCGCCGTCCTCGCCTCGATCGACAATGCGCGCGAGAGCCGCTCCCGGGCCGACGTCGAGGCGCGCGCGCTGCTCGCGGTCCACGTCCAGCGCTTCACTCTCGCTCTGTCGCGTAACGCCTTCACCATCCGCGCTGCCCACGATGCGATCATCGAGGCGGGCAATGCGGAGCGCATGTGCCAGCGCACGCTGGCCCGGCTCGCCCGGCTCCAGGTCTCGCGCGGCCGCTACGTCCTGTTCGGGAGCGGCCCCCGACCGCTCTGCGCCAGCGAAGGCTTCGCGCCGCCGCCGCCGCCGCCCGCGAACGGCCAGATCGGCCATGCCCGCATCCTGCCCGGCGGCGATCGGCTGCTCGTCTACCTTTATGACGGCGCGGGCGCCATCGACGGGATCGCGGAATATCGCCGCGACGTGCTGGCTTCGGTGGTAAACAAGCCGCCGATGCGCGGCAATTTCACTCTGGAGCTGGCGCAGGGCGACGGGATCATGCCGCTCCGGACCAAGGCCGCGGACGGCCCGCTGTCGCGCGAAATTTCCGCCGAATTCCCGTTCGTGGGCGGCGAATATGTGCTCCGCGTCCGTACCGGGGTGGCGCCTGCGACCTTGAACGGGATCCTCGTCATCCTCGCCCCGGTGCTGATGTGGCTGTGGGCGTCGGTGGTCGGCTGGCTGCTCGTCCAGCGGCTGCTGCTCCAGCCCCTCGGGCGGATCCAGAAAATCATCTCGGCCTACAAGCCCGGAGACCGCACGTTCGACCTGCCGACGATCCGCAGCCCGGCGCAGGAGATCGCCGCCCTCGGCCTCTCCTTCGGCGAGGTGACGCAGACCGTCGCCCGCCACGAAGCCGAACTCGAGGCCGCGGTCGAGCGGCAGAAAAGGCTGGTCCGCGAAGTCCATCATCGCGTGAAGAACAACCTCCAGGTTGTCGCCTCGCTGCTCAACCTCCATTCGCGCGGGTCGCCCAATGACGAAGTGGCCGCCGCTTATGCCTCGATCCAGCGCCGGGTGGACGCGCTCGCAGTGGTTCACCGCAATCATTATGCCGAGCTCGAGGAAAATCGCGGCGTGGCGCTCAAGCCGCTGATCTCGGAGCTCGCCGGCAATCTTCGCGCCACCGCCCCCGGCAGCGCAGCGGGGATGCAGATCAGGCTCGATATCGCGCCGCTCTACGCCACCCAAGACGTCGCTGTATCGGTCGCCTTCCTGATCACCGAGATCGCCGAGCTCGGCATGCTGTGCGGCGCAAACCTGGTGTCGATCGTGGTCGAGCCCAATGCGCCCAGCGCTGCCTCGCTGTCGATCGAGGTCGATGCGCTGGTCGGCGAGATCGACTGCGACCCCGCTCTGGCGGAACGGGTCGAGCGCATCGTCACCGGCCTCGCCCGCCAGCTCCGCTCGGCCCTCGAGCACGACCCCAAGCGCGGCCGTTATTCGGTCGGGATCGCAGTGGTCGAGCGCGGCGAAGCCCGCCCTGAGTCGTCAACAGACTGAACCAAGCGAGCCCAATCGCAGCGACAATGCGCGCTGGCAAAGATGTCGTCGGGCTCGAAAAAATTTGGCACTATCTTGGAACCACTCGTCAGCTGCCCCGTTGTGCGGCTTGGATAGTGACCTTTTGCCCCCCCGCTCTCGCTATCCAGAACATGGGCCCGGACGCGCCGACCTCCCCCCCCCGGTGGCGCTTCCGGGCTCAACTTTTTCCCTGACATCCCCAACCAAGACCTGGCTCGTCCAGCCGTCACTTCGTCACGCAGGCGGAACCGAATGCGGTAGAGCGCATTTACCAGCGGCGAGCCCGGACGCACCGTCGTCCGCGCTGCGGTTCAGGAGACACGTCATGAAGAAGCTGTTGGTTATCGTCGCGCTGACGAGCGGTCTGGTCCTTTCCGCTTGCAACACCGTGCGCGGCGCCGGCGAGGACGTCCAGTCGGTCGCGAACTCGGTCGACAGGGTAGACGACTAGAGTCTGTTCCGCTGACGCGGAATCGGCACCGGCCCGCTCCCCCACCCGGCCTCCCAACGACAGGTTATGCTGTGGGAGGCCGGGTGGGGGAGCGGGCCGGTGCCGTCTTACTGAAACAGA
>Ga0187894_10000477_pt1 | contig 54292 bp, 59 predicted proteins | sample GBC1701081metaG_FD_136650 | JGI IMG/M metagenome (GOLD analysis project Ga0187894, IMG submission 136650) | White microbial mat communities from a lava cave in the Kipuka Kanohina Cave System on the Island of Hawaii, USA - GBC170108-1 metaG ...
CAGGATGCGGCGGCGCGTCGCGCGGTGCCAGCGAACGGAGTTGGCCGGGACCCGAGCCCGCTGTTCCACCGCGATTGTCCTGCCTGCGTGGGTCTCCCTCGCGGCTAGCGTGCGAGGCTGCGCGAAAGGCATCGCATGAAGGTGGAGCCCGTCACGCTGGAAGGCGCGCACGTGCGCCTCGAGCCGATGCGCGAGGCGCACGCCGACGGTGTCGTCGCCGCGGGCTGCGGCTTCGGGCTGTTCCGCTTCTTTCCGTTCTCGCTCGAGAGCGAGGAGGCGATGCGCGGCTACGTGAAGCTGAATGCGGCGGCAGTCGGGAGCAGCGCGATGCTTCCGTTCGTCACGATCGAACGCGCGACGAATCGCATCGTCGGCGCGACCTCGTTCCTCGCGATCGAGCCAGCGCACGAGCGGCTCGAGATCGGCGCCACCTGGATCACGCCCTCGCACCAGCGCAGCCCGGTGAACACCGAGGCGAAGCTGCTCCAGCTGACGCACTGCTTCGAGGTGCTCGGCTGCAACCGCGTCGAGTTCAAGACCGACGAGCGCAACGAGAAGTCGAGGAGCGCGCTCGCGCGCATCGGCGCGAGAGAAGAGGGCCGCTTCCGCGCGCACATGGTGATGCCGGATGGCGCGCTGCGGACCTCGGTGTGGTTCAGCGTGATCGCGAGCGAGTGGCCCGACGTGAAGAAGAAGCTCGCGGCGAAGCTGGGCGCTTAGGGATTCTCACACGCCGCGGCGCGGGCGCCGGCACGAGCAGCGCGAACGCGAAATCGCGCTCGCGCAGTGGCGCGAGCGCGCGCCAGAGCGGGCGCAGCGCGGCCGGCAGCGCGCGCGGCATGCGGGCGCTCGCAGCGGGCCGCAGCACGAACGCGCGCATCGGACGCGCGCGCGCCGCGATCCAGACGCGCGTGACGCCGTCGGCCGCGAGGTTGCGCACCCAGAGCGAGCGCGCGCCGCGCACGGTCCCGATCAGCACGTACGCGCCGACCCGCAGCGCAGCGAGCGGAACGCGCCGTGTCTTCCCGCTCTTGTGCCCGGTCATCTCGACGACGACGAGGCCGGCCGGCCCGAGCAGCGGCGCGCCGAGCCCGCGCCGAATCGCGGGCTCCAGCAGCGAGTTCACGCGCCGATAGATCTCCGCTTCCATGTCGGCTCCCGGCGCGCGCGGCAGGCCAGTGTGACGAGCGCGCGCGCGCTTGCCAGAACCCGGCGCGCGAGAGAGATTGGGGGAGTCGGCGAGGAGCCGACGGATGCGCGGCATCTCGCCCGCATCGAAGCACCGCTGGGCGCGCGAGCCCCGGCGAGTGGAGAAGCAACATGCATCCCGGCTTCATTCATCATTGGGGACGACAGCGGCGCGGGGCCTGTGGAGACGCGGCGGCGGCCTACGCTTGTTACGGCGCCGGCGCGACCTACGGACGGCGCTGGGCATACGAGGCGAGCCGCCGCTTCGGGGACGCCGCGTTCGGCGCCGAGGGCTTCGGCGCGCGGCGCCCGGTCCGCTTCCTCGCGGATCGGCTCGACCTCGACGAGGCGCAGGTCGCGAAGCTCGCGAAGATCGTCGAGCGGCTGCGCGTCGAGCGCGAGCAGGCGGCGGTCGACTCGCGGCGCGCGGCCGGCGCGATCGCCGATGCGCTCGAGGGCGCGTCGCTCGAAGCGGAGCGGCTCGAAGAGGCGACGCGGCTGCGCGTCGAGGCGACGCGGCGCGTGCAGGAGTCGGTCGCGCGCGCGCTGCGCGAGCTGCACGAGCTGCTCGATGGCGAGCAGCGCGAGGAGCTCGCGTCGCTGATCCGCAGCGGCGCGCTGCGGCTGTAGCGCCTGAAACGAGGACCGGGCGGCGCGCCGAGCGCCGCCCGGCTCTCACTTCGGCGCGGCTCGCCTCAGCTCGCGAGCTGGCGCGCGATCGTCGCGCTGTCCCAGTACACGCGCTCGCACACGAGCTTGTCGCTGCCCGGCGCGAACAGAAACAGCACGATCATCCGGCAGCGGAACGGCTTGCCGCTCGGCTGCGCGCCGCCGGTCTGCGTCCCCAACAGCCAGAACTCGACGACGATCGCGTCGTCGCCGGCGGGGCGCAGCGAGAGAATCTCGTTGCGTTGATCCGGCACGACCGCGCGCCCGGCGCGGAAGTACTCGCGCACCGCCGTCTCGCCGTCGTGCACGACGCCCGTTGCCATCAGCTCGTAGCGCGGGTGCGCGAAGGTCGCGATCACCGCGTCCCAGTCGTGCGCGATTTCGCGCTCCATGTGCGTGCGGACGGTCGCCTCGCGGCGCGCGAGCAGTGCCGTGTCGGTCACCGGGGTCTCCTCGTCACTCGATCTCGCCCTGCACGATCTCGTCCGAGCCGGCGGGCAGCGTGAACAGCATGCCGTCGTCAGCCAGCACCCAGCCCGAGCCGCGCACCGCGTCGACGCCGCGCACGAACATGCGCTCGATCAGCGCGTTCGGCGGCGGCGGCGTCAGGTGGCTGAGCACGAGCAGCTTCACGCCGGCCTCGTTTGCGGCCTCGGCGGCCTGCACCGGCGACGTGTGGTAGCTCGGGATGTCGCCGAGGATCTTCGCCATGCGCGGGCGCGCGCTGGTCGCGGTCTCCTCGAGGAGCGCGACGATGTGGTTCGCCTGCGCCTCGTGCACGAGCACGTCCGCATCCTCCGCCACGTGAATCAGGTTCGCGCTCTTCACGGTGTCGCCGCTGACGACGGCGGAACGTCCCTGATAATCGAAGCGATATCCGACCGCGGGCGAGATCGGCGCGTGCGAGACGAGGAACGCGCTGATGCGCAGGCCGTCCGCGTCGTGCACGACGGCGCTCGTCGCGCCGTCCGGGAACGCGATCGGCGCCGGAGTCATCACGCCGACTTCGGGCGGCAAGAAGTCCGCGCCGTGATGCGCCGCGCGGTAGACGACGTCGAGCGCGTAGGCCTCGTTGAAGCCGGCGACGACGCGCTGCACGCCCTCGGGACCGATCACGGTGAGCGGCGCCGCGCGGCCGTTCACCCAGCTCTGCAGGTTCCACTCACCGAGCTCGCCGATGTGATCGCTGTGGAAGTGGGTGATCAGTACGGCGCCGAGGTCCGCCGGCACGCGCCAGCCACCCACGTGGTTCCACGAGCCGGGGCCGACGTCGACGACCCACAGCTTTCCCGCCGCGAACACCGCCGTGCACGGCCGCGCGCGCGTTGGATGCGGCAGCGGCGACGCGCTGCCGCAGATCAGCACGCGCAGCGCGTCGTCTGCGAACAGGTCGGCGCGCGGCGTCGCGCGCGCCGCGGCGCGCTGCACGAGCGCGTCCTGTGCCCCCTCGCAAGCGGCCAGCAACAGCGCCGCAAACGCGAGGGCGAGCGGCAGGGCATGAGAACGCATGCATCGATCTCCCAGCGGCGCGCCGCGCGCCGCGAATCGCGGCGCGAAGAAATCGCCCCGAGAGATCGCACGCGAGCGGCGTATCTTGGCCGCTCCACGGAGACGCCGTCAATGAAGCTCTACACGTTCGCCGGTGCGCCGAACCCGCGCCGCGTCCACATCTATCTCGCCGAGAAGCGCATCGCGGTGCCGTTCGAGCCCGTCGACATCACGAAGCGCGCGAACCGCTCGCCGGAGTATCTCGCGAAGGTCAACCCGCTCGGCGGAGTTCCGGTGCTCGAGCTCGACGACGGCACGCACATCGCCGAATCGGTCGCGATCTGCCGCTACTTCGAAGCGCTTCAGCCGGAGCCGAGCCTGTTCGGGCGTACGCCCGAAGCGATCGCCCGCATCGACATGTGGAACCGCCGCATCGAGCTGCGCTTCATGCAAGCCGTGGGGTTGGTCTGGCTGCACGGCTCGCCGCTCACCGCCAAGGTGGTGAAGAAGCAGATCCCGGAAATGGCCGAGCTGGCGCGCTCGCTCGTCCGCGAGGTGTTCGCGTTCCTCGATTCCGAGCTCGCGCAGCGCGAGTTCATCGCCGGCGACGCGTACTCGATGGCCGACATCCTCGCGCTCACGACGTTCGATTTCGCGGGCGAGCTGAATCAGCTGCACCCGGAGCCCGAGCAGAAGAGCTTGCTGCGCTGGCACGCGGCCGTTTCGGCGCGGCCGAGCGCGAAGGCGTGAAGGAGAGACGACCTTGACTCGACCCAATTCCGCCGACGCCGCCTTGCGCGAGCGCGCGGCCGCCGTGATTCCCGGCGGCATGTACGGACACGAATCCAGCGCGCTCTTGCCCGCGGAGTTCCCGCAGTTCTTCGCGCGCGCGAAAGGCGCGCGGCTCTGGGACGCCGACGGGAACGAGTGCGTCGACTTCATGTGCGCGTACGGCCCGAACTTGTTGGGGTACGCGGACGCCGAGGTCGACGGCGCGTTCGCGGCGCAGCTCGCGCGCGGCGACTCGATGACGGGGCCGTCGCCGCTGATCGTCGAGCTCGCCGAGCAGCTCGTCGCGACGGTCGCGCACGCGCAGTGGGCGATGTTCTGCAAGAACGGCACGGACGCGACCTCGATGGCCGTCAGCGTCGCGCGCGCCCATACGAAGCGGCGCAAGATCCTGGTCGCGAAGGGTGCGTATCACGGCGCCGCGGCGTGGTGCACGCCGAACCCGCTCGGCACGCTGCCGGACGACCGCGCGCACCTGATCGCGTTCACTTACAACGACGTCGCCAGCCTCGAGCGTGCCGCGCGCGAGGCGGGCGACGACCTCGCCGCGCTGCTCGTCTCGCCATTCAAGCACGACGGCTTCGTCGACCAAGAGCTGCCCACGCGCGAGTTCGCGCAGGCAGCGCGCGCCGTCTGCGACCGCGCGAAATCACTGTTGATCATGGACGAAGTGCGCGGCGGCTTCCGGCTCTCGCGCACGGGCTCGTGGACGCAGCTCGGCGTCGAGCCCGACCTCAGCGCGTGGGGCAAGTGCCTCGCGAACGGCCACCCGCTCTCGGCGCTGCTCGGCAGCGAGGCCGCGCGCGCGGCGGCGTCGCGCATCTACACGACGGGCAGCTTCTGGTTCGCCGCGGCCCCGATGGCGGCCGCGCTCGCGACGCTGCGCCGCATCCGCGAGACGGACTATCTCGAGCGCACCCAACAGCTCGGCGCTCAGCTGCGCGAAGGGCTCGCGAAGGCCGCAGCCGCGCATGGCTACTCGCTCCGCCAAACCGGCCCGCCGCAGATGCCGCAGATCCTGTTCGCGGCCGATCCCGACTTCCGCCGCGGCTTCGCATTCTCGGGCGAGCTGATCCAGCGCGGCGTGTACCTGCATCCGTGGCACAACAACTTCGTGTGCGCGGCGCTGACGGAGGCCGACGTCGAGCTCGCGCTCGGCGCGGCGGGCGAAGCCTTCGCGTCGGTGCGCCGGCGCGAGGGCACGCTCGTCCCGCACGCACGCGTGGTGGCGTTGCTGGCGCACTGAGGCAACGAATCGGGCTGGTCGCGCGACGGCGTGGAGCTTCGCTAGCTAGGCGCGGCGTTGCTCGCGGCGCTTCCACACGGCCGCCGAGACCGCGAGCGCGAATGCCGCGAGCGTCGCCGCAGCGCTGAAGCGCAGCACACCGCCGAGATCGCCGCCGCGCACGAGCCACGACGCGGCGAGCGGCCCGACCGAGCCGCCCAGGATTTGCGCGCTCGCGATCAAGCGCGCGGAGGCGCGCGAGGGATCCAGCTCGACCAGCCCGCGCACCTGATAAGGCATGCCGAACAGCCAGAAGAAGCCGAAGCCGACGCCCGCGAGCGCGAACGCCGGCGCTCCGGTGGAGGCGTGCAGCGCGCCGGCGGCGGACAGCAGCGCGAGCGTGGCGACGCCGGCGGCGGCGAGCCAACCGAGCCGCGGGCCGACGAGCGTCGCCGCGAAGCTTCCGATCGCTTGGCTCACGAGACACGCGGCTGCGGCAGTGCCGATCACGGCGGGCGCGAGTCCGCGCGCGTCGCCGAGCCTCTCGAAGTAGCTCCAGATCGCGTTGTTGCTCGCGAGCGCCATCCCGACGAACGCGAGCCCGATCCACGCAGCGGTGGGCACTCGGCCGCCGTGCTGCGCTTCGCTGCGCGGCGCGAGCGGCGGCTCCTGCGCGCCGAGCGGCGACGTGGCGCACGCGATCGCCGCCATCGCGGCGAGCAGCGCAGCGCCGGCATTCGCGCCCAGCCGCGGCGCGAGCACGGCGGGCACCGCCCAAGCGCCGGCGCTCTGCGTCAGCGTCTGAATGCCGAGGAACGTCCCCGACCAACGCTCGGGCGCGGGCGCGCGCGCGATCAGCGCGATCGTCAGCGAGAGCAACGCGCCCTCGGCGAAGCCGGCGCCGGCACGCAGCCCGTAGAGCGCGGCTGCGGTGTCGGCGCGCGCCATCGCGAGGCTGCTCACCAAGATCGCGAGCGAGGCGGCCACGCCCAGCCGGCGCGTCCCGATTCTTCGTAACAACCCGGCGCCTGCGCTCGCGCCCGCCGCCATGCCGAGCGACTCGAGCGTCGCGATGCGGCCGAGATCTGCGAGCTCGATGCGGCCCGCGGCGACGAATGCGCCGAACACGAGCGGCTGGATGCCGCCGATCATCAGCGCGCTGACGCCGGCGTAGAACGTCGCGCTCGCCTGCAAGAGCGTCGGGCGCTCGCCCTGCCAGGAGGCGTCGCTCACGACCGCAAGGCCGCGCTGCCGGTCGGCTCGCTCACTTCCCCTCGAACTTCGCTTTCTCTTTGCTCGCCATCGCCTTGTAGCCGAGCTGCATGTCGTCGCTGACGAAGTTCACGCTGGCGGCGGCGGCCTCGAATTTCAGCGCCTCGGCCAGGCCGCGCTCCGCCCAGTTGTTGATGGTGCGCTTGATGGTTTGCACTGCGAGGGGCGCGTTCGCGGCGATCTCATCGGCGAGCGCGCGCACGTGAGCGAGCAGCTGGTCGCGCGGCACGACCTCTTGCACGATGCCGATGCGCAGCGCGGTTTGCGCGTCGATGCGGCGGCCGGTGAACGCGAGCAGGCGCGTCCAGCCTGCGCCGAGCTCGCTGACGAGCCGCATGTCGCCGCCGGCGTCGATGCCGACGCCGACGCGCGGCTCGGGCAGCGCGAACTGCGCGTCGTCGGCCGCGATGCGGATGTCGCCCATCATCGCGACCTCGAGCCCGGCGCCGAGGCAGTAGCCGTGCACCGCGATGATCACCGGCTGCGGCAGGTTCGCGAGCACGTGAAAGCGCTCGTGCACCCAGCGGAGCTTCTCGTAGTAGTTACGGACCTTCTCCGCGGGCGAGCGGCCGGTGATGCGGTCCTCGGGCATGCCGAGGTCGACGCCGGCGCAGAACGCGCGGCCCTCGGCGCGCACGATCACGCAGCGTACGTCGGCGTCGAAGCGCAGCTCGTCGGCGCGCGCGGCGATCTGGCGCGCGCTCTCCCAGCTCCACGCGTTCAGCTTCTCGGGCCGATCGAGAACGAGCGTCGCGATGGCGCCGTCTCGTTCCAGCCGGATGTGTTCGGCGGCCATCTATTCGGTCTCCGCGACGATATCGGTGCCTGACCCCAATTGGTCACTTCAGCTCGAACGGGCCTTTGCCGAGCTGCGTGCGGATCGGCACGAAGTCGGGCTGGCGCATCGCGCGGCGCTGCCAGTTCGCGCCGTCGACCACCAACGTGTGGCCGCTGATGTAGCTCGCGTACGGCGAGCCGAGGAACGTCGCGGCCCAGCCGAGCTCGCGCAGCCGGCCAGTTCTCAGGGCCGGGCAGCTCGCCTCCTCGCTCGCGCGGTCGCCGCGGCCGGGCGTCGCCTTGATCGCGGCGACCTCGTCCTCGTGCGGGAAAAGGCCCGGCACGAGGCCGTTCACGCGAATCCCGTACGGACCCCACTCGACTGCGAGCGTCTCGGTCATGTTCTTCACGCCGGCCTTCGCGGCGGCGGAGTGCGCGAAGCCCGGCCCGCCGGTCCACGCGTACGACGCACCGACGTTGATGATCGCGCCGGTCGTGCCGGCCGCGATGTGGCGCCGCCCGAACTCGCGCGAGCAGAAGAACGTTCCGTTCAGCACGATGTCGACGACCGTGCGCCAGCCGTTCGGAGAGAGGTCCTCGGCCGGCACCGGGAAGTTCCCGGCGGCGTTGTTCACGAGCACGGCCGGATGCGAGAACGCGAGCGCGATCTGGTCGAACGCGGTCGCGACCTGATCCGGCTGCCGGATGTCGCATGCGACCGCGAGCGCCTTCGCGCCGACCGCCTCGATCGCACGCACGCCGGCGGCGCGGTGCTCCTCGCCGCGCGACAGGATCGCGACATTCGCGCCGAGCCGCGCGAACTCGAGCGCGATCGCCTTGCCGAGCCCGGTTCCGCCACCTGTTACGGCGACCGTCTGCCCGGCGTACGCGCCGGCGGAAAGCGCGTGCGCGCCGAGCGGCGGCGGTTCGGGCAGGCCCATCGTGTGCTCCGTGCGAGAAGGGGCGCAGTATTTCGCAGCACGCGCGGCGCCGCCGCGTCGCCCTCACGTATGCTGCTCCGCGATGTCCAACGTCCGCACGCTGGAGACCGGTACGCCCGAAGTGCTGTGCCGCATCGAGCAGCGCGTCGGCGTCGTGACGCTGAACCGCCCCGACGCGAAGAATGCGCTGACGATGGAGATGAAGCGCGCGCTGCACCGCGTGATCCCGGAGCTCGCAGCGAAGCCGGACGTCGGCTGCGTGCTGCTCACGGGCGCCGGCGGCGCGTTCTGCGCGGGCGGCGACACGAAGCGGATGGCGAGCGAGGGGCGGCCGCCGTCGCCCGAGGAGCGCAAGCGCCAGCTGCGCTGGGAGCACGAGCTTCCGCGCGCGCTGCATCGGCTCGAGAAGCCGACCGTTGCGGCGCTGCCCGGGCCCGCCGCCGGCGCGGGCTTCGCGCTCGCGCTCGCGTGCGATCTGCGCCTGATGGCGGAGAGCGCGTTCGCGACGACCGCGTACGCGCGCCTCGGGCTCTCGGGTGACTACGGTGCGAGCTGGTTCCTGACGCGCCTGATAGGTCCGGCCCGTGCGCGCGAGCTGATGTTCCTCGGCGAGCGGCTCTCGGCCGTCGACTGCGAACGCGTCGGGCTCGCGAACCGTGTGCTGCCCGATGCGGGCTTCGCCGACGCGGCGCTCGAGGTTGCGCGCCGCATCGCCGCCGGCCCGCCGATCGCGCTCCGATACATGAAGGACAACCTGAACCGCGCGCTCACCGACTCGCTCGAATCGGTGCTCGACGTCGAGGCCGAGCGCATGGTGCAGGGCGCCGGCACCGAGGACTACGAGGAAGCCGTGAAGGCATTCGCAGAGAAGCGCGCGCCGGTGTTCAAGGGGCGTTGATCGCGGCGAGATTGCATCGGGGACGCAGGCATGACAGACGCCGCGGGCGCGCAGCTGCGGTTGCGGGCTATGCAAGTACGCGCCGATGAAACCTCCGGAGTGATTTCGCATGCCCGACGGCGCAGACGCAGTTCGCCTCCGTTTCGACGGCCCGATCGCGGTCGTTTCCTACGACCGCCCTGAGAAGCACAACGCGGCGAACGACGCGATGGATCGGCGCTTGTTCGAGATCCTCGCGGAGCTGCACGAGACGCCAGGACTGCGCGCGGTGATCTGGCGCGGCGAGGGGGCTTCGTTCTCGTCGGGCCGTGATACCTCGCAGCTCGGCGTCCGCACCGAGGACATCAGCGATTTCGCGTTCATCGAGCGCGGGCACAGGGGCACGCAGGGGTTCTTCACGCTGCCGGTTCCGATCATCGCGGCGCTGAAGGGCTGGGTGATCGGCGGCAGCTTCGAGCGCGCGCTGCTGTGCGACATCCGCATCGCCGGCGAGAGCGCGCGCATGCGCCTGCCCGAGATCGCGCACGGCGTCGTCCCGGATTCGGGCGGCACGGCGCGGCTGTTCCAGATCGCGGGGCCCGGCCTGATCGCGGACCTCGCCCTAACAGGCCGCGTGCTGAACGCGGAAGAAGCGCTTCGGCACGGCATCGTCTCGCGCGTCGTGCCGGATGCCGAGCTCGACGCGACCGCGCTCGAGATCGCTCGCGCGATCGCGAGCGCGCCGGCGTTCACCGTCGCGATGTTCCTGCGCACGCTGCGCCGCATCGCGAACCCGCTCGTGCAGCAGTCGATGCAGGAAGAGTCGGTCGCGCAGGCGATGGTGTTCGCGTCGCAGGACTACGCGGAGTCGAAGGCGGCGCGCGCCGAGAAGCGCGAGCCCAAGTACCGCGGGCGCTGAAGCCGGTCTGCTCGGCTTTCGGGCAGCGAGTGAGCCGAGGGCGGCCCGAGCACGCCCGCACGGGCTCACTGCTGGCGCGGCACGGTTCTCGCACTCCTCCCACCGGCTCCGGAGCCGGTCCTCGGAGCGAGGACACCGACGAGAATGCCCAAGCTGCGCATCGCGCTGGTGGACGAGACGCGCGAGCGGTCGGACGAGCTCGCGAAAGCGCTCGAGGCGGAGGGCTATGCCGTCGTCGCGCGGCTCGCGGGCTGCGAAGACCAGGCTGGGCGCCTACGCGAGCTCGCGGTCGACGTCGTGATCGTGGACATGCAATCCCCCGATCGCGACGTCTTCGAGGACATGCAGCAGCTCTCGCGCGATCACCCGTGCCCGGTGGTGATGTTCGTCGAGGAGAGCGACAGCGAGTCGATCCAAGCCGCCGTGCGCGCGGGAGTCGCGGCCTACGTCGTCGACGGCGCCAAGCAGCGCCGAGTGAAGCCCATTCTCGAGGTTGCGATCGCGCGCTTCAACGAGTTCCAGCAGCTGCGCAGCGAGCTCGAAGAGGCGCGCACCACGCTCGCCGAACGAAAGCGCATCGAGCGGGCGAAAGGAATCCTGATGCAGAAGCGCAGCCTCGCCGAGGCCGACGCATACCGGCGCATGCAGAAGATGGCGATGGACCAGAAGCGGAGGCTCGTCGAGGTGGCCGATCAGGTGATCGCGATGGAGGAGGTCCTGTGACGCCGAAGCGCATTCCGCTGGCGTTGCGCGCGGCCGCGCATGCGGCGCCTGCGCGCTCGAAGGTCGAGCAGCAGCAGATCTCGATCAGCGTCGTGCCGCTGGCGGATGCGGCGACCATCGTCGTCGCCTGCCGCCGCGGGCTCTTCGAACGGCACGGGCTCGACGTGACGCTCTCCGTCGAGCCGTCGTGGGCCAGCACGCGCGACAAGTTGGTGGCGGGGGCAGTCGACGCCGCGCATCTGCTGGCGCCGATGGCGATCGCAGCGACGCTCGGCGCCGGCCCGCTGCGCACGCCGATCGTTACGGCGCTCTCTCTCGGCATGAACGGAAACGCGATCACGTTCTCGCGCGAGCTGGCCGCGCAGCTGCCCGAGCGCGCCGGCGCGGCGGCGTTGGGGGCCGCGCTGCGCGAGCGGATCGCCCAGCGTGCGCAGCGCGGCGAGCGGCGCATACGCCTGGCCAGCGTGTTTCCGTATTCGATGCACTCCTACTTGTTGCGCCATTGGCTCGCGGCCTCCCGCATCGATCCCGACGCTGATGTCGACCTGCGCGTGGTGCCGCCGCCGCGCATGGTGGAGCGGCTCGACTCCGGCGCGATCGACGCGTTCTGCGTCGGCGAGCCGTGGAACACGCTCGCGGTCCAAAGCGGCGCCGGCCGCATCCTCTTGTCGGCTCGAGAGATCTGGGGCCTCGCGCCGGAGAAGGTGCTCGGCGTGAAGCTCGCCTGGGCCGAACGCTATCCCGAGACCCATCTCGCGATGTTGGCGGCGCTGATCGAGTCGGCAGAATTCTGCGACGCGCCCGAGAACCGCGAGGAGGTCGCGCGCGCGCTCAGCAAGACGCTGGGCCTCTCGCTGGAAGCGCTGCTTGCGTCGCTCGCTGCGAACGAATCGCCAGGGGCGCACGTGTTCTCGCGCCATGCGGCCGGATTCCCTTGGCGTTCGCAGGCGGCGTGGATCGCGGCGCAGATGCTGCGCTGGGGGCAGATCGAGGGGCCGGTCGACGGGAAGGAAGTGGCGGAGCGCGTGTACCGCACCGATTGGTATCGGCAGGCCGCACGACGCGTCGGCCACGACGCGCCAAGCGAGGACTGGAAGATCGAAGGAGCGCACGCTGCCGCGTGGGCCGTGCGGAGCGAAGCCGGCAGCATCGCGATGGCGCCCGATCATTTCTTCGATGGACGTGCGTTCGATCCCTTCCAACCGCTTTGAGCAAGCGCGCGAGTCCCGACACACGCTCGCGTCTCGTCGGTGCCCACACCCACGGCAGCGGTTGCACAAGCCGTGCGCAGGGATCGCGCCGAGGACGGCTCGCGCTGCGGCCGAGGCGCGACGAGAGCGCTGGCACGGCGCTTGAAGAGGGCTTCGCAAGGTCGCGAGCCGGTCGCGGACAATGGCGTCCGCCAAGGCGTGCAGATGCACGCTTCGGCGGGCGTTTTTTTTGGAGGCACTCGGATTGACGAATCGAATCTCACGGGGCGTCGCGTTCCACTCACTCGCCCTCGCGAGCGCGCTCTTCGCGAATCACACGCTCGCCGCGCCGGCCGAGCTCGAGAAGGACGAGCTGAAGCTCGGCTTCATCAAGCTCACCGACTGCGTGCCGCTCGTGATGGCCTACGAGCTCGGCTACTTCGAGGACGAGGGCCTGTTCGTCACGCTCGAAGCGCAGGCGAACTGGAAGATCCTGCTCGACCGCGTGATCAGCGGCGAGCTCGATGGCGCGCACATGCTCGCCGGCCAGCCGATCGGCGCGACGATCGGCGTCGGCACGAAGGCCGACGTCGTCACCGCGGTGAGCCTCGACCTGAATGGCAACGCGACCACGGTCTCGAACGAGATCTGGAAGCGCATGCAGAAGGCCGATCCGAGACTCGCTGTCGCGAAGCCGCCGCATCCGATCTCGGCAAAGTCGCTGAAGCCCGTCGTCGACGAGATGAAGGCCTCCGGCGACCCGATGAAGATGGGGATGGTCTTCCCGGTCTCCACCCATAATTACGAGCTGCGCTACTGGCTCGCAGCCGGAGGCATTCATCCCGGTTACTACACGCCCGCCGACACGACCGGCACCGCCGAGGCGGACGTCTTGATTTCGGTGACGCCGCCACCGCAAATGCCGGCCACGCTCGAGCAGGGCACGATCCATGGCTACAGCGTCGGCGAGCCGTGGAATCAGCAGGCGGTGTTCAAGGGCATCGGCATCCCGGTCATTACGGACGTCGAGATCTGGAAGGCGAACCCCGAGAAGGTGTTCGGCGTGACCGCGGCGTGGGCGAAGGCGAACCCCGAGACGCACATCGCCGCCGTGAAGGCGATCATCCGCGCCGGCAAGTGGCTCGACGCGAGCATGGAGAACCGCAAGAAGGCGGTCGCGATCCTCGCGAGACCCGAGTACGTCGGCGCCGACGCCGCGGTGATCGCGAACAGCATGACGGGCACGTTCGAGTACGCGAAGGGCGACAAGCGCGCGCTGCCCGACTTCAACGTCTTCTTCGACGACTTCGCGACGTATCCGTACTACAGCGACGCCGTCTGGTACCTGACGCAGATGCGGCGCTGGGGCCAGATTTCCGAGGCGAAGCCTGATCGCTGGTACGCCGAGACCGCGAAGAAGGTCTACCGCCCCGACGTCTGGCTCGAGGCCGCGAAGCGGCTCGTCGCCGAGGGCCAGATCGCGGCGACCGACATTCCGAAGACCGACGGCTACGCCGCGCCCGACGCCGGCTTCATCGATCGCGTCGTCTACGACGGCCGCAAGCCGAACGCGTATCTGCGCAGCCTCGCGATCGGGAAGAAGGACTGAGCATGAGAGTCCGCGATCGTGTGATCCACGCGCTCGAGATCGGAGGGCTCGATTTGTTCGTGCCGTTCGTGCGGCTCGCGACCTGGGACGAGCCCGGCGAGCAGCTGCGCCAGATCGGCTTCGCGCTCGGCGTGCCGGCGCTCGCGTTCGTCGGCTTCGTGCTCGCGTGGGCGGTGGTGGCGGGGCGGCTCGAGACGAGCATCGGCGCGGTGCCCGGCCCGACGCAGGTCGTCGCCGCCGCGCGCTCGCTCGCCGAGGAGCACCGCGCCGAGCGCGACAAGCAGGCCGCGTTCGAAGCGCGCATGGCGGAGAAGAAGGCCGCCGCGCTCTCCGCCGGCAAGGCGTGGAAGGAGCGCCGCTATTCCGGCCGCCCGACTTATTTGGATCAGATCGCGACGAGCCTGAAGACGGTCTTCGCTGGCTTCCTGATCGCATCGCTCGTCGCGATTCCGCTCGGCATCTTGTGCGGAACGAGCGCGACCGCGTATGCGGCGATGAACCCGCTGATCCAGCTGTTCCGCCCGGTCTCGCCGCTCGCTTGGCTGCCGATCGTGATGATCGTCGTCTCGGCGACCTACACGTCGGCGGATCCGTGGTTCGAGAAGTCGTTCGTCAGCTCGGCGATTACGGTCGCGCTCTGCTCACTGTGGCCGACGCTCGTGAACACCGCCGTCGGCGTCGCCGCGATCGACAAGGACCACCTGAACGTCGCGCGCGTGCTGCGGCTCTCGTTCGCGGCGCGCGTGCGCAAGATCGTGATCCCCGCGGCGCTGCCGTACATCTTCACCGGCCTGCGGCTCTCGCTCGGCGTCGGCTGGATGGTGCTGATCGCGGCCGAGATGCTCGCGCAGAACCCGGGGCTCGGGAAATTCGTCTGGGACATGTTCCAGAACGGCAGCTCGGAGACGCTCGCGCGCATCGCCGTCGCCGTGTTCACGATCGGCGGCATCGGCTTCGCGCTCGACCGCTGCATGATCGCGCTGCAGCGCATGTCGAGTCATGACGCCGCAATTGCCTGAAGAGGCGACGAAGGCGGCGCCGCTGCTCGAGCTGCGCGGCGTCGCGAAGCATTACGGGAGCGGCGCGCACCGCGCGCCGGTGTTGGAAGGAATCTCGCTCGCGATCGGCGAAGGAGAGTTCGTCGCCGTCGTCGGGTTCTCAGGGACCGGCAAGACCACGCTCGTGAACTTGCTCGCGGGTCTCAGCACGCCCGACGCCGGGGAGGTGCTCTTGCGCGGCGAGCCGATGCGCGAGCCCGGCCCCGACCGCGGCGTCGTGTTCCAGAGCTATGCGCTCTTGCCGTGGCTCACGGTGCTGGAGAACGTGCGCCTCGCGGTCGACGCGGTCGCGGGCGAGCGTCATCGCGGCGAGCGCGAGCTGCGCACGAAGGAGATCGTCGCGCTGGTCGGGCTCTCGCACGCGAGCGACAAGCATCCGCGCGAGCTGTCGGGCGGGATGCGGCAGCGCGTCGCGCTCGCCCGCGCGCTCGCGCAGGACCCGCAGATCCTGCTGCTCGACGAGCCGCTCGGCGCGCTCGACGCGCTGACGCGCGCGAACCTCCAGCGCGAGCTCGCGGCGATCGCGCTGCGCCAGCGCAAGACCGTCGTGCTCGTGACGAACGACATCGACGAGGCGCTGTTGTTATCGGATCGCGTGATTCCGCTCGAGCCCGGCGCGGCGCCCGGAGAGCCGGCGCGGATCCGTGCGAGCTTCCCCGTCGCGATCCCGCGGCCGCGCGATCGCGCCGCGCTGAATCACGACATCGAGTTCCGCAAGCTGCGCAACGAGCTGACGAGCCACCTGCTCGCGCTCGGCGCGCGCCGGCGCGCGGGCCGCCCGATCGCGCCGCCGCCGCTGCCGCCGCTCGAGCCGCGCGTTCCGGGCCAAGGCCTGCCGCGCGTGGTGCGCTGATGACCGCGCATCACCTCGAGATCTCGCGCCTCGGCAAGACGTTCACGACGCCGCGCGGGCCGTTCGTCGCGGTCGAGCAGTTCGATCTCTCGCTGCGCACGGGCGAGTTCGTCGCGTTGATCGGGCACTCGGGCTGCGGCAAGTCGACGGTGCTCTCGATGGTCGCGGGCCTCGTGCCGGCGAGCGCGGGCGGGATCATCCTCGCCGGCAAAGAGATCGACGGGCCTGGCCCCGATCGCGGCGTCGTCTTCCAATCCCCCGCGCTCTTGCCCTGGCTCAGCGTGATCGAGAACGTGCTGCTCGGCGTCGAGCGCGTGTTCCCGCACGGCACGCCCGCGCAGCGGCGCGCGATCGCGGAGCATCACCTCGCGAGCGTCGGGCTCGGCGAGATGCTGGAGAAGCTCCCGCGCGAGATCTCTCAGGGCGAGCGCCAGCGCGTCGGCATCGCGCGCGCGCTCGCGCTGGCGCCGAAGCTGCTGCTGCTCGACGAGCCGTTCGGGATGCTCGACTCGCTGACGCGCCTCGAGCTGCAGGACATGCTCGCCGCGCTGCTCGCGCGCACCGGCACGACCGCGCTGATGGTCACGCACGACGTCGACGAGGCGCTCTTCCTGGCGGATCGCGTCGCGATGATGACGAAGGGCCCGCGCGCGCGCGTCGGCGCCGTGCTCGAGGTGCACATGCCCCGCCCGCGCGTACGCGAGGCGGTGCTCGAGCACCCGGATTATTACGGGATGCGCGAGGAGCTGATCTCGTTCCTCGAGCATCAAGAAGCCACTCCCGAGGCGCGCGCCGAGCGCGGCCTCGCGGCCATCGAAACCGCTGCCAGCGCTCCGGACCCGGCGCAGTAGTTCCGATATTCCATCCCTTCGAAAAGGAGAACGAGATGAGGTCCGTGAGCGGTTGGTTGTGCTTGGCCCTGGTTTGCGTCGTGAGCGCGAGGGCACACGCGCAAACCCAGGTGCAGCCGGCGACGCCCGCCCCCGCCGCGGCTCCAGCGCCGCCGCCGGACGGCGCGCACATGGCGCCCTCGCTCTACTGGAAGGATGGGCCGCACCGAATCGACATCGCGGCCGCGGCGCGCGTGCGCATGGAGGGCTGGGACACGTTCTCCGCGACCAATCCCGACTGGGACTGGTTCACGGGCACGCGGCTTCGGCTGTCACTGAAGTACTCGTACGCCAACAAGATCGCGCTGATGATCGAAGGCCAGCACACGCGCCTGAACGGGCTCGATGCCGACTCCGCGGCGCCAGCCCGTAACTACTTCGTCGCGGGCGGTCTCGATTCGCACGCGCAGGGCACGAGCGTGCGCCAAGCGTTCCTCGAGCTGCGCCCCGGCGAGGGCATCTCGCTGAAGGCCGGTCGCCAGGACATCAAGCTCGGCAGTGAAGTCACCTACGCCGAGCCAAACTGGAAGTACCTGAAGGCGGCGCGGCTCGGCGAGCGGCTGATCGGCACCGTCGGCTGGACGCACGTCGAGCGCAGCAACGACGCCGGCACGCTCACGGTCGACACCGGCGAGCACGTCTTCTACGCGTTCGCCGCGCGCCCGACGACCGGCGTGTTCGACGCCGATTCCGCATATCACCCGCAGCGCGATCTCGTCTATGGCGGCGCGGCCTGGACCGTGAAGCGCGGCGAGTGGCTGCCGAACACCGAGCTCGGCGCGTTCGCGATCGCGTACGACGACGATCGCGCCGTCACGGCGGGCGGAATCGCCGGCGGCGTCGACGTCTACACGTTCGGCGCCTCGGCGCTCGGCGTGTACCCGTTCGGTCCCGGACAGCTCGACGCGCTCGTGTGGGGCGCGGGGCAGACCGGCGACTTCGGCCCGCGCGATCACAGCGCGTACGCCGGAATCGTCGAGGCCGGCTACCAGCTGCCGGCCGTGTGGTCGAAGCCGTGGCTGCGGCTCGGGATCAACTTCGCGTCGGGCGACGGAGATCCGGGCGACGACGAGCACCACACGTTCTTCAATCTGCTGCCGACGAACCACTTGTATTACGGCTTCGCCGATCAGCTCGCGTTCCAGAACCTGAAGAACCTGTTCCTGCAGCTGCGCCTCGCCCCGCACGAGAAGATCCAGCTGAACGCATTCGTCCACTACTTCTCGCTGATGGACGCCGACGACGCGCGCTACGGCGGAACCGGCGCGTTCAACCGCAAGTCGTTCGGCTACGTCGCGACGCCCTCCGGCGGCGCGCGCACGATCGGAACGGAATTCGATCTCGTCGCGACGATCGCGCTGCACAAGAGCGTCACGCTGGAGCTCGGCGGTGCGCACCTCGAGGCGGGCCGCCTGCTGCCCGGCGACATCCAGTGGGGGTACGCGAGCGTCGAGCTCAAGTATTAGGTAGCGGCGCGCGCCGGGCCGCAGCGGACTCGATACGCTGCGGCCCGTGCGCCGTCCATCCCCCGCATCGCTTCCGGACTCGCTCTTGCCCGCGCAGCGCGAGACGCTCGCGCGGCTGATCGCAGAGCTCGCGCCGATGCCCGGCGTGATCGCGCTCGCGCTCGGCGGCTCGCACGCACGCGGCCGCGCGAACGCGGCCTCGGATGTCGACTTGAGCGTCGTCTACGGCGAGCGCGCGCCGTTCTCGCTGGAGACGCTGCGCGAGATCTGCGCGCGGCACGACGACTCGGGCGCGCCGGTCGTCGCCGGCTTTTTCGAGTGGGGCCCGTGGGTGAACGGCGGCGCGTGGCTGACGATCGGTGGCGCGCGCTTCGACCTGCTCTATCGCAGCACCGAGCAGCTGGAGCGCGCGCTCGCGGACGCGCAGGCCGGCCGCTGGCAGCTCGACTTCGCGCAGCAAGCGCCGTTCGGATATTTCAGCGGCGCGCTGCTCGGCGAGCTCGCGTGCTGCGCGCCGCTGCACGATCCGCACGGTGCGCTCGCGGCGCTGAAGGCGCGCGTCGCGAGCTACCCCGATCCACTGCGCGCCGCCGTCGTGCAGGGCGCGCTCTGGCAGGTGGAGCTCGGCCTGCACGCCTTTGCGCCCAAGCTCGCTGCGAAGGGCGAGGTCGTCGGCAGCGTCGGCTGCATGACGCGCTTCGCCGCCTATCTCGTGCTCGGGCTGTTCGCGCTGAACCGCGCGTGGTTCGTCAGCGACAAGACGGCGTTCGCGGAGATCGCGACGTTCGCGCGCGCGCCGCGCGACTTCGGCGTGCGCCTCGCCGCGGTGCTCGCCGCGCCGGGCGCCTCGCCCGAAGCGCTCGCGCGCTCGTTCGCGCAGATCGATGCGCTCTTCGCGGAGACCTGCGCGCTCGCGGGCGATCTCTACGTGCCCCGCTACCGATTGCCCTGACCCGGCGCGCGCCGCGCGTCCGGCAACGTGGCGCTCGCGACGGCGCTCGTCAGGTGGACGTGCAACGTCCCGTCCACGAGCACCGGCTCGAAGCCGCTCGCGCCGCCCGCGCCGAGCGCTTCCTCGCGCAGCTCGCGACGCACGCGGGCGAGCACCTCGGGGCGCGCGGTCGCGCTCTGGTGCTCGAACACCTCGAACGAGAGCGGCGCCGAGCGGCTGCGCCGCGTGGCGACGCGGGCGCCCGCGCAGCGCTCGAGCAGCGCGGCGAGCTCCTCTTCGAGCAGGCAGTGCGTGTGCGAGGGGTCGATCTCGACGTGCAGCGCATCGAGCTTCGCTCGCACGTCTGCGCTCGGCGCGATCATGTCCAATAACACGACGCGGCCGCCCGGTCGGCACACCCGCGTCATCTCGCGCACCTGCGCCTCGGGCGTAGCGAAATGATGCACGGCCGCGCGGCAGAACACGAGCTCGAACGACGCGTCCGCGAACGGCAGCTGCGCGGCATTCGCCTCGCGCAGCGAGACGTTGCGCACGCCGCGCTCTGCGAGCCGCGCGGCGCCGGCTGCGAGCAGCGCCGGCGTCAGGTCGACGCCCACCACCTCGCGCACGTGCGCGGCGACGGCCTCGCTCGCGTGCGCGGCTCCGCACGCGACCTCGAGCACCGAGAGCTCGCGCGAGAGCGGCTGCAGCGCTGCGACGGTGCCCTTCGCGAGCGATGCGTAGTAAGCATCCGTGCGCGAAAAGCTCGGCGCCTGTCGCGTGAACTCGCGGCGCACGACGTCGTCATGGGATTCCGTCACGAGGATCCTTTCGCTGCGCGGCGCTTCGTTCGGGCGGCGACTTTGGCGGAACTGCGGCCCGAGCGCCGCGCCAGCGGCTGCGACGCGAGCAGCGCGAGCAGGTCGCGGGCGGCGGAGCTCAGGTAGCCGCCTTTGCGCACGATCGCGAAGACCGGGTTGCCCGCGCGCAGGTCCGCGACTCGGATCGTCGCGAGCGTGCCGTTCGCACACTCCTCGCGGATGCTGCTCTCGGGGAGCAGCGCGAGGCCGAAGCCGGCTTCGATCAGCCGCTTCTGCGCGGTCAGGCTGTCGACCGGGGTCCAGCGCAGCGACGCGACGCCGCGCACGAGGAACTGCGCGAACACGTTGTCGGCGGCCGCTTCGCGCGCGTCGCGCGCACGGGGGAAAGCGAGCCACGCCTCGGCGGCGAGCTGCGCGAGCGAAGCGACGCGCTTGCCGGCCAGGCGATGGCGCCCGCCGCACGCGACGACGAGCCGCTCCGGAGGAAGCGCGGTGCCGACGACATCCGGCGACGCGTCGCGCCCGTAGCGCAGCCCGAGCGTCGCCTCGCCACGTCGCACGAGCTCGCTCACCTCGGCGCTCGTCGCGGTGCGCAGCGTCAGCTCGACGTCCGGATGCCTCGCGGCGAAGCGCTCGAGGGTCGGCGTCAGCTCCGTGCTCGCGAGCGTTCCGACCGCCGCGATCGACACGGGCCCCGCCGTGCCGCCGCGCAGCGCGCGGATCGCGGCGGCGCAGTCTTCGAGCGCGGCGAGCGCGCGCTCGGCGTGAGGGAGCAGCGCGCGCCCCGCCTGACTGAGCACGACGCCGCCGGCCGCGCGCTCGAACAGCGGCGCGCCGACCTCGTGCTCGAGCAGCGCGATGCGCCGGCTGATCGCCGGTTGCGAGAGGTGGAGCGCCTGCGAGGCGCGCGTGAAGCCACCGGCGTGGTGAATCGCGAGGAACGTGCGCAACGACTCGGAGTCCAAGGCCGCCCAGTATGCGCCACGTGCATGGGCTGGATCGAGACAATCGATTGGACGCATCACGAGCGAGCCGACTACTCCTGCCGCAGATCGCTCGAAGGAGACCGGCCGATGTCACAGTCCGATTCACGCGCCGCTGCGTTCGCGGCGCTGCATCGCGCCCACGCTGGCTTCGTGATGCCCAACGCGTGGGACGCGGGCAGCGCGGTCGTGCTGGCGGACGCCGGCTTCGCCGCGATCGCGACGACGAGCGCGGGCATCGCGTTCGCGCTCGGCAAGCCGGACTATCAGGTGAGCGACGCGCGCCTCGCGGTCTCCCGCGACGAGATGTTCGAGCGCATGCGCGAGATCGCGCGCGCGGTCGCGCTTCCCGTCAACGCCGATCTGGAGGCGGGCTTCGGCGACGCGCCCGAACGAGTCGCCGAGACCGTGAGGCTCGCGATCGAGGCCGGGTTCGCCGGCGGCAACATCGAGGACAAACGCCCGGGCGGACCGCTCTACGACGAGCTCTTGGCGGCCGAACGGATCGCGGCGGCACGCGCGGCGATCGACGCTGCGGGCAGCTCGTTCGTGCTGACCGCGCGCACCGATGCGTTCCAGTCACGCGGCCCCGACGCGCTCGCCCGCGTGATCGCGCGCGCGAACCGCTTCCGACAGGCCGGCGCGGACTGCCTGTTCGCGCCGGGCCCGAGCGATCTCGAGACGGTCCGCACGCTCGTGCGCGAGATCGCGGCACCGCTGAACGTCGTGATGGGGCTCGGCAGCGCCGAAGGAAACGCGCGCGAGCTGCTCGCTGCGGGCGTTCAGCGCATCAGCCTCGGCGGAAGCATCGCGCGCTCGGCGCTCGGCTTCGTGCGCCGCTGCGCGCAGGAGCTGCGCGACGCCGGCAGCGTCACGTTCGCCGCTGCGCAGATTCCGCAGCCCGAGCTGAACGCGCTGTTCGAGCGCGCTCGCGTCGCTTCGTCGGCCCGGGCTTCGCAGTGAACCGAGTCGTCGACGCGCCCGTGCCGCCGGTTTCCGCCGTCATTGCGCCAGCGGCGCTCTCGTCCGCAACAGCGGGGCTCTCGAACGCACAGCGCGCGGACCTTCTCGTGCGCTGAGCCTTCCCGCTGCACCTGTTCGCTGCGGGCCGTCCCCGCGCTGACTCACACGGGAGCTCGCGGGCTGAGGTCGCGCAGCAGCCAGATCTCGGCGTGGCCGCGCGGGTAGTCGGTCAGGCGGAATAGCTCGCGGAAGCCGAGCTTCGCGTAGAAGCGCGGTGCCTGGAAGCTGTGCGTCGCCAATAACAGCTGCGTGCAGCCCCGTGCCTCGGCCTCGGCGATCGCGCGCAGCAAGAGCGCGCGGCCGATGCCGCGGCGGCGCAGCGCCTGCTCCACCCACACCGTCTTCAGCTCGCAGGTGCCGCCCCAGGTGTGACCCACGGCGCCCGCGATCGTGTTCCCGAGCTCGTCACGGACCGTGAGCGCGAGCCCGACGCCGTCGCGTATCCCGGTCGCCGCCATGTTGAACTCGTAGATGCGATCCTCGAGCTCTTCCGCGAGCGCGAGGCTCCACGGCTCGCAGCGGATCTCGTGCTCCGGCATGTCTACTCCTCCGCGACGAGCTCGATCGGTATCGCATCGCTGCGCAGCAGCAGCCCGTACCACCAATCGATCGCGCCGTTCTGCTCGGAGAACGCTGCGTCGATCACGATGCGGGAGTCGGCGTCGAAGTGCGGGATCGCCGTATACGAGGTGCGCGCGCGGCCGCGCTCGAGCTCGACGCGCGGATCGACCTGCAGCCGCCGGAACCACTGGCGCTGTGGCCTCGCGACGCGAAGCCAGGGATCGCCGTCGTAGTCGACCACCCAGACCTTGGTCCCGATCCACGCGCCGCTCGCGTCGCGTGTGTAGATCACGGCGGTCGGGACGAGCTCGCCGAGCGCGAACGTCAGCGCCGCGAGCAGCGCGAGCGCGCCGGCGATCGCGAGCGCGAGGCGCCTCACGGCGCCGGGGCGACAGCGGCGTGTGTCGCGCTGGGCGCGCGCGCGAACGCACCCGTGCGCAGGAACGCGATCACCTGCGCGTGCACGTCCGCGCGCCGGCGGATCGACGAGTGTGTCGCGTCGACGGTCAGGAAGTCGCTCATGCCCGCGAGCTGCGCGCTCGCAACCGAGACGGCGCCGTCGCCCGGCCCCGCGAGCAGCAGCGGATCGAGCGGGTTGACCGTGCGCGTGCCCGCGATCACGCCGACCGGATAGCTCGGCGGCGGCAGGCTGCGCGCGAAGCTCGCGGGATCGGTGCCGAGCGCCGCGATTGCGGGAATGCGCTCCGCGGAGCCGACGCTCGTCGCGCGCACGAGATCGGCGTACTCGCTGCCGCTGTTCGGCGGCGCGAGCATCACGACGCGCCCGAGGTTCGGGCGCGGCGCCTGCGCGAGCACCGCGCGCGCGATCAGTCCGCCGAGCGAATGCGTGACGAAGTGCAGCCGCTCGGCCTGCGCGCAGCACGCGTCGATCTGCTGCGCGGCGATCGCGACGAGCTCGGCCGGCTCCTCCGCGAGCGACGGATACGCGAGGTTGTGGACGCGAAAGCCGGCGCGCGTCAGCGCGTCCGCGAGCGGCTGCATCGCGCGATCGGTGCGCCCGAGCCCGTGCAGCAGCACGACGTCCTCGACGCCGCGCGCGTCGTCCGGCGGCGGCGCCGGCGCGTCCCTGAGAAGCGCGGCGAGCCCGGCGAGCGACGCGAACGCGAGGAACGCCACGCCGCCGGCCCGCTTCACGGGCGCTGTCCGCAGTGCGGGCAGCGCCCGTCGCCCGCCATGAAGCCGCCGCCGCAGCTCGCGCAGATCGCGATCTCGGGAAACTCGAGCCCGCACGAAGCGCAGGACGCGGCGCCCTCGGCGATCGGCTCGTTGCACGCCGGGCACTGCGCGAGCTCGCCAGCCGGCTGCGCGAGCTCCGCGCCCGGCGCGGTGCGCGCGAGCCACTGATCCGCGATCGCGCTCGCGCCCATGTGATCGCGCGCCTCCACGTAGATCGCGAGCTGCGCCTCCTGGCCGAAGTTGCCCATCCGCGAGACGCGCGCGCTGTTCTTGATCGCCGCGCCGGGCGGGTCGGTGTCGATCGCGCACGCGATGCCCGCGGCGTCCAGCGCCTCCGCGAGCTCGCGCAGCTGCGCCGTCGTGCCGTGTCGGAGCAGCGCCGCGCTCTCGAGCGCGCCGCGGATCTCGCTCTCGCTCCTGGCCGCGAGCTCCTCCGCGTGAACCAGCGCGACGCGACAATCCGGGCACTCGCTCACGTGCAGGACGAATTCGCCGCCGCAGCTCGGACAGGTCTTGAACATGCACGTCGCTCCGCAGCCCGTGCCGCATCGGCGGCCCGCGCCCGTTCTGTTAGGGAGATCTCCGTTCCTGCGACGACCAGTGGATCGCGCGAATCCGCCAGCCCTGCGCGCCGCGCGCGAGCACGATCAGCTCCGCGCCCTGCGAGCGGACGTCGCGTCCACGGAAGGCGCCCTCCGCGCGCGAGCTCGCGCTCACCCAGGCGACGTCGCCTGCTCGTACGACGCGCACGTCGCTGCGCTGCGAGCGAACCGCGCGCGCGAACTCGATGTCGGCGGCGAGATGCCCCGCCACGTACTCGCTGCGCGTCTCGACGTGCCCGCTCTCGAGCACGATCGCATCGGGCGCGAGCAGCGCCTCGGCTGCGGCCGCGTCTCCCGCGGCGAGCGCCGCGTGGAACGCGGCCGCGACATCCGCTGGCGCCGAGCCCTCCTCGGCGGCCGCGCCGAGCGCGCCGGTTCCTAGCAACGCCGTCGCCAGCAGCGCGCCGAGCGTTCGCCGGCTCACGTCGACGATCCTGAGAAACGCACGGCCAAAAAGATGCCGAGCATCAGACACGCGAGCGCGAGCTTCGCAGCGCCGCCGAGCAGCATGCCGAGCGCGGCGCCGAAGCCGGCGCGCTGCGCTTGGCCGAGACCGCGCCGCAGCGTGAGCTCGCCCAGGACCGCTCCGGCGAACGGACCGAGGATCCACCCGAGCGGGCCGAAGAAGAGCCCGACCAGCGCGCCGAGCGCCGCGCCCAGCACGGCGCGCGGCGACGCGCCGAACTTTTTTGCGCCGAGCGCAGTCGCCGCGAAGTCGACCGCGAAGGTGACGGCCGCGAGCACACCGAGCAGCGCGAGCCAGCGCAAGCCCACGTACGCGAAATCCTCGGCCCAGGCCGCGACGACGAAGCCGGCGAACAGCAGCGGCGCGCCGGGCAGCCCGGGCAATAACAAGCCGGCCACGCCGAGCGCGACCAGCAGCGCGCCGAGCACGAGCAACACGATCTCGCTGCTCACAGCTTGCGCTCGAGGAACAGCGTGCGCGTCTGCTTGTCGCCGGTCGTGTAGTCGGCGAAGCCCACGTGCTGGTAGAGCCGGCGCGCGCGCGCGTTGTCCTCGCGCACTTCGAGCGTGAGCTTCACGCAGCCGCGCGCGCGAGCGGCATTCTCGACGGCCGTGAGCAGCGCGCGCCCGACGCCCGCGCCGCGCGCCTTCTCGACGACCGCGAGGTCGTGGAGGTTGAGCAGCGGCCGCGCCGCGAACGTCGAGTAGCCGTAGAAACACACCGCGACGCCGAGCGGCTCGCCGGCGCTCCGCGCGATCAGCACGAGCGCGGTTCCGTCCGCGATGCGTTCTCGGAGGTCGGGCACGAGCCGCGCGCGCACCGCGCCGGGCAGCGGCCGCTCGCCGCCCATCGGGTCGCGCGCGTACGCGTCGAGCAGCATCACGAGCGCCGCGGCGTCCGCTTCACGCGAGAGGTCCGCAGCCGCGACTTCGATCATGCCTGTCGATGCTCCGCCGCGCGCGATGCTGCATTCGACTCGCCGGCTGCGTGCTTCTCGAGCCCCAGCGCCGCAAACCAACGTGCGTCCTCCCTGCGCGGGAGACGCGCGGGGAAGGCCTCGGGTTCGCCGCGCGCGCCCTCGGGCAGCGGCGCGCTCGCGACGACGCGGTCGCGCGCGACGTCGAGCGCGACGAGCCGCTCGCTCGGCCCCGCCGCGGCGACGAGCGCGCCCAGCTCCGCTTCCGTGCGTGCGACCTGACAGCTGCCGCGCTCGAGGTTGCGCAGCAGCAGCGCGCTGTCCTCCGCGCGCAGAGCCGCGAGCGAGTAGACGCGCAGCGCGAAGCGCGGCGGCGCCCAGTCGAGCAGCCGCAGCAGCGCATGCGCGCCGCAGCGCGGGCAGCGTACGACCGCGTCGACCGCGCCGGCCTGCCAGAGCAGCGCGTGCGCGACCGGCGGCACGGCGTCGCCCGCGCGCAGCTCCGAGAGGTGCGCGCAGATCGAGAGCTCAGGATTCATTCGCGCTCTCGCGCCCGGAGGCGCGCTCGAGCTCCGGCAGAAGCAGCAGCGCGATGCCGGCCATGATCGCGACGTCGGCGAGGTTGAAGATGCCGGTGCGCAGCGGGCCCGCGCCGACGCTCACGAAGTCGGTGACGGCGCCGGCGTTGAGCACGCGGTCGAGCCAGTTCGCGAGCCCGCCGCCGCAGATGAACGCGAGGCCTGCGAGACCCGCGCGGCTGCGCGCCGCGGCGCGGAACGAGAACAGCGCGAGCAGCGCGACGCCGAGCGGCGCGGCGAATAGGAAGAAGGCATCGCGGAACGCGGGCGCGAGCCGTTCGCCGAGGCTGAGGAAACCGCCCGTGTTGTGGGCGAGCTCGAAGCGCACCGCGCCGCCGAGCAGCGTGTGGGTCTCGCCGCCGCCGAGCAGTGAGCGCGCAGCGTGCTTCATCGCGTGGTCGCAGCCGGCGGTGAAGAGCGCGAGCAGTACGAACGCGAAGGCGGCGGCGCGGCGGTTCATCTTCGAGGGTTCTCCGAGCGATGGAACGATTTAGCACTCGGGTTCGCGCTGGTTCCGGGCTCCGCCTCGCGGTCACGCCGGGGCGTTCGCTCTGCGCCCCGCCTACCCGCGCGGCTCTTGCCGTGCGTCGTCGGTGCGCAATCAGGAGCGGGGTGACGCGGCTCTACAGCAGCTCCACGAGCTCCCGCGGCTCTGCAGCGAGCGCATGCGCGCCGGCGGCGGCGAGCTCGTCGCGCGAGCCGTAGCCCCAGAGCGCGCCGATCGCGCGGGCGCCGTTCGCGCGCGCGCCGAGCACGTCCTGCGCGCGATCGCCGATCATCACGGTGTGCTCGGGAGAGAGGCGCTCGGCGCGCAGCACGTGAGCGATCAGCTCGGCCTTGTCGTGCAGCACGCCGTCCTCGCTCGGGCCGTAGACCGCGTCGAAGTATTCGCCGAGCGCGAAGTGGCGCACGATCTCGCGCGCGAAGCCCTCCGGCTTCGCGGTCACGACGAGCAGCCGCGCGCCCGACGCGCGAAGCCGCCCGAGCGCCTCCGGGATGCCGTCGTACACGCTGTTCTCGTACATCCCGCGCACGCGGAAGCGCTCGCGATAGAAGTCGATCGCGCGCTGCACGAGCGCGTCGTCCTGCGTCGCGAGCAGACGCCGAAAGCTGTGATCGAGCGGCGGCCCGATGCAGCCGCGCAGCTCGGCTTCCAGCGGCGTCGCGATCCCGAGCCGCTCGAACGCGTGCGCGAGGCAGCGCGTGATGCCGGGCGCCGAGTCGGTGAGCGTGCCGTCGAGATCGAAGAGCAGCGCGGACATGCGCGCGCGTTCTAGCGAGGCGCCGCGGAGCGCGCCGGGTGAGGCCGCGTGTCGTGGATGACGTAGCCGGCGACGCGCCAGGCACCGTGCTCGAGCATCGCGACCACACGCTCGACGCAGGCCGCATCCGAGAACTGCGCGTCGTACTCGATCACGAAGTACCGGCCGGGCGGCGCGCCGGCGAGCGTTTCGGTGAACAGCGCGCTCGCGAGCTGCCGCGCAACCGGGCGCCCGAGCGGCGCGCGCATGCGCGCGATCTGCTGAGGCCAGCCCGCTTCGGGCGCGTTCGCGCGCAGCGGCGCCGCGAGCGCCGGCCACGCCTCCGCGGCGGCGCCGCGATCGAGCTGCACGAGGAACTGGCTCGCGACAGCGCTCGCGACATCCACGTCCTGCGCGTCTCCGCGCGCGCCGCAAGCGAGCGTCGCCGCCAGCGCGGCGTACGCGAGCAACACCCGTGCCATCGATGCCGCTTCGACGCCCTGCGGGCAGCGCACGCGAGCGCGTCGCCGTACGGATCGAGAGAGGGTGAGCACCTCCCTCACGGCGCTGGGAAGAACGACGCCCAGATCGCGAATCCCCAAAGTGTTAGGCCCAACAGCGAGCCGGCTAGATCGAGCGGCGTCCAGGGCGCCGAGATGCGCCGATCGGGTGTGAGCCGTTCGTTCAGGCGAAGCGCCACCGAGTTCGCGGCGACGAGAGGAACACAGCTGAAGAAGCCGAGGACGGTTCCGGCGTCTCGAAGCCGACCGAACAGCGGGAAGTTCGTGAAGTTCGCAAAGAAGCCGCGCAGAGCCGCGTTCAGCTTCTCGCCGCGCGACTGGTACACGCGCCAGTTCTGATAGGACCACCAGATCTCGTAGATCCCGAAGGTCGCCGTCGACATCACGACGAGCTCGAGCGGACTCACCGCGAAGAACGCCGAGCGTGCCGGAGCAGGGTCGACGAGCTCCGCCGTCGGCGGGGCGTAGACGTTGGACTCTGCCATCGCGCAATGGATGGCCCAACGGCTCGTTTCCCGCCAACGAGGAGTTAGGGTTGCGGGATGGACGACGATCGTTCCGCGTTCCCAGCGGGCTTCTTCGATCGTCTCGACGAGACGCCCGATGCGGGCTTCTACGCATTTCCGCGCTTCGTCACGCACATCGACGACGCCACGATCGCAGCCCTCACTGCCTATTACGGAGAGCTGCTGCGGCCGGGCGCGGACGTGCTCGATCTGATGTCGTCGTGGGTCTCTCATCTGCCGCCGGCCGACGCGCTGCCGCTCGGGCGCGTCGCGGGCGTCGGCATGAGCGCCGCTGAGCTCGCAAAGAACCCGCGGCTCACCGAGTGGCGCGTCTGCGACCTGAACGATGACCCGCGGCTGCCGTTCGCCGGCGCGAGCTTCGACATCGCGCTATGCGCCGTCTCGATCCAGTACCTGACGCGCCCGCTGGAGGTGTTCTCGGAGCTCGCACGCGTGCTGCGGCCGGGCGGGCGGGCGGCGATCGCGGCTTCGCACCGCTGCTTCCCGACGAAGGCGATCCGCGCGTGGCACGTGCTGCCGCCCGCGGAGCGGCTGCGCACGATCGCCACGTACTTCGCGCTCGCCGGCGGCTTCGCGCCCGCCGAGACGATCGATCGTTCGCCGGCGGGCGCAGACCCGCTGTGGATCGTCGCCGCAACGAGGCTGTGAGAACAGCTGTTACGCCAGGTTCTTCGCCCACGCGTCGTCGTTGAAGCCGACGAGCACGGTCTTGCCGACCCGGACGAGCGGCGCACGCAGGTTGCCGGTGGGCCCGAGCATCGCTTCGACGGCAGCCTTCTGCGCCTTCCCCGCGGTCTCGAACTCCTCGACCTGTTTCCCCTTCGCGACGATCACGCGGCTCGCATGCTTCGCGATCTGCTCCGCGTCCTTGCGCGCCAGCTTCTTCGACGCGCTCACGGTCTCGGCGGGCTCGATCTTCTTTGCGTCCATGAACTTGGACGCTTTCGCGCAGGTCGTTCAACCCCTGCGGTGGTAGTACCAGTCGACGATGCGCTTCATCGGCTACTCCGTGTTCGGGCGCGCCGGACTGCGGCCCACGAGCAGATTAGGCACGCGCTCGCGTCGTGTCGCAGCGCCGGACAGTGCTCGCGGCCGAAGTAGACGATCTGCAGGTGGAGCGCGCCCCAGCTCTCGGGCGGGAAGAGCGCCTTCAGATCGCGCTCGGTCGTTGTGACGTTGCGGCCGCTGGTCAGACCCCAGCGCGTCGCGAGCCGGTGGATGTGCGTGTCGACCGGGAACGCCGGAATGCCGAAGCCCTGCACGAGCACGACGCTCGCGGTCTTGTGCCCCACGCCCGGCAGCGCTTCGAGCTCCGCGAACGTCTTCGGCACCGCGCCGCCGTGCTGCGCGACGAGCTGCTGCGCGAGCGCCTTCAGGTTCCGCGCCTTGGTCGGGGCGAGGCCACAGCTGCGAATCAGTCGCAGGATGCGCGCCACCGGCAGCGCCGCGAGCTCGGCCGCGTTCGGCGCCGCCGCGAACAGCGCCGGCGTCACGAGGTTCACGCGCGCATCGGTGCACTGCGCCGAGAGCACGACCGCCGCCAGCAGCTGGAACGGATCCTCGTGCGCGAGCGGAATCGGCGCGGCCGGGTAGAGCGCATCGAGCACGGCCCGAATCCGTGCCGCCTTCTCCCGGACCGCCGCGCGAGCCATCGATAGAAGCTACGCCGGCGGCGCCCTCAGCCGCCGATCGCCAGGTCTGGCGCCGCGCCGAACTCCGCGCGCATCGCGTCGGCGTGGCCGTGCACCTTCTTCAGATACGGGCCGTGACGCAGCGGGCGGGTCCGCAGCAGACGCTGCAGGTTGCCCGGCCCGATGTTGTAGGCGGCCATCGCGTGGTCGGTGGTGCCGAAGCGTGCGCGCAGCTCGGCCAGATATGCGAGCGCGATGCGCACGTTCTGGACCGGATCGAGCAGCGTCAGATTGCTCTGCCATGCGAGCCCGTTGCGCCGCGCGACCTCCAGCGCGGTGGCCGGCTGGAGCTGCATCAGGCCGAGCGAGCCCGTGGGCCCCTTCGCGCGCGGATCGAAGCGGCTCTCCTGCGCGATCAGCGAGAGCGTCATCAGCACCGGGATCCCATCCTCGGCCTCGGCCCGCACCAGCGCGCGCGCGACGCCCTCGCGCTGGACGGCGTCGAGCCGCTTCCCGCGGCTCTCGAGCACGGCGCGCGTGTAGAGCAGGCTCGCGTGCTCCGGCGGCGCCTGGTCGAGCAGCGACGCGGATGCGCCATCCGCGATCGCGGCTGGGAATGAAACCGGCGGGTGCGCCACCGGCAGCGCCGTTGCGCGCGGGAGCGGCGCGAACGCGACGGGCGGCGCGGGCGGCGCCGTGCTCGCGCACGCGGCCGCGAACGCTGCCATGAACGCGACCAGCCCCCCGCGCAGCGCGCTCCGCCATCTCGTAGAGTGCGCCCGGTGAGCGAAGAAAAGCCGAGCGGATTGAGGGGTTTCCAGCGCCGCTTCCTGCGCGCGCAGGCGAACCCGCTGCAGGCGCTGGTTCAGGTCGGCGACGACGGGCCGAACGCAGGCGTGATCGGCGCGATCGACGCCGCGCTGCGCGATCACGAGCTGATCAAGGTCCGGATGCGCGCCCCGGCCGACAAGCACGCGCTCGCCGAGGCGCTCGCAGCGCGCTCGGGAGCCGAGCTGGTGGGGGTAGTCGGGCATACGGTGATCCTGTATCGGCCGAACGCAGAGCGACCGCGCATCCGCATTCCCGAGCGTTAGTCGACGCTACCGGGCGCCGTCGGACGCCCTTGTGTTGCGGATCACGGTTTGCTCGCGACCCGGGGTTTTCTCGCGAGCGCTCTCGGCCGCTGCGGGCTCGTTGCCGGCGTCTCGGTGGCCCTCACGCGAGCGGTCGCCGTGGGCTCCCGACTACCATGCGCCGCCGATCGCAAGAACGAGACGCGCGAGCGAACAGGAGGCAGCGATGGCGGGGCCGCTCTCAGGGATCAAGGTCGTCGAGATCACCGGCATCGGGCCGGGGCCGTTCTGCGCGATGATGCTTGCCGACCTCGGCGCCGACGTGCTGCGCATCGACCGCTCCGCCGCGGTGCGCGCCGAGACGCCCGGGACGCCGTCGCTGGATGTGCTCGCGCGCGGCCGCCGCAGCGTCGGCGTCGACCTCAAGCACCCCGATGGCGTCGAGCTCGTGCTGAAGCTGATCGAGAAGGCCGACGTGCTGACGGAAGGCTTCCGCCCGGGCGTGATGGAGCGCCTCGGCCTCGGGCCCGAGGTATGCCTGAAGCGAAATCCGCGGCTCGTCTATGGGCGCATGACCGGCTTCGGACAGGACGGCCCGATGGCGCAGGCCGCCGGTCACGACATCAACTACATCGCGCTGGCCGGAGCGCTCGCGCACATCGGCCGCGAGGGCGAGAAGCCGCTGCCGCCGCTGAACCTGGTCGGCGATTTCGGCGGCGGCGGGATGCTGCTCGCGCTCGGCGTTTGCGCCGCGCTCGTCGAGCGCAGCCGCTCGGGCAAGGGGCAGGTGGTCGACGCCGCGATGGTCGACGGCGCCGCGACGCTGATGGCGTTCATCCACGGCTTCTACGCGATGGGCGGTTGGAGCGAGGCGCGCGGCACGAACCTGCTCGATACCGGCGCGCACTTCTACGACACGTATGAGACGAAGGACGGGAAGTACGTCTCGATCGGCTCGATCGAGCCGCAGTTCTACGCGGAGCTGCTCCAGCTGAGCGGGCTCGACAAGGAGCCGCTGCCGGCGCAGCTCGACCGCTCGCAGTGGCGCGCGATGAAGCAGCGCCTGACCGCGCTGTTCAAGACGAAGACGCGCGCCGAGTGGTGCGCGCTGATGGAAGGCAGCGACGTGTGCTTCGCGCCGGTGCTGACGATCCCGGAGGCGTACGAGCACCCGCACAACGTCGCGCGCGGAACGTTCGTCGAGGTCGCCGGCGTGAAGCAGCCCGGACCCTCGCCGCGCTTCAGCCGCACGCCCGGCGAGATCAAGCGCCCGCCGCCGCATCCGGGCCAGCACACGAGCGAGGCGCTCGCTGAATGGGGCATCCCCGCCGAGGACGTCGCAAAGCTGCGCAACGCCAAGGCGATCGCGTAGCGGGGACGTTCTTCAACTAAGTCAACGAGACTTCCGTTGTCTCGGGTTCACGTCCGCGCTGGAGCTAGCCGGCGGCGGGCTCTGATGGCTGTCCAGAGGCGTTTCGCGCGCGTCCGGCGATGACCATCTCGGCGCTTCCTGCGACCGCGCGTTCACTCCGGTTTGGTTGATCTAGTTGATGAACGTCCCCGTCAGGCGGCGCCGGTCTCGCGGGCGTCGTCGAGGTGCGCGCAGCAGTCGAGCAGGGTTGCGCGCCAGGGAGCGGCCTCGAGCACGCTGACCGAGGTGTTACGGAATAGCGTGGCCGGCGCGACGCCGGGCGCGGGCGGCGCGTGGAACGAGATCACGCCGCGGCAGACGAGGCCGTGCGTCACCACGGCGAGCGCCCCGTCGGTGCGGGCAGCGGCGGCGAGCACGTTCCGCCACGCGCGTTCGACGCGCGCGTGGAACACGTCCCAGCTCTCGCCGCCGGGCGGCGCATAGCCCTCGGCGAAGGGGTCGAAGCCGAGCGACTCGTACGTGCGTCCGCGCAGGTCGCCGAAGTTGCGCTCGTGCAGCTCCGGGTCGAACTCGAGCGGCGCGCCGGTCGCCGCCCGCACCGCCTCGGCGGTCATCGCGGCGCGCGCGAGATCGCTCGCGAGGATGCGCGCGATGCGCACCGCCCGCAGCCGCTCGCCGAGGCGCAGCGCCTGCGCAACTCCGCGCTCCGAGAGCGGCGTCGCCGCCGGCTGCAGCGTTCGGTTCGCGTTCAACGCGGTCTCGCCGTGGCGGATCAGATAGATCGGATGCATCGCGCACGGATTCGCACGCGAGCCGTCGCCCCGCAAGCGCGTCCGTCGGCCGCGGGAGTCGGGCTCGGGCCGGCCGGCGCTACTCGCGCGCTGCGAACGAGTGCGGGCGCGCGTGCAGCGTGCGGCAGTCGTCCTCGAGCTCGTCGAGCATCGGGTCGTCGAGCACGCCCGCGAGTGCGAGCGAGGCCGGCACCTCGCGCAGCGACGAGACGCCGCGCAGCGGCCGACGGCCGTTGTAACAGAGTGGGCAGAGGCCCGAGTCGTACCGCACGAACATCTGCTCGCCGCAGTTCGTGCACGCGTAGCGCTGGCCCTGATGGGCGAGCGCGCGCACGACGAACGAGCTGGGAATCATGCTGCGACGCGTCGGGAGGATGTGCTTCATGATCTCAGTTGTACCCCGGAGCACCTCGTAAGTGTCGAGCCAGCGGCTTCTCGAGCCGGCAACGCGGCGGCAACCGTCGTTGTCGAAGCGCGACTTGCCTGCGAGTTCCGATTTCGGGCTGAAAGCGATCGCGTTGCTCACGGGGATGCCCCCTTTCATATTGCGCTGCTGTGACGACCGCGGACGCGAACCTGTTCGAGGGCGGGCCGGAGCCCGAGCGCAGCGCGGCGCGCGCCGAGCGCGTGCTCGCCGCGGCGGAGCAAGCGGATGCGGCGCTGCTTGCGCGTCTGCGAGCCGAACGCCCCGCGCAGCTTGCCTGCGTGCTGCGCGCGCTCTGCGCGACCGCGCCGTTCTTGGCGACGACGCTGGTGCGCGAGCCCGGCTTGTTGTTCGCGCTCGTGCAGGACGAGCTCTCGCAGCCGCGCACGAGCGCGCAGCTCTCGATGCGCCTGGACGCTGCGCTCGCGGCGGTTCCGTTGCCGGAGCTCGGCGCCGCGCTGCGCCGCTTCAAGTACGCGGAGCTCGCGCGCATCACGGTGCGCGACGCGTCGCCCGAGCTCGTGCCCGAGGAGAACGCGCTGGAGCCGCTGCGCGAGCTGTCGGCGCTCGCGGAGGTGATCCTCTCGCGCGCGTTCGAGCGCACGGCCGCCGAGCTCTCGCGCGACGTCGGCGCGGCGCGCTGGCGCACCGCTGCCGGCAGCGAGCTCGCGCCGCGCTTCGTCGTGCTCGCGCTCGGCAAGCTCGGCGGCGAGGAGCTGAACTACTCGTCCGACGTCGACTTGATCTACGTCCACGAGAGCCCGCCGCCCGGCGCCGAGCCGCTGAGTGGCGGCCCGCGCGAGCTCGCGCCCGCTGATTATCATGCGCAGCTCGCGCGCCGCTTCGGCAAGCGGATCGCGGAGCGCGGACCGGAAGGCTTTCTCTACCGGATCGACCTCGAGCTGCGGCCCGAGGGCGCGATGAGCCCGCTCGTGCCGTCGTCCGATCGGCTGCTGCTCTACTACGACGGCTACGCCGCGACCTGGGAGCGCGCCGCATTCATGAAGGCGCGTCCCGTCGCCGGCGATCTCGCGTTCGGCTGGAGCCTCGCGCGCCAGATCGACCCGATGATCTATCAATCGAAGATCGACTTCGCGGGCGTCGAGTCGATCCGCGAGATGAAGGCGCGCATCGAGCGCGAGCACGCGAGCGCGGATCTCGACATCAAGCTCGGCGCGGGCGGCATCCGCGATCTCGAGTTCGTCGCGCAGGCGCTGCAGCTGCTGCACGGCGCGCGCGCGCCGCAGGTGCGCGGGCGCTCGGCGCCGGGCGCGCTCGAGGCGCTCGCCGAGGCCGGCCGCATCCCGGCCGAGATGCGCGACGAGCTGTTGGATGCGTATCGCTTCCTGCGGCGCGTCGAGAATCGGCTGCAGATGGAGGACGAGCGCCAGACGCACGCGCTGCCCGCGAACGGACCCGCACGCGAGCGGCTCGCGCGCACGCTGTTCTCCGGCCCGGACGCGCTCGCACGTTTCGACGCGCGCCTCGAAGCCGTGCGCGGCGCGGTGCGCGCGCGCTTCGACGCGCTGGTCAAGCGCACGGGCGGCGCCGGGCCGCTGCTGGATCACATGCGCGCTCACGCGGCGCGCCTGTTCTCCTCGCCGCGCATGGCGGATCAGCTCGCGGGGCTCGCCGAGCGCGTCGCCGGCGAGATCGCCGCCTCGCCCGATCCGCCGCGCGCCACCAACAACTGGCTGCGCTTCGTCGAAGGCGTCGGCGGCCGAAGCTTCTACTTCGGCCTGCTGCTCGATCGCCCCGAGCTGATCGGGCGGCTGGTCTCGCTGTTCGCGATCTCGCGCTTCCTGTCGGACGTGATCGCGCGCTCCCCCGTGCTGATCGAGCCGATCTTCGACGACCCATCGCGCTTCGTCGTACAGCGCGCCGAGCTCGAGCAGAGCCTGCTCGCGCTGCAACGCGAGCACGCGCGCGAGGGCGCCGCGGAGGAGCGCACGCTCGCCGCGATGCGCCTCTTCCAGCAGCGCGAGCTCGTGAACGTCGGCCTGCTCGATCTCTCAGGGAAGGTCGCTCAGGCGGAAGTGGAGGCCGCGCTCAGCGACGTCGCCGAAGTCTGCATCAGCGCCGCGCTCGAGCTCGGGCGCGCGCAGCTCGCGCGAATCGCAGCCGCTGCGCACGACGTGGTCGCGAACGGCGAATTCCTCGTGGTCGGGATGGGGAAGCTCGGCAGCCGCGAGCTCGGCTACGGCAGCGACCTCGACGTGATCTTCCTCTACGACTTGCCGGGCGCCGCGGAGAGCGAGGTCGCGCTCGCGCAGGAGCCGTTCGTGCGGCTCGCGCAGAAGTTCAGCTGGGCGCTGCAGACGCGCACCGGCGAGGGCATTTGTTACGAAGTCGACGCGCAGCTGCGCCCGTCCGGGAATCAGGGCGTGCTGGTCAGCTCGCTCGCCGGCTTCGCGCGCCACCACGAGACGCACGCGCAGCTGTGGGAGCGGCAGGCGCTGCTGCGCGCGCGCGCGGTCGCGGGCAGCCCGCGGCTCGCGGCGCGCTTCGAGGCGCTGCGCCTCGCGCTACTCGCGCGCCCGCTGCGCGGCGACGCCGGCGCCGAGATCGATCGTGTGCGGCGCCGCGTCGAGAGCGAGCTCGCGCACGAGAGCGCGCAGCGCCGCAACCTGAAGCTCGGCCGCGGCGGGCTGTTCGACGTCGAGACGATCGTCCAGCTGCTCGCGCTGCAGCACGGCGCCGCGCAGCCCGCGCTGTTCGAAAGGGCGACGACCGCCGCGGCGATCGAGCGCTGTGCCGCGCACGGTCTGCTCGGCGCTGCGCAGGCGAACGCGCTGCGCGCCGGCTGGGCGTTTCTGCAGCGCCTCGCGAGCCGGCTGCGCATCGTCGAGAACCGCTCGATCTCCGATCTCGGCGCCGATCGCGCCGACCTCGACAGCGTCGCGCGCTCGCTCGGCTACGCGCCGTCGGCGCGCACCGGCACTTCGCGCGTGCCGCTGCTCGATGATTATGCCCGCCACACCGACGCGATCCGCCGCGTGTACGACGAAGTGGTGCGCCGCAGGAAGACGTGACTCGCGCGTGAACGATCAGCGCTCGCACGGGCCGTGGCCGCACTGCGCCCAGAACGCGCGCGCCTTCTCGAAGCGCTCGAGCGCGCGCTCGGCGGGCGGGCCCAACACATGCGGCGCTGCGCCGGAGGCGTGCGGGCGCCAGCTCGCGTCGGCGGGGCGGCCCTCGCGCGCGAACGACGCCCAGCTCGCGCGGATCGCATGCCCGAGCGCGCCGGCGCCGGCATACAGCCAGCGCAGCGCGGGCGCGCGGTGCGTGCCGAACACGAGCGGCACCTCGAGCGCGTGGCACGCACCGACGCGTCTCGGCGTGAACGGCGGGGACCACGTGAAGAGGTACGAGTAGACCGCGGGCGCCTGCGGCGCGGCGAGCTCGGCGAGCCGCTCGGCCGGCGCGCGGAACACGCGGTGCGTCTGGAGCAGGCTCCAGCGCGCGATCGGAAGCGCGCGCGGCAGCAGCTCGCCGTAGAGCGCCGCGGCAGGCTCGGCGCGCTCGCTCCCTAACACGCGCGCGATCACGGTCCGCAGACGCGCCTCGTCCATCCGGCGCACGGCGGCGTTCAGCAGGAACAGGTTGTACTCGTCGCGATTCGTGCCGAGCAGCAGCGAGACGCCGCGCGCGCTGCCGGCGGCGATCGCTTCGAGCGGCGGATCCGGCAGAACGTCGTCGCCCGCCGCGGGCTGCCACGGCAAGAGGCCCCAGGGTGCCGTCACGCTCGCGGCGGCACGCAGCTGCGCGTCCACCAGCGCTTCGATCGGGAGCTCGCACAGGCGGTCCGCTTGCGCGGGTGTCAGGTCGAGAGCGCGCAGCAACGCTTCGGCCCTGCGCGCTGCGCCCGCGCGCGACGAGACGTGATGCGCCGCGCCGCTCTGGCAGATCGCGCGCCGGAACAGGCCGCGCGCGAGCGGGCTCGCGAGCAGCGCGCCGATGCTCATCGCGCCCGCGCTCTCGCCGCAGACGGTCACGTTGCCGGGATCGCCGCCGAAGCCGGCGACGTTCTCGCGCACCCACGCGAGCGCGGCGAGCTGATCGCGCAGGCCGACGTTCGACGCGAACGGGCCGTGCGCTGCGATTGCGTCGAGCTGTGCGAAGCCGAGCGCGCCGAGCCGGTAGTTCACGCTGACGACGACCAGATCGTGCTCGCGCGCGAGCGCCGCGGCGTCGTAGATCGGCGCGCTGCCGGCGCCGAACACGAAGCCGCCGCCGTGAATCCAGACGAGCACCGGGCGCCGTCGCGCATCGGCAGCGGGCGTGAAGACGTGCACGCGCAGGCAGTCCTCGCCGGTGACGCGCGGATTGCCGGCGATGCCCTGCAGCCAGCGCGGCAACGCGCTGCGCTGCGGCGCCCCTTGGCCGGCGTCGCGACCGTCGCGCACGCCCGGCCACGGCTCGGGCAATTGCGGCGGCAGGAAGCGCAGGCGCCCGCTCGCCGCACGCGCGTACGGAATGCCGAGAAACGCGAGCGCGCCGCGGCGCGGCGCGCCGCTCACGCGCCCACTCGCAGTTTCTACGACGGCATCCACTAGCAAGCGGCGCGTGGCGCCGCGCGCAGCGAGGCGAAGCCGAGCGGAGTCGAACCATCGCAAGCGGGTTCGGTAGGGCCGCACGTGCGGTGTTCACGCATCGAAAGTCGACCTCCTCGACCCGTCCGCTACAAAGCCCGGCTTCCCGTCGCGCCCAATCTAGTCAGGCGAGGCCGTCGTGAGCGAGCGCAGCTTCAACTTCTCTGCCGGTCCCGCGGTGATGCCGGTCTCGGTGCTCGAGGAAGCGCAGGAAGCGCTGCTCGACTTCGCCGGCACGGGCATCGGCATCGCCGAGCACAGCCACCGCGGCGGTCCGTTCGAGCGCGTGATGAAGGAAGTCGAGGCCGACTGTCGCGCGCTCGCTGAAATCCCTGATGACTACGCGCTGCTGTTTCTGCAAGGCGGCGCGTCGACGCAGTTCTTCCAGGTGCCCGCGAATTTGCTGCCGGCCGACGGCACTGCGGACTACATCCTGACCGGCTCGTGGTCGGAGAAGGCGCTGAAGGAAGCGAAGCTCTACGGGAAGACGCACGTCGCGGCGACCACCGCCGAGGGCAACTACCGCCGCATCCCGCGCGCGGACGAGCTTCGCTACAGCGCGGCGCCGGTCTACGCGCACTTCACTTCCAATAACACCATCTTCGGGACGCAGTGGCCGAGCGAGCCGCCGGCGCCGCCGGCGAATGCGTTCCTCGCCTGCGACGCATCGAGCGACATCTTCTCGCGCCCGCTCGACGTGAAGCGTTACGGGCTGATCTACGCCGGCGCGCAGAAGAATCTCGGGCCGGCCGGCGTGACGCTGGTGATCCTCCGCAGCGATCTCGTGGAGCGCCGCGTGCGCGAGCTGCCGACGATGCTGCGCTACGACACGCACGCGAAGGAGGGCTCGCTCTACAACACGCCGCCGACGCTCTCGATCTACCTGATGGGTCTCGTGCTGAAATGGATCCGCCAGCAAGGCGGCCTCGGCGCGATGGAGAGGATGAACCGGCGGAAGGCAGAGGTGATCTACGCCGCGCTCGAGGCGGCGGGTGGGTTCTACGAGTGTCATGCCGGTGAGGGGAGTCGCTCGCTGATGAACATCACGTTTCGGACGCCTTCGAAGGAGCTCGACGCGCAGTTCGTCAAGGAGTCGGAGAAGGAGCGGATGTCGGGGCTCAAGGGACATCGCTCCGTCGGCGGGATGAGGGCGAGCGTGTACAACGCGTTTCCTCTCTCTGGCTGTGAGGCGCTGGCTTCGTTCCTGCGCGACTTCGCAAAGCGGAACGGGTAGGGCGCGCACGAAGAGATCGGGGACGACGCGGGAGCGCGGCGGCCGGGCGGGCGCCGCGCGGTCCGGCGGGGGCTCGGCTGCGCTCGGCGCGCGGTCGCTCTAGGACCGAGGCATGCGCCGTTCGAGGATTCTGGCGCGCTTCATTCGAGAGTGAGCGCGACCGCGCCTGGCGCTCGCTCCGCGACCCCCGCCTCCCCGCGCGGCGCCCGCCCGGCCGCCGCGCTCCTCGGCGCGCTCGCGCGATTTGGGTTGCTCGCTCGGCCGCCTGCTTCTGGGTGGAGAGGCGCGGATTGCGCGGGATCGACCCGCGCAATCCGCGTGCGCTCGCTTCGCTCGCGCGGTGCGGCTTGCGCCGCACTCTTTGTTCGGGCGGCTGCGTTGCTTTGATGAAGCGGCGGGTCGCGGACTTCCGCCGCTGCGCGTGCGGAGGGTTTGGTGCTTTGCGCCTAAGGTGGCGGCGTGGCGGATGAGAACTCCGGAAAAAGCGCGGGGCGGTTGATCGAGCGGGTGCCGCTCGGCGCGGCGATTACGGATTCGGGGGTGATCCTCGATCGCTTCCTGCGCTGGGTCGCGGATACGGGCCTAACACCTTATCTGCATCAGGAAGAGGCGCTGCTCGAGCTGGCGGCGGGGAAGCACGTGGTGCTCGCGACGCCGACGGGGTCGGGGAAGTCTCTGGTCGCGCTCGGGCTGCACTTCAAGGCGCTGTGCGAGGGGAAGCGGTCGTTCTACACGGCGCCGATCAAGGCGCTGGTGAACGAGAAGTTCTTCGCGCTGTGCGAGGCGTTCGGGCACGAGAACGTCGGGATGATGACGGGCGACGCGTCGATCAACTGGGCGGCGCCGCTGATCTGCTGCACGCAGGAAGTGCTCGCGAACATGGCGCTGCGGCAGGGCGAGCGGCTCGAAGCGCCGTACGTCGTGATCGACGAGTTCCATTTCTACGGCGACCGCGAGCGCGGCTGGGCGTGGCAGACGCCGCTGATCACGCTGCGGCACAGCACGTTCCTGTTGATGTCGGCGACGCTCGGGAACACCGCGCCGATCGAGGAGAGGCTCGAGGCGTTCAGCGGCCGGAGAGTCGAGCTGGTCTGGAGCGAGGATCGGCCGGTACCGCTCGACTTCGACTACCGCGAGACGCCGCTGCACGAGACGGTGGAGGACCTGCTCGAGGAACGGCACGCCCCGGTCTACGTCGTGAACTTCACGCAGCGCGAGGCGGTCGAGGTGGCGTCGGCGCTGACGAGCGCGCGCATCGCGAGCCGCGAGCAGCGCCAGCGCATCGCGGAGCTCACCGCGGAGGCGCGCTTCGACACGCCGTTCGGGCGCGAAATGAAGCGCATCGTGTCGCACGGGATCGGGCTGCACCACGCCGGCCTGTTGCCGAAGTACCGGCTGCTCGTGGAGCAGCTCGCGCAGCAGGGGTTGTTACGGGTGATCTCGGGGACGGACACGCTCGGCGTCGGCGTGAACATCCCGATCCGCACGGTGCTGTTCACGAAGCTCAGCAAGTTCGACGGCGAGCGCGTGCGCGTGCTCTCGGCGCGCGATTTCAAGCAGATCGCCGGCCGCGCGGGCCGGCGCGGCTTCGACGTGCGCGGCAGCGTGGTCTGTCAGGCGCCCGAGCATCTGATCCTCGCGAAGCGCGCGCAGCAGAAGGGGCGGCGCGACCGGACGCCGCCCTACAAGCGCAAGCCGCCGCCCGGCTTCGTCGGCTGGTCGAAGGACACGTTCGAGCAGCTCGTGAAGCGCCAGCCCGAGGAGCTGGTGCCGAGCTTCCGCGTCTCGCACGGGATGATGGTCGCGGTGCTGCAGCGCTCGCGCGCGGAGACGGGGCGGCGCGGCGGCTACGGCGCGCTCGCCGAGCTGATCGCGCGCTCGCACGCGTCGCCGGCGCGCAAGCGCGGGCTCGCGCGCGACGCCGCGGTGCTGTTCCGCGCGCTGCGCCGCGCCGGCATCGTGCACGTCGCGAATCACGAGGCGCGCGTCGACCCCGATCTGCAAGCGGACTTCTCGCTCCACCAAACGCTCTCGCTCTATCTCGTCGACGCGATCTCCGCGCTCGATCGCGAGGCGCCGGACTACGCGCTGCAGGTGATCGGCGTCGCCGAGGCGGTGATCGAGAACCCGAACGCGATCCTGCAGCAGCAGCTGAAAACCGTGAAGAGCGAGCTGATGGAGCAGCTGAAGGCCGACCGCGTCCCATTCGAGGAGCGCATCGCGCGGCTCGACGAAGTCGCGCTGCCGGCACCCGAAGCAGACTTCATCTACGCGACCTTCCGCGTGTTCGCGGAGAACCATCCGTGGGTCGAGGCAGAGGGCGTCCACCCGAAGTCGATCGCGCGCGAGATGGTGGAGCACTACGCGAGCTTCGAAGGCATCGTGCGCCGCTACGGCCTGCAGCGCAGCGAGGGATTGTTATTGCGATATCTGTCGCAGCTGCACGCGGCGCTCGATCAGTCGGTGCCCGATTCCGCGAAGACCGAGGCGCTCGAGGACGCGATCGCGTATCTGCGCGAGCTCGTGCGGACGACGGATTCGAGCCTGCTCGCGGCCTGGGAGAGCTTGGCGGCCCCGCCCGCAGCGCAGCCGGGCGCGCGCCGCGCCGAGCGCGCGGCGGCGCCGGCGCAGCGCGCGAAGCAGCCGCGCGATCTCGCGCACGAGCTGAAGGCGCTGCGTGCGCGCGTCACGGCCGAGCTGCGCTCGTTCGCGCGCGCTCTCGCGGACGGCGACTTCGAGGCGGCGGCGCGCGGCGTGAGGCAGTCCGAGGATGATTCCTGGGACGCGGTGCGTCTCGCCACGGAGACGGCCGCCTACGCCGACGCGCACGGCGAGCTGCGCTTCGACCCGGCGCTGCAGCGCGGCCATCACACGAATCTCACGCCCGTGGCGCCGCGCGTGTTCCGCGCGCAGCTCTCGCTGCTCGGCGTCGACGGCGAGGAGCAGGGCTTCATCGAGGGAGAAGTCGACCTGCGCGGATCGCCGGCGCCGGAAGGCCCGCTGGTCCGGCTGCTCTCGATCCAGCCCTGACCGATTTCCGGTGTCTTGTCCGAGCGACCGTCTTGCCGATGCAAACCGAGTGCGAACCGAGCGCAGCCAGATCCTCCTGTTCGGGTTCGGCAAGGCTCACGACGAGCTCGCCGGTCGGATCGTGGTGCTCGGCTACCGCGCGTTTCGCGCGAACGACGTCGACACTGCGGTCGAGCTGATGCAGCGCCAAGCACAGGCAGTGCGCGTGCTGATGTTCTCGAGCGAAGCGCCGTTCGCGAATCGCGCGATGGATCTGCGCAGAATGACCGAGGCGAGCGGCGCGCTCGGCGTGCGCATGATCGTGTCCGGGCAGCAGCCGAACCCGGACGAGCTCGGGGCACTCCGGCGAGACGGCGTGCGCTTCTGCCTATGGCGCGGCTTTCACGACGCGGAGCTCCGCTTCGTGCTGAACGCCGCGCTCTACGACGAGACGCGCGGCCAGCTCCGGCCGAGCGCACGCGTGCCGGCGAGCCTGATGGTGCGCGTGAAGTCGGGCGTCGGTGAGAAGGCCGGCATGCTCTACAACCTCTCCGAGACCGGCGCGTTCGTGGAGACGCCGCGGCCGAGCATGCCGAGCGGGCGCATCACGCTGACGATCGAGTTTCCCGACGGAGCGACCGCAATTCCTGCGACCGTCGTGTTCTCGAACGTCCCGGGCAACCTGCAGAAGCCCAACCTGCCGCTCGGCATGGGCGTCAAGTTCTCGGAGATCACCGAAGAGCACGCGCGACGCGTCGCGAAGTACATCGCCGAGCGCGCGCGGGCGTACACGCTCTGACGCGCACCGGCCGCAACCGAGCGAGCTCGGCCGAAAACGTGCATTGACCCACGAAGGGGTCAGACCCCGAGCGGTGTCACGCGTCTCAGTCGTTCGGCTCAGGGTGCCAGCGCCGCGGCGTGATCGCAGATGCGGGGCGCTCGGCGCTCGAGGCGTCGGGCTTCCAGAACGCGCCGCGGAGCTCGCGCTCGCTCGCCGCGTCGGGCACGGTCGGCGGCGTCGGCGCTCCGCTCGCGAGCTCGCTGACGCCGTCGGCGCCGATCGCGACGCTCGCGCCGTGCAGCGCGCCGAGCGCGGCCAGCGCGAGGAACGCGGCCGCCCACGCGAAGCGGCGCAGCACGCGGCGCGCGCGCTCGCTGAGCCTCCAGCGCTCTGGCGGAGCGGGCAGCGGCGCGCCCGCGCTTCCGACACCGAGACTGCCCTGCGCACCGAGGACGAGCTGCATCGCGCTCTCCCTTCGCTCGCTGCTGAGTGCCTCGGCAGAACGCGCAACGAACTTTCGCGAGCCCGCGATCGACCGTCGTAAGCCTCCGATGCGAAAGGATTTTTTAGTTGCGCGATCGCTAGCGTCTGGCTCGTGCCGCGCCGCTGACGGGAGGGAGCTCCGGTGGACGAAGTGAGCCGCGCCGCGGTGGATCTCGCGCTCTCGACGACGCGCTCGGTGCGGCGCCGCATCGACTTCGCGCGCGCGGTGCCGGCCGAGCTGCTCGAGGCGGCGATCGACGTCGCGGTCCAGGCGCCGACCGGCGCGAACGCCGAGGCCTGGCGCTTCCTCGTGCTGACCGAGCCCGAGCCGAAGCGCGCCGTGGCGGAGCTCTACCGGCGCGCGCTCGCGCGCTATCGCGAGACGCGCAGCGAAGCGGCTGCCAAGCCCGCGCTAAACGACCTCGCCGCGCGGCTGCACGAGATTCCGGCGCTGGTGATCGTCTGCAGCGAGGGCGTGCCGGACGCGGCGAGCCGGGCGCAGCAAGTCGCGTTCTACGCGTCGGTGCTGCCGGCCGCGTGGTCGTTGATGGTCGCGCTGCGCGCACGCGGGCTCGGCGCGACGTGGACGACGCTGCATCTGCTGCACGAGGCCGAGGCGGCAGCGGCGCTCGGGATCCCCGCCGGCGTCACGCAGACCGTGCTGCTGCCGATCGGCTACGCGCTGGGCGCGGTGCTCCGGCCGGCCGAGCGAAGGCCCGCGCGCGAAGTCACGTACTGGAATCGCTGGGGTGCGCGGCGGAGCTGAGAGCAAGCGCCGCGCGGAGCCCGCGCGTCAAGCCTCCGCGAGCTTCTCCAGAGCGGCGCGGTCCTTGATCGTGATGACGCGGTCGCTCATCTGGATCACGCCGCTCGCGCTCCACTGCCGCGTCAGCTTGTTCACGCTCTCGCGCGTTGCGCCGACCAGGTCGCCGAGCTCGCCCTGCGAGATGCGCGGTGTGATGCGCACGCCGCCGCCCTTCGCCGGCTCGTGCCAGCGGTCCACCAGCGTGAGCAGGCACTTCGCGAGCCGCGCGCTGACGGGCCGCAGGCTCTTGTCCTCGAGCGATTCGGACAGCCGGATCATCCGCGTCGCGAGCGCGGTGATCAGGCGAATCGCGATCTCCGGGCAATTGCGCAGCACCGGCAACAGCTCGCGCCGTTGGATCATCAGCAGCTCGCAGTCCTCGAGCGCGACGTTGCTCGCGCTGCGCCGCCCCTCGGCGAACGCGGCGAGATCGCCGGTTACCTCGCCGGCGCCCATCAGGCGGAACACGACGTCGTCGCCGTCGGGGCCGGTCGAGAACGCCTTCAGCAGGCCGCTCACGATCACGTACATGTCGCCGCCGCTGTCGCCCTTGTGGAACAGCGCTTCCCCGGCGCGCAGCCGATGCCGCTTCGTGATCTTCGCGATCTCGGTCAGCTCGCGGTCGCCGAGCCCGGCGAACAGGTCGAGCTTCGCGAGCACCTGCTTCCGATCTTCCATCGTGGCACCCCTGCGCTTGCAGGCCCTGGAACTCGGCTGCGTCTCGCGCTCCGACGGGCGGCGCGAAACGCCGAGCACGCTAGCTCCGCGAATTCGCCGCGCGCAGGCGCAAGCGCGGTTGCGCTGCCCGGAATGGGTCAGCGCTTCGCGCGCAGTCCGGTGCCGATCGCGATCAGCTCCACACCGGCGGTGCCCTTGCCGTTCGCCTGGTTCGCGAGCTCGAGCGATTCCAGGCGCACGCCGATCACCGCGTCACAGCCCTTGGCGGCGGCCGCCTCCTTGAGGCGCAGCAGCGCCTCGCGGCGCGCTCGCTCGAAGAGCGTCTCGAACGAGCGGATGTTGCCCCCGAAGATCTGGCGGATGCTCGCGGCGAAGCGCTTCCAGTAATCGACCGAGATCACGACGGCGCCGGTCAGCAGCACCGCGTCCTCGACCCGCCATTCCGCGGGCACGCGGCAAGTCGTCGTCATCGGCAGGCGCCGGTGGCGCCGCTCGCGCTTCGCCAGATCCTGATGGTGCAGGTGCTCGATCGTCTTGCCGGAGACGAAGCCGAGCGCGAGCAGGAACGCGGTGACGACCAGCTGGTCCATTTTTTCCGATCTCCGCTCGGCTTCGCCTCGCTGCGCGCGATCTGCGCCGCTGCGCGGCGCTGGATCGCTTGCGGCTTGACGAGCCGCGTTCGGCCGAGGCGCTGTCTCCAGTTCGCGTCGCTTGTCAGTCCACGCGCACGGCGGTGCCGTACGCGAAGATCTCGGCGGCGCCCTGCGCGACCGAGCTGGTCGCGAAGCGCACGTTCACGACGGCGTTCGCGCCGAGCCCGCGCGCCTCTTCGACCATCCGCGACGTCGCTTCCTGGCGCGCCTCGTTCAGCAGCTCGGTGTAGGCCTTGAGCTCGCCGCCGACGAGGTTCTTCAAGCCCGCGAGGAAGTCCTTGCCGAAGTGCTTCGCGCGCACGGTGCTGCCGCTGACGACGCCATAGAACTCGCGGATCGCTCGCCCCGGAACTTCTTCGGTGTTGGTGAGAATCACGGCGCGCTCCTTCGCTGAACGCCACGCAATCGGCTGCGCGCAGCGCGTGCTTGAGACGACGAGGGGTCCCCGCTTCAGCTCAGCTTGGTCGCGTCCTCGAACGAGCGGCGCTCGCGGATCATCCCGCGCAGCTTCAGCACGATGCGCGGGCGATTCATTCCGATCGCGCCGGTGAGTCGCCCGCCGCGGCCGAACGCGATCACGAAGCGCCGCTCGGCGAGCGAGCCGTCGACGACGCGCGCCTCGTCGCCCGCGGCGATGCGGCCCGCGATCTGCAGCTTGCAGTCGTACTGATCGGACCAGACGAACGGCACCGGGCTGAACGGCTGCGCCTGGCCGTCGTTCGCGAGCAGCGTCGCGGCGGCGTGATCGGCCTGCTCGGTCGCGTTCGTCCAGTGCTCGATGCGCATCGATTCTCCGAACAGCGCGTTCGGCCAACGCGCGACGTCGCCGACCGCGAGCACGTCGGCTGCGCGCGTCGTGCGGCACGCGGAGTCGCAGACGACGCCGTCCGCGAGCTCGAGGCCGGAGCTCGCGAGCCATTGCGTGTTCGGGGAGGAGCCGATCGCGACCAGCACGACGTCCGCCGCGATGCGCGTGCCGTCCGCGAGCGCGATCCCCTCGACGCGCTCGCTGCCGAGGAAGCGCGCGACGCCGATGCCGCAGCGCAGCGCGACGCCGTGCTCGCGATGGATCTCGCCGACGAACGCGCCGAGCTCGCGGCCGAGGCCGCGCTCGAGCGGCGCCGCCAGCGCCTCGATCACGCTCACGTCGAGGCCGCGCGCGCGGCAGACCGCGGCGACCTCCATCCCGATGAAGCCCGCGCCGACGATCGCGACGCGCGGTCCGCGCTCCAGCGCGGCGCGCAGCGCGAGCGAGTCGTCGAGCGTCCGCAGCACGTGGATGCCCGCGAGCGGCGGCGTGCCGGGAATTCGCCGCGCGGCCGAGCCGGTCGCGATGAACAGCGCGTCGTACGCGACGCGCTCGCCGCTCCCGAGCGCGAGCTCGCGCGCGGCGAGGTCGAGCGCGCCCGCGCGCACGCCGAGCTTCCACTCGACGCCGAGCCCGGCGTCCTCGTCGCGCAGCAGGTTCGTGCGCGCGGCGTCCCACTTGCCGGCGAGGATCTCCTTCGACAGCGGCGGGCGGTCGTACGGCAGCCGCGGCTCGTCGCCGATCGCGACGATCTCGCCCTGATGACCGAGCCGGCGCAGCGCCTGCGCGACGCGCAGGCCGCCCAGCGACGCGCCGGCGATCACGATGCGTTCGAGGCGGGGCATGGGGCGCGGCACGATACCGGGGCCGCGCGCGACTTCACGGCCGCTTCGAGCGAATGCCACGAAGTCGCGCGAGATTGCGAGCCATGCCGCGAAAGCTCCTCGACGCGACGCGCAGCGAATGGCACCTCGAGCGCGACGGCGACGCCCTGGTGCTGCATCTCGCGCGCCCGGTCGCCGCGCCGATCACGGTGCGCGCGGGCGAGCAGCTCGTCGCGGTGGTGCGCGAAGGCGTGCACGCCGCGCTCGGTCCGTTCGATCCGCGCTTCCGGCACGTGCTCGCGCTCGAGGACGAATCCGGGCGGCGCGTCGAGATCGCGGAGCGGAAGCTGCCGCTCGAAGGGCCACGCAACTTCCGCGATCTCGGCGGCTATCCGACGCGCGACGGCCGCCGCGTGCGCTGGGGTCAGATCTTCCGCGCCGATTCGCTCGCCGAGCTCAGCGACGCGGACATCGCGTACCTCGAGCGGCTCGGCCTCGCGCGCGTGATCGACCTGCGCGGCGAGCTGGAAGTGAGCGAGCGCCCGAACCGGCTCGCCGGCCGCGCGGGCTTCGACTACGCGCAGCTGCCGATCGGCGACGAGGATCTCTCGCCCGCCGAGTGGGCGCGCAGGTTCGAGGCCGGCGAGCTCGGCGAGATCGACGCGAGCTGGCTCGTGCGCGGTTACCGGCGCACGCTCGACGAGCGCGCGCCGCGCATCGGCGGCGTGCTGCGCGCGCTCGCGGTCGCGCAAACGCCGGCGGTGTTCCACTGCACAGCCGGGAAGGACCGAACCGGGGTCGTCTCGGCGCTCTTGCTGCTCTTGTTAGGAGTTCCGCGCGACGTCGTGGTCGGCGACTACAGCCTGACCGCGCTCTACACCGGGAACCGGATTCCTGCGGCGGATCAGTGGTTCGCCGAGCGCGGCATCGACCCCGAGCGCGCGGCGCACGTGTTGGCATCGCGACGTGAAGCGATGGAAGAGACGCTCGCGCACCTCGACGAGGCACACGGCGGCGAGGAGCGGTTCCTGCGCGTCGAGGCCGGCATGAGCGAGGCGGAGATTTGTGCGCTGCGGGAGTGGCTGGTCGAGTAGCAGCCGGCGCATGGCCGGTGATCTCGCCTGTCTCAGCTCCGCGTGATCGACGCCCCTAGTCGCTGCAGCCGCTCGTCGATGCGCTCGTAGCCGCGGTCGACTTGGTGCGCGTTCATGATCACGCTGCGGCCGTCGGCGCAGAGCGCGGCGGCGATCAGCGCCATGCCGGCGCGGATGTCGGGCGACGTGATCGTCTCGCCGTAGAGGCGCGCAGGGCCCGTGACGAGCGCGCGATGCGGGTCGCACAGGACGACGCGCGCGCCCATCGCGATCAGGCGGTCCACGAAGAACAGCCGGTTCTCGAACATCTTCTCGTGGATCAGCACCGAGCCGCGCGCCTGCGTCGCCAGCACGAGCGCGACCGAGGTGAGATCGCTCGGGAAGCCCGGCCACGGCGCGTCGTCGACCTTCGGGATCGCCCCGTCGAGGTCGTCCTGTACGACGAGCTCTTGCTTTGCGGGCACGAACAGGGTGTCGCCTTGGAGCCGCGTCTCGACGCCGAGGCGGCGGAACACCATGCGGATCATGCGCAGGTCGTCGGGCACGACGCCCTGCACGGTGAGCTCGCCGCCGGTCATCGCGGCGATCGCGACGAACGAGCCGAGCTCGATGTGATCCGGTCCGACGCGGTGGCTCGCGGGCCGCAGCTCGCGCACGCCCTCGATCTCGAGCACGTTCGTGCCGACGCCTCGGATGCGTGCGCCCATCGCCAGCAGGTACTCGCACAGGCCGCGCACGTGCGGCTCGCACGCGGCGTTCGCGATGCGGGTCGCGCCGTCCGCGACGGCGGCCGCCATCACCGCGTTCTCGGTCGCCATCACGCTCGCTTCGTCGAGAAAGATGTCGGCGCCGCGGAAGCGGCCGGCGAGCGTCAGGTGGTAGTGGCGCTCGCGCGTCTCGATCTCGGCGCCGAGCATGCGCAGCGCGGTCAGGTGCGTGTCGACGCGGCGGCGCCCGATGCGATCGCCGCCCGGCCGCGGCAGCACCGCGCGGCCGGTGCGATGCAAGAGCCCGGGCGCGAGCAGGAACGAGCCGCGGATCGTGCGCGCGAGCTCGGTCGGCGCGTCGCGCCCGCCGAGATCGCTCGTGTCGACCAGCGTCTCGGTCGTGTCGGAATCGCGCACTGCGCGCGCGCCCAGCTCGCCGAGGATCGAGAGCTGCGTCGAGACGTCGCGGATGCGCGGCAGGTTCGCGATGCGCGACGCGCCGGGCGCGAGCAGCGTTGCGGCGAGCACCGGCAGCGCCTCGTTCTTATTGCCGGCCGGCGTAATGACTCCGCCGACGCTGCGGCCGCCCTCGACGACGAAGCGGTCTCCGGCACCGATCTGCACCGCTCTCTCCTCGCGAGGAAGGCCGCAACGTAGCCGCGCGCGCCGCGAGCGCGCGGCCGCCGATCACACCTGGAAGGCTCGCCTTCGACTCCGCCCGGTTCTCTCCGGTTGGATCACCGGAGCAGTGCATCCATTTCGGCGGGCCGAAAGCCGTGCAGGCGAGTGCCATCGATCTCGACGAGCGGCACGCCGCCAGCGCCGCCCGTCTTTTCGTGCAGCTCCTCGGCCCACTCCTCGTCTTCCTCGATGTCCTTCTCGCGGTACTCGACGCCGCGCGCGTCGAGGTACGCGAGCGTCCTGCGGCAGACGCCGCACCACGGCGCGGTGTAGATCGTCACGTCGTGCCAATCCCGCCGGCGCTCGGGCTCGGCCGCGCTCGATCGCAACGCAGGCTCGGGCGCCGGCGGCTTCGCGCGCCGCTCGGGCTGCGCCTGGAACGCGCTCGCGTCCACTTCCACCTGCCCCGCCTTCTCCCGCCAAGCCGGCGGCACCTCCTCGAGCGAGCGCGCAAACCGCACCGATCCGCGCTCGTCCGTCCACTGATAAAACACGCGCTTCCCATTCGCGGGCAGCCCCGGTGAGCTGTTAGGCGCGCGAGCCTCCTCCGCATCCGCCGTCTCGACGGCTTCCTCGAGCGCAGCTGACGGCTCAGCCTCGACCACGCGCGCGGCGCGATTCGGCTCGCCGGCCCGAGGCGTCGGCGCCGCAACGAACCCGACGCCCGCCACCAGCGCCGTCATCACCACCGCAATCAAGAACGAACGCATCGCCGCCCGCCCTCTCCCCCGCCACCCGCGGGGCCGCCCCATCTCTTAGGAGGCGCGAAACGCCCCTAAGGGAAACCAATCGGCGCGATGCGGCTCCTCGCTTGAGACCTCGCTCAGGGCGCCTCGATGAGCGCGTGCTAGGCGCGCTTCCCCCACACCGCCGGCCGCTTCTCGAGAAACGCCCGGATTCCCTCACGGAAGTCGCTGCTCTGGGCACAGAGGATCTGATTGCGGTCCTCCATGTGCACCACCGACTCGATGCTGTTCATGTCGAGGCTCGCGTTGAGCGCCTCTTTGCTGAGGCGCAGCCCGAGCGGCGACGTCGCGAGCAGGTCGTCGATGAGCCGCCGCCCAGCCGCCTCGAGCTGGTCATCCGGAACGACCTGCGAGACGAGGCCGAGCTCGCGCGCGCGCTGCGCATCGATGAAGCGGCCGGTGAGAATCAGCTCGGCAGCGACCGACGCGTTCGTCAGCCGCGGCAGCAGATACGAGACGCCGACGTCGCAGCCCGAGAGGCCGAGCTTGATGAAGGCCGCATTCATGCGCGCCGACTCGCCGGCGATCCGCACGTCCGACGCGAGCGCGAGCATGAAGCCGCCGCCGCAGGCCGGCCCGTGCACGAGCGCGACGAACGCCTGCGCGAGGCGGCGCATCTTGATCGCGAGCTCCGCGATCCGGTGCTGGCCGCGTAGCTGCCCGCCGATGTCGCCCGCGCTGCCGCTCGGACGCGATTCCTTCAGGTCGAGGCCCGCGCAGAACGCGCGGCCCGCGCCGCGCAGCACGACGACGCGCGTCTCGGCGTCGCGCGCGAGCTCGTCGTAGAACGCGTGGAGGTCTTCGACCAGCTGCGTCGAGAGCGCGTTCAGCGCGTCGGCGCGATTCAACGTGCACCAGATCACGGGTCCGTCGCGCTTCAGGTCGAGCGTGGTGTACGCCATCGCCATCTCCTCGTGTCTCGTGCCAGCGGCGAAGGTGGCTCGCTTTCCGTGGTTGTGCCTCAGGCTCAGGCGTAGAGTCGAGCTTGCGAATCGCGTTGGCGGATGCTCAGGAGATCGCAGTGTCGCCCCGTCGCCCGAAGCCTGCGAAGCGCGGTGCGCCCCGCAACAGCTCGCTTGGTCTCGACCTGTTCTCGCGGCTCGCGCTTGCGAGGCACATCGCCGAGCTGCACGGCGGGTCGATCTCGGTCGCGGGCCGCGGCGCGGAGCTCAGCGTGCGCCTCCCGATCCGGGGCTGAGAGCGCGTTGCCGAGGCCGTCGGACCAGCGCGCGTCGGCAGCGGTCTCCGCGATGCCGGGTGCCGTCTACACGCCGTTCGATCTCTCGCGCGCTTCCCGGCCCGTGATCGCGCTGCACGTCGGCGACACCTGGATGGAGCCGTTCGCCGGCGCGCGCATGGAGGATCTGCACGAGCGCGATTTCCCAGGCCTGCATCGCTATGTCGACACGCGCGGCATCCCGGCGCTGCTGGATGCGCTCGTGCAGAAAGTTCGCGAACGCAATCGCATCGCATGCGCGCGCGCGAACGTGCTCGTCACCGCGGGCGCAACCTCCGGGCTTTCCTGCGCAATCTCCGCGCTCGCCGATCCCGGCGAGGAAGTGCTGGTGCTCGCGCCGTTCTGGCCGCTGATCCGCGGCATCACGCGCTCGCTGCGCGCGACGCCGGTCGAGGTGCCGTTCTTCGATCGCGTCGCGACGGCGGCGGAGGCGATCGCCGCGCTCGAAGCGAAGCGGACGGAGCGCACCGTCGCGCTCTACTTCGCGACGCCTTCGAACCCGACGGGTCGCGTGCTCCCAGCCGAGTGGCTCGAAGCGATCGCGGCCTGGGCGCGCCGCCGCGATCTCTGGCTGCTCTCGGACGAGGTCTACGAAGACTACGTCTACGCTGGCGAGCACGTCTCTACGGCACGCTTCGCGCCGGAGCGGACGATCAGCGCGTTCTCGTTCTCGAAGGCGTACGGGATGGCGGGCAACCGGGTCGGCTACCTGCACGCGCCCGAGGCCGTGATCGCCGAGGCGCACAAGGTCTCGGTGCACAGCGCGTATCACGCGCCCACCGGGGCGCAGCTCGCCGCGCTGCGGGCGCTCGAAGGCGGGGCGGCGTGGGTCGCAAACGCACGCGCCCAGTACGCGAAGACCGGGGCCGAGGTCGCGGAGGTGCTCGGCCAGCCGCCGCCGGCGGGCGGCTGTTTCCTGTTCGTGAACGCCGGCCACCGGCTGGATGCGCGCGGACTGCAGGGCTTGCTCGAAGACGCCTTCGCGAGCGGCGTCGTCGTCGCACCGGGCAGCTCCGCCGGCGCGGACTACGGCAGCTGGATCCGGCTCTGCTTCACGGTGGTCCCGCCGGAGCAGGCGCTCGAAGCCGCCCGCCGGCTCGCCCACCTGCTCCGCCGGAGCTGAGCGGGGTCAGACCCTGCAAAGTTGCGAATTTTTCGCGCGGGGCGCTTGACCGGGCCGCCGCGCGTGCGAAACCTGCCGCCCGCCGTTTGGCACTCACGCCACCCGACTGCCAACCCAACCGGGGGTTTCCGCCGGCCGGCGTGGCTTCATCGCAAAACCCAAGCAGGAGGCTCCATGAAGGTTCGTCCCCTCCACGACCGCATTCTGATCAAGCGCGTCGAGGAAGAGCAAAAGACATCGGGCGGGATCATCATTCCCGACACAGCCAAGGAGAAGCCCCAAGAGGGGCGCGTGATCGCCGTCGGCAACGGCAAGGTCACGGACGAGGGCAAGCTGATCCCGCTCGAGGTCGCAGTCGGCGACAAGATCCTGTTCGGCAAGTACTCGGGCAGCGAGATCAACCTCGATGGCGAAGAACACCTGATCATCCGCGAGGAAGACGTCCTCGCGGTGCTCGGCAAGTAATCAGGACCCAGGAGAAACACCAATGGCAGGCAAGGAAATCAAGTACGAGCAGGCCGCGCGCGACAAGATCCTCGCGGGCGTGAACGGCCTCGCGAACGCAGTGCGCGTGACGCTCGGCCCGAAGGGCCGCAACGTCGTGATCGAGAAGAGCTGGGGCTCGCCGACGGTGACCAAGGATGGCGTCACGGTCGCGAAGGAGATCCAGTTCGAGGACAAGTTTGAAAACATGGGCGCGCAGATGGTGAAGGAGGTCGCGTCGAAGACCTCCGACATCGCCGGCGACGGCACCACCACCGCCACCGTGCTCGCGCAGGCGATCTTCCGCGAGGGCAGCAAGCTGGTCGCGGCCGGCGTCAACCCGATGGATCTGAAGCGCGGCATCGAAAAGGCCGTCGAGACGGTGGTCGAGGAGCTGAAGAAGCTCAGCAAGCCGACCCGCGACTCGAACGAGATCGAGAAGGTCGGCACCGTCTCCGCGAACGGCGACGAGGCGATCGGCAAGATGCTCTCTGAGGCGATGGAGAAGGTCGGCAAGGAAGGCGTGATCACCGTCGAGGAAGCGAAGTCGATGGACTCGACGCTCGACGTGGTCGAGGGCATGCAGTTCGACCGCGGCTACATCTCGCCGTACTTCGTGACGAACCCCGACGCGATGGAAGCTTCGCTCGAAGAGCCGCTGCTGCTGCTCAGCGAGAAGAAGATCGGCGCGATGAAGGACCTGCTGCCGGTGCTCGAGCAGGTCGCGCGCGGCGGCAAGCCGCTGCTGATCGTCGCGGAGGA
>Ga0187894_10000478_pt1 | contig 54281 bp, 57 predicted proteins | sample GBC1701081metaG_FD_136650 | JGI IMG/M metagenome (GOLD analysis project Ga0187894, IMG submission 136650) | White microbial mat communities from a lava cave in the Kipuka Kanohina Cave System on the Island of Hawaii, USA - GBC170108-1 metaG ...
CATTAGGATTCATTGGTTGGGCATTGAAATCATCCATTTCATCGTTAAGCAGGACGCCTGTTCCAGGGACCATAACTCCACTGCCAAAATAGAGGTTCACCGTCTGTGTTGTCGCCACTGCATTCCTATCCTTGTCGATCACAGACAGATGGGTAGTGCTCGTCGATTCGACTTTTCCTGGTAGCGTCGCGGGAGTAGTATTATTTGGTGTCGCTCTCGTCCGGTCGATCAGCGCTCGCTGGTCGGCCGCATAGTGTCCGGATAACAGCATAGCGGTCGGCACATTGACAAAGTCTGAATCTCCGAGATACTGAGCTCGGTCACGGAACGCCAAACGCAAGGTCTCGGTGAGTACATGAAGCGACTGAGGCGTATGGAAACCTAATTTCTGTAAGGGAAAGCCTGAGAGAATATTGAGCATCTCAGTAATGAGAATCCCACCAGAGCTCGGAGGGGGCATCGCGTGCACCTGTGCTCCCATGAAGCTCCCAGTGATCGGGGCGCGATAAATGACTCGGTAGTTGTCCAAATCCTCCTGAGTAATAAGACCCCCTGTGGCTTGCATCTCCTGAACGAGGGCTTTCGCGACTTTGCCTTTGTAGAAGGCACTCTTTCCCTGAGCGGCAATCGCACGGAGCGTTTGCGCCAGGTCTTTTTGCACGAGCAGCTCGCCTTCCCGGAGAGGCTGGTCGTTACGAAAGTAAATAGCTCGTGTTGATATAGACTTTCCTAGCAACTGAGTTCGGTAGGTAATCGCCTGGGCAAGCTGTGGATAGACGGGAAATCCAGTGGCCGCCAAATCGATCGCCGGTTTCATAACTCGTGCTAGCGGCATAGTGCCGTACTTCTGTTGTACTTCTACAAGGCCCGCTACCAAACCAGGAACCGCAACAGCAAGCGGGCCATTACGGCTCAGCTCAGGTACGGCCTTGCCGTCTCGCACAAACATATCGCGCGTTGCTCGTAACGGCGCGCGCTCACGGAAATCAATGGCTAGGGTTTCCTGACTTTTAGCTAGATAAAGCAAGAAGAATCCGCCGCCGCCGATTCCGGTCGACTGCGGACGGATGACACTGATGACAAACGAAGCGGCAACGGCAGCGTCAACGGCATTTCCGCCCCGCCGCAACATCTCGATGCCGGCTTGGCTCGCCTGATCGCCGGCAGTTACTACCATACCTTGGTGGCTTGTCGCCACAAACGGTCCATACTGAGAAAGCTTTGGAAGGTTCTCAGCATGACTGATAAAAGGAAGGACAAAGATTGCAAAAAAAAGGGAACTTGCGAAAAGGCTAGAATTCCAAGGGGAAACTTTCACTGTTTTTCTCGTCTTCAGTCAGGGAGAGTATAGGCAAGCGTTCGCTGCTCAGCAATGCTCTTCCGGCAAGAAAAAAGGGCCTTTCGTGCTTTTTTGCCTTATTCTGTATAACGATTGACTTCAAAAACCGAGGTTGTTACGGTGCCCGCAGGAGGATCCATCATGGCCTCGGTCAATAAAGTAATTCTGGTTGGCAATCTCGGGAAAGACCCAGAAGTGCGGTTTACGCCAAGCGGACGAGCAGTCGCCAAGTTCCCTATTGCGACGACTGATTCGTGGATGGACCAAGAGAGCGGAAGGCAGGAGCGGACCGAGTGGCACAATGTCGTCGTTTGGGGAAAACAGGCAGAGTCCTGCGGCCAATATCTCGCCAAGGGTCGTCAAGTCTATATAGAGGGTTCAATTCGTTCGCGCAGCTACGACGACAAAGAAGGCAACAAGCGCTACATCACCGAGATTGTCGCTCAACGTATTCAGTTTCTCGGTGGTGGTGGTGGTGGACGAGGGGCATCAGCCGAAGGTGGACCGAGTGGTGGATTCGATGAATTTGGCAGCGGTCCGGCATCATCAGATGACGATATCCCCTTCTAACTAGGAGCGATCTCCGCAATTCCTTCCCTGATGACATCTTTGCCGTCAGGATTGTACGTCTCGTATATATAGCCTTCGAGTCCACCGCGGCCCGCAAGCGGCCAGGCTGCGGTGGTAATTTCCTGCCCCGGAAAAACTGGTCGAGAGAATCGTGCCCGTAGTCGGCGAAGGCGACGCGGATCGCGGCTGCAGAGATGATCGACCATAACCTTTGAGGTGAATGCCATCGTGCAGAGTCCATGGACAATGATCCCAGGAAGCCCGGCCAGTTTTGCGACGCTCTCATCAACATGAATCGGGTTATGATCCCCGGACGCCTCAGCATAGCGATAGGTCTGATCTTCGTCGATTTTCTGGCACACACGAAACAGAGGCGCTCCTGAAGGTGTGGCTTCAACCGACCGTATATATCTTCGGTCCCGCGCTCCACGCCCCCGAATAAATGCGGTGAAAAGCATCCGCTGTACCGGCTCGCGGCGCTGGTTTGCACACTTCACCTCGACGGTAAGGGACTCCCCGGCAGCTTCTTCCTCGATCGCAGTGATCTGGGCAGTGCTGGTAATAATGTCGCCTGGAGCAATGGGTTGAAGGAAAAACATATCTTGCTCGCTGTGGAGTAACTTGAGCAGATCCACCCCTAGCTCGCTCTCCGTCATGACCATCATAATCGAGAGCCAGCTTATAACGACACCGAACAGTGGCGGTGCAATGATGCCTCCCGGCCTCTCCATATCGAAGAACCAGGGATTATCATCGTTGCAAGCCCGGGCATACTTTGTCGTAGCCTCGGCGGTTACTCCGTAGTCTTGTGGCGGATATTGTTTTCCAGCGAAATCGCGGTTCACACTCATGATAGCTCCGTAGGCACAGTGGGCAGCGCCCCTACTCTGTTCTCTCAGTGCTCCCAATAACCATCATCGACAAAGCTCACGTATTTTCCCTTACCGATAATCAAATGATCAAGGACATGCACGCCCATGATCTCGCCAACCTCTCGCAGGCGCCGAGTAATGTGTAAGTCTTCCTGGCTTGGGGTCGGGTCTCCACTCGGGTGATTGTGAACCAGGATTACCGCAGCAGCAGACTCGCGGATGATAGGATTAAAGACCTCGCGCGGGTGAACGAGAGAAGATGTCAGCGACCCTTCAGACACACGGACATCCCTAATCTTGCGATTTTTTGCATCTAGCAAAAGAACGTGAAACTCCTCTTTCTTCAGATTTCCCAACTGTTCTCGGTAGTGATTAAAAATATCGGCACTCGAACGGAATTGCTCTCCTCGCCTGATCTCTTCTTGCGTAAAGCGCTTCGCGATTTCCAGCGAGGCCTTGATCTGTGCTGCCTTGGCTGGACCAATCCCTTTAATCGCACAGAGATCTTGTACACTCGCTTCCTCAAGTCGACGAAAGGAGTTTCCGAAGCGTGTCATGAGCTCACGGCCGTGATCCAAGGCGCTTTGGCCGGTGCTCGCTTCCCCGGTGCGTAAGATGATCGCCAGAAGCTCGGCTGGGGAAAGAGATTCTGGTCCCTTTTCGAGAAGCTTCTCTCGTGGCCGGTCTGATTCTGGCCACTCCCTGATCGGCTGCATGATGGTTGAGGCTCATAACATACCTGCTCACAGCGAGTCCAGCCGAGGGGGTTCGCTCGTTTTACAGCCGGTCGAAGCAACTCGCGCCTCAAAAGGTTCTCTGTTGCTATTTGACAGTAACAAGCACCTTGCGATCACGCGGGCCATCAAGTTCAACCAACATGATTGCTTGCCAAGTTCCTAACGCGAGCCTTCCGTTCTGGACAGGTACAGTTTCACTCGGTCCAAGCACGGCCGCTTTCAGGTGCGCAGCCCCGTTGCTATCAATTTGGTCATGGCGCCAAACGCCCTCAGGAATAAGCTTGTTAAGGGAATCGAGAAGATCCAGGCCAATTCGCATGTCATCATTCTCGTTAATGACTACTGCTGCCGTCGCGTGAGGAATAAAAATACAACAGAGCCCTTCAGTGACTTGAGCAGCTTTTACCGCTTCCGCGACCCGCTGGGTGATGTCGATGACTTCAGTCTTTTTATTGGTACGGATTTTCAGCTCCATAGCTTATTCTCATCCGGCTACTACCGACTGACGTGCAACTCCTCCGCATCGAAATCCTCTTTCCGGTCTTTGAGATTCATGCCCTTTGTCACGTTCACCGGCATACCGGTTTTTCCCATTAGAGCTTTAAGAAGGAGCTTTTGATCAACCAGATCTTCCCATCCACTCTCTTGTACAACCTTCTGCGCTTCCTGCCACAAGTCAGGCACAATTCCATAGATGTCTTCGTGCACTTCGGCATAGATCCCACCATTGAGAAATCCGACCTTCACCGGCTGATAAACAAATTCTCCAGGACTACCGACCCGGATCACGTCAAAAAACTGCTGAATATCTTCGGGGTACATACGGATACAACCATGAGTGACGAGCCGACCAACCGCCCACGGGTTATTCGTATCGTGGATGGCATACAGCGGCAATGTTAGATCGATGCGATACTTCCCCATAGGATTATCTGGAGAACCAGCAGGAATGGAGTCCTCACTCCAGCCTTTTTCTTGGACGCGCTCTTTTTTAATCGACTCGGGAATGACCCATACTGGGTTCGGCGTCTTGCCACGAATTTTGAATTTCGCGATCGGGGTAGGCCAATCCTCGCGTCCAAGGCCAACCGGAAGAGTCACCACCATGCGTTGGCCTGTCTCGCTCTCTCGCTGTGGAAAGTAATAGAGTCGCATTTCCGGAATGTTAACCACAACTCCCTCGTTACCGCTTTTTGGAAGCACCCAAAAAGTTGGTAATATTAAGGTCTCCTTGGCGGGAGGTAACCAAGGATCGACGTCTGGGTAAAGATTGACGAGTTCGTTGTACCCAAGGTCGAAATAGCGAGCGACGTCAAGAAGTGTATCTTTTTTCTGTATGGTATATTCACGGGGTGAACCAATGACTGTCTGAGTTCTGAGATCGTGCGGCCCCTGAGGAGGGGTAAAGGGGCGAGCGACAATAATCGTCTTCCGATAGAAATTGCCCTCATCCCAGGCAGTAGCAGAGAGGGAAAAAAAGAGGATCTGTCCGATGGTCAATAGGACCAACCATACCGTGCGGGAGCGTTGTCTTTTCATTATTGTAGACTCCTCACAATCCTTCTCCTACCCTGAGCAGTATAACACGGAGCAGCTTCTCGCTAAAAGACAGAGGCTTTCAGAAAGTAAATCGAAAGACGAGTTTTTTTAGTCAGGAGGAAACCTTCGACTGTTGTGGTGAAGCGGGAGGAGTTTTTTTCTTTCGCTGAGAGGGTTTCTTAGCTTTTCCCTTTTCAGCCAGAAGTCGGTCTAGCTTGATGTTGAGGTTCACTAGGCTTCCCTGCACGGTCTCAACTTTTGCAAGCAGCCTGTGATAATCCTCTTTCGAGGGTAGGTTAAAAAGCATGAGCAAAGTATCAACGCTCTTGTCTATTTTGCCTTTCGTTTCAGAAGCATTACGAAGGGCTTTCTTCATCACCGTGGAAACTGCAGGGTGAGAAAGGACCTCTTTAGTGAACCGAGAAAATCCTTCTTCTCCGGCTTCGTACAGTTTCTCGAAAATGGACTGTTCTTCGCTCACAGTTATGTATAAGAGGAAGCAGTGATTTTTAGCATGAGAGAAATAGCGGAACGATATTTTTTCTCGAAAAAGAGAGCAAGGTGAGCTTCGAAGTTTTCCTCGGGTATTTTACTGGTCTCCGTTTTCTGACCGCTGAGCTTTCTCTCCCGGCTCTCTTAGGAACTGCCCTCGTCGTTCATTTTCTCGACGCGATTATGTGTCGCCTCTTCGCTTATAACAATGGATACCCGAAAAATCTTTGGACCGTACTTGGTCTCTTCTTTGGTATCTGGGCGGTAGCGACCTTGGTTCTTCTGCCAAAGCGAGAGAAAAAGTAAGGGCAGTTCCCTATCCTGCCCTTTTTTCTTTACGCGCATTTCTGCAGACATTCGCGAATAGGAGCAAGATCGGGAGCCTTAGCTGGATCATCTGCAATCCAAGTGTATTGGACTGTTCCCTTCTTATCTATGACGAAAACCGAGCGCTTCGAGACCCCGTTGAAACCCAAGAGGCTTTCATAGAGAGATCCATAAGCTGCGGATACTTGTTTATTGAAATCACTTAACAGGGGAAAATTGTAACCTTCTTTCGTAGCCCAAGCGTCGAGCGCAAATGGGCTGTCCACACTAATGGCTGCTACTTGGGTGTTATCGTTTTGTAAAGAGTTGATGTCATCCCGAACCGAGCATAATTCTTTTGTACACACGCTAGTGAAGGCAAGTGGTACAAATAAGAGTACGGCATTCTTCTTACCCTGCAGGTCGCTGAGTTTGAAGTCCTGCATCTTATTAGTTTTCAGGGCGAAGTCCGGGGCTTTCTGTCCTATTTGAACGCTCATAGGTCCTCCTCTGTGGTGTGGATTTCTTCTTCATCAAGGGCTACGACGACTTCCTCTACTGCTATTTCATCCTCTTTTTCGGCGTGGAGCGCAAGACTGACGACCCGCTCTTCCGGGCCGGTATTGAGGAGCCGCACGCCTTGGGTATTTCTTCCAATAATCCGTAATTCGGCCATTCGCAAGCGGATAATCCTTCCGGTATCCGTTACTAGCATTAAGTGATCGTCGTCGGTTACTTGTCGTACTCCAATAACTTCGCCGGTCTTATCGGTTGTGCGCATGGTGATGATCCCCTTGCCACCCCGAGATTGAACCCGGTAATTTTCCACCTCGCTCCGTTTCCCGTATCCACGCGAGGAGACAGTGAGAAGTGTCGCTTCTTTTTTAAGTGTCTCTAGAGAGACGACCGCGTCTCCCATCTCAAGGGTAATACCTTTCACGCCGTATGTTCCGCGGCCGGTGGGCCTTACTTCCCCTTCAGAAAAACGAATAGCTTGACCACTCTTGGTCGAAAGAAGGATTTCTTGCTCCCCGTCGGTTAATCGCACTCCGATAACCTCATCATCATCTTCTAGTGCTAATGCAATGATGCCATCACGGCGCGGATTAGCGTAAGCCATCAATTCAGTCTTTTTCACCAGGCCCTTCCGCGTGGCAAAAACGACGAAACTTCTTTCTTTAAACTCACGGACGGGAAGAAAAGCCGATATTCTCTCTCTTTCCCGGAGTGGAAGCAGATTGACGAGCGCCTTCCCTCTTGCCATCCGACTTCCCTGGGGAATCTCATGTACTTTCACCCAGTACACTCGACCTATAGTGGTAAAAACTAGGAGAAACGAATGAGTAGAAGAGACAAAGAGGTGTTCAACAAAGTCCTCTTCTCTCGTCGTTGCACCGACTACTCCTTTGCCGCCGCGGCGCTGGGAGCGATAGAGTGCGACTGGGTTCCTTTTGATGTACCCCTCGTGCGAGACTGTGACGACAACATCAGTTTCTGCAATGAAATCCTCGGCAGAGAAGTCAGTCGTCTCAGTGACAATTTGCGTGCGCCGTTCATCAGCGAAGCGGGCACGGAGATCAAGGAGTTCTTCTTTAATGATCGCATCAATCTCGCGTGCACTTGCTAGGACCTCTTGCAGGCGACTGATGAGAGCAACGGTTTCGTTGTGCTCATCGAGAATTTTTCCTTGTTCGAGTTGGGTCAATCTCTGCAAACGCATGTCGAGAATCGCCTGTGCTTGGGCTTCGCTGAGCGAAAATTGGGTCATCAGTCCTTGACGAACGCTAGCGGGATTTTGTCCACGACGAATAAGATTGAGAACCGCATCAAGATTGTCGAGTGCAATCTTAAGCCCGTTCAGGATGTGGAGCCGATCTTGAGCTTTCTTGAGATCGAACGCCGTGCGTCTCCGGATAACTTCTCGGCGATGGGAAAGAAAGAGGACAAGAGCATCTTTCAATGTAAGAAGCCGAGGACGACCATCGACAATCGCAAGCAGGATAATACCGAAGGACTCCTGCATTGGTGTCATCTTATAGAGTTGGTTCAGCACTATGATAGGAACTGCTTCTCGCTTCAATTCAATGACGATCCTCATTCCGTCACGATCGGATTCGTCTCGGAGATCAGAGATCCCTTCAATCCGTTTCTCGTTGACTAACTCGGCGATTCGCTCGATAAGGCGCGCTTTGTTAACCTGGAAAGGGATCTCATCGACAATAATGCTATTCTTTCCCGTGCGCTCATTTGTCTCAACGGACGTGTGAGAACGCATTTGCACGATTCCCTTTCCGGTCTCGTACGCTTCGCGGATTCCACTAGTTCCGTAAATAAAAGCTCCGGTAGGAAAATCCGGCCCGGGAACGTAGCGCATTAGCTCGGCGTTACTGAGAGAGGGAGTGTTAAGGAGCACCTCAAGAGCGTCAACGACTTCTCCGAGATTATGCGGGGGAATGTTCGTTGACATCCCGACCGCGATTCCTGAAGCGCCGTTAATCAGGAGGTTAGGAATTTTAGCAGGAAGGACGACCGGCTCTTGAGTAGTATCGTCATAATTTGCCGCGAAATCGACCGTGTCTCGACCGATATCGGCAAGGAGTTCTCCGGCAATACGCGTCATACGAACTTCGGTATAGCGCATTGCTGCTGGAGGATCGCCATCAATAGAGCCGAAGTTCCCTTGCCCGTCGACTAGTGGATAGCGGAGAGAAAAATCCTGAGCCATTCTCACGATGGTGTCGTAAACGGCTACATCTCCATGCGGGTGGTATTTCCCAATGACGTCACCGACAATGCGAGCAGATTTTTTATAGGTACGGTTCCATTCATTTCCGAGTTCGGACATCGCGTAGAGAACGCGGCGATGGACAGGTTTCAGCCCGTCTCTCACATCGGGAAGAGCTCTCCCGATGATGACACTCATGGCGTAGTCCATGTAGGACTGCCGCATCTCTTGCTCGATATTGATCGTGATGGGTCCGGCGTTTGAACCTGGTTCCATAATCTGCGATTAAACTACTGGTGAGGCGAGAAGGCAGTTTACGTTGCTTTACCTGTCGCAAATAACTAAATATCGAGATTTTTTACTGCCAGTGCATTTTCCGCGATGAAGCGACGCCGTGGCTCAACCTCATCTCCCATCAGGGTAGAAAAGATCTCGTCGGCCTCGTAGGCATCCTCAATTTTCACATGAAGGAGCGTGCGAGATTCAGGGTCCATTGTTGTTTCCCATAGTTGTGTGGGATTCATCTCTCCGAGCCCTTTGTACCGCTGTATCTCGGCACCAGAACGAGAACGAGAGAGGATATAGTCTACCAGCGACTTCTGATCAATGAGAGTAACGAGTTCTCCTTTCTCGGTGAGGGTAAAAGGAGGAGATCCAATGATGCGCACCTCGTTGAAGGTTCTGATGATTTCCTGAACTTCAGGGGAGCTGAAAAAATCATTATCAAGAACTAAGCGAATGCCGGACCCGTTTGTTTTCGCCGTCACAACAATGCGGTATCCACCAATCTTACCGTCCTCTTCAATGAAGAAGGATAAAGGAAAAAGATCTGGGAAGCGCGATTTAATCGCCTCTTCAGCTGCAGACAAAAGACGATCGAGAAGGGCGCGGTCTTTGAGAACTTCAGAAGAAAAGGCGGGTTGATTGAGCAAGGCGGTAATAAACCGGCGGTCTTTTCCCTTTCTCTCGATAAAATCGAGCAATCTTTCCAGGTGTTGGAAATTTTTCACCCAGGTTTTTAGTTGGTTACCCTCAAGCGTTCCTACTTTGAGGTTCTCGATCCCAATCTCGATGAGAAAATCATCGAGCGCAGCATCGTCTCTTATGTATCTTTCAAGTTTCCCCTTTTTCACACGATAAAGTGGGGGCTGAGCAATACAGAGATAACCATTTTCAATAATCCCAGGGAGTTGACGGTAGAAAAAGGTCAAAAGAAGAGTACGTATGTGCGATCCGTCAACGTCAGCGTCAGTCATGATAATGACTTTATGATAACGGAGCTTAGAAAGGTCGCTCTCTTCCCTTCCTACCCCGGCTCCAAGAGCAGTAATGAGAAGTTTGATTTCCTGGGAAGAGAGCATTTTATCAAATCGAGCCTTCTCCACGTTCAGGATTTTTCCGCGAAGGGGAAGGATAGCCTGGTTTGCACGATTCCTACCCTGTTTCGCCGATCCACCAGCTGAGTCGCCTTCGACAATAAAGATCTCGCTTTTCGCTGGATCCCTCTCCTGACAATCTGCCAGTTTTCCAGGGAGGGAACCGGAATCAAGAGCACCTTTCCGCCGAGCTAGTTCCTTTGCTTTACGTGCAGCTTCCCGAGCTCGCGAGGCCTCTAGACTTTTTTGACCAATCCTCTTCGCGTCGGACGGGTGCTCTTCGAAGTAGGCCCCTAGTTTTTCATTCACTAGGGTTTCAACGAATCCCTTTACCTCGCTGTTTCCCAACTTGGTCTTCGTCTGTCCTTCAAACTGGGGCTCGAGAACTTTTACGTTGATAATAGCAGTAAGGCCTTCGCGAATGTCCTCTCCCTGGAGGCCTTCCTGGTCTTTCTTGAGGAGGCTGTGAGCTACTGCATAAGAATTCACAGTTCTCGTAAGTGCAGCCTTTAGGCCAATGAGGTGAGTTCCCCCCTCGGCGGTATTGATATTATTGGCAAACGAGTAGACGTTCTCCGCGTAACCTTCATTCCATTGAAGGGCGACTTCCGCCTCGACTCCTTCTTTTTCACCTTTAAGATAAATCACCTTTTGGTGAATAGGAGTTTTGGCAAGCCCAAGATGCTCGACAAAAGAAACGATTCCTCCCTCATAGTAGAAATCATGATGCTTTTCCGGATCTCGCTCATCTTCGACGGCGATGCGTAGACCTGGATTTAAGAATGCGAGCTCTCTCAGCCTCTGAGAAAGTTGATCAAAGCTAAACTCCCGCTCCCCGAAGATGAGGATATCTGGCTTGAAGGTTACCTTGGTTCCTCTTTCTAAAGATACACCGATTTCCTTGAGTGATTCCTCGGGGTCTCCTCGGTGATATCTTTGAAAATAAACCTTCCCACCTCTCTTAATCGAGAGTTCGAGGCTTTCAGAAAGAGCGTTGACCACAGAGATACCAACACCGTGAAGGCCACCTGAGACCTTATAGGCACCTTTGTCGAACTTTCCGCCAGCGTGGAGTTTAGTGAGAACGACCTGAGCAGCGGAGATACCCTCGGTTTCGTGAATTTCGGTCGGAATTCCTCTGCCGTTGTCTTCTATAGTGATGCTGTTATCGATATGGATGGTGACGTAGATGGAGGTACAGTATCCGGCAAGGGCTTCATCTACAGAATTATCGACGACTTCAAAGACAAGATGGTGAAATCCTCTCTCGGCGGTATCCCCGATATACATTCCTGGTCTTTTACGTACCGCTTCGAGTCCTTCAAGGACTTTGATATTAGCTGCTCCGTAATCCTGCTCGAGCATGCACCCCTCAAGAGTAAAATTATAAAATTGTTATTTTTTTCAGACAATATACTTGCTGAAGGTATCATTTTCTCCCTCTTAAGTAAACAGGAATTAACAGATAAAAATATTTTCAAACGTTTTTCCAAATTAGAATATTCTCATTGGCATAATGACGTAGGAAAAGTCTTTATCTTTCTCTGTTTGGAGAAGCCCTGGACTCGATTCGTCTTTAAGGTAGAGCATTATTTTCTGTTCTTCTTCGAGGACATTTAGCATCTCAGTGATGTACCGGCCATTGAATCCGACAATAATATTCTCCCCAGAATGTTCCACTGCTATCTCTTCAACTCCTTCACCGAGGTCAGGGGTGTTTACAGAAATTTCCATTTTCTCTTTTTCTACTTGAAGCTTTACTCCACGGGAGCGTTCGGTTGTAAGAACGAGAAGGCGACGGAGGGCACTAAGAAGGTCCTCTCGAGAGAACGCAATTGTGTGTTTCTTCTCTGTCGGGAGAACTTGCTGATAGTCGGGGAACTCCCCTTCCACAAGCCGCATGGAAAGTTCAGTAGAATCCTTTGTGAGATTTACCGTCGATCCATGAATAGCGAGATCGATGTTTCCTTCTCCTTTTTCGAGTAGCTTTCTCGTTTCGATGAGGCCCTTGCGCGGAAGGATGGCGTGAGGCCACGCCGGGGGCGTAACACCTGCTGTTTCCCTCTCAATAAGAGAAAGACGATGACCATCACTAGCAACCATGCGTATTCGCCCGTTCTGTTGTCCTTTCGTGATGGGGCGAGCCTCAAGATACGCACCGCTAAGATTTGGGCGAGATTCATCCGGGGAAGCTGCAAAAAGGGTCCTTTCAATCATTTCTTTTAAGGTTTGGCCGAGAAGAGAGATTGATAGTGATTGTCTCTTCTCCTCACGATCAGATTGAACCTGAGGAGGAACGATAGCGGGAAATTCTTTCGGATCGAGGCTCGCCATGCGAAAGCGGGACCGTCCACTACTGACCTCTACCCATCCACTTCCGGTTGAACGGAGAGAGACTTGGTCGGGCGGAAGTTCTCGGACAATCTCGTAGAGTTTCCTTGCATCTGTTGTTATTGATCCGTTTTTCTTTACGGTGGCCTTGCACTGTTGACGGATGCCAATCTCGAGGTCAGTCGCCCCGAGAGAAATCATTCCTTCTCCAGATTCAATAAGAACGTGAGAGAGAATAGGGAGAGTAGAGCGCTTCTCTACTACTCCCTGAACAAGATACAAACACCGGAGCAAGTCTTCTTTTTCCACAATGCTTTCCATTTGCGTCTTTCCTCTCTACGTGATTACTACCTTTTCTTCTTTCTCTCCTCTACCCTTTTTCCTTAACTACCCTCGTTTTCCCTCTCTTGATTACTACTTCTTCTATCTTTTTTCTTAATAGTAGTAGTAGGGGGTGTGAATATGTGGATAAGTGGGTTATGTCATCGAAAAACATGGAAAAAATTCTCCACAAATCTGTGAATAACTCTGTGAAGTTATTCACAGGGCAAAATTTTATTCACAGGTTATTCACAGGTTATTCACAGGTTATTCACAGGGTTATTCACAGGGTTATTCACACCCTCTCTGGGTCAGATCTCGTTCCCATACATACTATGTTCGATGCGATCGAGAATTGATCGCAGCTCTTCATCTTTCTTCAAGCGTTTTTCGATTGCTGCACAGGCATACAGAGCAGTGGTGTGATCCTTTCCGCCAAACCTTACCCCGATCATAGGGTAAGAGGCCCCTGCAAGTTTACGACATAGGAACATAGCGACCTGACGGGGGAATGCGACAAGCTGTGTCCGTTTCCTTGAGGTGAGGTCGATAACACGAATCCCGAAATATTTGCAGACTGCTTTCTGAACAGTCTCGATAGAGATTTCTTTCTCCTTTTCTTTTCCACCTCTCATCAAATTTTGTAGTGCCTGATGCGCGAGGTCTATAGTGATCGAACTCTGATTCAGGGATGCGAAAGCTCCCAGCTTGGTGAGACCACCTTCGAGTTCACGGACATTGGCAGTGACGTGGGTCGCGATGAAGAGCGCGACTTCAGGCGGAAGAGGGATTTTCTTCAGATGGGCCTTCTTTTGCAAAATAGCGACTCGAGTCTCAAGATCTGGTGGCTGAATGTCAGCGATGAGCCCCCATTCAAATCGGTTGCGCAGTCTTTCTTCGAGGCCGTTAATCTCGTTGGGAAACTTATCAGACGTCAAAATGATCTGTTTGTGAGATTGGTGCAAGGAATTAAAAGTGTGAAAAAATTCCTCCTGCGTGCGCTCTCGACCAGAAAGAAACTGCACGTCATCAAGAATAAGAATGTCTGCCTGACGGAACTTATTCTTAAAATCATCCATGCGGTCGCGTCTGAGGTGAGCGATAAGCTCATTCGTAAAAGATTCTGAAGAAAGGTAAAAGACGCTCTTACATCCTTGCTTAACGATAGCTTCATGGCCAATAGCGTTGATGAGGTGCGTCTTGCCAAGGCCAACGCCTCCGTAGATGAAAAGAGGATTGTAATGTTTCCCCGGATGCTCGGCGACTGCGCGTGCCGCCGCGTGAGCAAACTGATTCCCTGCACCGACAATGAAGGTTGAGAAGGTGTAATTCACAACGAGCCCGTTCTTTTTCGGGGCGTTGCGAGAGAGATCAGATTTGCCAGCTTCTCTCTCTTCGATACTTGCAGGAAAGAGTTCGCCTTGCTGCTTGCTCGCAACGTGGATGACCACATGAACGCTGTAGCCGAGCACGTTCGCAAGAGACTCTCGAAGAGTTGAGAGAAGATTTTCCGACAGCCAGTCTCGGAAGAGCACATTTGGCACTTCCAAGTGAAATGTGTCTTCTCTCAATGCGAGAGGTCGCACTGGCTTGAGCCACGTCTCAGTTGTGACCCGACCGACTTTTTCCTCAACCCCACTTAGTACCTGCTCCCACACCCTCTGCACGCCCCCCTCCCGTGGTTGTGCTCCGGTGAGGAAGTTACTCACACCTGTGAATAACTCGCCAACCTGAGTTGTCATAGGAAGTTTTTCCCCTTACTCCACAGAGTTGTCCACACACCTTCCCCTCACCTTCTTTTTCTCCATCCCAGGGAAACCCTGGCGAATGCCCAGTGTTCTTGGGAGGAAGGAGAAAGGACTTCACTACTACTACTTCACTGTCGTTGTGTGCCGGAAAAAAAGGAAACGGAAAAGAACGAGTACGGGAAGGCTTTAAACGTTTTTTCCTATCATTGCAAGTAAAAATTTTAGTGATGTCGAAGTGGCTGAGTTCTTTGCTATTTTTCTTTCACCTTGACTCTCTCGGGGTGAGGGTGTTAGCTGGAAAAAATTTCGCGTGTTACGAGAGTCTTCTATGTCTATGTCTCGCAAGCTTTTTCTCGAAGCGCAGCAATGTATCCCTGGTGGTGTGAATAGCCCAGTGCGTGCGTGGAAAGCAGTCGGGAGCGACCCACTTTTCATTCAGCGCGGTCTGGGATGTCGTGTGACTGATGTTGATGGCAAAGAATATATCGACTACGTGGGTTCGTGGGGACCTCTTATCGCCGGACACGCGCACCCACACGTAGTGAGGGCAATAGAAGAAGGCCTCAAACGAGGAACAAGTTTCGGAGCCCCAACGGTAAAAGAAATTGAACTGGCAAAAATGATCGTTGAGACTGTGCCTTCGATTGAAAAGGTTCGGCTTACCTCATCTGGAACGGAAGCCACCATGACCGCGCTTCGCCTTGCTCGTGGGTATTCAGGGCGAAGTAAAATAGTAAAATTTGCCGGTTGCTACCATGGCCACAGTGACGCGCTTTTAGTGAGAGCTGGTTCGGGGGCATTGACGTTTAGCCTCCCGGACAGTCAAGGAGTTCCCGAAGCCTTTGCCAGTCAGACCCTGATCGCAGAATTTAATAATCTTGCGACCGTTGAAGCATACTTCTCGTCAGACGCCGCTGGCATTGCCGCTGTTATCGTCGAACCTATTGCAGGGAACATGGGGCTAGTTCCTCCAGGGCTGGGATTCCTTTCTGGGCTACGCGAACTTACTCAAACTTACGGCGCAGTGCTGATATTCGACGAAGTTATTACTGGATTTCGCGTCAGTAGAGGAGGGGCACAGGAAATGTACGGGGTCATACCTGACCTCACCTGTTTAGGAAAGATCGTCGGGGGAGGAATGCCTTTGGCTGCGGTAGGGGGGAAACGTGAAATTATGGATTTGCTCGCCCCGGTCGGACCGGTCTATCAAGCTGGGACGTTATCGGGAAATCCGTTAGCAGTTGCGGCAGGAATAGAGACACTCAAACTCATAGGAACCCCCGGGGGCTATGATCGGCTCAGTGACCTTGGCACCATGATGGCTGAAGGCCTACGGAAGGCCATTGTGGAGACTGGAGTCGTTGCTTGCGTTAACCAGGTAGGATCAATGTTCACGCTTTTCTTTGGAGTGCCTCAAGTGAAGGACTATGCAACCGCGACTCAGTGTGACACACGCGCGTTCGCCCATTTTTTTCAAGGAATGATCGAGCGTGGCCTTTACCTCCCTCCGTCGCAGTTCGAGACAGCATTCATCTCTCTGGCTCATAGCGACGCTGAGATCCAGGCAACCCTTTTGGCTGCGAGGGACGTCTTGCAAAGTATGCGGACATGAGAAGCCATGCCAAAGGAAAATCCTCTTTTCACCTACGGAAAGTATGGTGCGCTTGGCTTCGAGTTTGCCGCCGCTACTCTCGGGGGGATTTTCCTCGGCAGCTACATCGACTCTCATTTCGGGACTGGGCCATGGGGAATAATGCTCGGTGCGATCGGCGGTATGGCAGGCGCGGTTTATCGTCTCGTCACCGTCCTTCACCAACTCTCTGCTCGCCGTGGACACAACGATAGAAAAGATTGAGCGGCTCAACCTCGTCTTGCTTGGTACCGTAGCCGTGGTCGGATGGAGTTTTTCGCTTCTTCATGTACCGAGCTTTCTTATCGGTGGTGGAGTTATGCAAGTAAACTTTTGGTTGCTGAAAAGAGCCGTTCGGACCATGTTCCCTCGCTTCGCAGAAACGAGTCCGCAAAAGGGCCGTGCGGTGCTGTTTTTTTTAGCAAAAGGAGTGGTGTTTCTGCTTTTGCTAAGCGCATTATTCATCCGCTACCCGATACAACCGGTGAGCTTCACACTGGGGGTCTCTTTACTGCTTTTGACCTGCATGATAGTCACGCTCTTCGGATCGCGAACCAGAATTCAAGAAGCTGGTTTGGACGAAAAAAAACCATAGAAAGCTTTTCCTCGTCATACACGCATGGAGCATCCCTTTACCTGGGTTTCTGTCATTCCCGGCCTGAGCGCCTTGCCAGATCACGTGGCAACATCCCTCCTCGTTGTAGGCGTCATACTCATCGTCGTTTATCTGGCTCATCGACAGCGCACCACGGTGAAGGACCCTGCTGTTCCGGACGGATCACTAACCTCGCGAAACATTGCCGAGCTTTTCGTCGAGGGTCTTACGGGCATGGCTGAAAGTGTGCTGGGGCATCATGGTCGGCGCTTTGTTCCCTTGTATGGCACCTTCTTTATTTTCATCCTTGCGGCGAACCTCATTGGCCTCATCCCCGGATTCTCACCCCCGACGGGCAATTTCAATGTGACCCTAGCACTGGGGATGATTTCTTTCGTCGCGTATAACTTCTACGCTCTTAAGCAACAGGGCCTGGTTAAATATCTTAAACACTTTATTGGCCCCCTGGTATGGCTCGCCCCGCTCATGATCCCACTTGAGTTGATCGACAATATCGTTCGTCCCTTCTCGTTATCGTTGCGACTCTTAGGAAATATGACTGGTGACCACGTCGTGCTGGAGATCTTTACGGACCTCACCAAGATCATCATCCCGGTCATTTTTTATTTCCTAGGGGCGTTTGTCTCGGTCGTTCAGGCCTTCGTATTTACCCTCCTAAGCATGCTATATGTGTCCCTCGCCGGAGGGCACGTGGAGCACCATTAAGTAAGAGAAACTAGCAAATTCACAACTGCTCTGAAGGCGAAGGGCAAGCGGTGGAAGAGGATAAGAGGAGAGGTAGGGCCCGAAAAATTCGCCGGAAGAGTACTAAGAAAGGAGTCGGTATGAAGAAGTTCGGGTTGACAGGTATTTTCACTACCTTGATGTTGCTAGCAGTAGCTAGTAGTGCCTTCGCTCAGGACGGTGGTGGAAGTGGTAGAGGCCTGATAGCGGTAGGAGCAGGATTGGGTCTTGGCCTTGCTGGGGCTGGGGCTGGCGTTGGTCAAGGGAGGGCGGTCGCTGCTGCTCTAGAATCTATTGGTCGCAATCCCAATGCGGCTGACCGGGTTTTCACTCCGATGATCATCGGCCTCGCCTTTATGGAAGCATTGGCTATTTATGCGCTTGTGATCGCGTTCATCTTTTCTGGGAAGATCTAGGACTTTTAAGGGCCTGGACGACAAAGGGGAAGCAGAGTTATTTGCTTCCTCTTTGTTTTTCCTCGGAAGCAGAACAGGTATGATGCCTCCTACTTCTCTACGTTAGATATATCCCTTCTGTAGTAAGCACTCGGCCATCAACACCGCTCCCTTCGCTGCACCCATCTTGGTATTGTGACTGACCAGCACATACTTAACCGCGTTTTCGAACGCCTGATCTTGGCGCAAACGGCCAACAGACGTGGCCATTCCATCTTCAGCATCACGGTCGAGACGGGGCTGTGGACGAAACGGATCGTCATGAAGGATGATCATATGCTGAGGCGCGGACGGTAATCCAAGAGCAGTGAATTCTCCGCCGAATTCGATCATTGCTGCGCGCACGTCATCGACAGAGCAGGGGGCCGTCATTGCCGCGAGCACGGCTTCTGTATGCCCTTCTAGCACTGCCGCTCGCGTGCAGGTCGCACTCACGACGAAGTCTGCGGGCTTAACCTTTCCTTCGGCCAACTCACCAAGAATCTTGCGGGTTTCTTTTTCGACTTTCTCTTCTTCGCCAGAAATGAAAGGAATGATGTTGTCGATGATGTCGAGCGCAATTACCCCTGGCGAGCGACCCGCGCCGGAAACTCCTTGCATCGAGGTCATGATCACCTTCTTCAGGCCAAAGTTATCAAACAACGGCTTCAGAGTGATCGCGAGGCCAACCGCCGTGCAATTCGGCTGTGTCGTGATAAACCCTTTCCAGCCGCGCTTCTTCCGCTGTCCATCTATCAGACTGACATGATCAAGATTCACACCAGGGATGAAGATGGGGACATCTTGCTCGTAGCGAAATGCCGAGGCGGTACTGACCACCGGCGTCGTCTTCGCGTACAAGGGTTCCAATTCACGCGCAGGTTCCGACTCGACCGCCGAGAACACAAGATCAATGCCACCCAAGTTCAGCAATGACGCTTCAAAGACCGGTAACGAAAGCGCCCGCAGTGGTGGCTCTTCCTGACACCACCAGCGTCGAGCCCCAGTTTTCGGGTCGCGAATCGCTTCTGCGTAGCTTTTGCCCGCTGAGCGTTCGGAGGCGGCAAGCAAACTCACCTCGAACCATGGATGGTCCTTCAGGGCAACTAAGAACTGCTGCCCAGTGATTCCGGTTGCGCCAACAACAGCCACTTGCTTTTTCATAGTGCCATAGTGAACGTGACGGGGTGGGCTTTGTCAACACCGGCTTTTCGCCTGGCTGTTGACTTCGGTAAGAGAACCCATAAGACTCACCCCGAGGGAGGAGCATCTATGGCGGTCGAATATTTTGAAGAATTTGAGCTTGGCGCGGAGTATACCACTCACGCACGTACGATTACCGAGACCGACATCGTGACATTTGTTAATCTCTTCGGCTTTCACGAGCCCCTGTTCATTGACATGGAATTCGTCAAAAATAAAAGCCTCTTTGGCGATCGGATCGCTCCAGGTTCTTTTACCTTTGCCCTATCGGAGGGAATGACGATTCAGTCGGGCTTGGTGCGTGGCGGTATGGCATTGCTTGGCGTTGAAGAAATGAAGATCCCCGCACCGCTTCGGTGCGGGGACACCGTGCATGTTAAAGTTAAGGTCCTGGCGAAACGTGAGACCTCGAAACCGGACCGTGGCGTGGTAACTTCTGAACAACAGGTGGTTAACCAAAAGGGCGAGATCCTCCTACAATATACCGTTAATCGGATGATCCGACGTCGACCGAAAGGATAATTGTGTTATGGATACGACGCTGCTTGCTCACCTCCATGATATCGTTGGTCCTGATGGGCTGGTCTCGCATACGACTGCACTCTCCGTCTACGAGAGCGACGGTTATACGTTAGAGAAAGCAGTCCCAGACGTTGTGGTTCTCCCTCGCTCGACTGAGGAGACAGCTGCGGTAGTTCGTCTCTTACATCGAGAAAAAGTTGCCTTCGTCCCCCGTGGAGCTGGAACTGGCCTGAGCGGTGGATGTCTACCAGTCGAGGCCCCCGTCATGATCGGTACCAGCCGAATGAGCCGCATTGTTCACGTTGACCTTCTCAACCGGTACACCATAGTTCAAGCCGGGGTCGTTAATCTTTGGGTGAGCAACGCGGTCAAATCCCAGGGATTCCAATACGCACCCGATCCTTCTAGTCAGCAAGCTTGTACAATTGGGGGCAACGTCGCCGAAAACTCAGGTGGTCCGCACACACTCAAATACGGCGTGACAACGAACCATGTCTTAGGGATTGAAATAGTCTTGCCTACTGGGGAGGTTGTTTCCTTTGGGGGAGTGGTCGAAGATATCCCTGGATACGACTTACGAGGCATCACCATTGGTGCAGAGGGAACTTTTGGTATTGTTACCCAGGCAACTTTACGTCTCACACGGCAACCGCAGGCGTATCGGACCTTCCTCGCAGTGTTTGAGACAGTACCCCAGGCAACGCAAACGGTTTCTGACATTATCGCGGCTGGCATTGTTCCCGCAGCCTTAGAGATGATGGATAACCTCATGATCCAGGCAGTGGAGGCGGCGTTCCACTTCGGGTTTCCTACCGATGCGGGTGCCGTGCTCATTATTGAACTGGACGGCCTCGCTGCAGGACTCGATCCCCAAACAGCGAAGATCATGGCCCTCTGTCAACAAAATCAGGCCCGCGAGGTGCGGGTTGCTCAGGATGAGGCTGAACGAATGGCGTTATGGAAGAGCCGTAAGCGTGCTATCGGAGCAGTCGGGCGTCTTGCCCCGAATTATTGCACCCAGGATGGAGTAGTCCCACGCACCAAAGTACCAGACATTTTGCAGGCGATAGCGGCAGTTGGTGAGAAGTACCAGCTACGCATTGCTAACGTCTTCCATGCTGGTGATGGCAACATCCATCCGATCTTGCTGTACGATGAGCGGAACGCTGACGAGACCGAGCGCGTTATTAAGGCCGGTCAGGAAATCCTGAAAGCCTGCGTTGATCTTGGGGGAAGCTTGACGGGGGAGCATGGGATCGGTGTCGAGAAAATGGGGCAGATGCCATTAATCTTCACTCCCGAAGATTTGTTGACCATGAGCCAGATCCGTTCGGTATTCAATCCGAACAACCTTTGTAATCCTAATAAAATCTTGCCGACCCCGCATGGCTGTATCGACGTACGAGCGCCTCGACGGCAAATTCCGCTCTGAAGAGGATCGAGTAATGAGGACTGAGAGATGAGCGAGGCCGAAGACCACAAACAGTTCACGATCGACGGTCGAGAACCGCGCCAAGTGGTCTTTCCTGAGTCTGCTGAGCAGGTAGCTGCAGTGCTGCGGTCTGCTACGGAAAAACAGTTTTCTGTTATTCCGGTTGGGGGTGGAACGCTTCTCCGGATTGGTAATCCTCCCCGACGGTACGATCTTGCCCTCTCTCTACAGCGCTTAAATCAAGTTATGGATTACCAACCTACGGATATGACAGTGACTGTCGAAGCCGGGATGACGGTGGCACGGTTGCAGGCAGTGCTCAGCGCAAACGGGCAATGGTTGCCCATAGATCCACCCCTTCCGGATCGAACGACAATAGGCGGCCTTATCGCGGCGAACCTTAGCGGCCCGTCACGTCTATCGCAAGGAACAATCCGAGATTTTCTCATCGGCCTGAAGGCCGTTCAAGCGAACGGTACGGTGGTCAAGGGTGGGGGACGGGTGGTCAAAAACGTTGCCGGCTACGACTTGCCTAAACTCTATTGTGGCTCGTTCGGCACCCTAGGAGTGATCGTTGAGGCGACATTTAAGGTCCGACCTCGGCCAGAGGTACAGACGATACTGTGGCTTCCCTTTCCTTCTCCCGAAAAGGCAATGGGAGTAGTGCTGCGACTCCTGGGGACTGAATTACAACCATCCTTCTTAGAATTGACGAATGTTGATTTCTTAGGAGAGAAGGGAAATACCCTCTCTCCTTATTGGCTTTTTGTCGGTTTCGCAGGCATTGCGGAGGAGATCTCATACCAGGACACTCGATTCCGTGAGCTTGTTGGGGATAGTGAAATAGAAATCCAAGAATGGAAACAGGAGGGGGCACAGGCACTGCTAATTGGGCTCCGCGATTTTCCTGCCGCTGGCGAGGCAACACTTCGTTACAGGGCAAGCGTACTCCCTACTCAGGTTGCTGTTTTCTGTAATACCGTAGAAGAAGAAGCTAAGGCGCGTGGCTTCTCGACCCAACTCCTAGTCCGCGCCGGCAACGGGATCATATATGGTCGGCTTCCTGGCTCGAAGATCGTCGCTCAGGAGCGACTCCTCTCCTTTGTCGATAGATTCCAGATTCTTGTGAAAGAGCTCGATGGCTACGGAGTGATCGAAGCTATTGATCCGGCGCTAAAAGATCGCGTAAACGTGTGGGGACATATTGCTGGGGCGTTTCCTTTGATGAAACGTCTAAAAGAGACCCTTGATCCCCAGGGCATTCTCTCTCCCGGACGATTTATTGGAGGAATCTGAACTCTCAATGACTGCAAAGAGAAAAGCTGAGAAGGGATTGTAAAGAGTTATTGCTATCATGCCAAATCCTCAGACTGATTTTGTCGATTACGAAAAGTTCTTTGATTGCGTCCACTGCGGGCTCTGCCTTTCTTTCTGCCCGACCTATGTCGAGCTCGGAACGGAGATGGACTCACCGCGCGGCCGCATTATGATTATGCGCGGACTCCATGAGGGTCGTTTAGCTCTCAACGCCGAAGCCGTGCGCCATCTCGATCTCTGCCTTGGCTGCCGCGCTTGTGAGACTGCTTGTCCTTCTGGCGTTCATTACGGGGAGCTAATCGAAGGGGTAAGGCCCTTTATCGAACAACACTATCAACGACCACTATCCGAGCGTCTCAAGCGTTGGGCGATCAACACGATCTTTCCGAGTCGGCTAGGCATGCAACTTTTTTCTTTAGTGCTTAAGACGGGTGCTTTTCTCAGATTGGGCCGTTTCGCTCGCTCACGATACATTCCTCCACGAGCTCGCTTCTTGTTTGGACTGCTACCAGAGAAAGGAGCAACCTCTTCGGCAACACTACTTGAGCGATACCCTGCACTTGGGACGCAGCGTTATACGGTCGCGCTGCTTTCCGGCTGCGTAATGCCAGCCCTCTTTGGCGCGACCAATCAAGCGACAGTGAAAGTGCTGCGCCATAACGGCTGCGAGGTTGTAGTGCCAAAAGGGCAGGGGTGTTGTGGCGCACTGTTATTACACAATGGCAGTAAAGCTGCTGCTCTTGATCTTGCTCGACGGAACATTGACGTCTTCAGCAATTTGAAAATTGATGCCGTGATTATCAATGCTGCCGGCTGCGGCGCGATGATGAAAGAATATGGTGAGTTGTTCAAAGAAGACCCAACGTATTCCGACAAGGCTAAAGAGCTTGTGGCGAAAATGAGGGACGTATCTGAGTTCCTCGGCAGCATTTCACTGAAGACACCGACGCAGGAAGTGCGTGCAAAAGTCACCTATCATGATGCCTGCCACCTCGCCCATGGCCAGAGCGTGCGCGAGCAGCCGCGAGCGCTCCTCCGGGCGATCCCCGGGCTGCAACTAGTCGATCTGCAAGAATCGGACTGGTGTTGTGGAAGTGCCGGGACGTACAACCTGACCGAATCAGAGATGGCGCACAGGCTATTAGACCGAAAGGTGAAAAACATTCAAGCATCAGAAGCCGAACTCGTTGTGACCGGTAATCCTGGCTGCTTAATGCAAATCCGCGCAGGTTTGCAGCAGACGGGACTGCCGATCAAAGCTATACATACGATTGATTTGCTAGCAGCAGCGTACGAAGAGTAGGGGGTCTCCATTCGGCACTTGCGGTTCGAGCGTCCTCTTTAGCTCAAAGATCTGAAACATATTGTGATAATAAATAAAGCGACGGTTTGTTAGTGTCGAAAAACTCCTCCCGGCGGAATACCCTTAAACTTTTAGACACCTCATAGGCTTCTTTCATTTTGTCAAAAGTCGGGTTCTGCTGTCGGAAAGCTTTACGCCCACATCAGCGCACCTAATCTCCTGTTATTGTTCACGTCCGTCCATTTTCTTCTCTTGGATACCTTTTACATCGTCGGAAACCTTTACGAAAGGCAGTGTTCTGAGTAGTGGAGAATCTTCCATATTTTTAAGTTTCTTGAGACGTTGGCTGATTTTTCTTGAGAAAAATCAGCAAGCTATGCCCTCTTAAGCACAAGAGCTACATCCGACGTTTTACTGGCCTTCGTTTTGCTGAGAACGTGAGAGTATTGACCTTTTTCAGTCGCTTCTAAAGAGGAGTCACTTGGTATGCCACCTGCATTACTTGCTCTGTTCCTCCTCATGGGCTCGTTTGGTGTTGTAACGATTGCTTCTCTCTCGTATGTGTTCTTTCATCGAGCAGAGACTCGTTTTGCGCTGGTTATTTCTTTCCTTACGGTGTGCGTAATCCTCATTCTCTCTCCGCTCGTATTTCTCCAGCCATTTGCTTTCTCTCAAGGCTCACGCAACTTGCGCATGAATCTGTCAAACGCGGCTAACAGAGGAGGCCACTGTCCTTTCCCCTTGCAACGTCTGCAACTCACTCCAAGCCGGACTGAAGAAGAGAACAACTTGTTAATAAATTCTACTCCCTCAGTCTTTCGTTCAGACCATGCAGGCGCTCACTGCAATATTAGTCCGCTATCACCTCTGCCTTGAGCGATACCTACGAGAAACCCTTTCTTTCCCGAAATAGGCAACAAGGCATCAAGAGAACCATCGGAGGTGCAGTGCCCCCGGCGCGATTCGAACGCACGGCCCCAGGATTAGGAATCCTGTGCTCTATCCTCCTGAGCTACGGGGGCACTTATCCAGCGAAGAAAAGATCTTACCAATAAGGTGAACTTTTTCACAAGCCCCACAAAAGCTCCCCCTGCGGTCCCCTCTTTCAGCGGCGGACTATATTTCCAACTCGAGTCGGTATTCTCTTTATCTAAATAGTGTAAATAAACTCTCTGTGACATTTATTTTATGTTTGCGTCTTTTGTCTCATCTCGTAGCGCTACCGTTCCGCTTCCAAAGGTCAAGTGATGGGTGGTGGAGTTTACTATCCCTGGTTTCGCCCCCTTCCAGTGAATCGCTCCTTGAGAGGATCAAATGTCGTTAAAGTGCCTTGTCACCCGAGGTGTGAGGCTATACACTAACGCCGATGGAAGCAGTCGTGTCTTTGCTCGGAAAAATTGCCTTATGGGCATTGCCGGTCTTGATTGCCGTCGTCTTGCATGAACTCGCGCATGGATATGTTGCCTACTGCCTCGGTGATTCTACAGCTGCACGTGCCGGACGACTCACCCTTAACCCATTGGCTCACGTCGATCCTTTTGGAACAATTGTTTTGCCACTCATTCTACTATTCAGTGGCGCTCCGTTCTTGTTTGGCTATGCCAAACCAGTGCCGGTGAACTTCTCTAGCCTGCGAAATCCACGCCACGATATGGTCCTGGTAGCTGCGGCAGGTCCTGTGACCAATCTTCTGCTGGCCGGGCTCTCGGCCTTTATACTGAAGTTTTTGTTCTCTTTACACTTCCAGGGGAGTGAAGTGACCGTCACTAGTTTGGTTGTTTTTGCCCGTGTGGTCCAATCGTTTCTTTTCATGAATGTCGGGCTTGCCGTTTTTAATATGTTGCCACTTCCTCCCCTCGATGGCGGGCGTGTTGCCACGGGTTTACTGCCCAGGATACCAGCGCTGGCCTTAGCGCGGCTTGAACCCTATGGCATACTAATCATTCTCTTGCTTATGACTACCGGCATTCTTGACCGCGTTCTCCGTCCTATGACTGCCTTTCTGCTCGATGCTCTCTTATAGGGTAGAGTAATGACCGAAACTATCGTCAGCGGCTTTCGCCCCACTGGGAAACTTCACCTCGGTCACCTACACGGGACCCTTACGAACTGGGTACGGTTGCAGGAGAACTACCGTTGTTTCTTCTTCGTTGCCGACTGGCACGCTCTGACAACTGGTAACGTAACCGCTGGCACTATTCACGAGAGCACGGAGGAAATGGTCATCGATTGGCTCAGCGTTGGCCTCGACCCCACTCGGTCTGTCATCTTTCGTCAATCGGATATCAAAGAGCATGCGGAACTCTTTCTGCTCTTTTCTATGATTACGCCAACACCATGGCTTATCCGGAACCCAACGGTGAAGGAGCAAGCGCGGGAATTAGGCTTTATCCAGACAGAGGATGAAACTGAGGTGACTAAGATTAACTACGGCCTTCTCGGTTACCCGGTCTTACAGGCTGCGGATATTCTTATCTACAAGGCACAGCGGGTACCGGTTGGAGTAGACCAGGTTCCCCATATCGAAATTACTCGTGAGATCGCTCGACGTTTTAACTTTTTGTACCGTGAAATTTTTCCTGAACCACAGCCGCTCTTAACGGAAATTCCCAAGATCCCCGGGACTGATGGTCGCAAGATGAGTAAGAGTTATGGAAACGCCGTGCTTCTCTCGGACCCACCGGAGGTGATTGAGGCGAAGCTATCGCGTATGGCGACTGACCCACGGCGAGTCCGGCGCCATGATCCCGGTGAGCCGGCTGATTGCCCGGCATTTAATCTTCATCGCCTCTATTGCACCCCAGAGGAAGTCGAATTTGTTAGTAATGGCTGTCGAACTGCGGGGATCGGCTGTCTTGACTGTAAAAAAGTAATGATCCGCCACGTGCTAGAAGATCTGACGAAGTTTCGGGAGAAACGGGTCTACTGGGAACAACACCGTAGCGAGGTACACGACGTTCTCCGCGAGGGGGGACACAAGGCTAGGGAAATTGCCCAGCAGACGATGGCAGAAGTGCGCGAGGTCGTCGGAGTGTAGGAGGGGAGGCAGAATGCAGAATGAGGAATCCAGGATCCCAGATAATGGGACCGACGAATCGAATTTCCCAACCGCCGGTCTCAAGCCACAAGTCGTCAATTCTCAATTCTACCGTGTCAAACTGGACATTTTTGAAGGGCCGCTCGACCTGCTACTCCATTTAGTGAAAAAAAATGAAGTTGAGCTCTCTAATATCCCGATAGCAACTATTACTGATCAATATCTCGCCTACCTCGATTTGCTCCAGCAACTTGATCTCGATGTTGCCGGCGAATATTTGGTGATGGCAGCGACTCTCTTGCATCTCAAATCACGACTTCTACTGCCGGGTGACGAGAATCCTGAAGAAGAAGAGGGTGAGGACCCACGTGCCGAACTCGCTCGGCAGTTACTAGAGTACCAACGCTTTAAAGAGGCAGCAGAGATGCTCGCCCATCGCGATTTGCTTGATCGTGACGTCTTCACACGAACACCGTTGCGTGACGAAGCTGATACAGAGGACGATACGATCTATGATGCTTCTCTTGGTGACCTACTCGATGCTCTTCAAGATGTTCTTAAACGAGCAGCCCCTGAGGTGGTCCACCAAGTCATCCTAGAGCAAGTATCGCTGCGGGAGCGGCTTGTCGCTATCCTCGATGTCCTGCGAGAGCGAACGGCGGTGCTGTTTACCGATATTTTCCCTGTAGGGTCAACGCGGCTGCAGATCTTAACAACCTTTCTTGCTCTACTTGAACTGGTCCGCACTCGTATGGTGAGTGTGCAACAAGAAGATCGTTTCGGGCCAATTATGATGGCTCTCGCAGTGAGTGTGGATGCTCCTCTGCCTGAGTCTCTGGAGCGCCTATGAACCCGTCTGAGATAAAAGCTATTGTGGAGAGTCTGCTGTTTGCTGCTGGCACGCCAGTGTCGCTCCGCCGCCTTGCTGAGGTCATTGGGGTTGCCCAGGCTGAAGTCAAACTGGCAATGGCATCACTGCTCGAAGAATATGCGGTAGGAGAACGTGGAGTTCGCCTAGCTGAAGTAGCCGGGGGATACCAATATCGTACTGCTGGGGAGTATGCTGATTACGTTAAGAAGTTGATACAGGAAAAACCTAGCAGGCTGAGCCGAGCTGCGCTTGAAACCCTCGCAATTATCGCCTATCGGCAGCCGCTTACTAAGGCAGAGATCGAAGTAGTACGCGGTGTTGATGTCGACGGAGTACTGAATTCCCTCTTAACCAAAAAGCTTGTACGCGTTGTTGGCAGAAAAGACGTGCCTGGCCGACCGTGGGTTTACGGTACGACTTCACAATTCCTCGAACTTTTCGGTCTCAATGACCTAGGAAGCCTCCCGCCCTTACCAGATATTCATGAGCCGACACTCAACCTTTATGGTGAACACGACGCCAGCGGAACGTTTACACAAGATCCTGAGCCGAGCAGGAGTGGCCTCGCGGCGGACCGCGGAGAAGATAATCCAGGCGGGACGGGTACGGGTGAATGGAGAAACGGTCACTCGTCTGGGGACGACGGCGGACCCGCGGCGTGATCATATCCTGGTCGATGGACGGCCACTGGTTTTTCCGGCTACTTCGCTCTACTTCCTCCTCCATAAACCTGTCGGCGTGGTGAGTACGCTCAAAGATCCACAGGGACGTCTCACGGTCCGCGACCTGCTCAGTGGGGTGCCTGGACGTGTGTTTCCCGTTGGACGGCTGGATTATGATTCTGCTGGATTGTTGTTGCTGACTAACGATGGCGAGCTGACTGAACGACTGCTCCATCCTCGTTATCAAATTCCTCGCACTTATCACGCCAAGGTAACCGGCGTACCAACGTCCGAGGCATTGAAGGCTCTGCGAAGTGGAGTACGGCTCGATGATGGGGTCATTACGAGCCCGGCTACAGTATCTGTCCTTCGCAGCAACGGGCGAAAAACCTGGCTGGAAGTGACATTGCGGGAAGGGCGGAACCGCGAAGTGCGACGTATGTGTGAAGCAGTACGAAATCAGGTCGAAAAGCTTGTGCGGGTGCGGTTTGGACCACTTTTCCTTGATGACCTTCCGCTGGGCACTTATCGCCCACTTTCACAAGCGGAGATACACGCTTTACGACGGATCACCAAGCAACACCACGACCCGTCTTGACTTCAATTGCCTGCGGCTATACATAACCCTGCGCACGACGACACAGCTTGCTGTGTCGTTTTCTTTTCTTTCCTGCGCGGGGTGGAGCAGCCCGGTAGCTCGCGAGGCTCATAACCTCGAGGTCCTAGGTTCAAATCCTAGCCCCGCAACCTATAAAGCCCTGAAGAAACAAGCCCTTCGGGGCTTTCGCCTTCCTGAGTCACGCTAGCTATCGAGCCGTTTGCTAATGGTTTGCTAATGTGCGGACCAAAAAGCGTCTGATCTAACCGCAGCGCTGCTTCTTTGTGTGTTGCTGGAAGGAGATGGCCATATCGGTCAAGCGTGGTTTGCACTGAGGCATGGCCGAGCTGGCTCTGGATGTACTTGATGTTCTCGCCTTGGGCGATAAGCAACGCTGTGAAGCTATGCCGTAATGAGTGGAAAGGTAGTTGCCGTAATCCTGCTCTCCTCAGTGCAGGAAGGAATTCCCGCTTCACCATGTTGTCAGGGTCCATCGGGTTGCCGTCTTCATTGGGGAAGACAAGATCATGTGGTCCTGGGAGCTGGGCGAGTTTATGTTTCTTCAATGCCAAGGTGAGGGTAGGGCTCATGTTGATGGCGCGAACAGAATTCTTCGACTTGGGTGTGACAAAGCGCCATTTTCGTTCTTTCCCTTTGCGTCGCGTTTCAAAGTAGAGACTCCGTCGTACACGGATCTGATCGTCGTGCCAGTCGATATCGCCCCATTGCAATCCGAGTAATTCCCCTCTCCTCATGCCAGTTAGCGCAGCGCAGAGCACCAGCGTGTAGAAGTGCGGGCGGACCTGCGCTAACACAAGGCGGATTTCTTCAGGGAGGAGGAAGTCCATTTCTTTCCGCTCTACGCGAGGCCTTTCGACGTAGAGCGCGGGATTCTCTCGGAGGTAGCTCCAACGTACCGCGTGCTTGAGCATTTCCTTGAGGGGAACAAGGGTGTTGTTGATCGTCTTTGGGGTGAGGTTTGCCTCCTTCTTCTGGGCAATGTATCCCTGTACCATTTCGGGAGAGATCTGCTGTAAGGGTGTCTCGCCAAAATACGGAACCAAGTGGACAGCCACGACCCGTTGATAATGGTCGAGGGTGCTCGGCTTGACCTTTCCCTCGGCATAGTCCTTGAGCCATTTCTGTGCGAAGTCCGTGAACGTGATTTTCTTGAGAGCGCGATAGGGCGCTTTGTTGAGGTCGTCGAGTCTCTCGGCCAAGGCTTTTTCTGCGTCGCGCTTCTTCGGACCGATCGTTTCCCATTTCTGTTTTTTCCCAACCGGGTACACAATTGAGTAGGTCGCGCCCCGTTTGATAATCATCCCTCGGGCCATAGATTCCCCTTTCTGTGGTGGTCGATGAAGACCCACCATTTGCCTTTATGTTGTTTCACTTTGACGGCCATGCTGTGCCCTCCTGTGTCTGCGACGTGGGGGTGGATGGGAGAGGGAACGCCATTGCACCCGGCGCCAGGAGGTCCTGCACTTCTTGGAGTGTGCTCAGGATGGTATCGCTTTCCGCGATGCCGATCGCGGCCAAATCCTGAAGCATCTCGTTATCGACTTCATCATTGTCGAGCAAATAGCGAATCGCCTGAAACAGGGCTTGAGTGCGGTGGGTGTAGATGCGCGCGATATCGGCCTGGGTCCAGGCCGCAGCTACCTCATTGCGTGCTGCCATAGATTTGCTCCTTTTGTGGTGAAGGGGGAAAGGTGTGGGACGCCCTAGCCAGTACCACCCAGGGAGGGGGCGCACGTTGGCGGGGGTGGAGCGCTGTGATAGACATGGGGTGTTCTCTCTATTTCCTTGGCTGGGGCTAGGGGAGCGGACACTCTCCTAGCCCGTTTTCTTTCACGCCGCAAACACCCACCCAGGACGCACCTTCGCCAGCTTCACGTTGACTGGTGCGAGCGGCTCTTTCTCCGCCTCAGTGACAGGCTTCGCCTCGGTCTGTGGGTTCCTGATGGCATGCAAGGCGAGGATCACCGCATGCTTGCAGACTGAGTGCCGAAACATCGCATCACGGCAGGAGCAAAACGCCTTCGCCTCAGTCAGTACCACGCCGTATTCCTTGCCATCGCCATTGGTTACAAAGCCCTTGATCTCCGCCTCCGTCTGCGAAGTCGGAACGATCCGATACGCCTCCGTTACTAAGCCGTCGACCGCCTTCTGTAACCGGCTGGGGTCTACGTGCGCCAAGACTCGAGTTGTTACCATAATGCCCTCCTTTGTTGTGATGTCTCTCTATATATAAACTTTAGAAACAAATGTCAATAAGGATTGCAAGATTAGGAACAAATATCTATAGTGTCTGCATGAGGGAAAAAACGCAGACGATGATGATTGAGCGGAAACTCACGCTGCAAGAAAAGAAATGCCCAGTCTGTAGCAAGGTCTTTTGGGGCGCAAAGGTGAGGAAATTTTGTAGCCTCGCCTGCGCACAGAAGGACTCCTATCAACGCCACGCGGAAGAACGGCGGAGCGCCCGGATGGCCAAGTATCGCGCGGAAAAGACCGCCTCAGCCCGCAAGAAATAACGCGCTCGCCTCAGTCCTACGGACCTACCCCCCTGCACACAGTATGATCACTTTTTGTGAGTGATCCCTCTGAACCGAGGCGGGAGACTGTGAACGGGGGCGGAGCGCCTCAGGAGACGCTCTCAACCGAGGCGTGGGTTAGTCTGCCTCGTAAGGGAGGCCGTGTTCTTGCGCGAAGGTGCGGATCAGCTTCTGGCTCAAGCGAGGTTCAAAGTGGGCAAGGTCCTGTAGAAGAGCCCAGATCTCTGCATCCCGCTCCTCGGCTGCCTGCTGTTCCAATCGTTCGAGCCGCTGGTTGAAGTTTGATTTCATCCCTGTCTCCTCAATCGAGGACCCAGAGCGGCCGATGCTCGGTCTCCGCTTGCGCCTTCGCGCGTCGATATTGGTAGGGATCACTGGCTTCTGAGCGGGTGAGGACGATGGCATTCGCGGGTGGCTCTGGGCTTTCTTCTTCCGCAATGACAATACGCTGCATTTCCTCTGTTGGCGGCAACAGCACCAGGTTCGCGCTATGGTGGTCATGGATCCGCCTAGCTGAGACGAGCATGCCACGAAGGGCGTCCGCCTCTTTCGTCTGCACGTGCTGATGGCGCTCTGCGAAAGCCTCGGCCTCAATCAGGGCCTTTTTCAGCTGCCCTAGTGCTTTGCGCTGCGCGTGCCCGTCGCCTCGGTTGAGCAAAGAAAGGGCTTCCATTAGTGGGGCGGTGTGTTCCTGGCAGGCATCACTAAAAGTCTTCATTGTTACCCTACCTTTCTTTGCGGACTATATTTTGTTTGCCATTGTTCCACAGTGAGGTCTTGGGGAAATATAAACAAAGAGTGAAGTTCGCGCGGAAGATAAGGGCGTATTAAAATTTCTGCTTCCTCCGCTTCGACGTGCAGCGAATTGTACCAAATCACCGCAGAGGGTGGCCGACCGTCCCCGAGGGGCGTGATAGTTGCGGTGATCCTGCCATCAGGACTCGCGACCTCGTATGCTTTTCCTTGTTGCTTCCTCTCTAGAGCGCTCAACCGGTTCTTAAAGTACCTCATAGCGTCTCTCCTCGGGCAATCCTGGCCAATTCGTCCCACTCGCTACGCAGGGCAAGGTCTAGGGCAGAATCGATCTCTGCATTCACCCTGTCTGCGACGTGAGGGTCACAGCGCGTGCGGACGGCGTGCTTGAGGTTTTCGATTATTTCCACCGCCACAGACATGGGCATTGTGTGACGGTGGAACAATTGCTCTACCCGTGCAATCCGTTTGCTGGCGATGGTCATACTTGCTGCTCCTTTACGGCAGCCGCGGCCTGTTCGAGGTCTTCGACCCGCCGCTCTAGATCGTGCCCTTCGATCGCGCGCAACAGATAGGTGCCTAATTGGCCCAGGATGCTGGCGGTCTGCCGGTCAAGTTTGTTATCCTTCAGGGCGAGGATGGTCCAGCGAAAAAACCGCTTACAATCGCCTATGCTTTCTAACTCTTTCCATGCTCCTACCCCCCGGAGGGGGCCGGGTTTACTGTGTGTCCGTGCCATCTTGCACCTCTAATTGTTTTGGCTCTGGGGTGAGCGGGCCAAACAGGTCGACGAAATCACTCAGTCGCAGCACGACAAGCGCACCATGCTGGTAGCGCTCCTTAATCACCAGCAAAGGCGGCTTCGTACTGTCATAGCTCTGCGCTTGTTCCAGTCCGAGCCGGAGCAAGCGGGGAAGCTGTTTCCGGTATTTGCACTCCACACTGAACAAGGGATGCTCCACGTCGGGGGCGGAGACGGAGAAGTTCGCGCCTCGGCTCACTCGTTTGCCGCCTAATGCCTTGGCGGCTTGGCGTTCGGTCTGTTTCCATGCGCTCATGGTATTTTTCTTTCAAGAATCCCGCTGCCAGGGGGCTTTGCCTTGGCTACCCGCAAAAAGTACCCCGTTTTCTGGTAAGGGCTGCCTGGCTTAATACAGTGAGCCCAGCGGTGCCCTTCGCCACGGCCGTGGAGATGCCAGCGTTGGCAGTATTTGCACCAGACTGAGAGGAACCCCTCCGCAGGATCGCGCACGAAGGCCGCAAGGACAGGGAACCCCTCTTCGGTGCCGATGGGATCAACTGGCGGATCCATCGGAAGTTGTCGTTGTTTCATGTAGGGTTCCTTTCTTTGGGAATGTTGTAGGATTGTTGCTCAGTGCACCCGCTTACTCACCCACACGGGCGGTTGCCTGACTGCATCCGGTGTAGCACCAACAGTCTCGCAAGGCTTGCAGTGCCACAATGTCAACGTCCGTTCGCCATCAAAGGATGGACACACTTCATCAATTGCGGCTGGTTTGCCGCAACGAGGGCACGGCCAGGACGGAGATTGAGGCTGACAAGCCGCTTCGGCTGGCATTGTCTCTACATCAGCTGCCAATTCCGGCTTCCCGAACAGCTCTTTGACCTTTTCAAACAAGCTCGCCATTGCTCCTCCGTTGATGGTTTAGAACGTGAAAAAAAGTTGTTTTTGCTGTTCCCCCCAAAAATAAGTGTTGATGTGTTGATGCGCCTACTCTTGCAAGGGTTATCAACACTTTGTTGACGATACCTCATCAACACTTTGTAAAGTGTTGATACGCCTAGAACCATGCGGGTTATCAACACATCAACGGATAGATTGCAGGGGGGTATAAGAAAGAGTATTTTTTCACGTTGCATCAGTGTTGGTCTCCTCTCCTGGAGACTCTTCTCCATAGCGGCTCGCGAGGTCTTTGAGGTGGTCTTCGCTCAGGTGATAGCGTCTTCCTCGCGCTTCACCCCACGTATGCTTTGAGTAGAGCCCAAGCGGATTGAGGAGGGTTGCTAAGCCTCGGCTGCTGAGCTTCTCCCAGCCTAGCTTTTCCTTCATCAGCCGAGCGAGTTCCTCAGGAGCGAGCAGGACTGCTGCCTGAGATTGCCACAGTCCTTCTTGTCGCTTCTGGTCAAAGATAGCTTGGAGTGCTTTGAGGACAAGGACATTGGTTGAGTCTTCTGCCGTACCATTTCGTATCTGGCACAAATCGAGCGATAAGGCAGTCAGCTCATCAGTGAGTGTCCGGTGCTCATCGTTGCGTTCAACGTCCGTTGCTGCAGTAATAGATATTAAGGGTTCCCAGAGATCCCGCGCCCGGTCATCGAGCGAAGAGAGCGTAGGGAACATCTTATCGGCACCGTCGTAGACGGCTGCTAAATCTGCTGCGTGAGTGAGTGCCCATATATAACACCGATCCCGCAGCGCTTGGGCTTCCTCTCCGAGCTTTGACGGCGAAAAGCGCTCTAGCCTCTCTCTGGCTAACTTTCGTTGCATCAGGATGATGATGCTTCGGTCTTCGAGGGTCTCCGCAGTCTTGCTAATTCCGGCCAACGCGCGCGGACAGTATGTTTCAAAGCTCACTTCCTGGAAATTCCCTTTCGCGTCCTTGGCCATCCGCGACACACTCCCTCCACGTTCAAACCCGCTGTTGAGCACGGCCAGCAACCCCGCGTAGTTTTCTTTGTCTGCGTTCTTTAAGCTCTCGATTTCATCAAGGAGCAGCGCACCCCCGTTCCGGCTTGGTCCTCTAAATATCTGCGCTTCGGTGGGGTTTGTCACACGCTGTGATGCGTTGAACGCGACAAGCGAGAGCAAGTCGAGCACGCGGCTTTTCCCGCACCGCTTGTCTGGCGAACGGAGCGCTAAGTAAGGGAAGACACGAAAGACCGTATACAGGTACGTCCCAAGCACCCAGGTAGCCAACAAGAGTGGGATACGCTTATCTCGGAAAACTGCAAAGCGAGTAAAGAAGGAGCGAAGATCGGCAAGGAGTTCATATCCCGTTGCTGACCCTCCGCTCAGAAAGTGGAGAATGCCTTCTTTGCTTAGCCGGCAATAATCAAACCCATTATCCTTGACGGTAAGGTCCCTGGGCACTTTAGGCAGGATGAGGAGTTCCCGATCAGAGTTCACTAAGAGTTTCTCTCCGCCAGCAATCACGCCAAACCAGAGCTTTCCGTCTACAAAGTCTTGGGCGAGACGAAGTGTGCGCGTCTGCCCCATCTGCTCAAGTAACTCTCGCGCTTCTTTCGCGGCGGGCGGTTCAGTGGAGCGGGCGAGGTCCTCTTTAATTGCCTTTGATTTGATCCCGAGCTTTTGGGCGACGAGCCGTAACGCAAGCTCGAAGATCGCCGGCTCACCCTTTTGTAACCCCAATAAGGACAACCGTATGACCTGGTAATGCTCCCCTTGCTCGGACGGAGAAAGCGTATTAGATAGCGCTTCCAGATAAACTAAGGCGTTAAGTTCATAGATATTTTCAGCCTGCTCGTGCGCCGCGCTCATCATATGCTCACCTCCCGCTCTAGTTGTGCTTCAAGGAGCGATTGCTTGAATAGCGCCTCGCCGTACTCTTTTCCTGTCCTCGTGGCGAGGACAGGAAACTCCGCTGCCAGGTCGGGACGCCGATAAAATAAAGCGAGCAGGTCCGCCGCGGCCACAATTTCAGCAAAGACTTCTCGATGCTCAGCACAGAGCGTTCTGCTTCGCGCCTCAGCTCGTCGCTCCAGAATCGCCCTCGCTTGCTGTTCGGCATGGAACCGGGCGCGCCTGGCTCTCGCTGCACGGGATTCGCCGCGGGCGCTGTTCCACGGCTCGCCTACCAACCTCGCAAAATCCTTGACGCCTCCACTCTGACCACACCCAAAGCAATGAAAGACGCCAGCTTCGACATTGATCGAAAGAGACGGAGTACGGTCAGGATGAAAAATGCAGCAATAAAGTTTTTTCGCCCGGGCTGGATCGAAATCGGAAATGTATTGCCCTGCTAGGCTAGAGAAACGCTCAATGAGTTGCGGAGAAAGATTGCTCATTTTCTCACCACTTCTTATTTCTCCGGGCAACCAGCTTTGATCCATGCGTCAATCTCGGCTAGATCAAAGCGCACATACTTTCCCACCCGCTGCATCGGGATCGCATTTCGCCGGGTGCGGTCGTAGATCCAAGAATCAGGCACATCAAGGTATGCGGCAATCTCGAGTACGTTGTACTTACCGCAGGGCTTAAAAGTGAACTGCGGCCGGCCTTTCTGTTTGTTCTCGCTCCGTGTGTTCTGCTCCATACAAAGAAGCCTCCTTTCTGCTTTTTTCACCATGATGGGGCTTCTTTCGGGGAAGTCTCCAGAAAAATAGGTCCCCCTTATTTTTCTGGTCTTTTAATAAGAGCGTGGAGGGAATTGAGAACTTTTACGAAGGGGGCAAGTCAGGAAAGCAAGAGGTCAATTATTTGTGCTGAAGTGACGCTGCCTTCTCTGAAGGCTTCTGATATAGCGCTTTGACCCACAAATTATAGGCAGCGAAGTCTCTGGAGCCGCTAAGAGCAAATAAGACGGCTGCAGCTGGATTTTCACCATATTCGGTTGGATCTTTGTCATTGATGATAGCGACTTTCAATATTTTACGTTTTAGAGATTCAAGCGGCACTTTAGAAAGAAACGCAAGCACTTTATACAAAATTTCTTCCCTCGGTTTGTCCGATAGCTCTCTCAAAAGAGATTCCGGTATGCGTTCTGCGTCCTTCCCTAAGGCCAACTGGAGAGCCTGCTTGATATCACATATGCGATCAGCACGATTTCGGTCGCCCCGGTTATGGATCCGGTAGTGAGAAGCATTTTTTACTTTTTCTCGCAGAGAGTTCTGAAGTTTCCACTTCTTTCGTGCAGCAAGAACTAGGGCCTTATTGGTTTCCTCATCCTCCCCTCGAGTCTTTGGCAGAGAAAAGCGAAAAAAATAGGGGGAGGAAATAAAGTCTTGAACGTCGTCTTTTCCTGATTTCGCCTTGTTATATTGCCACTCATAGAAACGAAAAATCAACTTTGCGTGATGGTCCATCCATTCTCGGTAAATTCGTTTCTGGTATGAGGTTCTGTCTGAGGTCTTCGCTTTTTCAGCAGCCTTGATAAAAAGCTCCTTAAGAAGTTGCCCTAACGAAATGGTCTTAAGGGTTTCCATTTCTCTCACAAGATCGGCTATCTTTCGCTTTCTCACCATTTTTCCCTTCGCAAACTTCTTGGACAGATTCTCCTGTCAGGACAATTCCCCTTTGCTAATACTTTGCTAATGAACCAAGCCAAATTAGCATAAATCAAGCTGAACAGAGAGCGAATCAGGGAGCACTAACTCCCTGATTTCTCTAAGCTACACGAACCATGCTGAACCAAGACACAAATAGTGAGGTAGGCTCATAACCTCGAGGTCCTAGGTTCAAATCCTAGCCCCGCAACCTATAAGGCCCCTGGATGTCTCGAAGACGACAGGGGCCTTGCCCTTTCAGGTCTTCTGCCTGTTCAATAATTCTGTGCGGTTTTTACACTCAACGGTATCTTCCAGAACTTCAGAAGGAAAATCGCAGCCTTCTTCTCATGCCTCCTGGAAAAGCTTCAAGGCTCTCAGGACCAGATCTGTAATGCCAATTACATAAATTGTCGCCACACCCGATACCCTCCTGTACGAGGAAGTGTGACATTAGCCTCTGCTTTCGATCTCCTTGCAGACTTCCTCACACCGCTGTTGAACACTGGAGCGCTATTATGGAAACCGTATTCCCTAGTCAGCTTCTTAACCTCTTGTCTGGACTCCGGCAGCAGTTAGACCAAGTCCGAGGGGAACTCGATCGGGTCCACAGTGCAACTACACAACCGTTTCACACCCTTACGGCGAATCTGCAAAAAGCGCTAGAAGCTGAACGAGGCAAAAGACAAGCTCTAGAACAGACCTTGTACGAGACCCTCCTCCGTGTCGCGACTGCCCTGGACTATCGTGATCGTAGAAGCAGTGACCGTCTTACACGTTTGAGCCAATACACCATGCTGCTCGCTCTTCAGTTCGGGCTGCCAGAAGCCGAGGTACAGTTACTATACTCTGCCACTCCACTGTATGATTTGGGCAAAATCGGTATCCCAGACGCCGTGCTCCTCAAGCCAGGGCGCTTAGAGGAGGTGGAGAGGACCATCGTAGAAATCCACCCTACTCTCGGCACGAGCTTGCTGAGCGGAGCCGACTCGCCGCTCCTGGATCAAGCTAGGCAAATTGCCCTTACTCATCATGAGCACTGGGACGGCAGTGGCTATCCTCAAGGGCTGAAGGGCGAAGATATTCCTCTCGGGGGGCGCTTGGTGATCCTGGCCGAACAGTATGAGGTGCTACGCAGCACACGGCCCCATAAGCCAGCCTTCGATCATGCTCGGGCGTGTCACATTCTTTTCAATGGCGATGAGCGGACTCGCCCAGCGCATTTTGATCCGCGCCTGCTGGAGGCATTCCGCGTTATCCACGGCGACTTTGCGGCCATTTACGATCGGCGAACGATTTAATTTGTAGCGGAGAGTACTCCCATCTTTCCGCGATGGTGGAGATTCATATGCCCCTATTGGAGAAATCGATCCCACGGATATGAAGACCTCGAACTGGCAGGGAGGTCCCCATAGGACGAGGCGATATCGGCAGCCTTTCCGACAATATCAGCTAAGCGCGCTAACCCTTTCCGCTTTCCGTAATCTTGCAGACCTGACAGCATATCAGCGAACACGCTTGGGCCGTTGCTCAGAACAAGACTTGCGATTTCAATCGCTCGAGCACCGCTCAAAAGAAAACGAATGACATCCTCAGTGCCTCGCGCCCCGTTGGTGCCGATGATCGGGACAGTGCGAGGAAGCGTTCGCCAGCTTTTGCTTACCCAATAGAGAGTTGCTGGCAGCGCCCAGTGTCCGCCAATCGCACCCCATGATCCGAGAACGGGGCGCTGGGTTTCTATATCAGGTAGGAAAGCCTGGACCCGTCCGATCATAACGAGCATATCAGCACCAGCCTGAATCGCTTGCTCTGCAAGGGTGAGCATGTCGGCGGTTTGCGCGGTCAATTTTACCGCCAACGGGATCTTTATCGCCTGACGGACCTGATGAACATAGTCTCGGACAATGTCGGCGTCAGTGATCTGCTTGATTGCTCCTTTAGCAGCTTCCCGACCATGCGGGGCGCTGAGGTTCAGTTCAATCCAGCGCAAGCCCGCTTTTTCCATTGCTCCAGCAATATCTGCCGCTGGCGCGGGATCAGCTACGGTAATACTTCCGACGACGTATGCATTCTTCTTGTGAGCATACGCGTCAGCTTCAGCCAGTATACGCAACCATTCCTTAAGCGGTGTTTGCACAAGCCCCGAACGACAAAAGAGCGAGGCATTCACATCCGCATTATCCCACGACAAGACCCGCCAGTTTTGATCAATAAGGACGTATTCCGCACTGTCGAGCTGTTGTGCCGCCTGAGGAGATTCATTGATCGACTTTGCCACCACCGCTCCTACTCCAGCATCAAGCGCCGCTTTGATGCCGGCCATAGTCATGGTGAATTCACTCGAGGCACAGATCAGTGGATTCTTCAAAGTAATGGGGCCGAGTGTTGCCGTCAGATCCATAGGTATTTCCTTTCCGTTTGGGCTTCTCGCGATCAGTGGCCGTTTGTTCCTAGCCGACTGGTCCAAACGTGGGAGATGAGGTATTGCACAAGAGACAAGGGGGCGAAACATCCTTTGTCAGTGCTCGGTGAAAAGTGAAGGAAAAGGAGAGACTCATTGTGAGCACCTATGAGATTAGTCGGATGCTTTATAGCCTGCGGGATCCGATGAACCGCGAGACGTGTCGTACGAATCCAGAAGTGTACTATCGTCATTTTGATTTGGACGAAACGGAACTACAATTTTTGCTTGACCGCAGTTGGCAAAATCTGGTGGATGCTGGTGTCAGTATCTATCTGCTAACGAAACTAGGTGCGACCTTGAATGTCGACCTCCTAGAAATCGGGGCCTCTATGCGCGGCATGAGCAGAGAAGAATTTCTCCTCCTTGTGAAAGAGCAGGGGGAGCGCAACCAGAAGTATACTATTCCTTTGGCATAACCTCAGACAGCCTAAGCCAAAGGTGCTATTCGTTTGAAATTGAGAGAGAAACCCTCGTGGCAAAAATTATCGCCGGCATTGGTTGCTCACATGCTCCCTCTATTGCTCACGCCTACGATCATCGTTTAGTCGAAGAGCCGCCATGGAAACCGCTGTTCACCGCTTTTAAACAGACTTCTCAGTGGCTCCTGCGGCAGAAGCCGGATGTCTTGATTGTACTCTACAATGATCATGTTGATCAGTATTTCTTCGATGCTTGGCCTACCTTCACTATTGGCGTAGCCGCAGAGTATCAAATTGCTGACGAAGGCTGGGGCCCGCGTACATTCCCTATCGTTCCGAGTCACCAGAAATTTGCGCAACATCTAGCGATCCAGATAGTTGAGAACGGCTTTGACCTTACCGTTTCGCAGCGCATGGTGTTGGATCATGGATTTCTCTCCCCGATGCCGCTGCTAGATCCAGAATGGGCAGTGCCAATAATCCCAATGACGATCAATGTCGTGCAGCCTCCGCTGCCCACGCCCAAACGGTGCTGGGAGCTCGGAGAAGCTCTGGGAAAAGCGATCCTCGGATTTCCTGAAGACCTCCGCGCCGTTGTGATTGGTACTGGAGGACTCTCTCATCAATTAACTGGCCCCAACTTTGGGACGGTCTACCCAGAATGGGACCGAAAGTTTCTTCAACTGCTGGAGGAAGCTCCTCGTGAGCTGGCTTCTTATCGTATGGAAGACTTTGCTCGGCTAGGCGGAGATCATTCGATCGAAATCGTGCAATGGCTCGCTATGCGAGCGGCCTTACTGTCTGCTGCGAAAATGGAGCTACGGTTTTACTATCCCTACGGTTTGATGGGGTATGGCATTGCTGGATTCCGAGTTCCTGAAGTCTAGATTAGAGGATAACAACAATTGGGAGCGAGGCGGAGGCACACGGCGTGTACTCCTGTCTTTCTGGAGCGAAGAACAATGGGTGCGAGAACTGGTCAAGAATACCTGGAGTCCCTAAAGGATGAACGGGAGATCTGGATTGACGGGGCGCAAGTAAAGGATGTTGCTTCAGATCCCCGTTTCTGCGGTACCGCAGGGTCACTGGCTGAGTTGTACGATCTCCAGCATCGTGTAGATCTGCGGGAGAAAATGACCTATGTCTCGCCGATTTCCGGCCAGCGTGTTAGTTTGTCTTACCTCGAACCAACAGGTGAAAAAGATCTTTCTCGACGGCGCGAGATGGTCAAAACCTGGATGGACTGGAGCTGTGGGATGATGGGCCGCAGTCCGGATTTTATGAACATCCACATGACAGGGTTTGCGTCAGCCTTCGACTATTTTGCCCGCGAGGGAAGGCAGTTTGGCCGCAATATCCGTCAGTACTATGAGTCCCTACGCGAGCAGGATCTTTGCCTCACCCATACCTTGATTAACCCACAAATTGATAAGTCGCGACCAGTTCACCAACAGCCGCGTAATACCGCGGCAGCTATCGTCAAAGAGAATGATACAGGCATTATTATTCGTGGCGCTCGAACAATTGCCACACTAGCGCCATTCGCGCACGAGATCGCCGTGTTCCCGTCTACTTATCTACAGGCTTCCGAAGAAGCCAAACCATACGCGTTTGCTTTTTGCCTCCCGGTCGCGACGTCAGGGCTTCGCTTTATTTGTCGCCCAACACTGACGCCAGTGAGGGGGCGAGCCCTTGATCATCCTTTCTCCTCCCGTATGGATGAGATGGACTGCGTTGCTATTTTTGACGATGTCTTAGTTCCTTGGGAACGGGTGTTCATCTGCCGCAATCCTCAGCTTGCGAATGGCTTATTCGTCGAGACCGGCTGTATGAACCAGATCATGCACCAATTCGCTATTAAGGATCTCGCTAAAGCAGAATTTCTCCTTGGCCTTGCAGTCAATATAACCGAAGCGATTGGCACCAGTGCTTTCGAGCATGTGCAGAACTACCTGCACGAGATGGTTAACACGGTTGAACTCGTGCGAGCTTGTATCCGTGCCTCCGAAGCTGACTGTGTTCCTGGACCTAATGGAACAGCATTACCGAACGCCCAACCGCTTTCAACTGTACGAACACTCTTTCCTCAACTGTATCCTCGATTAGTAGAGCTTATTCAGCTATTGGGATCGAGTGGCTTAGTGATGTCTCCTAACCACAGCGAACTCACTGGTGAGCGTGCTGCTGATGTGCAGCTCTACTATCAAGCCGCTACACAGCCGGCGGAGAAACGCATTCCGTTGTTCCGCCTCGCGTGGGAAGTCGCCTGCTCTTCGTTCGCTGGCCGTCAAACGTTGTATGAGCGGTTTTTCTCTGGTGACCCTTGGCGGCTAGGGATGACTCGCTACCAGTCCTATCCACGCAAAGAAGAACTCAAGCAGCGAGTGTGGGAATTCCTTGACCGTACGGCTGAGTGGGACACAAGACTTAACGATAAGTGATACGAATAAGGGGCCGTAAAAGCTTCTGTTCAAACTCTCAACGCACAGTCCGGAGATAGCGATGGCGGGTCGGCCATTTCCCCGCAGTATATCCCTCTTTTGCTCGCTCTTCTTAGCGATGTTGGGCTGTGGTTTCTCCACCAACGGCAGTATAGAAGCTTCCGATGCGCAATTTCGGGCCGCGCGCCTGCAGATGGTAGAACAACAACTCCGTCACCGAGGGATTCGTGACGAGCGTGTTCTTCAGGCGATGACCTTGGTTCCCCGGCACCTTTTCATTCCAGCGATATTGCTCCCCTATGCCTATGAAGACGGCCCTCTCCCAATCGGCGAGGAGCAAACGGTCTCTCAGCCTTATATTGTCGCACTTATGAGTGAAGCGCTTCTCCTTTCTGGCCAGGAAACGGTATTGGAGATTGGCACTGGCTCTGGTTACCAGGCCGCCGTGTTGAGCCACTTAGCCAAGCAAGTATACTCGGTTGAGATCCTGCCCTCGCTAGCAGAGACAGCACGTCAGCGCCTAGCGGCTTTGGGCTACAACAATATCACAGTTATCGTTGGTGATGGGAACAAAGGATATGAGCTAGGGAGCCCGTACGCTGGGATTATCGTTACGGCCGCCGCTCCTCAAGTTCCCCAGCCACTCCTCGACCAACTTGCCGAGGGTGGCCGGTTGGTGCTACCGGTCGTTATCGGAGAAGATCAGCATTTGTTACGGCTTCGCAAAAAAGATGGCAAAGTCACACAGGAAGACTTAGGACTCGTGCGTTTTGTCCCATTAGTTGGTGGAAAATCGTGACGACTATTCAATAATCCCGAGCAAAAGGAGACCAGCAACATAACAGCGACTCGCATTATCTTCGGTATCTACTTTCGCACTATGACTTCTACCGCACCTTATCGGTCGATGACTTCCACGGCGGCACCCCAACGACCTTGGGTAATACTGAAATCAATACGTGCATCACATACTCTCAGTCCGCGAATGTCGAGTCGATTAAGCCACGGCGGGCAGCGTAGACTGCTAGATGATGGCGGGCCATGAGCGGTGCGATAGCATAGCATACCACTCGTTTCGTTGCCGTGTGGTGATGGAACCACTCATAGAATGAAGCGTCCCGAGAAATGCGCGCGATCATCTAGGCTGTCTTTTTTCTTGTTTCGACAATCCTATCGGGGGCCGTCTAAACTGCAATACTCGTCGGTGCTAGGAGCGGGGAAAATCAAACCCATTGGCAATGTTGATTTGCTTCCAGAGAAAACCCATAAGAAGAAAGACAGGCTTGCCCTTCTGAATGATTTTCTGTCGTTGCGATCAGCGTCTGCTCGGAAACCACACTCCAAGCTTTACCAATAGGGAGAGATCTCCTTCAACACGATACAATCCTTCTTGGAAGGCCAATGTACCGTCCAACTCCCCGCGCGCGATGCGAAGCCAGACCGTATCAGGGGTATACACGGCAAGATCCGCTGTCGGTGCTATACCCTCGAAACTTTCGCACTTCCCTTGGGCAATCTGAAGATAATAATTTCCTACTTCGGCGCCGCTGACATGAAACTGGATAGTGGCCTGCGCATCGCTTGCTGCTTTGCGATTAAATGTATACGGCATGCCCATGATCATGGGCTCTACGGTTTGCGGAAGAGCCGGGGGAAATAATTTCAAATAAAGTGGTGGAAGCCAGAGGGAGGCCGGGATCCCTAGACCAAAAATTACGAGGTTGGGGTACAAGGCGGTAAAGCGCCAATCATACGGTGACCACAGGGCGAACCCAGCCGCGGCAAAGAAGATCAACGCCCAGTAGCCAGTCATCATTCGGTTGATAGTGGAAAACGAGGGAAGCTGCCATTGCCAGCGCGGCGTCTGACGCCGGGCAAAATAATAGGTAAAAGTCTCTCGCCCGAACATAAGGGGGATCAGGGCAACTAGCCCTAACGTTATCGACACGAGTGCAGGGGAATAATGTTGGAACAGGAGCAACACGGAATCTATGCCGGCGTAAGTGCCAACTGTGCCTAAGGCGAATAGCACTAAGAGACCAAAGTCGAACTGTTTCAGTTCATTCCACCGGTAGGCCAACAAGGTGTATCCACTCATTACAAGCAATCCAACCAAAAGCGCGCTGCGGACACCAGAAACTGCATATCGAGCCTGCCCGCATAAATAAAAGTACACGAATACAGCGACAAAGCTGCCAAAGTGCATAAAGAAGAAGCGGGTGAGGCGATCGCTGAAAGCCTGCGTCTGAGTCGTACTTCTGGGAACTTTCGTCATCCTTTGGCCATGATCCTGAACTGAAACTATTTTGCAACTCCGTTTCTATCAATGCTTAAATCTCCCCCGCTGTATGACAGCTCGCTTCCTTGCTAAGATGCGCCCCTATGGCAGAACCGGGAACGTTTAACCTGATCTCGGACTTTCGCCCCCAAGGTGATCAACCTCAGGCGATCGACCAACTCGTTGAGGGTCTCGAGCAAGGGCGAAGGCACCAGGTTCTCCTTGGTGTCACCGGATCGGGCAAGACATTCACCGCAGCGCATGTAATCGCTCGGCTCAATCGGCCTGCACTCGTCATCGCTCCCAACAAAACCCTTGCGGCACAGCTCTACAGCGAGTTTAAAGATCTGTTTCCTGACAACGCGGTTCGTTATTTCGTTAGCTATTATGATTACTATCAACCCGAAGCTTACGTGCCACAGACCGACACTTACATCGAAAAAGACGCCGCGATTAATGAAGAAATCGATAAGATGCGCCACTCTGCGACCAAAGCACTCTTGGAGCGACGCGATACGATTATTGTTGCCAGTGTCTCATGTATCTACGGTTTAGGATCGCCAGAGTCGTACTTTGATCTTATCTTGTTTGTTGAGGAGAACTCTCAAGTCGAGCGCGATACCCTCTTACGTAAATTAGTGAACATTCAGTACCAGCGCGATGACTTCGATTTCCATCGCGGGACTTTTCGGGTTCGTGGGGATGTCGTTGAGGTTTTTCCCGCGTACGAAGAATCCAAAGCCATTCGTCTCGAATTTTTTGGCGATACCATTGAGGCGATTGCCGAAATCGATCCTCTGCGCGGCAAAGTCCTACGTCGGCTCGATAAGCTCGCTATTTACCCTGCGAGCCACTACGTCACGACATCCGCACGGATGAAAAAAGCGATAGCTTCGATTCGTGCTGAGTTGAAGGAGCGTCTCGCTGAATTACAGGGAGAAAATAAACTGTTCGAAGCCCAACGCCTAGAGCAACGGACTCTGTATGACTTAGCCCTGCTGGAGGAGATGGGTTTTTGTCCAGGGATTGAGAACTACTCTCGCCACCTTGATGGCCGTGCCCCAGGAGAGCCGCCATTTACACTGCTCAATTATTTCCCCGAAGATTACGTATTGTTTATTGACGAGAGCCACGTCACTGTCCCTCAGATTGGCGGAATGTATCGCGGCGACCGCTCACGCAAACTAACATTAGTTGAGTACGGATTTCGTCTTCCTTCGGCGTTGGATAATCGGCCGCTTAGTTTCAATGAATTCGAGCGAATGGGACCGCAAACGATCTACGTTTCTGCTACCCCTGGCGATTACGAAAAGCGGCAGAGCGAAGAGCGACTTGTCGAACAGTTGATCCGGCCTACTGGCCTCATTGACCCAGAGATCCTGGTCCGTCCAGCAAAAGCTCAGGTAGATGATCTGCTCGATGAAATTCGTAAGCGTGTTGAAAAAGGCGAGCGCGTTTTGGCGACGACGCTAACCAAACGTTTGGCAGAAGACCTGACTGAATATTATCAAGACCTTGGTATCAAGGTTCGTTACCTACATTCTGACATCGAGACGCTCGAGCGAGTTGAGATCATTCGTGAGCTTCGTCGTGGCACATTTGATGTGCTCATTGGTATCAATCTACTGCGCGAAGGGCTTGATATTCCCGAAGTTTCACTGGTGGCGATCTTGGATGCAGACAAAGAAGGATATCTTCGCTCGGAACGGTCACTGATTCAGACTATCGGTCGAGCTGCGCGGAATGTAGGGGGGACAGTCATCATGTATGCGGACAAGATTACTGATTCGATGCGTCGTGCGATTGATGAAACCTCACGGCGGCGCCGCATTCAGGCTACCTACAACAAGAAACACGGTATTACTCCACAGAGCGTGCGGAAAGCGCTTTCCTCACCACTAGTGAAAGTGTATGAGGCAGACTACGTTGACGTGCCGTTGGTCGCAGAGGGGCAGGAAGAATACCTTTCCGTCCAGCAGCTTGCCGAACGCATCGAGCAGACGAAAAAGGAAATGCGGCGGGCTGCGGCTGCGCTCGAGTTTGAGCAAGCCGCAGTTCTCCGTGATCGCCTGCAAACACTGGAACAACGAGCCCTTGGTGTCAAATCGGAATCAGGAGCCACCGTACCGATCTTGCCAGACAATACAAAGAAACAGATCATAGCGGGAAATGATCGTTCCTCTCGAATTGCTTTTGGTCGTAGTGGGAGTAGGTCGGCCCGTGGTCGGGCTGCTCGCTGGCAAAGATAGAAAATTATCAATCCCTAGTTGTTAGTAACAGCATGAACCATAAATCGTTCGTTCATTTCCCTAAAGATCTCGCTCGTGCTCATGCAGTCCTAGAAGCCGAAGCTGAAGCGATTCGAGCGATCAAGCTTGATGGCGATTTTCTCCGTGCGGTGCAGATGCTTAAGAACTGTAGAGGAAAAGTGATTACCACTGGTATGGGAAAAGTGGGTGTCATCGCCAACAAACTTGCGACGACGCTTTCCTCTACCGGTACCCCTGCGTGTTTTCTTCATCCTGGGGAGGCAGCTCATGGTGATTTAGGGCTCGTCAGCAAACATGATGTAATGATTACTTTCTCAAACAGTGGAAAAACTCGTGAGGTCCTAGAAACGATTGCGCGCGCGAAGAAGCTTAATGGGATGCATTTGATCGCGATCACGAGTCATCGCGATTCGCCGATCGCGCGTCAGAGCGATGCAGTGTTATGTATTGGGAAAATAAAAGAGCCTTGTCCGTTAGGGCTGACTCCTTCAGCCAGCACCACCGCTATGCTTGCCCTTGGTGACGCACTTGCTTTAGTGCTCATGGAAAAAAAGAGATTTACCAAAGCGGACTATGCCAAATTCCACCACGGTGGTTACTTGGGAAAAAAAGCGCGGAAAGAAGCTAGAAAAGAATCTGGCAATTTAGATCTCAGGGTCAGTAATGCAGACTCGCGAAGTTAGATCTCTGAGTCCGACCTGCTTTACAGATCGACCTTGATGCTCAACTCCCTGAGTTGTTTCGGTTCGACTGGGCTTGGGGCGTTGGTCATAAGGCACACTGCTTTCGCGGTCTTAGGGAAAGCAATAACCTCACGCAGGGACTCAGCTCCGGCAAAAAGCATCACGAGTCGGTCAAAGCCAAAAGCGATTCCACCATGTGGAGGGGCGCCATAGGAAAGTGCCTCCATCAAAAAACCGAACTTCTCTTGGGCTTCAGTTTCGCTGATCCCTAGCAACGCAAATACTTTTTGCTGGAGGTCGAGACGGTGATTTCTGATACTGCCCCCACCAAGCTCAATACCGCTTAGAACAAGATCGTAGGCTTTTGCTCGTACGCGGCTCGGGTTAGTGGCGAAGAGTGCCAGGTCCTCATCTTGTGGTGAGGTGAACGGGTGATGCATCGCGATATAACGCTTGGCCTCATCATCGTATTCCAGGAGGGGAAAATCAGTCACCCACAAAAATCGCAACTCATCTTTCGCAATAAGCCCGAGCTTCTCACCTAGGTACAACCGCAGGCGCGAGAGAACGTCACAGACAGTTTTTTCCTTGTCTGCAACCATTAGCAGTAAATCTCCATGCTTCAGGCCCAGAGCAGTGGCAATGCCATCCTTTTGTTCATCACTTACAAATTTGGCGAGAGGTGACTGCCACCCTACTTCAGTCACTCGCACCCAGGCTAATCCTTTGGCCCCAAAACTCACCGCGAGCGGATTAAGGTCATCAAGTTCTTTGCGGGAAAACGTCGTGTTCGGGACAACAATACCTCGAACGAGACCTCCCTGCGCAATCACCTCCTTGAAGACTTGGATAGCAGTTGCCCGAAAGAGGTCGGTAACATCACGGATTTCTAAACTAAAGCGAATGTCGGGCTTGTCGTTACCAAAGCGAGCCATTGCCTCGGCATATGTCATGCGGAGAAAGGGTACAGTCGGCTCTATCCCCTTGATCTCACGACAAAGCTTGACCATCATGCCTTCGGTTATATGAAAAATATCCGCAGGCTGTATAAATGACATCTCGATATCAATCTGGGTAAACTCTGGTTGGCGGTCGGCTCGCAGGTCTTCATCACGAAAACAGCGGACAATCTGAAAATATTTGTCGATGCCACCAACCATCAATAGCTGTTTAAATAACTGAGGAGACTGGGGAAGGGCGTAAAACGATCCAGGATTCACCCGGCTCGGGACGAGGTAATCGCGCGCCCCCTCGGGCGTGCTCCGTGTTAAGAAGGGAGTCTCGACTTCGAGAAAGCCTTGCTCATCAAGATAATCACGCACGCTCTTCGCAAGACGATGCCGCAAAGACAAATTTTCATACATCTTGGGCCGGCGCAGATCGAGGTAGCGATACCGCAGCCGAGTGTTTTCTGCTGGTTCAGTTGCATCCTCGATAGGAAAAGGAGTTGTCCGTGATGGATTAAGAATCCGCAGCTCAGTTGCTACGATTTCGACTTCACCTGTTGGTAGATTAGGGTTTATCGTATCCGGCAGACGTCTCGAGAGTGAGCCACGGGCGGCGATGACATATTCCATACGGACATCTTTAGCGATTTCGTGGGCGGTAAGATTGATCTGTGGATTACATATAACTTGGACGACACCAGATCGGTCGCGTAAGTCGATAAACGTGACGCCGCCATGATCGCGGCGTGCATGCACCCAGCCCATAACAATAAGTTCTTGACCAACTTGGGCAGGACGAAGGTCTCCACAATAACAACTCCGTTTCCAGTTGCCTAACGATTCCACAGATGCTCCCTTAGTTTCAAAAAGTACTGCGACGTATAAAGGCAACCTCTCCCGATTGCCAGAGGCAAAAATAGATAAGGAGGAACGCCCTATACGGACTTAGGGTTAAGGATTGCGAATCGAATCAATCATCGCCTGCGCGGGCAATAATAGATCGACAGCCATTGGTCGGTCTGTTTTAGTCTGCATATCTCGTATGGTTCCTCTACCTCTATTCAATTCATTCTCACCGAGAATTAGTACATAGCGGGCGCTGAGTCTATCAGCTCGCCGCATTTGGGCCTTGAGGCCACGACTTCCACTCTCGAGTTCGATTTGATATCCCTGCTGACGCAGTCGCCGTGCGATAGAAAAAGCAAGACCCTCTGCTGCCTCTCCAAGAGGTGCAATAAATAAATCTAGTGTAGCAGAGGTCGGGCGTTCTTGTGCTTGCAAAAGTATCGCTAACCTTTCGATGCCGATAGCAAAGCCGATCCCGGGAGTTGCTGGTCCTCCAAGCTGCTCAACTAAGCCATCATAGCGTCCTCCTCCGCACACGGCATTCTGTGAACCAAGCCCCAAAGCAAGAACCTCGAATGACGTCCGGCAGTAATAATCAAGGCCGCGCACCAAACGCGGATTGAGGGTAATCGCTATACTTTCTTGACGCAAATATGCTTGAACTTGAGCAAAATGGTCACGGCACGGATTACAGAGAAAATCTGTGAGTATGGGAGCGTCACTCATTGCTGCTCTGCAGCTCGCTTCCTTGCAATCGAGCAAGCGCAGTGGATTTCGATATAACCTATTGTGACAATTCTCGCACAGCTCAGTAATTTTACTTTCACCGAAAGCTTGTAAAGCTTCACGATAGCGCGGACGGCACACAGAGTCCCCCAAGGAGTTGATATCGATAGAAACATCAAGCCGGAGCGCGGTAAAGAAATCGTGTAGCATCAGGAGTAACTCGGCATCGATCAATGGATCATCTCGTCCTAAGACCTCGGCGCCGATTTGGTGAAATTGGCGATAGCGTCCTTTTTGTGGCCGCTCACGGCGAAACATCGGACCAATGTAGAAAAGTTTCGAGACAGGTTCTTTATGGTAGAGGCTATGCTCAATATAAGCGCGAATGATCGAGGCTGTTCCTTCAGGCCTGAGCGTAAGAGCAGAATCATCTCGATCTAAGAATGTATACATTTCTTTTTCGACGATGTCCGTTGTCTCCCCAATAGCGCGAGTAAATAAATCGGTCTTTTCAACTACCGGAAGGATGATCTCAGTAAACCCATAGGCAGAGAAAGAGGTACGTGCTCGTAATTCTAGTGCCCGCCACAGCTTGCTTTCTTCTGGTAGCACATCATGAAATCCTCTAATAGCGGTAACCTTCATGCATTCCTCGCGAGGGGGTATTGTGGCAGAGGGAAGGACAGCAATCAACGTGGAAGCTGGAGGAAGGATAGAACCGACCTGAGGAGAATAGGCTTCAGCCGATTTTGGGAAACAGAGATGTAGACTTTCTCGTAGGCATTTCTCCTTTAGCTTCCTGGCTTTTTCTGGGGCTCAATGATGGCAGAGGTCTGATCTATTTCTCTCTCCCACTGACGAGTACTGAGCTGGGTCTTAATACGAACGAGCAGGTCACGATTATTGACTGGCTTGACGACGAACTCACTTACCCCTAGTGACATTCCAGCAGCTCTTGTCGCCATATCATCCTTAGCAGTAAGCAAAATCACTGGAGGTGCAGGGGCAATTTGCTTGAGTTGTCTGCAGACTTCAAGACCATCCATTCCGGGCATCATGACATCGAGAATGATGACATCTACAGGACGATCACGAACAATCTCGAGACATTCGAGACCGCTGTAGGCTCTGACCGCAGTCATCCCATGGTGAGAGAGAAGACGGGCAATAATGTCAACGGCATCTTTGTTGTCATCTACAACGAGCACGGTGGCGGAGGATACTGAAGAATGCTGTACTTTACCCGCGGCCATTATGGCGATTCCTATGATGCAAGAGCGTTGCTATTCTGATCCGGGGAAGAAAGAAGAGTAGAAAAGTTTTTTTTGCGCCGTAGCTTGGCAACTAGTGTAGTGCGTTTTAATCCAAGCATCTGCGCTGCTGCTGTTTTGTTGCCGTTGGTTCTCCGCAGTGCCTCATCGATAAGGCGACCTTCGAATTGCTCAAGTATCTCGCGAAGATTAACCTCTCCATCGTTAAGAGTGGGATGGGGAAGCTTTTTCTCCGAGATAAAAGAGCATACTTGAGGAGGTAAGTCCTCCGGGCCAAGACGTCCGGTCTCACTAAGAACTACCATGCGCTCTATGAGATTTTCTAGCTCTCGTACGTTTCCAGGCCAATCGTACTCCCAAAGATAGACCATTGCCTCGTCAGAAATTTGCAGGATATTGCCATATTTATGACTATTCTTTTCCAAGAAGTGACGGACCAACATAGGAATATCGGAGCGACGCGCGCGCAGAGGAGGGAGGTGTACAGGAATGACCTGAAGACGATAGAAAAGGTCTTCTCGAAAAGCTCCTTTTTCTACTTCTCTCGTTAGATCTTTATTAGTAGCAGCGATCACTCGGACGTTAACTGCGGTAGAACGATCCGCTCCTACTGGCCTAACTTCTCTATTTTGTAGAACACGTAGAAGTTTTGCTTGTAAAGAAACAGGCATCTCACCAATTTCATCGAGAAAAATGGTGCCACCGTTTGCGAGCTGGAACATCCCTACGCGAGAGGAAAGGGCACCAGTGAATGCACCACGTACATGACCGAAAAGCTCACTTTCGAGCAACTCCTCGGGAAGTGCCGCGCAGTTTATTGGGACAAAAGGATGAGCTGAGCGCGAACCGAGATTGTGAATCGAGCGTGCAACCAACTCCTTTCCAGTACCACTCTCTCCGGTAATCAATACAGTTGCATCAGTAGTCGCTACACGATGCACCATCGCATAGATCTTTTGCATTAAGGGGTTTTCGCCAATAAAGAGTGGAGGAGGAATTGTAGACGGCATGCTCGTGAATGATAGAAGAAATTTATTCGTGTAGACCTAGGAAAAAGACCTTCTTTCTTGAAATAAGAGCGCCCCCTGCCAATAATCTGACAGCCTACCATGTTATTTTTAAGAAGACAAACAAAAGCAAGGCACGCTACTAGAGAGTAAAAAGGTTTTCGGCCTCCTCTAACGCTCTTCTAGTGATTCAGAAATTTGGCAACTAGGCGCTCTCTCTAAAAGAGAGAATGAAGAAAAGGAAAAAGAACGCCTTTCCCTTTTCTTCATGAGATCGATAATTTTTTGCCATCTCCCTCATCTTCCATATCTTTCTGTGTTTACTGAAGTTTTCTTATTCCGGTGAAGAATGGGAGGAGTAATCGTTATTTTTTTACCAGATTGCTGTCTCTATAGAATTGCAGAGAAGAAAATGGAATTCTCTTGGGAATCAATCTCTTTCCAAAGGAATCTCAGGTAGTAGATTAGTGGCACTGGGTTTGCTGGCTCCCCCGTTCGTTCCGTCGTTTTGGTGCAAAGCCAAAACAGGAAAATCACAAAGAGAGAAATGGGGGTATCGGGGGATGGCAAGCGCGAAAGCCAGGAAACCAACAAGTGGCGTAAGTAATAAGGGAAGAGTTCTACTCCTTGAGAGGCATGGTGTCAAAAACTTACGGACGAACCATTCCCCTCTTTGTAAGTTACGGGGACAGAAGCAAGAGAGAGAGAAGAGAAAGGTGGCGGTTGCCGGAAATAATTTGGAGATCCAGGCTGCTAGTCAGCCAAAAAGAAATAAAACGCAGGAAGATATTATAGAAACCCATATGCCCCTAGTTCGTCTAGTCGCGGAAAGGATTCACCGCCGTCTCCCTCCGGGAGTCGATCTGGGATCTTTGATTCATTCTGGCATAGTTGGTCTCCTCGAAGCTTTGCAGCGTTATGATTCCCGCCGGGGAGTTGCGTTCCAGACCTATGCCCGGTATCGGATCCAGGGGGAAATCATTGAGTATCTCCGCTCGCTCGACTGGGTAAGCCGGTCGGTCCGAGCTTGGGGACGGAAAATGGCCATTGCTCGCACTCGTCTCGCAGGCCGATTAGGGAGAGAGGCCTCGCCGGAAGAAATGGCGATGGAACTTGGGGTTCCGCTCACTGAATATTACCGGGTTGATCAAAAGGTTAGTGAGGCAACCCTACTTAGCCTCGAGGATTTGACCCCCGCCTCGGAAGAAGAATGGAAGAAAGCACAGGAAGAATTTTGTCAGCGCTCCTTCCAAGATCCATTTGTATCCGTCGAGGGCAAAGAACTTGTGGAAAAATTGACAGCTGCTATCGATCAATTGCCCGATAGGGAGCGTATAGTTGTGACTCTTTACTATCATGAAGAACTCACTCTCAGAGAGATTGGAGAGATTCTTGATCTCACGGAAGGGCGAATCTGCCAGATTCACACGCAAGCAGTTTCCCATCTCCAAGAAACTCTCGGGGTCAAGGAAGAAAAGCGGCATATAACAGAGCGAGAGCCAGTCCCGATGGAAAGCATACTACGTGCCGCGTAACTAAGAATCTATCGGTAGTTTGTTAACTTCGGGTGAGATACAGGTTGAGAGGGTTGCCTTCTGCCAGCCAGTCTACCCTGGCTGGCAGTTCCGGTGGTGCGGGGCCGTGTGCCCCTGCTCGCCAGTCGCGTTGCC
>Ga0187894_10000479_pt1 | contig 54278 bp, 51 predicted proteins | sample GBC1701081metaG_FD_136650 | JGI IMG/M metagenome (GOLD analysis project Ga0187894, IMG submission 136650) | White microbial mat communities from a lava cave in the Kipuka Kanohina Cave System on the Island of Hawaii, USA - GBC170108-1 metaG ...
ACGAACCGCCCTGGCGGCCATGGGGCGGTTCGTCCATCAGGCGCGGGCCGCCCTGTCCGGGTCGGCGGCGGCGGCCGCCGCGCCACGCGACTTCACCGCCGAGCGGCACCGCCTGGCGGAAGACGAGCAGCGCGTGCACGGCGCGCTCGCCGCCGAGCGCGTGGACCTGCGCGCGCGCCTCGACCAAGCATACCGAGCGGCCGCGACGGAGGTGCTTCAGATCGTGGGGGCCCGTGCTTGGCCCTTCGGCGGCGGTGGTGGCCGAGAGGCAGAAGCCGCGGATCGCGAGCTGCTGATGGATCTCCTCGACGACGCCCTGGCGCGCGCCACCTTGCCGACGGCCGCGGCGCTCTCGGCAGCCGCCGCAGGGGGCGCGGCGGACCTGCGGTTCATCGACGCCGCCGTCGATCGCTTTCGCGCGTACGGGCGAGGCTTTCTGGAGGGCGGCGCTGTGGACGCTTTTTTCCGCCAGGACGTCCCCCGAGGTAAGCCCGACGCGGCAGCGGTCGCGGGCGCCCTCGCGCGTCGCGCACCGGATCCCGACGAGTCGCTGTTCGCGCCCCTCGAAGCCGGCGTGCGTCACGCTTACCAGGCGGCCCGGCGCGCCCTCGACGACGCCAAGGCGGCGGCAGACGTGGATCGCCTGTCGCGCGACGAACGGTTATTGGGCCCGCTCGCTGCGCTGGCCGCCGCCGTCGCCGATCTCCAGGCCAGGCCCGACCCGCCATGACCACGACGCTGGTCCTGGGCATCGACGAAGCCGGCCGTGGTCCGGCGCTGGGGCCGATGGTGATGGCGGCGGTCGCCCTGGAGCCCGCCGCTTCACGCCGACTGTCGCGCGCCGGCGTCGCCGATTCGAAAGCCTTCGGCTCGGGTCCCCCCGCCCACGAAGCCCGCCGCTCGCTCGTGGGCCTGATCGAAAGCGCCGCCACCTGGGTGGGCATCGAAGTGTGTGACGTGCAGGCGATCGACGAATATGTTGCGCTCGGCCACCTCAACGTCCTCGAACGAGAACGCGCCTCGCGTCTCATCCATGCCGCCCCCCCCTGCAAGCGCGTCATCGCCGACGGCCGCACTCTGTTTTCGCCCCTGCGAGACGTCTTCCCCCACGTCACCGCCGTGGACCGCGGCGAAGCCAGCCACGTGGCCGTCGCCGCCGCCAGCCTCTGCGCCAAGGTCCGCCGCGACGAGCTGTTCGCGTGCATCGCGGATCGCTACCGCCACCAGTTCGGCGAGGTACGGGGCCTCGGCTACGCCAACGCCGGCACCCGCGCCTTCGCCCTCACCTTTCTCCGCCGGTTCGGCGCGCTGCCCCCCGAAGCGCGGACCTCGTGGCCTTGGCGCGGCCGCCCCCGCGCGCTCCGCGCGGGCCCGTGGGGCGCTGATCAGACGAAGTCGCGTTTGCGGAAAATCAGCATGGCCAGGCCCAGCACCAGCACGGAGTAGCCCACGCCGTAGAGGCTGGTCCACAACATGTAAGCCGGTGTCACGAAGTCCCGGTGGAGCGAGACGCGCTCGGCGGCGACGATCGCCCCCGACGGGTAAAAGAGGTGAAGATTGGGGATCACCGCCGTGACGCCCTCCAGACCCGCCTGCGCGGCACCGCCCAGCTTGCGTGCCAGCAGGCGCACGTCGGGCACCGACCGGCCGACCACGAAGATGCCGAACGTGAAGAAGCCGGACAAAAACGGGCTCGAGAAAGACGAGAAGAGCACCGCCACCGAAGTGACCACCATGACGTTCACGAACAGCAGCCACACCGCCTTCGCGATCGCCGCGTCCGGCGCGGCACCCTGCGCCACCAGGATGCCGGACAGCACGAGCCCCATGATGCCGATCTGGATGGCCAGCGTGAGCAGAATGCCGAGCCACTTTCCGAGCACGAACTCCCAGCGCCGGATGGGCTTGGGCAAGATTGTGTAGACGGTTTTCAGGTCGAGCTCTTTGTAAAGCAGGTTCACGCCGACGAAGATGGCGATGATCACGGCGAAGAAGTCGATGCCGGTCAGGCCCACGTCCTTCGTCATGCGGATCTCCTCGTTCAGCGAAAGCTGGCCCAGGGCCAGCGCCGACACGATCAGGAGGACCGCAAAAAACAGCAGGCTGTAAAGGATCTTGTTGCGCGCGGCCTCGCGGAAGGTGTTGCGCGCGATGGCCAGGACGCGGTTCACGGACGCGCCTCCCGTCCTGCCGCCGCCTCGCCGCCCAGCGCCTCGCGCACGAACAGGTCCTCCAGAGATTCGCGCCGTGGCCCCACCGAAAGAACCTCCGCCCCGGCGGCCAGGGCCTGCCGCAAAAACCCGTCGACGTCCCCGTCCGCCGGCAGCTCCACGGCCAGGCCCTCTGCGCTCGGGAGCCGGCGCGCGCCCGCCGGCAGCGGAAGCTCAGCCCCGCCGTCCCCCGCCGCCACCGGCACGCGCAGCACCACCTCGGTCGAAATGAGCCGCGTCGATAGGAGCTGCGAAAGCGGACCCACGTCGCGCAGGCGGCCTTGCACGACGATGGCCACCCGATCGCAGGTCAGCTCCACGTCGGGCAGGATGTGAGTCGAGTAGAAGACGGTCTTGCCCTCGTGCTTGAGCTCGAGGATGAGGTCGCGGATCTCTTTGCGCCCGAGAGGGTCGAGCCCGGTCATGGGCTCGTCCAGGATGACCAGCTCGGGGTCGTGGACCAGCGCCTGCGCGATGCCCACGCGCTGGAGCATGCCCTTCGAGAACTTGCGCAGGGGCCGGCCGCGCGCGTGATCCAGACCCACTCGCTTGATGAGGACATCTGCGCGGCGGCGGCGGACGGCGGACGGTACGTCGCACAGCGCCCCCATGAAATCCAGGAACTCCTCGGGCGTCAGGTAATCGTAGAAGTACGGGCTCTCGGGCAGGTAACCGACCCGCCGCTTGGCGGACACCGTCGGCACGGGCAGGCCCAGCACTTCCACCCGCCCGCGGCTGGGGAAGATGAGCCCCATCAGCATCTTCAATGTCGTCGTCTTGCCGGCGCCGTTGGGACCGAGGAAGCCGAAGATCTCGCCTCGCTTGACCTCGAAGCTCATGTCCTTGACGGCTTCGACCTTCTTGCGGAAGAAGCCCAGGTGGAACGTCTTGGCAAGGGATTCGGCGCGCAGGGCGGCGGCGCCGTCGTCGGTGGCAATGCCCATCCGCTGACTCATCGGTGCTGGCGGTACCAGTATACGGTGCGCAGCAGACCCTCCTCCAAATCCACCTGGGGCGCGAAGGCCAGCAGCTCGCGGGCCTTGTCGATGTTGGGGATGCGCAGCTCCACGTCGGGGTGCTTCCACTCCACCATCTCGATGCGCGACGCGCTGGACGAAAGGCGCACGATCTCCTTGGCCAGGGCGTAGATGGTCAGCGTCGAGCGCGGGTTGCCGATGTTGAACGCGTGGCCCACCGCCTGGTCGCGCGTCAGCGCCAGCAAGATGCCGTCGACGATGTCGTCCACGTAGCACCAGGCGCGGATCTGCGAGCCGTCGTTGTGTATCTGCAGCGGGTCGCCGCGCAGGGCGCGGGCGATGAAGTGGTGGACGGCGCCCTCGCCCACTTGGCGCGGGCCGTAGATGTTGAATGGGCGGATGGAGCAGGTGGGCAGGCCCAGCTCCTTCCAGTAGTTCATCGCCAGGTGCTCGGTCGCCAGCTTCGCCACGGCATACGTCCAGCGCGCCTCGCCCACCGCGCCCAAAGTCGTGGCGTCCCACTCGGTGACGTTGTAGGCGTAGCGGCCGAACACCTCGCTGGTCGAGAAGTCGAGCAGGCGCTTGACCTTCCCCGCCCCCGCCGCATGCGCCGCGTCGAGCACGTTGGCGGTCCCGAACAGCGAGATGCGCATCGTGAGCACCGGGTTCTTGAGCACCGTGTCCACGCCGGCGATGGACGCGAGGTGGACGACCGCGTCGCAGCCGTTCATGGCCTTGCCCACCGCCTCGCGGTCGAGGACGTCGCCGGTCACGAGCGTGACACGAGGGTGTCGGTCGAGCCCCGCTGGCGAAAGTGCGTTCCTCCGCAACGTATCGAAAACGACGATCTCGTTGTCGGCCGACAGCCGTTCGACCAAGTGCGATCCGATGAAGCCCGCGCCTCCGGTCACCAGGATGCGTCGCCCCTGCACGGCGGATCGGCTCATGGCGGCCGACATCATACTTCGGTTACCGTCAAGCCGTGCGAATTCGGCGCGACGCGCGTTCCCCGATCATCGCCGCGGCAGCCGCCGCTGCCGTCGCGACCGCATTCGTTTCGGGGATCGCGGGCGCGCAAACTCCGCTGGCGGCTCCGATCCCGGCTCCGGCCGCGCCGGAGCGAGTGCCGCTGGCCGAAAACTTCTCGACCGCCGAGATCGCCGTCATCGCCGGCGCCGCCGTCGGGGGTGGTTTCTTGCTCGCGCTCGGCCACACGGTCCTGCCCGAGCCGACGCCGAGCCTGGGCGCTCCGCACGCCGGCAGCCTCGACCGGCGCCTGACCGACCGGCTGCACCTGGACGACGGTAGCGGCGGCCGCTTCCTGGGCGGCGTTCCGGCCGTCGCCGGCATCTACGTGCTGCCATTCCTGCCGGCGGCGTACTACGGCGCGCAACTGACCCGCGGGTGGCCGCGGCCGGACGTCAACGCCGACCACCGCCTGTTGGCCTTCGCCGAGGCGCTGGGCTGGACCATGCTGGTCACCGGCGCCACCAAGTACCTGGTGGGCCGCTCCCGCCCCTACGTCGAGCTCGGGCGCCCCGAGCTGAGGGCGTCGAAGACCGGGGAAGCGGACCTGTCGTTCTTCTCGGGCCACTCGTCGGCCATGTTCTGCGCCGCCAGCTTCGTGGCGCGCGACGCGGGCGGCATCGCCATCCCCGCGGCGGCCTACGCCACGGCGACGCTGGTGGCGGTGTCGCGCGTCATCGACCAGCAGCATTGGCCGTCAGATGTGCTCATGGGCGCCCTGGTGGGCGGGCTCACCGCGCACCTGGTCTACACGATCCACTTCGACGGCAACCGCCGCCCGCGAAGGCGGCGCGCCCCGAGCCGGGACGCCGGTGCAGCCGCCGCCCGCATAATTCCAACGGCTGGCGGCATCGCCGTCGCCGGCCTTCTACCTTGACGGGCGCGCGCTACTTCCAGTGTTCTGGGAGCGGCGGCCAGGTCGGACCGTCTTGATATTGTCATCCCGTTACCATCGCCGCCGGGGGGGGATGTCAAGATCAATTTGTTGACGGTACTATCGCGGCGATGAGCCGGGCGCTTGTGGGACTGGCCGTTTGTGGCGCGCTGGCCTGTGGCGACACCGCCGTGCCGTCGGGAGGAGGGGACGGCGCGGCGCCTGACGCCGCCCGCGACACCGCGGCGCTCGATGCAACGGCACCGGATCGCGGCGACGGCGCTCGCGGCGACGGCACGCTCCCGGTCGACGCGGCGTCTGATCCCGGAGGTCCCGACCGCGCCCCCGACCGCTCCGGTCCCGCCCCCGGGCCCGAGTGCACGGGCAATGCGAGCGCCTGCCGCCTGCACTCGGATTGCTGCACCTGCATCGGGCTAGGGCCTGGCGAGTCGCCGCCCGCCTGCCACATCCAGACCTGCTTCGCGGACGCCTGCACGACTCTCGGCGTCCAGGATGCCGCGTGCGCCGCGGGCCGCTGCGTGGCGGGCTTTACTTGCGATCCGGCGCAGGTGGCATGCGATGCCCTACCGCCGCCGTGCCCGCCCGGCCAGGTGGCCAGCGTGCGCAACGGCTGCTGGGGCTCCTGCGTCCCTGCCCGCGAGTGTTTGAGTGTGGGATCCTGCGCCGCCTGCGCCGCCGGCGATCTGTGCGTCGGCTTCTCCGCTCTTCGTCGGCCGCAATACAGCTGCGTCCCGGCCCCTCCCGCGTGCGGCGGCGACGCCACCTGCTCGTGCTTCGGTCCCACCGTCTGCACCGGCATCTTCCGCACCTGCTCCCCGGGCCCCGCCCCCGCCGCCGTGACCTGCAGCTGCATCGCCTGCTGACCGCGGCCTGGTGCGCGTCTTCCCCGGATGACGCGACAGTCAAGGAATTATCTATTCGGACTTGCGAATTTGCTGGGCCAGGTAGCCCGGCTCGCCGACCTGCTCAATCAGGGCGAGCTGCGCGTCGAGCCAGCCTACGTGGCTCTCCTCGGATTCGAGGATGCCCAGCAAAAGATGGGCGCTGCTGTTGTCGCTCCTCTCGCGGCAGATGGCGACCCCCGCGTTCAGGCGCGTCAGGGCCTCGCCCTCCAGCGCGCGGTCCAGCGTGAGCTGCTCGCGGACGGTCTCGCCGATTCGGATGTTGCCCAGCCGCTGCACGTTCGGCACTCCGCCCAGGAACAGGACGCGCTCGATGAGCGCCTCGGCGTGCTTCATCTCCCCCATGGACTGCTTCCGGACCTGCTCATACAGCCTTTCGTAGCCCCAGTTCTGGCACATCTCTCCGTGCACGAAGTACTGGTTGATGGCCGTCAGCTCCGCCGTGAGAACGTCGTTGAGCACCTCGACGACGGGATTCGCCTTCGCTTTCATTCGCTCCTCCTCGCGATGCCAGTATCGCACCCAGCACCGGGTGGCAAGAGCCGCAGCACGTCCCGGCCCCGCAGGCGCGCCCCACGTCCGCGATCGTGCGCGCGCCTTTCCCGATGGCCGCCACGATCGTGGCTCCCGAGACGCCCTCGCACAGACAAACGATCACGCCATCACCGAGCGCCGAGAATGATTTTGATAACGGAATTCAATCTCACATAGATGTACCGGGCTTCTCTCCCCCTGTCAATCCATCTGGGCCTAGTTCACGCGCCGTAAGACGGACAGCATACGCACCGTGAGCCAGCGAGCTGCGTCCCGTTCCTTGGGGGGCGCATCGGGGCGTGCGGGGCCGGGGTACCACAGGCCATCGGCGTCCTGGCGCGAGCGCAGATAGGCTTCGGCGATGCGCACGCCGGCGTTTTCCTTGCCCAGGCCCACCGCAGTCACGCTGTCGAGCGCGTCGAGAAGGTCGGTGTAAAACCGCGGCTCCGACAGCGTTTCCCAGTACGCGGCGGCGCGCCGGTCGGGATACCGGTCGGGCTGCATGAAGCGCGTCGCCAGCAGCTCCGCCGCCCGCCGCGCCTCGCGCGAGACGCGGTGCGCAGGCGACGCCGCGAACGCGCGCAGCGCCATCCCGGTGGCGAGGTGGCTCGACGGGCGCGCCGGAGAATCCGCGCGCACACCACGCCACGCCCAGCCCCCGTCCGCCTGCCGGTGGTGCAACAAGTACTGAAACGCGGCGGTCACCCGACTGTCACCGTCGAGACCGACGCGGCTCAAAGCTGCCACCGCCCAGCCATGGAAGTGCGGCGCCGGCTCGCGGGCGCGGGCCTGCCGGGTCGCGCCCAGGGCCAGATCCGCGATCGCCCCGTCCTTCCGCTGGGAATCGAGCAGCACCTCCGCGGTCGTCGCCACCGCCGGGGTCGCGACGGACAGGCCGAAATCCGCCAGCCGATCGAGCGCGCGCAGAGTGGCCAAGCACGCGGAGAAGCGGGCGCCGCCGAGCGCTCGTTCCGGCGCGCGCGCTGGAAAGCCGCCATTTTCGGCCTGCTTGCGCAGGAAAGCTTTGACCTCCGTGTACGCCGCGATCTCAGTTTCGCCAGGGGCTTCGTCGTCATCGATGAGATGGCGCCGGATGCGCGCGATCAAAGCAGGCGATCCTTCGCGCAGAAGCCGGGGCAGCGGGTCCTTTCCGAGACGGGCCCGCCATCCGGACGTGGGTCGAGGAGGGCTGGCCGGGGCAATGATGAAAGGCCAGCGGCTCATACCTAAGCTTACCTAAGACCACCGAGATTCGGCGCCTAAACTTGGGAATTGGCAACCACCGGCCTGGTAAGTAACACTTCTCACCGGTGCCGCTGCGCGGCGCTCGCGTCATGCCGGCAGACCAAAGACCCTCGAAATTGGAGGCCTTCCTCGCTCTCCTCCGCGAGGGTCGCACGTCGCTGCACCTCGACGCGCGCAGGCCGGGGGTGGTGGTCCCGGTCCATCTGCGGCGTGAGCCCCACCTGGTCCTGCAATACGGCTACGACCTGCCCATTCCCATCCCTGACCTGACGCCCGGTCCGGACGGCGTCCGCGCGACGTTATCGTTCGGCCGGGTTCCGCACGTGACCGTGGTTCCTTGGTCGGCGGTGTACGTCGTGCGCTCCGATCAAGGCGGGGTGGTGTATCAGGAAGATGTGCCGGACGACCTGGACCAAATCGAACGCACCGGGCCGGCGCTTCCCGCGGATCGCGCGCTACGCTCGGTTCCGGCCGAGTCGCGGGACGCGCAGGCCCCGGACTTGGATTCTGCGGCCCCGCCGCTTCCGCCACGCCGGCGCCGGCGCCCCCAGCTGCGGCTGGTGAAGTAGCCCGCCCCGCCGTCACGGCGTCAACCGAAGACAGGGCTGCCGCGTCTAATAGAGATGCGCTGTTCCGCGGTTGCTCTGGTCGCCGCTTTCTCGCTGGCTGGCTGTGCGCGCGCCGTGCTCGACCCGGACAGCGATGGCGGCTGCGCCTCGTGCGACGCCCGGCCGCCGCAAGGAGGGGACGCCGCGCGCCCGCAGGAGCGAGCCACGGGGCCCACGGGGCCTGGTGCTTCCTCCGATGCCGGCCGCGACAGCTCGGCGGGGAGGGCGGATACCGGCGTGGCCGGTCTGTCGTGTATCGATGTCTGGAAGTGCCGTTCGGCGTGCGGGGACGAAGCGTGCCGAACCGCCTGCGTCTCCCGCGGCTCTCTGAAAGGCCAGTCGAGATTCGAAGACCTCCTCTCGTGCACGGAATCCGATTGCCCCATGCAGGACAAGGCATGCCTGTGTCGCGAGCAGTGCTCGTCGTCCGGATCCTGCGACAACGAATGGGACGATTGCTTGAACGGCGCGGACGACCCCTTCTGCAGTAGTTGCTGACGCGGCCACGCCGCCGCGGGAGGGTTGGGCCCCATCCGAGCCGCACCTCCTGGATGTGGACATGGCGGCGATACCGATCTCTACCATGCGACGGCTGCGGACTTTTTTGACGCGCGCCGCGGCCCATGACACGGTGCATGCGCGTGAGCTTGGCCGTGTATCCGGTCGCCGCCCCGAGCGGCAGCATCCGCTTCTGGGTGGGCGCGTTCGGACGCCGGCAGGCGCCCCTACCTCGGTTCACGCTCGATGGCCAGGCGGTGCAGCCGGCCGCCCTGCGTCCCATGGCGAGCGTCCGGGCGGCGAAGCTTCTGTCTGGCGATCCCGCGCGTGTCTGGAGCGGCCTTTACGAGCTGCCCGTGTCCGGAGCGAGCCAGCGCCACCGCCTGGCCGTGGCCGAGGACGGGGCCGCGCCCTGCGAACGCGAAGTGCGCCCCCTGCCCGCCGCGCTGCCACACGGCGACAGTGAAGGATTCAACGTCCTTCTTTGCTCGTGCTTCTGTCACGACGAAGCGCTGCCCGCCTTCAGCCGCGTCGTATCGGACGTGGTGCGCAGCGGGCCGCTCGACCTCACGCTGCTGATGGGCGACCAAGTCTATCTGGATCTGCCTACTCTGGAGAACTTCCCGACGAGCCCGGCCGACCTGGCGGCGAAGTTCGAAGGCAAGTACGTCGCCAATTGGGATGCCGCCAGCTCCTTCGCGCAGATCCTCGGCGCCGCCCCCAGCGTGGCCATTCCCGACGACCACGAGTACTGGAACAACGCCCCCAACACGAGCCCGTTCATCCAAAATTCGTGGACCGCCGACGGACGGCAGAGCTGGCGGCTGGCCGCCGATGCGACGTTCGCGGGCTTTCAGTCGCCCGTCGCCGCGCGCGGCCTGCCGGTGGAGCTGGACGTGCCCCCGCTCTCGTTCTTCGTGGCTGACACGCGCACGGACCGCAAGCCGGATCTCTCGGCGCTGATGAGCGAGGCTGCGCACCAGCGCCTGCCGGCGTGGGTGGATCGCCTCAACGCGCGCAAGCTGATCGGCGTCTTCGTCACCGGACAGTCGATGTTCTCTCAGCCCATCAGCCGGCCCAAGGGGGCCATCGCCGACTGGGAGCTGGCCAACTACGCCGACTACGGCCGCATGGTGCGCCACCTGGCCCGCACCGAGAACGAGCTTTTGTGCGTGACCGGCGACGTGCATTGGGGCCGCGTCGTGTGCGCGCACGACAGCCAGCCGCCCCCCGGCAGCCACCGTCGGATCTGGGAGGTGATCGCGTCACCGTCGGCCTTGGTGACCACGGTGGGCTCGGACCAGGCGCGGCGCTTGTTGTCAGGCGTCCGGAGCCTGTTCGGCCGCCGCGATCCCTGGCCGCGCCACGACGGCGCCCCCCATCCGCCCGACTTCTTCGCCGGCGGCGTGATGCGCGGACGTTTCGCCTCCCAGAAGATCGCCGAGCACCGCGGCGATCACGTGGCGGTCCTGTCCTTTCGGTGGCTGTCCCAGAAGCTGGAGGCGTTCGTCTCGTACTGGCCGATCCACGACCGGCTGCGCGCGCCGAGTCGCGTTCCGCTGTTCACCGTCCCCTGCGCTCACCCGAGGAGCTCCGCATGATCAGCGTCCGCCGTTCACCCACCACGCGTCCCAACCAGGCCTTGGCCGAAGCGCCGCGCAAGAAAGGCGAGGACAACCTGGCCTGGCTCGGCCGACAGCTTACCGACGACGCGGGCGAAAGGCTGACCTTGCTGTTGCTGGGGGGCCGCGACCCGTCCGCCTTCCGTCTTCGCGTGGCGCAGTCTCACGTGCGGGACGAGCTGACCCCGTCTTCGTGGTCGCACGTGCTCATGCTCGGAAAGCCGGCGAAGAACCTGGGGACCACGCCCACGACGGAGATATCGCTGACACCACCGCGCGGGTTCGGTTTTCCGGCGGGCCGCAACGGCGTTCAGACCGGGCGCCTTTCGACTTACGCGAGCGGCGTCGATTTCCCGAACATCGCGGTGCTGACCGTAGGGGTGGCCCCGGCTGCGGCGGACGAGGCGCTGGCCAAGTTCGAAAAACAGCGCGGCACGCTGGACGCGCTCGAGCTGACGCTGGCTTGGCTGGGGTTTTTGTGGGGCGTGGGGCGCGCCGGAAACCCGCTGCTCGACGGGATGGGGATCCCCAGCGCCACCATGATCGAGTACGTGATCGGCGCGGCGGGGCTGGACCTGACGCCCGGGCTCGCCAACCGTTCGAGCTGCCCCGAGGCTATCTGGCAGGGCGCCCGCTGGTGGCACGACTATTACGAGAAGACCGACAAGGACGTCCCCACCGGCGCCTTCACCGCCGAGCACGCTTTTTAAGCGGGCGCAGATGCTAGACGCGGTCGTCATTGGGACGGGGTTTGGGGGAGCGGTGTCGGCCTGCCGGCTGGCGCAGGCGGGGCTCACGGTGCGGATCCTCGAGCGCGGGCGTCGTTACGACAAGGGCGGCTTTCCGCGCGACTTCACGAACCCCAAGAACGGATGGCTGTGGGAGCACGGCCAGGGTCTCTACGACGTGAAGCCCTTCAACCAGATGACCGTGGTGCAGGGCGCGGGCTACGGCGGCGGCTCGCTGATCTACGCCAACGTCCACTTGCGCCCGGTGCCGGCCGTGTTCGAAAGCGGTTGGCCTACAGGTTACGACCGGACGCTCCTCGATCCCTATTACGACCTGGTGGGCTACATGCTGGACATCAAGCCCATCACCGCGTCGCCACAGGGCTTGCCGCCCAAGACGCGGCTGATGCGCGCGGTGGCCGAGCGCACCGGCCGGCTGGATCAGTTTTGCTACCCGAACGTGGCGATCGACTTCTCGGCCCCAGGGCGGGCTGTCCGCAACAAGCACGACGTCCCGCAGGAAGGCTGCAACTACTGCGGCGAGTGCGACATCGGCTGCAACGTCCACGCGAAGAACACGCTGGACCTCAATTACCTGGCCATTGCCGAGCGCCGCGGCGCCCAGGTGAGCACGCAGTGCGAAGCGACGCGCATCGAGCCCCTGATGCCCGCCGATCCGGCGGCCGGCTACCGCGTCTATTACCGCGATTACACCGACGGCGGCGCCACCCGGACCGCCGAGAGCAAGGCCGTGTTCTTGTGCGCGGGCGCCGTCAACTCGACGGAGCTGTTGCTGCGCTGCCGAGACCAGCACAAGACGCTGCCCGGGCTCTCCGAGCGCCTGGGTTTCCGCTACTCGGGCAACGGCGATTTCCTGGCGTTCGCCTTCGACACCGACGAAGCCTTCGAGCCGGCACGCGGCCCCACCATCACGACCGGCATCGTGGTCGACGAGGGATCGGGGCCGAGCAAGACGTGGTTCATCTTCGAGGAAGGCGGCTATCCCAAGGAGCTGTCGGCTCTGGTGCAGATGCTGAACCCGCAGGGCACGCCGTTCGCGCGCGCCGCCGAGCTGCTGCGCGACCAGGTCTCGCGGGAGCTCGGGCGTCACGCGCGGGCCACCGTTCCCTCCGACGACGGGCCCGGGCGGCGATCCGCGGTGTTCCTGGCGATGGGCCTCGACGCGGCCAGCGGCCGCATCACCCTCGGGCCGCTGGGACACCTGAAGGTCCTGTGGGACCTGCCGCCCAACCTCCCACTGTACGATACGCAGACGCGCATCGCGCAAGACGTGGCCGGCGCGCTCGGCGGCAAAGCCGCGGAAAACCCTCTGTGGCAACGCCTGCGCCTGCCGGCCACGGTCCACAACCTGGGCGGGTGTGTCATGGGCGACACTGTCGCCTATGGCGTCGTCGATCCCACCGGCCAGGTCTTCGGTTACCCCGGCTTGTATGTGATGGACGGCGGCGCGTTGCCCGAGGCGACGGGCGTCAATCCGTCGCACACCATCGCCGCCGTCGCCGAGCGCAACATCGAGATCGCGGCGCGGCGCCTGACCGGCAACGGCACCTGGACCGCGCCCGAGCGCGCGAAGGCCGTGCCCATCGTCGACCCACTCGACCGGATCTTCATCCCGGCGGGGGGCACGCGGCCCTCACCCACGCCCACCGTCGGGATCTCCTTCCGCGAACGGTTGCGCGGCTACCACCAACTCGGGGCCGCCGCCGCCGGGCCCGGCCCCGGTGAACACGACGCGTTCATCGCCGCCGAGAAGGCGGGCAAGCGCGCCGGCAGCCGTCTGGAAGTTGACATCACGATCACAGCCGCCAGCGTGGATCGCTTTCTCTCCGAGCCCGCCCATGCCGCCCTGCTGGAAGGCACCGTGCGCGCCGACGGCTTGACGGACCCGGCCGGGGCGCGCGCGACGAACGGGGTGTTCAACCTCTACTCGGAGCTCGAGAGCGGACCGCCCAAGCTCCACTACGTGATGCCGTTTACCGGCAGCGACGGCCGCGATTACCAGATGGAGGGTCACGCCGACGTCGACGGCCCGGGACCCTTCGATCTCATGGCCACCAGCGTGGTCTACGCCACTTTGCGCCGCGGTACCGGCCGCGAGGATCCGGTGGTCTCGACCGGGATCGTGCGGCTCGGGCTGCGCGACCTCGTCGACGAGATGCGTTCCATCCGCGTCTTCGGGACCGACGATCTCGGCCGCAAACAGGACGCCGTGGGGCGCTTCTTCAAACGGTTTTTGGGCCCGGTGTCGGCGACCGCCCTTCGCGGTTTCCGCCTCGGCTGACCAACACAAGGAGACGCGACCATGGCAGTCATCCCCCTGGAAGTGACGGAATGGATGAAGGGTTATATCGGATTCGGCGCGACGGACTACGACGCCGGCTTCATCCGAGGCATCGAGGCGGGGACGTTCTTCATGCACGAGATGTTGATCCGCATCGACGACATCGACCGGTTCGTCGGCGATCCGGGGCACGCCGCGACCATGGACGGCTTCATCCAGTGCGATGCGCTGGGTGGCAAGCGTCCGGTCAAAGGCGCGGCGTTCAACATGTTCGTCGACGCGAAGAACCCGCGGCTGAAATACATGCTGTACCGGATCCCGTTTCACGATGGGTCAGGCGCGCCGCACACGATGTTCGGCCACAAGACGGTTCACGACGATCGCACCTTGGACCTGTACGGCGACACCACCACCCTTTACGTCCGCATCTTTCGCGGTGACGTCCCGGGCCACGACCTATCGACCCCCGCCATCACGAGCTCCGCCCTGCCCGACGACCCCATCGCGAAGGGCGTCATCCACATCGAGAAGCTGGACCTTTACCGCAGCATCCGATCATTCCGATCGCCCGGGTCGAACCCCGCCGCCGCGGCGCACGCCTTCGGCGCGTTCGGTCAATTCTTCATGGGCAAGCTCTGGGAAGTCTACGGGATGGCGTTGAGATAGGCCTGATCTCATCAATTTTTTGCCCCTCCGATGAGATGGCCGGATGATCGCGGCATGCGATCCAGGGCTCGGCTCGCGCGATCTCCTCGGGCGCTCTTGCGGCACCCAGTCTACGTCAGCCCGCTCGACGCCTCGGTGCCGCCGCGCAGGCTCATAGCCGAAGATATCTCCCTCGGCGGGATGTTCGTCCGGTGCGGCGACGAGCTGCCCGAGGGGACCCTCGTCACCGTGGACTTCGAGGTGCACGGCTTGCCGGTCCCGTTCGCCCGCGGGCGCGTGCTGTGGCAGCGCGCCGACCTGGTGGTGGAGGGCCGCGGCCGCTGGCGTCCGCCAGGGTTCGCCGTCGTGTTCTTCCCGGTCACCCGCCGCGCGCGGGCGCTGCTCGAGCGTCTGGTCCTGGGTGTCTCTTCGGGATTGGAAGCCGAATCAGCCCCCGGCCCCTCCGTCTGACCCACCGCCGCCGCCCACGATGGGGCGGCACAGCCGGCAGGTGGGATCCTTCGCGTCGCCTTCGCAGATGAAGCCGGCTGGGCACCGGGTCCCAACGCACGCCGGCCGGCAAACGTTGACCGCGATGTCGCAAGTGAGGCCGCTCGGGCAGTTGGGGCGGCCGCCGGAGCACTGACTCGACGGACCACCCCAGCCGCAGGACGGCCGGCAGTACCCGTCGACGTCGCACACCTCGACCTCGCCCCTTGACGCGTCCGCGTTGCATTCGCAACCGCCACCGCCGGAGCATCCGGGCGCCGTGCACGATCGGCGGCACAGACGCTCGCCGGGCAGACATCTGAGGCAAGGCGCACAGTCCGTATCGGCCGCGCACGCGCCCCCCTCTGGCAACCCAGGGCCGCTGCAAGATACGCCGCCGTCCTGTCCCGTCGCCGGACGAGGACGGCAGAACGGACACCCCTGGCGCGGTGTGATGCACTGGGTGCTCGCGGAGCAGGCGGCCGCCGTCCGGCACACGGGGCGGCACACATCGAAATCGGGATCGCAGGCCTGCCCTGCCCCACAATTGTTTGCGCCGCCACCGACGGAGGTGCCGCATTGCTCGCTCGGTCCCTTATTCGAAACTGAGCAGATGGGCCTACACAGAAGGTCCACGTCGCAACTCGCGTTGCCATCGCACTCGCAGGGTCCACCTTGCCCCTGACATGGTCCGGGCCGCGTGCACGGCCGCCGACAGATCTTGTCGGCGTCGCAGATTTGCCCCGGGGGGCAGGTCCCCGCCGCGCTGCAGGCCGCGCCCGTGCGATAGCCGTTGTAATAACCGGCCCCCCGGTCACCGTCGCCACCCCCGCAGCCGACGAACATTCCCGCCACCATGCCCACCGCGGCGGCGACCGCGCCTACCACCGCCGCGCGCGAGAGCCCGCGCATCAGAATCGCCACCGCGCGTCCAGCACGGCGCCTCCCGCGGTCAGCGTGGGGAGCAGCGTCATCGCCGCCCCCTGACCCTCGGGCTTCTCGGCGCGCTCGATCGCTCCGTTCCGGATCGCGGCGCCGATACGCCAGACCACGAAGCCCGCGACGAAGGCGCTGCCGCCCACTCCGGCGACGGTGAGGAACGTCTCCTTGGCGTCTTGGTGGCCCGTCACGGCGCGGTCGAGCTCCGCCGACCACGACATCCTGGTGTCGTTGTTGAAGCGATCGATCCGATCGATGTCGGCCTGCATGTCAAAGAACGAAATCAAAGAAAGACCGGCGGTGATCACCCCGGCCCCCATCAACGCCAGCCCTGTGATGCGAACCGCCCGGCCGCGCCCCTGGGCCTCTTCGACGCGCCTGCGGCGGGCGGCCTCCTCCATCTCCGTGCGCCGCCGCGCCGCGATCTCCATCTCCTCGGCGAGGCGCTTGATGCGGGCCCCGTCTTCGGCGTCGGTCCGCCTTCGCGCGGCGTCCGCGTCTTCCGTCGCTCGGCGGCGGGCGGCCTCGGCCTCCTCGGCTTGCTTACGCGCGGCGGTCGCCTCCTCCGCCTGCCGGCGGGCGGCAGCCGCCTCTTCCTCGGCGCGCTTGCGGGCGATCTCCGCTTCCTGGACGGCGCGGTTGCGCGCGGCCTCCGCCTCTTCCACTTCGATCCGCAGCTTGACCATCTTGATGTTGCGGCGCGCTTCGTCGCGGCCAGGCCCCTCGGGCGTGGCCACCAGGAACTTCTCGTAGGCGTCCAGCGCCTTGCGCATGTCGCCCTTCAGCCGGTACGCCTGCCCCAGGTTGAACAGCAGCTGCGGCAGCGGCACGAGGTCGTAGGCGGCCTGATACGCGCGGATGGCGTCGTCCAGCTTGCCCAGGTCCTGGAATCGCTTGCCCTGCTCGAAGTGCCGCTTGGCTTCCGCCTTGGTCTCCGCCGACGGCGCGCCGTGCGCCGCCCGCTCCAGCCCGAGCGACGACGCCGCCATCAGCGCCGCGACCAAGACGGCGCGGAGGGCACCGTTATGGGGACGTTCGGTCCCGCCAAGAGAGAACATGCGCGGGTCGATTGAATCACACTTTCGCTGGTCGGCGCGACACCTCATTTCCAGTCCAGTACACTGGCGGACGTCATGCACCCGCTACGGCCGCTCATCCTGGAATGGCTGGACGACAACTATCATTTCGGTGAAGCGGCGACGCTGATCAAGAGTGACGACATGTCGTTCCTCAAGGGCGGGATCCTCGACAGCCTCGGTTTCGTCGCGCTGGTCCTACACCTCGAGAAGACCTTCAAGATCCGCATCAACCGCAAGGAGCTATCGCCTCAAAATTTCGATTCGATGAATAAGATCATCACCTACGTTACCGCCCACCCCCAATACACCAGCCCTCGCTGACGGCCGTATTCCGCGGTCAGAACATGGCGTAGACGAAGGTGCCGGTCGAGAGGGGAAGGAAGATGTGCAGGTAGACGATGACCAGGCCGTAGGTCGTGCCGCGCAGCAAGGGCGGCAGCGCGAAGAAACGGTCGCGCAGGGCGCGGCCGCGCTCCAGCTCCAGCAGGTGGTGCGCGATGACGAACGTGAAGCAGGCGAGTAGGTTCAGGCGGAATGCCGGGGGAATGACGTCCGGCATCAGCAGGCCAGGCTGCGGCACGAATAGCGCCTTCAGGAACGAGCCGGCGGCCGCCAGCGACGGCGCCCGGAACGGGACCAGCGTCAGGATGAAGAAGACCTGCGTCGAAAACCAGGCCGCGCCGGCGTAGGCGGTCGATTTCCTTCGCGCCACCCACGCCCGGTCCTGGCGGCACAGCCCGCGATAGAAGACATCCCACCGCCGCGTGGCGATCAGCGCCAGCCCGTGCAGGCCTCCCCACAGCACGAAGGTCCAGCTCGCCCCATGCCACAGCCCGGAGACCAAGAACACGATCCCGAACCCCGCGTCCAGGCGGCCCCGCATGAAGCCGCTGCCCGTGGTGAGCGGGCCGTAGATGTAATCGAAGAACCAGGTGTTCAGCGTGATGTGCCAACGGCGCCAGAACTCGATGAGGTTCTTGCTGAGATACGGGTAGTCGAAGTTGCGCGGCAGCTCGATCCCCAGCAAACGACCGCATCCGATGGCCATCTCGCTGTACCCGGAGAAGTCGCAGTAGAGCTGCAGGGCATAGGCGCAAAGCGCCAGCCAGTGACCCGCCGTCGAATGATGGGCGGACGCGGCGAACATGGGGTCGACCAGATTCTGCGCCAGGTAGTCGGCGACGTAGGCCTTCTTGATGAATCCCAGGAAGAACGTGGCCGCCCCCGCCCGCATGCGATCCGCGTCCGGGACGCGCGCCTGCGCGAGCTGCGGCAGCAGATCGCCGGCGCGCGTGATGGGTCCCGCGATGAGCTGCGGAAAGAAGGCGACGAAGGTCGCGAACTCGAGCGGCGACCGGCACGCCGCCTGCCGTCCGTAATACACGTCGATGATGTAGGCCAGCTTCTGGAACGTGTAGAACGAGATGCCCAGCGGCAACAGCAACTTGAGGACCGGCAGCCGCGGCGCCAGGCCCGCCGCGGACAGCAGCTGATTCAGCGACTCGGCGAAGAACCCCGAGTACTTGAAGTAGCAGAGCTGCCCGATGTTGTAGGCCAGGCTAGCGCCCAGGGCGACGCGCATGCGCAGGCGCGCGCGCGCCGCGTCCGGCCCCTCGCTTTCCGCGGCGGTCCGGTGGCGATCCATCGCCAGGCCGGCCAGGTAATCCACCGCCGTCGCCACCAGAAGCAGCGGCAGCAGACGAAGGCTCCAGCTGGCATAGAAGAGGTAGCTTGCGCCGAGCAAGAAGCCGTTCTGCCAGGCGGACTTTCGCGGGAGCAGCCAATACGCTGCCAGCACCAGCGGGAGAAAAAACGCGAACTCGATCCCGGAGAAAATCACGGGGCGATGGTGTCTTGCCGCTGCAGGCTGGCGGCTCGCGTCGGCGGCGGTTGGCGAAGGAACGAGAGGCCACCCGCAAGTGCCCCGTCGGCGAGCTTGCGGTTGCCTTCCGCGTGCACCCAGCGGTAGGCGCTGAAGGATCCCCATTCGACCGGTACCAGCACCATCTGATGCTGGCCGCCCGAAGCCTCAACGATCGCGTCGCGGAGCGGAGCGAGCGACCGGGTGTGGCTCGACCCGAGTGCCAGAGTGTGCGGATCCCCGGCTTCGTAGTCGGCGACGCCGTTCTCCACTTCCAGGGGATGGGCCGGCAGCGGCGCGAGCCGTCCCAACGCCACGTCAGCGACCACGACAGTGAGGACGGCCCCCACCAAGACCAGAAGCGACGCACGAAAGGACGGCAAGAGCATGCGATGGACGACCGCCAGCGGGTAGGTTTCTGCCACGGAATTCTCGCCGGGGAAAGTAGGATGATCCGCCATGAGCTTCGGGGGCATCGGGCGGAAGCTCGCGGCGATGCTGCGGCGCGGAGAGTACCTGGCGGTAGCCGAGGAGATCTCGAGCCGCGTCCTTCCCACTGGAAACCCCGTTCTCTACTGGGACAAATTCGTCCTGGTGGAGCTACGCGAGGCGCGGCCCGTCCCGCTGCGAGAGAGCTGGATCCCCGCGATCGCCACCGGAGCCGACGTGGACGCGCTGTGCCGCCACCAGCCGGATCGCGCGGCTCTCTACCGGCGTCGGATGGACGAGAACCAGACCTGCCTGGTGATGAAAGACGCGGGCCGCATCGTCGCGTCCATGTGGGTGATCGCCCAGCGCACGCGTTACGCGACCAACAGCGGCCTGCACTTCGCCCCACCCGCGGCGGTCGGCCCGAGCGCGTGGTGCCACGACGTCTACATCGATCCCGCCTACCGACTGCGCGGCCTGTTCGTCGCCTTCATGCGGCACGTGGCGGCGCCGGGGGCCGGCGGCGGCCGGCCCACGACCCTCTACGGGGAGATCCACTTCCTGAATCACCACTCGCGCCGGTCCCACGAGCGGCTGGGCTTCAAGGTCATCCGCGACGTCACGTTCGTGTCGGTCCTGGGACTCAAGGCCTACGTCATCAAGGACGATCACGGCCGCATCACCCTCGCGCACCGGTACGCCCTGCGCGTACCGCATAACTGATCATCGGTTGGTGACGCGGACGGGAAGCGCGCCCGGGGGCTTGAGCACCACGATGGGAAGCTCGCGCCGGACCACGTCGAGGGCGTGCGCCACGTGCTTGAACGCCGTGCGCGGCTCGGCGGCGATGAAGGCGGTCTGACGGCCGGGATCGCGGCTGTGCAGGTGGCCGAGGAAGGCGGCGAGATCGTCGGCGCCGGCCAGCGAGACCGGCTCCGGGATATAGAACGGGGCCGCCCGCAGGAGATAACCCCGTCCTCCGGGATTGATGATGACCTCCAGGAGCATGTGGTTCGCCGCCGCGCGCAACGGCAGCGGGTCCGGAGGTGGGATGTGGACCGGCGCCGCGCGGATCCCGTTCCCTGTGAGGAACGCGAGATCCAGCCCGGGCGGGGCGCCCGCGGTGGTGGCGGCCAGCGAGCGAAGCACCATCAGCACGGTCTCGTACGGAATCTCCGCATCAGCCAGGATCAGGAAGCGGGGCGACAGGCCCGCGCTGGCGCCCATCCCGCTGACCTCCAGGTACTCCATGTGATCGGCCAAGGCGCGCAGAGCGGCGTCTCGCAGCGGCACCGAACAGACACCCGGGCAGGTCGCTAGACCCGCGCGCGGGAAGGCGGCCCCTTTCAGGGAAACTACGGCGGTCTCCCAGATTTGCACCGAGTCCATGGCGATCGTCACGCACACCGACGGACGCAGCGGGTCGCCGCCACCGGCCGGCGGCAGGCGGTTGCCCAGCGCGCGTGCCGCCTGCAAGCGTACCAGGTCGGCAAAGAACGCGGAGCGCGGGTCCTCTGGCACATGCAGCGTGCGCGATCGCCCGCGCACCGGTTCGCCGCGCGACGCGGGCGCGCCAAGCAACGCGACGGTCACCGTCGCCACGGCCACCGGGACGAAAAACCGGCCGCGGCGCCTCACAGCCCTTCTTCTGGCACGGGAATGAAGGGGGATACGACGTCCTCGGGCGCAGGCAGCGTCACCCGAGCCTGCGGGCGTGCGCCGTCCGAGATCTCGGGACGCGCGTCGAGCGAGACCGCGCGGAATCCAACCTCCGAAGACGCCATGAGAAGAAAGAAGCGGAAGCCGGTCCGCTGGCAGGACACCTCCGCCACCCGGGATTCGCTCATCCGCCCGGCGGCGGCGGCGACCGCGCCGAGATCGGGGAGCCCCGCCATCGTCGGGAGGCCGAGACGCTGCGCCCGCGCCAGGGCGGCCTCGATGAGACGCGCGGTCCCGCCCGCGTCGCCCTCCAGGCGACCCACGCCGATCACCTGGCAGACCGCGTCGTGCACGCCGCGGTCTGCGGCGGCGAGCTGCGCGATGAACGCCTTGCGGGTCTGAGCCGCGCCGTCATCCCGTGCCATCGTCAGGGAAGCCAGCCGTGACAGGGCGGCCAGGGGCGACCGGTCACGAAGGAAGGCCAGCAGCCGAAGGGCTGCCAGCGCCTGGTAAGGCGCACTTTCCGGCCGGCACTCCGCGCCGGAACGTTCCAGGCACTGAAGAAACGACGTCGCGCTGGCCCGCGCTTCGGCGTCGGGATCGGCTGCCCCCCTGACCGGCGGCGCCGCCGCTGCGCACCCGGCCAGCGCGGCGGCCGCTGCGGCGAGGGCGGCTACGCGGCCGGCGATCCGGAGGGAGTCGGGGCCGGCCGCAGGACCTCGCCGAGCTGCTTCGCGATCCCCGCGCGGATCTTTTCGGCAAACGGCGTCAGCAAGAAACCCAGGCTGAGCGCCACGTGAAGACGCGTGTCCTCGATGCGCAGGCGCGCGTCCAGGCCCTTGCGCGTCACCACCAGGTCTCGCGCTCCTTCCCAGGTGGATTTGGCTCCGTAGCTCCGCTCCAGACCCGCGGTCGCCGCGGACAGGCGGGCCCGCGCTTCGTCGAGAGACAGTGTGTGCGGCAGATCGATCTCGAACTTCGGCATGAAGCACCGAGCCGCAGTAGACGACGACCCAGGCGCGAAAGTCCAGTCCGGGATCTGGCTGGCAGCCCGTGGCGAAAATCGCTCCGCTTCGCCCTGGCCGGCTGCACCGCTTGAGCTCGTGGGCTTCACCTGGTACGCATCCTCCATGCCGCTCGTGTTCCGCGAGATTCATGCCGCGCCCGATGCCAAACGCATCAACGAGGAATGGTTCCTTCTCGAGAACACCGGGGCCGCCGCCGTGAGCACCGCCGGGCTCAAGGTCATCGTCGGCAAGGAAGGAAAGCGCGGGTCGGCGCTCGGCGTGATCGATCCCGGCTTCCTGCTTCAGCCCGGCGAAAAGATCCTGGTGGTGACCGGCGTCCCCGGCAAGAAATCCCATGGCGATCCGCCGACGCGCGAAAACATGCGCGTCTATCACCTGCTGCAGCGCGAGCCCTTGCTGCGCGGCAACGGCACCATCGTTCGCTTCGCGCTCAACCAGATGGACGTCGCCAAGGTCACCTACGCCCAGGAAGCGCCGACCGGGGTGGCGGGCTGCTAGCAGCCCGTGGCGGCCGCCGACCCATTCTTCCCCGGGTCCTAAGCATCTTCTGGGGTCACCGAATCGGCCAGGAACTTCGCCAGGGATTCGTGCCGTGCCCGCGCGTCTTCGTAGCCCAGGCGGGTCAGCTCGGCGGCGAAGCTCCCGTCGAACAGGATGTACGACAGAAGGTCTGCCTCGTCGGCTCCGCGCGCCGTGGCCAGGCGGCGCAGAAGGCGGATTCCGGCGCCGCCGCCTTCGCCCTTGAAGCTGTTGTTGCGCGCGATGTCCCCGGCGATTTCGCCGAGATCGGTTGAAGGCCGGATCATCAGCTCTTCGACCACGCGGTAGGGTGCCCCGCGCATGGCCAGCACCTCGCGGTTGAAGCGCGTCTGTCCTTCGGACGGCGCCACCTCTTGCAGCGTGCGGATGAGGGCGTTGAAGCGCCGCAGCCGGTCCAGGTCGTAGTCGATGTGATCCAGCAGGAAGGCGTCGAGGATCTTCCCCGCCAGGAAGGCGGCGCCGGGAAATGGCGCGGACTCCTCGGACACCTCTTCGTCGACCGCCGGCTTGTGGCGCAGGCCGATGACCAGCACCTTGTCGGCGCCCAGCCGCAGCGCCGGGGAAAGCGGCGTGTTTTGGCGCAGGCCGCCGTCGCAGAAGAAGCGCTGGCCGATGGCGACGGCAGGGAACAAGATCGGCAGCGCGGCGCCGGCGATGGCGTGCTCGGGCGCCATCTTGACCGCTTGTGCGCGCACGAACGGGTCCTTGCTCCATTTCGGGATCTTGCCGTCGGCGCGCTCGACGAAGACCACGGTCTTTCCCGATCCGATATCGGTGGCGGAGATCGACAGCGATTCAAAAAAACCGTGCGCGCAGTTGGCCGAGATGCGCTGCCACGGGATGAGCCGGCGGACGACGTTTTCGAGCTGGCGCGTCTGCACGACGCCGCCCAGGCGCTTCTGGCCTTCGCCGAGCTCTTCGATCTTGCCGCTGCCGAGGAGAGTGGCCGGCGCCTTCATGAACTCCTTGACCCCGAAGGTCACCATCTCTTCGAGCACGAAGCTCTCCCAGCGTTCGCACAAGAGGCGGCCCTGCCGCGCGGCCATGTCTGCCGTTCCGGCCATGAAGCAGGCGTGGATTCCCCCGACGGAGACGCCGCAGATGATGTCGAAGTGCACGTGGCCGCCGAGATCGCCCGCCAGGTCCTCGCGGATGTAGCGGATGACCCCCGCCTCGTAGGCCCCGCGCGCGCCGCCACCGGACAGCACCAGAGCGACGCGCGGGCGATCGCCGCGGCGGCGGGGGCGGGTGGGCACACTCATGATCCGGGCCGCCTTCCCCGACGAAGCGCCGACAGGAAAGCCAGGAGGCAACCGGCTGCGGACGAGGACGGAGACAGTGGGCTGAGCTGGGCTCCGCCCGCCACGCGGCACCCGTCGTCCCCGCTCCCGGGCGGGCCGTCGGCGGCGCCGTCCCGAGCGCCGGCGTCGGGCGGGGCAACGCCGGCGTCCGCAGGCGCGCCCGCGCATACACCGTAGAGCGCGCACAGCCACGCCATGGTCGTGACGCACCGATCGCCGGCGCAGGCCACCGGGCCGGCCAGATCCCGGAACGCGAGCAGCCCTGTCCAGGTCGTTCCTTCGTCGTCGGAGATGCCCAGCGCGAAGCGGTCGCCGGCGGCTTCGTCGCCGGCGCACGCGTAGAGGCGGCCGGCCCGGTATCCGAGGCACCGGTAGGCGGGCCCCCCTGGCCGCGGCGGCGCGAAGGTGTCGCCGCGATCGCGCGACACGTAGAGAGTGCCGCGCGACGGCTCGCCGAGGGGAGCGACTTCCCGCCCGGCGACATAGAGGGTGCGCCCGTCGGCGCCAAAGGCGAAGCCCTTCTGGAGCTCGGCGCCGTTGAGCTTCAATATCTGCTGCGGCGCCCGCCCGTGGTCGGTGGACCGCCACAGGTCGTCGGCGACGGTAGACGAAGCCCCCACCCGCGAGAAATAGACAGTCCTGGGATCATCCGGGGAGACGCCCACCAGCGTGACGTCGGCGCCCACGAAACCGCCCGCCGGGAGGAGCTCGTCCCAGGTGGCCCCCCCATCCGTCGTGTATTCCATGACGAAGCGGTACGGAGAGGTCGCATAACCGGCGAGATAGACGGTCATGGGATCAGACGGCGCGATGGCGACCTGATTCAGGCGGATGCCGGCGCGGAACGTGGTCTTCCGCGCATAGGTCACGCCCGCGTCCAGCGATTCGTGCAGAGCGACCGCGTCCGTGGTCCGATCGGTGGCGAGCGCGAGGATCCGCGCCGTCGACGTGGGATCGAACGCGACGTCCCACACCGACTGCCCGGCGAGATCGCCCCGGCCTTCAGCCCACGCACAGCTTGGGCCGGCCGACCGGAAGAGCCCGTCGTAGGACGCGACGTGGATGTCCCCGGCCGCGCTCCAGCGCGCGCTGGAGATCAGGGTCGAGCCAATCAATTCCTCGCACACCAGCTTCCAGGCGCCGCCGCCGTCGGGTGAAACCAGGACGCCGAAGTTGGCGTGCAGCGCGACCTCGTTGGACCCGGGCCGCAGCATCACGCCGCGCGTGTCGGGGACGCTGCAGGGTCCGCCGCCGCATGCCGCCGTCGGCGCCGGCCGGGCTGTCGCGCTCGCCGCCGCGAGAGCCAAGCAGGCGAATGTCCGGCCCGAGGGCGGGCGAAGCAGCGGGGCGATCATTTGTGCGGCGGTCGACGCTAGCACGAATCCCCTTTATGTTTCCGCCATGAACGTTTCACTGTCCCCGGGCGGGGGCTTCCTTCTCGAGCCGACCGGCTCGGCGTCCGTACTGACGCCCGAGACGCTCACGGACGAACAGCGCCTGATGAAAGAGACCGCCGAGGACTTCATGCGGCGCGAGGTGGAGCCGCGCACCGCCGAGATCGAAGCGAAGAAGCCGGGCCTGATGCGCGAGCTCCTGCGCAAGGCGGGCGCCGTGGGTCTCCTCGGACACGACATCCCCGAGGAGTACGGCGGGCTGGGCGGCGATAAGACCAGCTCCAGTCTCATCTTCGAGAGCGCCAGCCGCCTCGGGTCCTTCGCGGTCAGCTACGGCGCGCACACCGGCATCGGGACCATGCCCATCGTTCTGTTCGGGACGCCCGCCCAGCACGCCAAGTATCTCCCCGGGCTGGCCAGCGGCGATTCGATCGCGGCCTACGCGCTGACCGAGCCGGGCGCCGGATCCGACGCGCTGTCGGGCAAGACGCGGGCGGTGCCGTCGGCGGATGGCTCCGAATGGAAGCTCACGGGGACGAAGCAGTTCATCACCAACGCGGGCTTCGCCGACCTGTTCACGGTGTTCGCGAAGGTGGCGGGCAGCGAAAAGCTCACCGCGTTCATCGTGCCGCGCCGGGCGCCCGGGCTCACGGTGGGCCCCGAGGAGCACAAGCTCGGAATCCGCGGCAGCTCTACGTGCCCGCTGGTCCTCGAGGACTGCACCATCCCGAAGGACAGCGTGCTCGGGACCATCGGGGAGGGGCACAAGATCGCCTTTAACATCCTGAACGTCGGGCGGTGGAAGCTGGGCGTGGGCGCCATCGGCGCGGCCAAGTACTGCCTGGAGATCGGCGTGCGCTACGCGCGCGACCGCCGGCAGTTCGGCAAGCCGATCGTCGAGTTCGACCTGATCCGCAAGAAGATCGGCAACATCGCCACCGCCACCTTCGTCGCCGAGTCGATGGCGTTTCGCACCGCGGGCCTGCTCGACGCCCGCGCGCGCGCCATCGATCCCAAGGATCCCGCCGCCCAGAAGAAGCAGATCGACGCCATCGAGGAGCACGCCATCGAGGCGTCCATCATCAAGGTCTTCGGATCCGAGATGCTGCACGACACCGCCGACGAGACGCTGCAGATCTTCGGGGGCGCCGGCTACATCGAGGACTACCCCATCGAGCGCGTGAGCCGCGACGCGCGCATCAACCGCATCTTCGAGGGCACCAACGAGATCAACCGGCTGCTGGTCCCCGGGACCATGCTCAAGCGCGCCATGCAGGGCCGCCTGGGTTTGATGGGGCTGGTGGCGCAAGTACAGGCCGAGCTGGCGGATCCGTCGAAGATCGATCGGCGCGTTCCCGACGGCCCCCTCGGGCTGGAGCGTCAGAAGTGCGACTACGCGAAGCGGGCGGTGGCCTACGGCGCCTCTCTGGCGGTGCAGAAGTACATGCAGGCCATCTCGGACAAGCAAGAGCTGCTCGGCGTGCTGGCCGACTGCCTCATCCAGATCTACGCCATGGACTCCGCCATCACCCGGACGTTGCAGCGGGTGGCGGACAAGGGCGAGGAGGGCGCGCGCGTCCCTGTGGCCATGACACAGCTGTTCGTGTCCCAGGCCCACGAGACGGTCTTCGATCTTCTGCGCGAGATGACCATGTGGATGTCGCAAGACGAGCAATGGGGCAAGCAGATCGCGGACGTCAACACGTACTACTCGCTGACGCGGGTCAACACCTTCTCCTTGCGTCGTAAGATCGCTCTACATGTCATCGAAGCCGGCGGCTACGCGCTCTGAACGCTGCCGCCCGGGAGCCGCAAGCGGCCGCGGAAGTCGGCGATCGTGGCGCGTAGGCCGTCCTCCAGGCCGACCAGCGGCGCCCACCCGCCCAGCAGCGCGCCGGCGCGCGTGATGTCCGGATTGCGGCGAACGGGATCGTCTTGCGGCAGAGGAGCGCGCACGATCTCGGAGCGCGATCCGACCTGCGACCGGATCATATCGGCCAGCTCGGCGACGGTGGTCTCGCGGGGGTTGCCCAGGTTGACCGGATCTGCGCCGTGGGGGCTGGCCATCAGGCGCATGAACCCCTCGATCATGTCCGACGCGTAGCAAAATGATCGGGTCTGCCGGCCGTCGCCGTAAAGGGTGATGGGCGCGCCGCGCAGCGCCTGCACGATGAAGCTCGACACCACGCGTCCGTCGTCTTCATGGACCCGCGGACCATATGTGTTGAAGATGCGGGCGATACGCACCTCGACGCCGTATTGCGTGGCGTAGGACACCGCCAGCGACTCCGCGCAGCGCTTGCCTTCGTCGTAGCAGGCGCGCGGGCCGATGGGGTTGACGTTGCCCCAGTAGGACTCGCGCTGCGGGTGCACCGCCGGATCGCCGTACACCTCGGACGTCGACGCGATGAGCACGCGCGCGCTCACCTCGCGCGCCAGCTCGAGGACGGTCAGCGTCCCCTCGACGGCGGTGCGGATGGTGCGCACGGGGTTGCGCTGGTAATGGATGGGCGACGCAGGGCAAGCCAGGTGGTAGACCTCGTCCACCTCCAGGATCAGCTTCTCGGTGACGTCGTGGCGCACCAGCTCGAAGCGGGGGTGGCCCAGCAGGTGTTCGACGTTGGCGCGCGAGCCGGTGAAGAAATTGTCGAGGCACACGACTTCGTGCCCGTCGGCGATCAACCGGTCGCCAAGGTGCGAGCCAAGGAACCCAGCGCCGCCGGTGACCAAGACGCGTTTGCGCATCATCGCCGCTTCGCGTCAGTGGAACATGAAACCGGCGCCGGCAGCGAACGCGAAGCCACGGACGGGCTCGTGCAGACTGCCCGCCAGGTAGGGCCGCAGGAGGCGTGGGGCCGCGGCGGCCGCACGGGACGGGGGGATTTCGCATGGGCGGACGGCGGCCGTCACCAGGGCGCGAGCGACCGGCGCGGGCTCGGCCCGGAGCCGGAGAGCGCGCCGAATCTGGGGGCCGTCGGTGACCGCCGGGGTGTGCGAGGCCACGAACAGGAGCAACGCAAGGTACGACATGTAGGTATTATAACGACATTGTCATACTTAGCAAATTCAGCTGCGCCGGCGTACATTTGTCTGCGCGTCGGTCATGGCGAGTCATCGGGCGTCCTGGTTGACCTTGGCGGCCTTGGCCTTGCTCCCTGGGTGCGATGAGCCTCCCGGCGCCGCGTCCGGCCAGGATGGAGGCCATCCGGCTGCCGATCGCCCTGACGGCGGCGACGGCGCGGCGGCATCGGACTCGGGTGCGACCCCCGACAGAGCGACGGGTGGCGGCACGCGCCTGCACGTGCGCGTGTCTGATTCGCGCACCGCCGAGCGCGTTCCCGCGACCTTGACCCTTTGGGACAGCGCCGGCCAGATGGTGCGTTTCGGAAACCCGGCTGACCCGCCTTTTTGTAGCCAGATGGGCGGGCCGTCGCTCGCCGAGATCGGGACCGGCGGCGCGCTCGCCACGTGGCACGGCATCGCGCTCTGGAACGGCGAGGCCGTGATTCCCGTCGGCCTCGAATGGATCGTGACCGGCCAGTGCGGCAGCGAGACGCGCGCCCAGAAGATTCCGTTCGGCAGCTACCGCTTGATCGTCTCGCGCGGCCTCGAGTACGAGCTCAACGAATACCAGATCGATCTGGCAGAGGATCGCGGGACAGTCTTTCTCGACGTGGCGCTCGCGCGCACCGTGAGCACGGTCGGCTACTTCGCAGCCGACATGCACGTCCACACGTCCGGTTCCAACGACAGCTCCGTCAGTGGCGAGGATCGGATCAAGACCGAGGCGGCGGTTGGCATCGAGGTGGTGGTGTCGTCGGATCACAACTTCCATACCGACCTTGGCGAGCCCATCCGCAAGCTGTGGCCGGATCCCGCGTTCCCGGCGCCCATCGTATCGGTGGTGGGCAACGAGGCGTCCGCCAATTACGGCCACTTCAACGTCATGCCGGTCATCGCCGACCCCACCAAGCCCGGTAACGGCGCCATCCCCTACAAAGGCGAGCTCGAGCACTTCACGCCGCAGACGCTCCTCGATCGCTTGCACGCGTTCCCCACCGCGCCGCTGATCCAGATGAATCACACCCGCCTGGGCTTCGGCGCGTACTTCGACTCGGACTCGTGCGGCGCCGGCGGCGGGTGGAAGGACCTGGCGCGCCCGCCCGCCTGTCCGCTCGACTTCGAGGCCATGGAGGTGCTGAGCGGCTTCCTCGCCTGCGACACGCGCATCCACCGGACGCTGGCCGACTGGTACGCCCTGCTCGGCTTCGGCGTGGTCACCACCGCCACCGGAAACTCGGACACCCACGGCACGTCCCAGATCCTGGGCGGCTTTCCCCGCACGTACATTCGCGTGGCCGAAGACTCCGTTCGCGTCTTCGACGAGGCCGAGCTCATCGACGCCCTCCGGGGGCGGCGCGCCGTGGCCACCACCGGACCGTTCATCACGCTGCGCGTGGACGATCGCGTAAACGAGGGCGAGCTGATCACCAACGTGACCGGGACGGTGCGCGTCAACATCCGCATGCAAGCCGCGTCGTGGATCGTCCCCGACGAGGTGCGCTTGAAGGTCAACGGGCAGACCGTCAGGACCTGGCCGCTCGCCGGCTCGGCCGCCGCGCTGTTCGAGGTGAAGAACGAGAGCCTGGCCGTAGCCTCGGACGCCTTCATCACCGCGGAAGTGGAGGGCAAGCAGGTCCTGCCGCCCTGGATGGTGGGCGAGTACCTCACCACCAAGAAGGCGTCCGGCTACGACTGCCCGCCCGGAGCCGCCGGTCCGGGCATGATTCCCTTCGCCGTGACCAACCCCGTCCTGATCGACGCCGACGGCGACGGCCGCTTCCGCGCCGTGAACCAGCCCATCACCTTCCCCCCCGCCCCCGACGTCTGGATTCCCTCTCCGTTCCCCGAAGGCCCTCCCGACTGTGACCCCACCGGCCGCCCCCTGCGGTAGGAGCGGAGCCCGCGTACTTGTATTAACCCGTTCGCTGCGCCGGCGCTCCCTACCAGGTGATCTTCTGGCGGCCCGTGAGGTGGCGCCACAGGCCGACCACGGCGGCCGCGTGCAGCACCACGAAGGTGCGCGCGACGCCGGCCACGCGACCGCCGCGCGGACCCACGGCGGCGGCCGCGTAGAACGCGAGCTGGCATACGAGGAGCAGACGGAGCAGAGCGCCGGCGGCCCCTTCGCTGGCCGCCGCGCCCGCCAGGGACGCCGCGAACAGCGCGACGAGCCCCCAGGGACACACCAGGCGCAAGGCTTTGTGCGACAGGGTCTCGAACCAGGACGGGTTGACGAACGGCAGCAAGAGCTGCGGCATCCAACGGAAGATCTGATAGTTGCCCGCGAGCGTTCTCACCTTGCGCCCGAACTCGCGCCCGTCCGCGAACGCGTCGTCATAGGCGCGCGCGGCCTCGCAGAACAGCACCTTGCGGCGGCGCAAGCGCAAGCGCATGGGGATGAGGACGTCGTCCAGGATCACGTCGTCGGGCAGGGGCGCCAGGTCGGCGGCGCGCACGATGGAAACCGGTCCGGTCATCCCCACCACGCTGCGGAACCGCGCTTCGTGTCGACGGATCCAGGTCTCGTAGCGCCAGTAGAACCCGCTGCCGGCCGGGCCGCGCAGGATCAGGTTCCCGGTGACCGCGCCCACCGACAGGTCGATCATCATCGCGCACAGCGCCGACAGCGCGCCGGGCGCAAGCGGCTGGCGCGAGTCGGTGATGAGCAGCAGCTCGCCGCGGGCGGCCTCGCGCATCCGGTTCAGCGCGGTCGGCTTGCCGCTGCGCACGTCGCCTCGGATCAGACGGATGCGTCCGTCCCGCGCCGCGAAGCCACGGACCACGTCGTCGGTGGCATCCGTCGAGCCGTCGGAATAGACGAGGATCTCCACCTTGTCGGCGGGATAGTCCTGGTCCATCAGGCTGCGCAGCTTGGCGTCAAGGTAAGCGGCCACGTTGTACGCGGCGATGCACACCGTCACGGCGGGCTGGTGACCCGGGTCGACCGCGACGCGCATCGGAAAGAGCCGCGCCAGGATGCCGATGAGCAGCGGGTAGCCGAGGTACGTGTACCCGAGCAGCGCGAGCGAGGCGACGGCGACGCCGAGCACGACCCCTCAGGCCGCCGCCCGGCGGCGCCGGTGCAGGTCGTCGTACAGGTCCAGGTAGCGGCCGCACATGGCCGCGACAGAATAGCGAGCCACCGCGATCGCGCGCCCCCGCGCTCCCGCGTCGGCGGCGAACGCGCGGTCGTCGCGCAGCCGCGTCAGTCGCTCGCGCAACGCGGTCTCATCCCCGGCGGGCGCCAGCAGGCCGCTTTTCCCGTCCTCCACCACGTGCGGAACACCACCCACCGCGGTCGACACCACCGGCAGGCCGACGGCCATCGCCTCGAGAACGGCGAGCGGCAGGCCTTCGGTGCGCGACGACAGGGCGAACACGTCCAGCGCCGCCAGCACCCGCGGCACGTCGCGCCGGCCTCCCAGAAGCTGCACGTGTCGGCCGCCCGGAAGGCCAGCCGCCAGGGCCTCGATCTCGCGGCGGCGGGGTCCGTCGCCCGCGATGAGCAGCCGCGCGGGCGCGCCGAGCAGCGGAGCGGCCGCGCGCACCAGGAGGTCCTGATTCTTCTCGGCGACCAGCCGCCCCACGGTCCCGACCACCCACGCCGCTGGCGGAATCCCCAACTCGTCGCGCACGGCGCGGCGGGCATCAGGGTCCGGACGGAATCGCGACGGATCCACGCCGTTCTCGATGACGCGCAGCCGGGACGGAGGGCAGTCCACCGCGCGGCGGGCGAGCGCAGCCACGTCGGGAGAAACCGCCACATAGGCGTCGGTCAGGCAAGACACGGCGCGACGCACGCACAGCTGCCGGTCGGAGGCGGCGGTGACGCCGTGGCGGGTGTGGACCACGATCGCCCGCACCGACTTGCCCGCGGGTGTCGCATAGATCAGCGGCAGCGCGTTGTGGGTGTGTACCACCGTGACGCCGTGGTCGCGGAACAGCCCGGCCAGCCGCGCGGGCAATGTGGCGTCGAAGCCGCGGCGCTTCGCGGCGGTGTGCGCGGCGACGCCGTGCGCGGCGAACTCGGCCGCCATGGGCTCCGCCCCGGGCGCGCCGGTGACCCCGCCTCCCGCCGCCAGCGAGACGGCAATCACCCTGTGCCCGGTCGCGCGTTGCGCCGCGGCCAGGCTGAGCGCCACGCGTTCGCCGCCGCCTACGCCGAACGACGTCAAGACGTGGGCTATCACCAAGGAACGGCTCAGCGCCCCATGCCACGCAGCATGACCAGCGGCGTCCGCGCCAGCACGCCCAGCTCCATGGTCAGGAAGGAAGACAGTTTCTCCGTCGCGGCGCCGTACGCGACGTCGTAGAGCAGCTTCATGCGCATGTCGTCCGCCAGCGCTTCCTCGGCGCCCTGCACCTTGAACGGATTGGTGAGCGTCTCCTTGAACGTCTCGAGATCGCTGCCGGGACGGAGGCGGCCGGTGTAACCCAGGTTGACTTGGGCGAGGCCCGTGATCCCCGGTTTGACGTCGCGCATCCGTTCTTCGAAGAACGGTATGGCCAGCGCCAAGTCCGACAGCAGCTCGGGCCGTTCCGGGCGAGGGCCCACCAAGCTCATATCGCCGCGCAGCACGTTCCAGAGCTGTGGCAGCTCGTCGAGCCGCGTCCGGCGCAAGACGCGGCCCACGCGCGTGATGCGGCGGTCGTTTTCCGAGGCGAGCACGGCTCCGGTGCCGGCTTCGGCGTCGTGGCGCATCGTGCGAAACTTGTACATCTCGAACTCGGAGAAGAGGTGGCGCCGCGGATCCTTCGGGTCGGGGCCCACCAGCCGGCCGGCGCGCCGCTGGCGGAACACCACCGGGCCGGGCGACTCCATGAAGATCGCGGCCGCGATGACGGGGACCGCGGGCAGGGTCAGGGCGAGGCCGATCCCGGAGCCAACGACGTCCATGACGCGCTTGGTTATGCTCACGAGCCGGTTCACAGGAGCGCTTACCCGCGGCTATGATAACGTAAAGCGATGGTCTCCGAGCGCTGGCCGAGATCAGGCGCACGGTCATCGAGGACTGTGGTTGGCGGCGCGATGCCGGGGGACGCGTGTTGAACGGCCGCGCCGTTATCCGCCTGGAAGTACCGGGAATCCTGACTCACCGCGACGTCGCGCTGCGCACGGTGTCCGCGGCGTGCAAGCTGGTTCGCGGTAAGCCGGGGGGCGCGCGACCCGACGCCAACTTCAGCCTTCATGTGGTCTCCGCCGTCGGAGAGGCCTTCAACAACATCGCCCTGCATGGCTACGGCGGCCGCCTCTCCGACATCATCCGCGTGGAAATCGACGTGGGGGACGACGCCATCACCATCGCGATCCACGACTTCGGCAGCAGCTTCGATCCGGCTGCCGCAGTTCCGCCGGACCTCGACACGCTGCCAGAATCCGGATTGGGCGTCTACATCATCCGGTCCTTCATGGACACGGTAGACTACCGCCCCGGCCGACCCAACGTGCTCACCCTCACCAAGCACATTAATTAGCGAGACGCCATGACGTTCACGACGACCACCGACAAGAACCTGACCCTGCTCCGCATCGAGGGCGAGCTCGACGCGCTGTCCGTCGCGGATCTTCGGCCCACGCTCGACAAGCTCGTCGCGGAGGGCCACCGCAGCGTGGTGGTCGATCTGTCGGCGCTGCGCATGATCGACAGCTCGGGCGTGGGCTCCATCGTGTCGCTTTACAAACGGATTCGCGCCGCCGGCGGCCAGGTCGTGGTGCGCGGCGCGCGGGAGCAACCACTCGCGATCCTCAAGCTGCTTCGCATTGACAAAGTGTTGATGCCCTGAGTCGAGACCGGGCGGGAAAAGCGCCTTCGTGTCGCGAAAGGTGGTACCATTCCCCACCGCGCATCTCAGCGGGACGGTGACCATGAATCGGGGAAGTGGAATTGGCGAAAAGCTCGCGTCGTTTCAGACCGAGCGCGACATGGCGGAGTGGCTGGCGGCGGAGCTGACCAGCACTTTTCCGCACACGAGCTGGGTCGACATCTTCCTGGGCGGCTCGTCCAGCGCCGCCAATCTGGTGGCGGTCCGCGATCCGCGGGGCGGGCCCGCGCTGCTGTCGGCGCTGTGCTCGGGAATCGAGGCCATGCCCGACCACGAGCTGCGATCCGGATCGCTCGCCCGCTGGATGCCGTACCTGATGGTCCCCAACTTGGTGTGGGCCAATCCGCAGCTGGGACGCGGGCCGATGATGTCGGCGCCCCTGCTGACGGGCAACACGGTCAACGGCATCATCGTCGTCGAAGCCGGAACCGGCGCGCCCGAGTTCGCCCTGGATGACCTGAATAGTCTGACGACGGCGGCGGGGGCCGCGTCCGCGGCGGTGTCCGCGCTCCATGGCAAGCACCGGCCCGACACCGAGCGCTGGAGGGAGCGCGACCTGGCCCTCGCGCGCGAGATCCAGCGCACGTTCCTGCCGCCGCTGCTCGACGATTTTCAAGGACTTCAGGTCGCCGCCGAATACCACCCCGCGTTCGAGGTGGGCGGCGACTTCTACGACCTGATGGACATTGGCGACGGGCGCGTGACGGCCATCATCGGCGACGTATCGGGCAAGGGCGTCGCCGCGGCGCTGCTGATGTCGCGCGTGAGCTCCGAGCTGCGCCAATACGCGTCGGGAACCCTGGGGCCGAAGGGGATCCTGGAGAGCGTCAACCGCTGGCTGGAGAGCCGCGCGCCGTCGGACAAGTTCGCCACCGTTGCTTGCGTTCGGCTGGATCTGCGGCGCCGGCTCGGCACCGTGTGCAACGCCGGACACGTCTCGCCCATCCTGCGGCGGACCAATGGCCTGGTGGTGCGCTTGGCGGACGCTTCGGGGCCGCCACTCGGGATGCTGCCGTCTCAGTCCTACGATGACGTCACGTTTCACATGGGGCCCGGCGACATCCTGCTGCTGGTCACCGACGGCATCGTGGAGGCGCTGGACGCGGACGCGGACGCCGGTATGTGGAGCCTGGTGGAGCTCATCGCGCGCTCTCCTCACAATCTGACCGCGATCCGCCAGAACGTGCTGACCGCCGTCGAGAAAGCGTCGATCAGACTGCGCGACGACGCGACGATGCTGGGGTTGCAGCTGCCCCCTGAAGCCGCGCGCCGGGCCGCCTGACGAACCGAGCGCGGTCGCCGGTGCGTGTCCGGGTTCTCATCGTCACCAAGCTGTTCCCGAATCCTCTGGATCCGGAGATCATCCCGTACAACCGCCAGCAGTTCTCGGCGCTGGGGCGCATCGCCGACGTCAAGGTGCTGGCGACCATCCCTTGGTTTCCGGGGGCGCACGCGTTTGGGCGCTGGTCCATGGCCGGACGGCTGGCCGACGTGCCGCCGGCGTCGGTCGTCGACGGATTGGCGGTAGACCACCCGCGGTATCTGTTCGTGCCGAAGGTGGGCCACGGGGCGGCGGCGGTCCTGTACGCGGCGTCGCTGCTGCCGGTGGTCGCGCCGTACCGAGGGAAGGTTGACGTGGTGCTGGGCGCGTGGGCGTACCCGGACGGCGTGGCCGCAGTCATCCTGGCGAAGCGGCTGGGCGTCCCGGCGGTCGTGAAGGTGCACGGGTCGGACATCAACGTGCTGCCGAAGAGCGCGGGCCCGCGCTGGAACATGCGGCGCGGTTTGCCGCGGGCGAGCCGCATCGTCGCGGTCAGCCGTGCGCTCGGTGACGCGGTGGCGGCGCTCGGCGTGCCGAAGGATCGGATCGTGGTGGTGCCGAACGGGCTGGATCGCGCGCTGTTTCGCCCGCGCGACCGTGCCGAGGCGCGGGCCGAGCTGGGGTACCCGCCGGACGGGCGTTGGATAGTATTTGTGGGCCGCGTCGAGGCGGCGAAGGGCGTCCTCGATCTGCTGGAGGCGTTCGCGCGCGTGGCCGCCGAGCGGCGGGACGTCACGCTGGCCATCGTGGGCGAGGGCGTCGATCTTCCGGCGTGCCGGGCGGCGGCGGCGCGGTGGCCCGGGCGCATCGTCGTCGCGGGCGCGCGCCCGCTGGCCGAGGTGCCGCGCTGGATGGCAGCGTGCGACGTCCTGACTCTGCCCAGCTGGAACGAAGGGACGCCCAACGTCTTAGTCGAAGCGCTGGCGTGCGGCCGCCGCGTGGTGGCGTCCGACGTGGGCGGGATTCCCGACGTGGTGACGGCGCCGGCGCTGGGCGAGATGGTCCCCGCGCGGGATCCGCCCGCTCTGGCCGCCGCCCTTGAGCGCGCCGTATACGCGGACTACGATCCCGAAGACGTCGCCGCCCGGAACCCGCGCGGCGACTGGTCGGAGAGCGCGGCTCGTCTGCATGATGTCCTGGCGGCGGCCATCGCATCCCCCCGCCGGGGCGCTGCGTGACACGCGGTCGCGGCGGGTGGACGGCTCGCTCGTCGGTGGTCGTGGCGGTTCTCCTCGTCGGCGCGGCGGCGTCCGGCGCGTGCCGCCCGGAGCCGCCGTTCCAGATCGTCGGAGACTCGGTGCGGCCCAAGGACGGCGATCCGATCCCGCGAGTGTCGCCGTTCTTCGACGGGGTGGTGGTGCGTCTGCGGGCGGCGCGGGGCGAAACGCTCGGCGTGTCGGTGCTGGTGGGTCCCGCGGGCGGAGCGGTTCGCCTGGAGCTGCCGGCGGCGGCGGTGCGCGCGTTCGCGTCGCGGGCGCTCGACGTGCGCGAGCCGTCCACCGCGATGTATGGGCCCAGCCGCGGCGCCGGCCGCTACGCCGACGTGCTGGTCCCGGCGGAGACGACGCGCGTTCTCACGCGGCATGCGTTCTTCGACGTGACGGTGCCGCCGGGCGCCGCGCCAGGCCGGCACGCCGGTTGGCTGGACGTCGCCGGACGCCGCCTGCCCGTCGAGCTACGCGTGGATCCCGTCACCATCGACCTGGCCGCGGAGCCGTTGGTGTGGGTTTTTTACGACCCGAAAGAGATCGCGCGCGTGCACGGCACCGTTGACGATGACGGCCCGGCGCAGCTCGCCGCCGAGCGCCGCTATGACGAGCTGTTTCGAGCCCACGGGGCCTACCTGGCGAACGACCTGCCCGCCGACCGCTTCTTGAAGCGGCGTCCGGACATGCGGGGCGCGCGCTACTGGCCGGTCGCGCTGGAGAGCGGCAACGACGGCGACGCCGCGCTCGCCGTCAACGTCAAGAAGTGGCTGGAGGCGTTCCGCGATCTGCCCACGATTCCGTTCGCCATCCCCATCGACGAGCCCGGATCCGACGATCGGCGCCGGCAGGTCCGCAAGCTTTTCGACGCGGCCGGCCGGGCGGGGGCCGGTCGACCGCGGTTTCTGCGGGCGGTCACCGACGCGGTCTCGCCGATTTACGGCGACAGCGTCGACGTCTACATCGCGCCGCAGAACCTCCCCGATCCGGCCCGCGCTCGGCGGGCGTCGGGCGAGCGCTTCTGGACATACAACGGCCGTCCCCCGGCCGCCGGAAGCATGATCCTCGACACCGACGGCGTCGCGCTGCGCACCTGGGGCTGGATCGCTCAGCGCTACGACGTCGAGCTCTGGTACGCTTGGGAGGGCTTGTACTTCAGTGATAGGTACAACGGCGGCGGCCCGACGGACGTGATGAGGCAGGCGATCACGTTCGACGAACGGCGGCGCCGCGGCCCGGGCAAGAGCCGCGACTTCGGTAACGGCGACGGGGTCCTGGCGTATCCGGGTCCGCAGCCGTCGCTGCGCCTCAAGGCGCTACGCCGCGGGCTGCAAGACCGCCTTCTCGCGCGGCGGCTCGCGTCGTGCGGCGGTGCAGACGAAGCGCAGCGTATCGTGCACGAGATGGTTCCGCGCGCTCTGGGTGAAGGCCGCGGGCGCGCGAGCTGGCCGACCGCCGAACCCCCGTGGGAAGCGGCCCGCCAGCGGCTGCTCGACGCCCTCATCGCCCGCTGTCCGGACGCCCACCCGTGACGCAGCGATGGCCGCGTCTGCCCGCCTGGCACGTGGCCGAGCCCGGGCTGGCCATCGCCCGTCGCGAGGTGGAGCGTCTGGTGCGGCGAGCGGCCCGCCGCCGCTGGTTGGTGCTGGCGCTCGCCCTGCTGACAGCCGGCGCGGTCGTGGGCGCGCGCGCGCGGGCCCCTCGTGTCCACATCGCGCGCGTGATCCTGCGGGTAACCGAGAGCTCGTTCGTGCCCGGCGTCGCCCGGGGCGGGCGTTCGAAGAAGGAGCTGCGTTCTTACGTCGCCGCGGTCGGCCTTTCGCACGCGCGCCTGCTGGAAGTCATCCGCGAGCACGGCCTCTATCGGATGACCGCCGCCCAGGATCCCGCGCGCGCCGTGGCCGCCATGCGCGGCGACATCGAGGTCGAGGTGTTTCAGAACTATTTCATCTCGTCGCGCTCGGCGAGCGACGCTCCTCGGTCGGCGCGCATCGCCATCGCCTACCGTTCGCCCGACCCGAAGATCGCCATGCGGGTCGCGCGCCGACTGGCGGAGCTGGCGATGGAGACGGAAGCCGACCGCCACCGTCAGGACGCGCGCGGGGACAGCGTGGCGGCGGCGGCGGCCGTGGAGATGGGCGACAAGGAGCTGCTCGACCTGCGCAAGAAGCTGGCGGTCGCGCGCGCCGCGGCTGAGGATCCGCACGCGATCCCACATCTCATGGAGACCGCCGGCCTGGAGGCCGCCGTCGCTCGGGCCGAGGGGCGGCTGCGCGCGAACGAAGCGCGCCGGGCCGAGGTCGATCTGGTGGCGCGGGCGCAAACCGAGAAGCTGGGGTTGAAGTTCGAGCTGGTGGAGCCCGCCCGCAAGGCAGCGTCGGGACTGTCCCCCAAGGCGAAGCTGGCGCTGACCGGGCTGGCGGTGTTTCTGATCGCGTTGCCCTTCAGCGCCGTCGCCATAGGCGCCTTCGGCCGCCGCGTCTACACCGGCGACGACGTCAAACGTTTGGGAGTCCCGTTCCTCGGCCGCATCTCCTTTCTGCGCCGCCCCTCGACCGAAACGTGAACGACGTTCGCAAAAGGCAAGGCGCCGGCGCCTTGCGAGGCTCGGACTCGAACGTTATGTTGTCGCGCCATGTCTGACGGAGCCGCCCCCGTCCCCGCGCCCGGTTCGACTGTCACAGGCATCACCGCGCTCTCGGCGGCGGCCAAGCCGAACCCGTATCAGGTGGCCATGCACCAGCTCGAGCGCGCCGCGAAGCTCTGCGGTCTGGCGCCCGAGGTGCGGGCGATCCTCTCGCAGCCGAAGAACGAGCTGATCATCAACTTCCCGGTGCGGATGGACAGCGGCGAGTACCGCATCTTCAAGGGCTATCGCGTCCAGCACAACAACATCCTGGGCCCGTTCAAAGGCGGCATCCGGTATCACGAGGAGGTTTCCCTCGACGAAGTCAAGGCGCTGGCGGCCTGGATGACCTACAAGAGCGCGCTGCACGACATCCCCTTCGGGGGCGGCAAGGGCGGCATCAAGTTCCGCCCGCGCGATCACTCCGCCGCCGAGCTGGAGCGCATCACCCGCCGCTTCACCCACGCCCTGGGCGCCAACATCGGACCCGAGCACGACATCCCGGCCCCGGACGTCGGCACCAACGCCCAGATCATGGTCTGGATGATGGACACGTACATGAACTTCACCGACACGTCGGACCGGAACGCGAACCGGCGTGTGGTGACGGGAAAAACCGTCGGCACCGGGGGCTCTCACGGGCGCGAGGCCGCCACCGGCCAGGGCATCGTTCACTGCATCACCGAGTGGGCGCGTGACCGTCGCTTCGACTTGAACGGCGCCACGTTTATGGTGCAGGGCTTCGGCAACGTCGGGTCGAACGCCGCGAAGATTCTCGCTCGCACCGGCGCGTCGTTGACGGCCGTCGGGGACTGGAAGGGCTACGTCTTCAACCCGGACGGCATCAACCCCTACAAGCTTGCGGAGCACGTGGGGAAGACCGGCACGGTCGCCGGGTACGCGGGCGCCCGGCCCATGACGCGCGACGAATTTTTCGCCTACGAGGTAGACATCTTCGTGCCGGCTGCCCTGGAGCTGGAGATCGGAGTGCCCGAGGCAAAGGCGCTGCGTGCGAAGCTCGTGGTCGAAGGCGCCAACGGCCCCACCGATTCCGCCGCCGAGCCCGTCCTGATGGAGAAAGGGATCACGGTCATCCCTGACATCCTCGCCAACTCGGGTGGCGTGGTGGTCAGCTATTACGAGTGGCTGCAGAACAAGCGCTCGGAGCGGTGGGATCTGGAGGAAGTCGAGGAGCGCCTGGCCAAGCGCATGAAGCGCACCTACCTGGCCGTCACGGAGTACGCGGCCATGAAGAAGTGCGACCTGCGCACGGCCGCCATGTGCATCGCCATCGAACGCATCGCCCGCGCCTACTCCGAGCGCGGGATCTTCCCGTAACAGCGTTCGCCGGCTACCGACGAGGGAAGAGCGCGGCGACCGAGCCGAAGACAGGCTCGACCAGAGCGATGATCCCCAGGGCGGCCGTCGTGGCGAGGCGCGCGCGGCCCATCACGGCGGACAGCGCGGAGATGCCGGCGGCGATCGCAGGTGCCAGCGCGACCGTGGCCAGCGAGAAGGCGGTGCGCCCGTCCATGCCGGCGGCGCGACTGGCGGCCGCCACGGTCAAACCGGCAGCGGCCGTCCACAGGACCAGGATCGCGCTGCCGGGACGGCGCCCGAAAAGAACCGCCACACCCACGAGAGCCAGGAGCGACGCGACCATGCCCATCTCACGGCCGAGCACCAGCCCGAGCCCCAGAACGGACGACAGGGCGGACGGCAAGCCGGACGACGGCAAGACGGACGACGGCAAGCCGGACGACGGCAAGCCCACCCACCACGAGCTCAGCGCCTCCCGAAGCGGCCCCAGCGAGAGCGCGTGCGCGATGTAAACGAGCGGCGCCGGCGGCGCGCCGGTCCATGTTCCCACCGCCAGCGCGAGGCTGGCACCCGAGCCTGCCGCAAATGCCAGGGGCGCCACCAGCGGCCAGCGCTCGCCTCGCCGGAGCGCCCACAAGGTCACGGCGGCGGCGGGCGGCCACGCGACGGCGGCGGCTGCCCCGTCTTCCCCCGCGCACAGCCCGGCGCAGACCCCCAGAACAAGCCCGGAGCGGCCCGCGCCCGGATCTTGGGCGACGCGGACCATGAGCAGCAAAGCGCCCGCCACGACCGTGACGCTGACCGCGCCGGGCGCCGACCGCGTCGCGAGCGCCAGATACCCTGTCGCTACTGCGACCACGCCCGTGGCCGCGAGCCCGGCCAGCCCGTCGGAGCCCTCCCCGTGCGGGTGGCCGCCGCGCGCGCTCCGGGCCGCCGCGCCTTCGCCCGCGAAACGGGCCACGAGACTCAGGCCGATCGCCGCGGCGAAGACCGCCGCGAGGCGCCCCCGTGACGCGCCGTCTCCCGCAGGAAAGACAGCCGCCGCGATCGCCGCCAGCGCGCCCGCGGCCTGCGGCTCGGCGCTGGTCTCGTATCCTCCGACGGGGATCAGCGGCACCAGGGCCGCGTAAAACACGACCGCCGTGCCCGCCAGGAGCGTCTCGCCACCGGGGGGGAAGCTGCTGCGGCCGGACATTCCTCGATTCGAATCCAGATCCCGGACGCTGTCGATAATCCGGTAGGGTATGGGCGATGGCCACGGAGATCGTGCACGGGCGATCGCGCCTGCCCGCCCGCGCGCAGGGAACCGACGCGCGCCCCACCGCCGTCGCCATCGGCAACTTCGACGGCGTTCACCGCGCCCACCGGATTCTGGTCGAGGAAGCACGGCGTCGCGCCGCCGTGCACGGCGCGCAGGCGGGCGTGCTCACGTTCGACCCTCACCCCGCCAAGCTGTTCGCTCCGTCGCTGGCGCCTCCTCTGATCATGCCCCTGGCTCGGCGTGTCGAGCTGCTGGGCGAAATCGGCGCCGACTTCGTGGTGGTCGAGCCCTTCACCGCCGCGTTCGCCGCCATCGACGCGGAGCGCTTCGTGACCGAGGTCCTGGCCGGCGACTTCGGGGCGCGCGAAGTCGTCGTGGGATACGACTTTACGTTCGGGCGCGGCCGCGAGGGGGACGCGCGCCGGCTCGCCGAGCTCGGCGCGGCGACGCACATGGGTGTCACCGTGGTTCCACCGGTCGTGGTGGACGGGGTCACCTGTCATTCGACCAAGATCCGCGAGTTCATACTGGAAGGCCGCGTCGAGGGAGCGGAGCTGCTGCTCGGGCGCCCGTTCGAGGTCACCGGCCAGGTGGTCCGAGGAGCCGGACGCGGGCAGGCGCTGGGCATCCCCACCGCCAATCTTCGCCCCGAGGGCGACCTGCTTCCGCGCGGCGGGGTGTACGTCGGGCGCGCGGTCCTGCTGGACGAACGCGGAAAGCCCGCGGCCGCGGCCCGGGCGGCGATCAACGTCGGCACGAACCCCACCTTCGACGCGGGGGGGACTGGCGTGACGACGGTCGAGGCGCACCTGCTCGACTTCCAGGGCGACCTGTACGGGCGGCGCCTGCGACTGGAGCTGCGCCGCCGCCTGCGCGACGAACGGCGATTCAGCTCGCCCGAGTCCCTGGTCGCCCAGATCCGGGACGACATCGCCCGCGCCCGGACGCTGGACCCATGACCGTCGCGGACGAGGGATCCACCTTCGATACGGAGACCATGGCGGAGCTTCACGCGCGGCAAGGCCGCCCGGCCGACGCGCTCGCGATCTATCGCCGCCTCACGGACGCGGGCGATCCGGCGGCGCGCGAACGGCGGCTTCGTCGCGTGGCGGCGCTCGAGACCGCCATCGGCGGCGGTGGCGCCGGCGCCGAGGGCGGCAGCACGGGCGTGGCCGCGAACCCCGGCCCCGTCGCGCCCGCCCGTGAGCTCGCCGCCCCGCCGGCGGTCACCGTGCAGATCGGTCCCGGCGCCGTCACAGTCGACTGGGTGGTGTTGCCCGACACGCCGTCCCCGGCGCTCCAGCTGGTCCTGATCCGGCGCACCGCCGCGGGCGTGCAGACCGAAAAGCGCACCCTGTTGGTGAATGCCCCGTCCGGGCGGCTCACGCTGCCCATCGAAGGGGATCCCGCGGCGCTGGCTGCGATCGGAACGGCGGCCGGCGATCGGTTCATCGCGCTGGCCCACGACCGCGGCCTTTGAGGGGGTCTTTCCCGGTGGTAGGTTGCCCCGATGTTCACCGGAGTCATCACTGCGATCATCACCCCGTTTCGGGGCGGCGCCGTCGACGAAGATTCGCTGCGGCGGCTGGTGGAGGACCAGATCGCGAACGGCGTGGACGGTCTGGTCCCGTGCGGCACGACGGGCGAGTCCGCCACCTTGTCCTACGAAGAGCACGTCCGCGTCATCCGCGTGGTGGTGGAAGCCGCGAAGAAGCGCGTCCCGGTCATCGCCGGCACCGGTTCGAATTCCACGCGCGAGGCCGTCGAGCTGGCGCGTTCGGCGCGCGAAGCCGGCGCCGACGGCTTGCTGCAAGTGACGCCCTACTACAACAAACCGAGCCAGGACGGGCTCTACCGCCACTTCAAGGCGATCGTCGACGAGGTCCCGCTGCCGACGGTGGTCTACAACGTGCCCGGGCGCACGGCGTGCGACTTGCTGCCCGACACCGTCGCGCGCCTCGCCGCGCTGCCGTCCATCGTGGGGGTCAAGGAAGCGACCGGATCCGCCCTGCGCGCGTCGCAAGTGCTCGAGCGCGTGGACGCGCGCGTGGCGGTCCTCTCGGGCGACGACGCCACGGCGTTTCCGCTCTACGCCCTGGGCGCCAAGGGCTGCATCTCCGTGGTCTCGAACGTGGCCGCCGCCGAGATGGCGGCGATGTGGGACGCGGCCGCCGCGGGTGACTGGAACAAGGCGCGCGCCCTGCACTTCAAGCTGCTCCCGCTTTCCGAGGGTCTGTTCGTCGAATCGAACCCCATCCCGGTCAAGTCGGCGCTGGCCATGATGGGCCGCATCGCCGACGAGCTGCGCCCACCGCTCTACTCCCTGGCCGGCCCCGCCCGCGAGGGGCTGCGCGAGGTCCTCCGCCGCACCGGGCTGCTATGAGCCTGAACGTCGCGGTGCTGGGCGCCGCGGGGAAGATGGGACGCGCCATCGTCCGGGCTCTGGGCGAGACCGGCGGCCGTGCGCGCCTGGCCGCGGCGATTGAAGGAGCCGGCAACCCCGCGTGCGGCAAGGACGCGGGCGATCTGGCCGGGGTCGGCGCTTTGGGTGTCCTGGTCGAAAGCACACACGCGGCGGCGATCGCCGCGAAGGCGGCGGTGTGGATCGACTTCACCGCCCCCGCCGCCACGGTCGACGCCGCCCGCCGGGCCGCCGCGGCCGGCGCGGGCATGGTGATCGGAACCACCGGGCTCTCGACGGCGGATCGCGCGGCCATCGCGGACGCGGCGGCCCGGGTCCCGGTGGTCCTGGCGCCCAACATGTCGGCGGGCGTCAACGTGTTGCTGCGGCTCGTCGCCGACGCTGCGCGCGCGCTGGGACCCGCCTACGACTTGGAGATCGTTGAGACGCATCACCGCGCCAAGCGCGATGCTCCGTCAGGCACCGCCCTCGGCATTGCCCAGGCCCTGGCGGACGCCACCGGGCGCGATTTGGGGTCCGCGGCCCGCACCGCGCGCCAGGGCGATATCGGTCCGCGCGCCGACGGAGAAATCGGTATTCAAACGGTTCGCGGCGGCGACGTGATCGGCGACCACTCGGTGTTCTTCCTGGGCCAGGGCGAACGCATCGAGATCACCCATCGCGCGTCCTCGCGCGACACCTTCGCCCGCGGGGCCGTCCGCGCGGCGTTGTGGGCCGCCGATAAAAAGCCCGGCCTGTACGACATGCGCGACGTCCTGGGACTGAAGTAGGCGTCGGGCCGTTCATGCCGCGCGCCCGCTCACAGCCCGCCGCTGCTGCCTCCGCCGCCGCGGCGTACGCGGCGTTGCCCACGGAGGCAGCGCATCCGCGGGCCGCGCGCCTCGACGCCGCCCCCGCCGAAGCCGTGGTCAAGCTTCTCCTTTCGGAGGAGCAGGCCGCCGCCAAGGCGGCGCGAGCCCGCGCCGGCGTCATCGCGCGGGCCGCGCGTTTGGTGGCCGACCGACTGGCTGCGGGGGGACGGTTGATCTACGCGGGGGCCGGTACGTCGGGGCGGCTGGGCACGTTGGACGCCGCCGAGTGCGTGCCCACCTTCGGAGTTCCGCCGTCGCTGGTGGTGCCCATCATCGCCGGCGGCCCGCACGCGCTGACACGATCGGTGGAGGGCGCGGAAGACAGCGCCCGCGAGGCCGAGCAGCGCCTGCGCCGGGTGGCGGTCGGCCCCGCCGACGTCGTGTGCTGCATCGCCGCGTCGGGCGTGACGCCGTTCGCGCGCGCCGCGCTGGACTATGCCCGCTTCCGCCGCGCGGCCACTATCTTCGTCACTTGCAACGCGAGCAGCTCCAACGGTTTCTCCGCCGCCGCCCTCGCGGACGTCGTCATCGCTCTGCACACCGGCCCCGAGGTCATCGCGGGGTCCACCCGGCTGAAGGCGGGCACCGCGACGAAGCTCACGCTCAACGCCATATCCACCACCGCGTTCGTTCTCCTGGGCAAGACCTACGGCGGCCTCATGGTGGACGTGCGCCCCACCAACGCGAAGCTTTGGGCGCGCGCCGTCCGCATCGTAGAGCGCCTCACCGGCCTGCCCGAGGACGCCGCCCGCAAGCTCATTGAGAAGGCGGGGAACCGGGCCAAGGTGGCGCTGGTCATGCACCACGCCGGCGTGAGCGCCGCCGACGCGCGCGACCTGCTGCGCAAGCACAAGGGCTCGCTGCGCGCCATCGTGGGAGACCTGCCCGAGCTTCCGTCGTGACCGCGGCCCCCGCCGATCCTCTGGCGGCGCTGCTGGCGCTGCGCGCGTTGCCCGCGCGCCGGATCGTGGGCTTGCTCTCCGGCACCAGCGCCGACGGCGCCGACGCCGCCCTGTGCGAGATCGCGGGGTGTGGCGAGCAGACCCGCGCCCGGGTGCTGGCCTACGCGACGACGCCGTTCTCCAAGCCGCTGCGCGAACGCATCTTCGCCCTCGCCGAGGCGGACGCATCCGAGCTATGCGAGCTGAACGTCATGTTGGGCGAGGTGTTCGCCGAGGCGGCGCGCTCGGCGTGCGCGGCGGCAGGGGTCGGGCTCGACACCGTTCATCTCATCGCCTCGCACGGCCAGACGGCGGTGCATCAGCCGCGGTCGGCAGGCAGGCTGGGCGCAACACTACAGATCGGCGAGCCCGCCGTGATCGCGGAGCGCACCGGCGTTCCGGTCGCGTGCGATTTCCGGGCCCGTGACATCGCCGCGGGGGGCGAGGGCGCGCCGCTCGTGCCTCTGGTGGACCACCTGTTGTTCCGCGCGCCGGGACGACGCCGCGCCCTGCAAAACATCGGCGGCATCGCCAACGTCACGCTGGTGGGCGATCGCGTCGAAGACCTGGTCGCGTTCGACAACGGTCCGGGCAACATGGCTCTCGACGCGGTGGCGCGTGCCGCCTCGCGCGGCGTCGAGGCGTACGACGCCCAGGGCGGGCGGGCGGCGCGGGGCCGCATCGACGACGCCTTGCTGGCCGAGCTCCATCGCCACCCGTACCTGACCGCGCCGGCGCCCAAGTCGACCGGGCGCGAGCTGTTCGGCAAACCCTTCGTTTACCCGCTGCTGGCTCGCTTCGAGCGGCGGCTCGACGATCTCCTTGCGACCCTGACCCGCTTTACCGCCGAGGTGATCGCCCGCAGCTACCGCGAGCTTCTGCCGGTGCCGCCAGACGAGGTCTACCTTTCAGGGGGCGGCGCGTTCAACACCACCCTCGTGGGCCATCTGACCGCGCTGCTCAACCCCGTCCCGGTGCACGACACCAACGTCCTGGGGGTCGATCCGAAAGCGAAGGAGGCGCTGGCCTTCGCGGTTCTCGGCAACGAGACCCTCTTTGGCCGCCCGGGCAACGTGCCCCACGCCACCGGCGCCGCCGGTTCCCGCGTGCTGGGGAAGATCGTGTTTTGACCGTCGATGGCCCCCTGATACGCTGCCCCCGCCGCCGAGGAGGTCTGATGCCGCGCACGAACGCCACGGGTCCCAAGCTCCTGTTCTTGAGTCTCTTCGCCGCGCCGGTGGCGGTCGGTAGCTGTATCGTCGACGGCGTCCTGTGCGAAACGGTCCCTGATTTCGGGACCAGCGCCGCCGCCAAAAAAGTGGAGATCTTCCTCGAGACGTCGAACGCGCTGGTCCGCGCCGCCGGTGACATCGACCAGGAGCTCGGCGCCGCCTGCCTGGCCATGGCAGGCGACCTCGGGATACCGACCAGCAGCCCCAGCCTCCGGCCGCCGCCCGGCCGCGAGGAGGACGCCGGCGCCGCCACCGAGGCGGCCTGCACACGCGTCAAGACGGAGATCGACACCCTCATCCAGCAGAACCTGCCGCGCTCCGCCCACGTCAGCATCGTGGCCACGCCCGCGGTCTGCTCCGTGGACGCGATGGCCACCCTCCGCTGCGTGCAGGACTGCGAGACCGTCATCGTCACGGAGACGGAGATCCGCTGCAAGCCGGGCGCGCTTTACGGCTCCTGCATGGTCACGTGCATGGGAGAGTGCGGCGGGCGTTGCACCGCCGGGTGCTCCGGCCGCTGTGCCGCTACCTGCAGCGGGACCTGCTCCGGGACATGCTCGGGCGCCTGCAACGGCACCTGCTCCGCTCGGAACGCCGCCGGTGAGTGCGTCGGCACGTGCTCCGGGACGTGCACCGGCGTGTGCGACGCCCAGTGCGAAGGATCGTGCACCGGAAGCTGCTACGGACGCTGCACCGGGACGTGCCAGGGCGAGTGCCACGGCGAGTGCATGACGTGGGTCATGCCCCCCCAGTGCAAAGAAGTGGAGGTCATGCGGCAGCGGACCGACTGCACCACCACTTGCAACGCGAAGGCGAGCATGGAAGCGCGCTGCACGCCGCCCCAGGTCGCCGTCGAGCTCCGTCACGATCTCACACCGGAAAAGAAGCAGAACCTGGATCGCCTGGTCACCGCCCTGCGCAACCACCTGCCCACCATCTTGAAGATCGCCTACCGCACGGGGACCGTCGTGCAGAGCGCTGCGGAAGGCTACTACGCGTCGCTGCAGGGCGCCACGACCACGGCGAAGGAGGTGGGGCTGCAGGCGGGCACCTGCGTCGCCGGCGCGCTCACGGCGACCGCCCGCGCCGTCGGACAGATCCAGGTCGCGGCGTCTGTGAGCGTCTCGGTCTCCGTCAGCGCCAGCGCCAGCGGCGGCATCTGACGCCGTCGCGCGCGCGTCCTATTGTAGAGGCCTTGCCACGACCGAACGGTCGTGCTTTTATTGAGGCCGTGAAGCCGCCCCCGCACGCCACCAAAGGCGAGGAGACCCGGTGCGCGATCCTGGACCGCGCCACCAGCATGGCGAGTCAGGTGGGGCTCACAGGGCTGACCATCGGGATGCTCGCAAACGACCTCGCGCTGTCCAAGAGCGGGCTCTTCGGGCACTTCCAGTCGAAGGATGCCCTCCACGTCCAGATCCTGGAAGCGGCCGCGGCGCGTTTCGTGAACGAAGTGGTGCGCCCTGCCCTCGCCGTGCCACGCGGAGAGCCGCGCCTGCGCGCGCTGTTCGAGGGGTGGCTTTCGTGGTCGCAGTCGCGGAGCATGCCGGGGGGATGCCTGTTCGTCACGGCGGCGGTCGAGCTCGACGATCGGCCGGGCCCCGCCCGCGATCGGTTGGTCTCCTTGCAGAAGGACTGGCTCGAGGTTCTGGCCAACGTCGCGCGCAGCGGGCAAACCGAGAAGCACTTCCGTCTCGATCTCGATCCGGAGCAACTGGCGCACGACATCTATGCCGTGATGCTGGGCTTCCATCACTCGTCGAGATTGCTGGGCGATCCTCGCGCCCCCCAGCGGGCGCACGCAGGCTTCGAGTCATTGCTGGCGGGTGCCCGCCGGGCCGACGCGCGCCGACGAAAGTAGCTCCCCATGGCTGATAAAAGCACGAACGTTCGGCCTGAAATGTCGGCCCTGCGGCCACCCCCGTGGCTTCGGATGGTCCTCCGTACTCTGGGGTTCCTGATCCCGCCCGTCGCTGCCCGCCTCGGAGGCGCGCTGTTCCGCCTTCCACCCCGGCGTCCGCCCAGTCGGGCGGACAGCGAAGCCCTGGCGACCGGTCGCTTTCGGATGGCGCGCGACGGCCGACTCCGCATCGCCACTTGGTTCTGGGGAGAGGGCCCGGCGGTGCTGTTGGTCCACGGCTGGGGGAGCCGGGGCGGCCGGCTGGCCTCCTTCATTCCTCCCCTGGTCGAGGCGGGCTACTCCGTCCTGGCGTTCGATGCTCCCGGACACGGCGCCTCCCCCGGCAGGCTGTCCTCGCTTCCTCAGTTCATCGACGCCACCGCGCTGGCGGCGGCCACCGCCGCGGACGGCTCGACGAGCGGCCGAAACCGAGGTGTCCACGGCATCGTGGCTCACTCCATGGGCTGTGCGGCCGCCGCCATCGCCATGCACCGCGGGCTGGCGGCGGTGCGGGCCGTATTCGTGGCGCCGCCGGCAAACCCCCGGGTCTACCTGCGGATTTTCACCGACGCCTTCGGGATCCCGGAACCCGTGCATGATGCAATCCGGAGTGGCTTCGAGCGTCGCTTCGGCTTCGAGTGGGACGACTTCGACGTGACACGCATGGCAGGCGCCATGACCACGCCCCTGCTCATCCTCCACGATCGCGAAGACCCCGACGTGCCGTGGACCGACGGCGCCGCCATCGCGCGCGCATGGCCGGGAGCCGACCTCGTGACGACCGAGGGCCTCGGCCACCGCCGGATCCTTCACGACTCCGCCGTCGTCGCCCGCGCCATCGGATTCCTGCGGGCCGCCGCCGCGTAGTCGCGGTCACACCAACCGGGTCCCCGAGGCGCGCGGCGAGGCTCGACACGGCGGCCGCAACGCCTTCCGCGTCGAACGGCCCCACGGGGAGCGGGCGCACAGCGCCATCAACCCGGCCCGTAGAGGGGCAGGTCGATGACACGCAGCAGCCCGGGACGGGCGGCCACCACCGCGGGGATGGCATTGAGGACCGTGGCCACGGTCCCGCGGTCGCCGTGGGTGCCGCCGGCGACGACAACGTCGAGCGGCGGATCGCCTTCGATGCGGATGCGGTCGCGTGGGTTCGGCGCGGCGATGGACATCTCCAGATCCAGGTGGACCACGGGGCGGCCGTCGTCCCGTACGCCGACGGCCGTCTGACGGAGGCCCGCGACGCGCCCGGGCGCGACGCCGGCGCGCGGCGCCTGTGGTGTCGCGACCACGGGATCGATGGTGGTCCGGATCTCGTCGAACCTGATCCCGAGCCCGGCGCCGATCAGAGCGCACGATTGCGCGAGACCCCGGTGTCCCAGCCTGCCCGCCGCGACACCGGCGCGGAACTCGTCCGGCGTGAGGTCGGCCCCGACCTTCGCGCGCAATGGTCCTCGGCGCTTGGCCGCGTCGAGAACTCGTTCGACGTGGACGGCGTCAACGCGCACGCAGGCCCCCGCAATCTGCAGCGGGAGCCGGTCCATCACGAAGCCCGGGTTGACCCCCGTGCCTAGAACGGTGGCGCCGCGAGCCCGGGCGGCCGCGTCGAGGCGCGCGGCGAGATCCGGGGTGGCCCAGGCGGCGCAGGCCAGCTCCTCGCAGGTCGAGATGACGTCGACGCCCGCCTCGATGGACGCTTCGATGACGGGAACCACGTTTTCCACGCCGGACGACGTGAGCACCAGCGCCACGTCCACGTCGCCCCCCGCGCCGAGCGCGTCGCGTACTTGCCCGTGGACCGGAATCCCCATCGCGCCCAGGCCGGCCAATTCGCCCGCGTCGCGCCCCGCCAGAGCCACGTCCGCCGCCGCGACCAACCGCAGCCGCGGCCGCTCGACGAGCGCCTTCAACACGTCCCGTCCGATAGCTCCCAAGCCCACCAGACACACCCGCACGGTGTCGCTCATCGTCGATGCCTCCGTAACAGCAGCCTCTATTTCTCGAAGTCCGCCAGGTCGCGGCCGATCTCTTCGAGAAATCCCGAGACCTCCGCGCCGCTCAGGCTGCCGGAGCGCGAGCGAAAGCCGTCGAGCTCTTCCCGCAGCTTGGCCGCGCGACGCCGGTGGTTCGCGATGGTGGTGTGAAGGAGGATGACCTCCGCCTCTTTGGCGCCGATCTCGTCGACCAGGCGCTTGGCCCGATCGTCGGCGGCCGCCTTCGCTTGGACGCCGCCCGATCGCTCCCCCTCCAGCTCCCGTCGGACGACGGCCTCCCGTTCCTCGTATTCGCCGCGCAGGCGGTCCACGTCCATCAAAGCGAGCTGAAGCTCTTCATCCTTCTGTTCGAGGGCGCGCCGCATCGATTCCGGATCCGGCGTCGGCTTGCCGTTGGTCACGGCCGTCTCCGCCAGCGCCGTCCCCATCGCCGCCAGGGCCGCCTCCAGCCGTGTGATGCGCTCGACTTCCCCCGCCACGTCTGCCTCCAACGAATCGAGGCGTGAGACCGCCGCCACCAACCGCTGACGTCGTTCTTCCGGCTGATCGTCTCGGCGCGCCCCCACGGCCTCCCGCTGGCGTGCGCTTTCGGCGGCGTCACGCTCGGATCGCAGACGCGCGAGATCGCTTTCGATCACCCCGACGCGCTCGCGGCTCGCCACGATCTGCTCCTTGGCGCCCCACAGCTGCTCCTCGGAGATCTCGAGGGCGGCCCGCGTCTTGGCCAGCTCCTCGGCGACGCCACCGCCCGCCGACGCCGCCGCCGTGAGCTCCGCGATACGAGCCTCCAGCTCATTCAACTTTGCCTGATGCTGCGATCGCTGCGCTTCCCGATCCGCCGCGGCGGCGTCAGCCCGGGCCGCCGCGGCCGACGCGGCCGACGCGGCCTCGCCCGCCGACCGCGCAGACTCCTGCGCAGACCGCAGCTCGGTCTCGCTCCAGGCCGCCGCCTCGGCGGCGCCAGCCAACTTCTGTTCCAGCTTCGATATATCCGCGCGCAGCGACGCCTCGGCTTGCTCCGCCTGCTTCTTCAGGTCGGCGGCCTCGGCCTCCGCCGCCCGAGCCCGCCCCTCGGCGTCAGCCAGCGCGGCCTGCCGCGCAGGATCATCCGCGCGCGTCTCCGATTCGCGAGCCCGCGCGGTGTGCGCCTCAGCCTCGTGCTCCAGGCGCAGGAGCTTGCCCTCCAGCTCGGCCAGCCGCGACCGCCGGGCCCGGTCAGCCTCTTCCGCCTCGCCGGCGCCCCGGCGCAGCTTGTCCAACTCCTCCGCCGCGCCAGCCGCCTTCGCTTCCGCCGCAGCCAGCGTCTCCTCCAGCTCGGACACCAGCGCCGCTTGATCGGCGGCGGCGGTGCGCAGCCGAGTGGCTTCCTCGACGTGGGCCGCCGCCGCCCGCCCAAACTCATCGACGGCTCGATCGCGGGACGCCAGCGCCTCCGCGAGGGCCGGGCCGGCGTCGCTCTTTGCCGACGCCTCGTGCGCACGCGCCTCTGCCGCCGCCAGCTTTTGCGTCTGTTCGTCCACGCGCCAGCCGAGCTCTTGCTTCTCTATCTCGAGCCGCGCGATGCGTTCGTCCCGCTCCGGGATGGATGCCGCCCGCTGTTGCAGCCCCGCGAGATCGACCTCGAGCCCACGCACACGTTCGCCGAGCGCGGCGGCTTCGTCCCGCTCGCGCGCGGCGGCCTGCTCGGCCTGCGCGAGCTGCGCGCGCAAGTCTTGCGCCTGACGGGAGGCGAGCGCTTCATCGTCTTCGCGCCCGCGCAGCGCCGCGAGCGCCTCTTCCAGCCGCCGCTCGGCCGCGCCCGCGCGCTCGTCCGCCGTGGTCACCCGCGCCCTCAGGGCGTCGGCCTCCTGCCGCAGCCCACCCATCTCGGCGAGGCGGTCGCGCAGCCCGTCCAGCTCCGCCTGGGACCGGATCCCCGCCGCAAGCCGTTGGCCCAGCGCCTCCATCTCCTCCGCCGTCCGGCGCGTGATGGCGGCCACCGCCTCGTCGGCCTGCGACAGCGCACGCCGGACCTTCGCAATCTCGTTTTCTAGATCGCCGCGATCTTCGGCCGCTCGCCGCAGACGCCCACGCAGCTCCTCGATCTCCTCACCTTGCACGCGCGCCACGCGCACCGCCCCTTCGGTCTGACCAAGAGCGTCCTCCAGCTTGCGCTGGATCTCGGCGGCGCGTTCTTGCGCGGTGGCGGCTCGCGCCCGCTGCGCGTCCGCCTCGGCGCGGACCGTGTCGCGTTCGCCCAGCGCTCCGTCGCGCTCGGCCTCCAGCCGCTGCCGTTCGACTTGCAAGGCGTCGCGCGCCGCGAAAGCGGCCTCCCGTTCGTCCCGCGCGGCCTGCTCTCGTGCACCGGACTCCGTTACCGCACGCTCTGCGATTTCGGTGCGCTTGCTCGCCGCCTCCGCCGCCTCACGCGCCTCGGCCTCCCGCTTGCCCGACGCCTCGGCGAGCTCTCGTGCTCGCGCCGCCGCCGCTTCGGCTTCCTCCAGCTTGGCCGGCTCGATGGGGGGCGGTCCCGCCGGCTCCTCGCGCGCCGCGGCCCCGCGCAGCGCCTGCGCTTCGAGCGGCGCAAACGGAATTTGGACCAGCGCGTAGCCCAGCACCGGGACGTCGTCCGGGCCGCCGATCGCGATGTAGTGGGTGGGCTCCTCGGACGCGCCGTCGGCGCCTCCTTGAACCAGCGACGACTCGATACGCAGCCCCTCGCTCGCGCCGTCGAACTCGGCGATGCCGAACCCCAGGAACGGCGTCTGGCCCAGCATTCGGACGGCCGGAAAGACCGGAGCCATCGCGTCGCTCAGCTCGTAGTAGCCGACGCCGTCGACGCTGCCCCGTCGATCCGCGCTCTCCACCACGATGATCAGCCGGCCGGACGCCGAAAGCAGCTTCTTGAGCGCCGTGAGCCCTCCCTCCCGGCGGACCGTGTCGGTCCCCTCCGGCACGACCACCACATCGAAAACGCCCTCTCCGTCGCCTCTGTCCGAGGCCAGCTCCGCGGCGTCGCCGGCCACGCGAAACGCCAGATTCGCGCGATGGTAGCGGCTGCGCGCCCGTTCGACGACGATCCCATCACTGTCGACCCCCACCACGCTCCCCGCGCCCTGCCCTATCAGGAAATCCGCGCTGACTCCCAGACCGCATCCCACCTCCAGGATGCGGCGCCCCGCGAGGATCGGATTCAGGTACGCGTAAAGCGGAAGACGCCGATTCCACACGTCGATCGCGCTGCGCTCGGACATTCGGGGGCGGCAATTATATCGCGGATGCGCCGGCAAATCTCCGGTGCGCCCCGCGCCATAGCTCCGCTCGAAATCGGCGGGGCGGACGGGACGGGGCCTGAAAAAACGCGGGGGCGTCGGCGGGGGTGTCGGCCGCGCCACGGCGCCGCCCTGCGGCACGCGAGTGCGGAGGCGGGAC
>Ga0187894_10000480_pt1 | contig 54263 bp, 38 predicted proteins | sample GBC1701081metaG_FD_136650 | JGI IMG/M metagenome (GOLD analysis project Ga0187894, IMG submission 136650) | White microbial mat communities from a lava cave in the Kipuka Kanohina Cave System on the Island of Hawaii, USA - GBC170108-1 metaG ...
CATTGCGCCCGGTGAAACAGCGTCGTATCAATCGCTATGCCAAGTCTATCGTGCAGATTGCCAGCAATACGACCTGCATCAAGGTTGAGCAATGTGCCGCCCGCATCAAAAAAGATCATCTTGATTTCGCGTAATCGTTGGTTCAAGCCGGTTTATCAGCCTTTCTCTTTGAAACGGTGATGGCAATGTTTACAGGTGTAGAATTGTCCGGCTTTTTTCTGCGGATAAGCGCCATTCTTTTTGCAATGCGGGCAACGCTTCATGGCATTTTTGATGGTGTTATAAGCAACTTGTGTCCAGATTGGATTCATCAATATTCATTCTACTTCATTCATCACAATCTGAGACAGAGCGGAAAGTTAGAATCGAAAGTTTGATTACCCCGCCGCGCACGGGTACAATCGAAATCGCTGAACCCGCAAAACGGAGACAAGGCTTATGAATGTTTTGTGGATATTTATACTTATCGGATATGCCATCTGTGTCGTGCAGGCGATTTTGACGCTGACAACAAAACGCCCGCTTCTCAAAGAGGTTTCTTTGTGGTCGTTGGTTGGCGCTTTCGGTTTGCACACCGTCTGGCTGGTCGTTAAAGGCATCCAGACAGAACGCTGCCCGATTGTTGGCACGCAGGAGATGTGCGCCTTTCTGTCGTGGGCGTTGATTGTCTCTTATTTTATCGCGGCGCGATGGTATAAGGCGTCGGCGCTGAAAGCCTTTATCTTTCCGATTGTCTTTGTACTGGTTACCGTCGCCGCTTTTGCCGCCGGGACTTCCGATCAGCCCGAAGGCATTTCGCATCCGTTACAACGCTTTCTCTTTCCGGCTCATGCGGGTCTCATTCTGCTGGCTTATGCGGCATTCTTTATTTCCTTCGGCGCTGGCTTGATGTATATCATTCAGGAGCGCGAATTGAAGCAGAAACGCTTCGGGACGATTTTTCATCGTCTGCCGTCCTTGGAAACTTGTGACGCCATCAGTTTCAAAGCCATTGCCATCGGCTTTGTGTTGCTGACGCTTGGCATTGCCGCCGGTATTGCGTGGTCGCGGATGAGAGACGGCGTATTCTGGCACGGGCAGCCTTTGGAAATTTTTGTCGTCGGCATCTGGCTCATCTATTTGTTAATTCTGCAATCAAGAATTAATGCCGGATGGGGCGGGCGCACCGCCGCCTTTGCATCCATTATCAGCTTTATTCTCGTAATAGGTAGTTTGATAGGTGTAAGACTTTTAGGCACATTGCACGTATTCGGCTAGTCAACTCGTAAGCGAGGCAGATATTGTCCATTATCCATTGTTGTTTGAATGTTCCCATGCGGCTGCGGTTGCAAAACTATTACCGCAATCAACAATGGATAATGCACAATGGACAATGGGCGCTTCAAGTCTTACGAGACTTTCAAAACTTGCTGAACTTCCATTATGAATATCGTCCTTATCGGTTTAAGCCATAAAACAGCGCCTGTTGAAGTGCGTGAGCGTCTCGCGTTCAATGAAGCGTGTCTGCCGGACGCGCTTGGTGCGCTGGTTGACCGCGACTGTGTGGACGAAAGCGTAATCGTGTCAACCTGCAATCGGGTTGAATTGATTGCTTCTGCACCGGCTGGCGCAGACAAAGGTTTGCATCGCCTCACCTCGTTTCTCTGTGATTTTCATAAACTCTCCGTGCATTCGATTGATTCGCATCTCTACCGCCATGCTGATACCGAAGCCGTGAAACATATCTTTCGCGTCGCTTCGAGTCTTGATTCGATGGTCTTAGGCGAATCGCAGATTCTCGGACAGGTAAAAGATGCGTACCGCAATGCCGTTGAAGCGGGAACCGTCGGGCGCGTCCTCAGTCAGTTGATGCACAAGGCGCTATCGGTCGCCAAGCGGGTTCGCACCGAAACCGGGGTGGCGCAGAATCCGGTTTCCGTCAGTTCCGTAGCCGTCGAACTGGCGCAAAAAATCTTTGGCGATTTATCGAATAAAACAATTCTGCTGGTCGGGGCAGGCGAGATGGCTGAACTTGCCGCACAAAATTTAATGCGCGAAGGCGCAAACAAACTTTTGGTTACGAATCGCACTGTCGAGCGTGCCGAAAAGTTCGCGCAGGAATTCGGCGGCGGCATTGTCAGCTTTGAGGCATTTTACGAGGTGCTGCCATCTGCCGACATTATCATCTGTTCAACGGGTGCGCCGGATTATGTGATTCAAACGGAAGAGACGCGCCGCGCTTTGAAGATGCGGCGCAAAGGTCCGGCATTATTTATTGATATTTCTGTGCCGCGAAACATTGACCCGGCAATTGCCGACCTTGATAACGCCTTTCTCTTTGACATAGATGATATGCAGGGCGTCGTCGAAACCAATCTCCGCGAACGCCAACGCGAAGCGCGAAATGCCGAAGCCATTATTGAAACCGAAGTGCAGGCATTCGTAAAACATCTACGCTCGTTCGATATTGGTCCGACAGTTTTGGAAGTGAAACAACTGCTTGCTGAAATGGCGCACGGGGAACTGAAACGCAATCGCAAGCGGCTGGGCGAATTGACCGATGAACAGGAAGCTGCTATCGCTGAAATCCTCATTCCGGCGCTCGTCAATAAGTTATCGCATCCGATTATTTTACAGATGCGAGCCGCCGCCAAAGACGAAACTCCCGCCGATATTGTAGAAGAATTGAAAAAGATGCTGCGCGTATAATCGTTTTTTACCAATGACCAACAACAAACTGACAATCGGCACACGCGGCAGTCTGCTGGCATTATGGCAGACTAACTGGGTGAAAGCCGAACTCGTAAAACATCATCCGCAACTCGCTATTGAAATCAAAATTATCTCAACCAAAGGCGACCGCATTCTGGACATATCGTTGCCGAAATTGGGCGAGCAGGGCAAGGGCTTATTTACTAAAGAACTGGAAGACGCGATGTATACCGGAGAGATTGACCTTGCCGTTCATAGCCTGAAAGATTTGCCGACAGAGATGCCCGAAGGCTTAACACTCGGCGCAATCTGTGAGCGCGAAGATGTCCGCGATGCATTTATTGCGGCTGCCGGTATTGATTCGTTTGCCGATTTGCCTGAAGGCGCAAAGGTTGGCACAAGCAGCCTCAGACGCGAAGCGCAACTTCGCGCCATTCGTCCTGACCTACAGATTCTTCCGGTGCGCGGCAATGTGGATACGCGCTTGCGAAAACTCGATGAAGGCAATTATGACGCGATTATTCTGGCAGCGGCGGGGCTGCACCGGCTTGGCTATACGGAACGCATTACGCAGTATCTGGAAGCAAACGTAATGCTATCTGCCGTCGGGCAAGGGGCGCTGGCGATTGAGTGCCGCGAAGATGATGAACGGGTAAATAGCTTGCTGCAATCCTTGAATCATCAACTGACGCGGCTGGCTTGCGCCGCAGAACGCAGTTTTCTGCAAGGCTTGGGCGGTGGTTGTTTAGTGCCGATTGCGGCGTTATGTAGAGTTGAAGGCGATGCTTTGCAACTTGATGGATTGGTTGCCAAGCCCGACGGCTCTAAAATCATACGCGGAGCGAGGCAAGCAAAAGTGACAGAAGCGGAATTACTCGGTCAGCAGTTGGCAGAAGAATTATTGCAGCGTGGCGCAGATAGATTATTGGCTGACAACAAAGTTTAAGCTGATAAGACTTGCAAAACAAGGTGACATGATTTTAGTCTGCAAATGATGAAAGAGCGAAAAGTCTTGCACCCTCGCAAGGTAGAGATGGTGGAAATTCTGAGAGAACGCTATCCCAACAGCAGAGGCGAATGATGACACAAGAAGAGACGGAGCAAACGATACACTTCATTCTGGATCAACAGGCGAAAAACAGCGTTGATATTTCTATGCTGAAAGATGCCCAGTCAAGAACGGATAGCCATATAACCGCGCTGACCGAGATTGTTGCCAGTCTCACCGAATCGGTCAGAACCATGGAAGTACAATTTGAAATTGACCGTAAAGAGTTTCGAGAGGTAATGACAGCCGCCAGGGACGAGGTGAGAGACGCCATCAATAATCTTATAATTGCCAACGAGGTGACTCGTGATCTGGCAAATAAGATTGGCGAGCTTGCCGTCAACACCAGTAAAAGATCAACTCTTCTTGAGCAGAAAGAATCATAGCGCAAATGTAATGAATAAACTTATCATCGCTATTGACGGACCTTCCGGTGTTGGCAAAAGCACGCTCGGCAAGGTGCTTGCCCGTCAATTCAACCTTTTATTTATTGATTCGGGCGCGGTTTATCGCGCCATTGGTTTGAAGACCCTACAAACGAATGTATCGCTTACAGATAATTCAGCAATTGCCCAACTAACCCGCACCGCAAAAATCGAACTCGCAGGCGATCCCGACAATTTGCATATCCATCTTGACGGGGAAGATGTGACTTCGCAGATTCGTACTCCTGAAGTCAGCCGCGCCGCGTCGGTTGTCGCCACCATCCCGGAAGTGCGTCAAGCCGTAGTTGAATTATTGCGTGAAATGAGCCGTTCGCAAGGCGTGGTGATGGATGGGCGCGACATTGGCACGAAGGTCTTTCCCGATGCTGACGTAAAGCTCTTCATTGAAGCCTCGCCGGATATTCGCGCCGAACGGCGCTGGAAAGAAGACCTCGAAAAAGGGCGCGATGTTTCTCTTAAATATGTGCAAGCGGAACTCGAAGAACGTGACCGCCGTGACCGCGAACGCGCCGCCACGCCGCTTGTCAAAGCCGACGACGCTGTTTTGATTGATACCTCGCAAATGAGCATTGCAGATGTCGTAGCGCGTGTGCTTGAAATCATTCCTTCTCGCCGTTAGACTCTTCCCGAATAAAGTAAAAAGGCAAAAGTAAAAAGTAAAAAGTACGACTGATTGAGGCGACTATTACAAGCCAGAGGTTATTCACGCATACGAGGTTACTTTTTACTTTTGCCTTTTTACTTTTTACTTGATTTCCCGATGGGCATTTTTACCGGCTTAGTTATGGAAACGGGGCGGGTGCGGCGCGTTGAGCGTCGCGCTTCAGGGGCATATTTTGTCATCGAGGCGCACAAAGTTCTGGAAGGTACACGCATCGGTGATTCGATTGCCGTCAATGGTCTCGATTTAACGGTAACGACGATGGGCGCAGATTATTTTACCGCCGATGCGTCGCTGGAAACCTTGAGTCGTTCAACGCTGGGCGAACTTCGCATTGGCAGCCGCGTCAATCTGGAACGCGCCCTTGGCGTCGGCGAACGGCTTGGCGGTCATATGGCGCAGGGACATATTGATGGCACAGGCTCGCTTATCTCATCCACACCCGAAGGTAATGCTTATCGAATGCGCTTCGGCGCTCCTCATGAGTTGAGGCGCTATATCGCCATGAAAGGTTCCATCACGGTTGACGGCATTAGCCTGACAGTTGCCGGACTTGGTGAAAACTGGTTTGAGGTTGCCGTCATTCCGCACACCTGGCGCGAAACGACGCTGGCAGAATTGCGAAGCGGCGACAAGGTGAATCTGGAAGTGGATGTACTGGCAAAGTATGTTGAGCGATTGTTGTTCCATAAAGAAAACGATAAGGTGAAAAAGAGCGCCATAACGATTGAGAGTTTAATGGAGAAAGGATACTAAAGAAGTAAAAAGTAAAAAGGCAAAAGTAAAAAGTTTTGCACTATGAGGAAAAATTGAGTGTAGAGCCGTCTATACTTTGTCCAAGTGAAACTTCCGTTCAGCCTGAATTCTTATTTTTGCCTTTTTACTTTTTACTTTTGCCTTACTTATGTTTGCCACGATTCAAGAAGCGATTGAAGATTTCAAAGACGGGCGCATGGTCATCATTGTTGATGATGAAGACCGCGAGAATGAAGGCGATTTGACTTGCGCTGCCGAAAAGGTGACGCCTGAAATCATCAACTTTATGGCGAAATATGGGCGCGGGCTGATCTGTCTGCCGATGACGCCGGAACGCCTAGACCATTTACAGATTCCTTTGCAAATGGCTGAAGCGGATAATACCGCATCGCACGGCACAGCGTTCTGTGTTTCCATCGAAGCGCGGCGCGGCGTGACCACGGGCATTTCGGCGGCTGACCGCGCTACGACCATTCAAGTAGCCGTTGACTCACGCACCAAGCCGGGTGATTTGGCGCGACCGGGACATATCTTTCCGCTCCGCGCCAGAAAAGGCGGCGTTCTGGTGCGTCCGGGACAGACTGAAGCCGCCGTTGATTTAGCTCGTCTGGCGGGGGGTAGTCCGGCAGGCGTAATTTGCGAAATCATGAATGACGACGGTACGATGTCGCGCTTGCCAGAATTGGAGATTTTCGCCGCCGAACATAGCTTGAAGATTATCTCTGTCGCTGATTTGGTCAGCTATCGGATGGCAAAAGAGCTTCTTGTGCAACGGGCGAGCGAGGCGCGAGTGCCGACGGTTTACGGCGAATTTCAAGCCATCGCGTTCACCAATGAAATCAATAACGATGTGCATCTGGCATTGGTAATGGGAGAGATTGACGGCGATGCCAGTCTGTTGGTTCGTGTCCATTCGCAATGTGTTCTAGGCGATGTCTTCGGGTCATTGCGCGATGATACCGGCTGGCAGTTGCATCGCTCGCTGGAACTCATCGGCAAAGAAGGGCGTGGCGTGTTGTTATATCTGCGGCAGGAAGGGCGCGGGCTTGGGCTTATTAATCAACTAAAAGCCTATCGCGCAATGGATGAAGAGGATAGTACGGCAATGTTGGAGAGTACGAGTCTGCACAATATGGATGCCCGCGATTACGGCATTGGCGCACAGATTCTCCATGCACTTGGGGTTCGCAAGATGCGTCTGATTACCAATCATCCAGTGAAACGCGCCGCGCTGGAAGGCTTTGACCTTGAGATAACCGAGCGTGTGCCGATTGCTGTGGACGCGAAAGAAGGTAAAGAGACAACGCTACAGGAAAAACGCGAAGAACGCGGGCAATTATTGAAGAAGCCATAATTTTTGACTTTTTTCCATGACGAGTGCAATGCCGGGTAAGCGTTGTCTATGAGATAAATCGCCTTTGCGGAATGGTGCAGACAATAGTGACTCAAGTTGAATTTGAATGTGATGCCGTGTTGTTCGACCTTGATGGCGTACTGGTTGATTCCATCGAGTGCATCGAGCGAATCTGGCACGAATGGGCGACGAAACATAAAATCAATTATACGGAGTTGATGAAGGTTGCTCACGGCAGACGGACGGTTGAGACGGTGCGACTGATTGCTCCGCATCTCGACCCGGACGAGGAACTGGAAGCATTGGAAGGCGAGGAATCAACGAGTCTGGAAGGGGTGCGAAAGATTGACGGCGCGGTTGCGTTATTGCAAGCCCTTCCCGAAACGAATTGGGCAGTCGTAACGTCCGGCTCGCGCCGCACGGCAACTGCACGAATCAAATTTGCCGGACTGCCGATGCCACGAGTTCTGGTGACATCCGACGATGTAGAACGCGGCAAGCCCGCGCCGGATGCTTATTTGCTGGCGGCAACGAAATTGCAGATTGCGCCGCAACATTGCCTTGTGATTGAGGATGCGCCCGCCGGAATCAAAGCCGCACACGCCGCTTCAATGCCAGCCATCGCCATCGCCACAACGTACCAAAGAGAAGACCTTGCAGAAGCCGATGCTATCGCTATGCGGCTTACGGATATAGAAATTAAGATGCACTCTGAAAGTAAGCCCTATCGTTTTGTTGTGCGCGTGAAGAGATAGTTTCAAGCACGTACCAAATACTTCGGAGGCAAGCGCAACGAACCTATGAGCATAAAAGAGATTCGTGAAAAGATGAGTAGAGTTGCCAGCCCGGAGCGAGCCGAATTTAGTCAACGCTTCTTTAAGACCGGCAAAGGCGAGTATGCCGAAGGCGACGTTTTTATCGGCTTGACGGTTCCCGATTTACGGAAGATTGCCCGTGACTATCAGGCAATCGCTTATAAAGACGTTTTGAAGCTGCTGAAATCGCCAATTCATGAGGAACGGTTGCTGGCGCTCATCATACTCTGTTTGAAGTATGCCAAAGCCGATGATGAGGAGAAGCAGCAAATCTATGACCTCTATCTGGCGCACACCAAATTCATCAACAACTGGGATTTGGTTGACGTATCCGCGCCGCATATTGTTGGCGCTTACCTCTTCGAGCGCGACAGACAACCGCTTTATGAATTGGCAGTATCGAAGAGTTTGTGGGAACGGCGCATTGCTGTCGTAGCGCCCTTTCACTTTATTCGCCAACATGATTTTGATGATTTGTTGAAGATTGCTGAATTGCTGCTCACGGACAAACATGATTTGATTCATAAAGCGGTTGGCTGGATGTTACGCGAAATCGGCAAGCGTAATCAGGCTTACGAAGAGGCTTTTTTACAGGCGCATTACAAACAAATGCCGCGCACCATGCTACGCTATGCCATTGAACGATTTGAGGAAACGACGCGGCGGCAATACCTGACGGGGCAGATATGAAAACGATAAACGAACACTTCAAACGCTTGAATCATATTCAACTGACGCTGCCGGAAGCGGCGGAGAATCAGGCGCGGGAATTTTACGGCGGTCTGCTCGGCTTTGCCGAAATAGAGAAACCCGAACCGCTCAAATCACGCGGCGGCTTGTGGTTTCAAATCGCCGATATTCAATTACACCTCGGCATTGAAGCCTGGCAGGGCGAATCGAAACGCCATCCCGCCTTTGAAGTCGAAAACCTTGCAAACATCAAAGCCTTCTTACAGGCAAATGGCATCCGCGTCAGGGATGAGGTTAAAATTCCCGATGTCAACCGCATCTCCTTCTTTGACCCGTTCGGCAATCGCCTTGAGTTGATGGAGTTTGTCAAAGATGAGAAGCCCTAAGAAAAGCTCGTCCTGAAAATATCTTGCGAATCGCTTAGATTTATCCCCTGAAAGTATGCTACAAAAGTAGGTGACGGTACGAACCGTTTGCGCGGACAACCAGCGACTCTCGAAGCGATTTCTCAGCTATGCTCAGGAAAATCAAAATCTTTTCATTTACTCTACTTGCGCTCATCTTACTCGCCGTGCTTTCCGCCATTCTCTACATTCGCAGCGGCGGGCTTGACCGTTTTCTCCAGAATCAACTTATTGCCGGACTGCAAGATGCGGGTATTCGCGCTGAAGTCGGCAGTACACAATTGAGCCTTACCGGCAACCGCGCCACGCTTGATAATCTGCGCCTCTTCCTTGATGGCGAGGATAAACCTTTTGTCACTATCGAAAAGATAGAAGGCGAATTCTCGGTAATCAGCTATCTGCGACAACGCCTGAATCTGAAGCAACTGACCATCACGAAACCGGAAATCTGGATTCAGATTGATGAGCAGGGGCGTTCGACCTTTGACAAATTGAAGTCTTCGGAAGGCGACAGCGCCAAAGATGAACGCTTCAAAATCTTCACGGCGATTTTTGACGTGAAAGAGGCGGCGGTCAATTTCGTGGACAAGAAGAACGAGGTTAGCGGGCGTATCGAAAACCTGACAGCGCACCTTGAACCCCGCGACCTGAATCAAGCCATAGATGAACTCAATCACTCGCTCAAGGTCAGCTTCGACAAGTCAATTGTTACTTATTGGGGCGATAAAATTGAGAACCTCGCTACGCAAATCGCTGGCTACGTCACTGAAAAGAGCGCCGATATTGAATCGCTCAAACTGAGCGCCAAAGCGACCTATCAGGGGCGCGAGATTGACAAGCTGAACCTTGAAGCGAAAGCCAAAGTGACTGCCGAGGGCGCGGATGTGGCTTTGCTGAAACTCGACTCGGATGTTGCCAACCTGACCACCAACGGTAAATTTCTCAGTTTCAGCCCGCTTAAATATGCCTTCAAAGATGTGCAGTTGAATGCGGCTCTTGCGGAGATTTCCCGCGTCTTTGCCCCCGATTTGCGAATGAGCGGCAGCGCAGCGTTTACCGGAGAGATTGACGGCGAAGCAGACCGCTATCAGGCAAAAGGCAATCTCACCTCTGCGGCAATCACCGCCTCCGGCTTCAATGTGACCAATCTGCGCGTCACCAATCTCGATGTCAACGGTCAAGGCAGGGAGTACACCGCCGCCGCCGATGTGACGGCAGTACAGGTCAAGAACAAAGATTTTCAACTCAGCGCCGTTCGCTTGAACAATGCCAACTTCAAAGGCAAGGAAACCGCTTTTGATGCGACCACACAATTGACCATTGATGCCTTCAACAGTGGCAAGATTGACGTTCGCGGAATGCGAGGTCGTTTGGTTGCCGATAGTTCCCGCGTCACCCTGACGCAACTGGCAGCGCAAACGCTCGGCGGCAGCGTCAACGGTTCGGCAAGCATCGTTTATAAAGGCAACGCGGCATCGAAGGTTGATGTCAGTTTCAACGCCATAGATTTGAATAAGGCGACAGAACTTGCCGCTACGAAAGATGTAACGGTGCAGGGCAAAGCCAACGGCACCGCAACGCTGACTTTCCCCGGCTTCAATTACAAGGCGGCGACCGGCAGGGTCAATAGTTCATTTGACGCTCAGGTTACGCCAACCGCCGAGGGCGCAGAAGCGTTACCCGCAAAAGGTACGGTCAGTCTGCTGGCTACGGGAAACGGCTTCAACATCGAACGCGCCAATGTCAACTCCTCGCAAAGCGACATCAACGCCACCGGCACAGTCACCTGGGACGGGTTGGTAAATCTCAAGGTCAACTTCAAATCGTCCGATATGTCCGAAGTGCAGCGCATTCTCGATTCGTTCGGCGTCATTCCTGGAGACATCAAGACGCAATACGAAGTAGCGGTCAATGGCTCCGGCGAATTCACCGGACAGGTACAGGGCAAGCTGGCAACCGCCAATGTCAACGGGCGTTTACGGCTGGAGAGCGTCAAGTTGCACGAGGAAGTATTAGGCTCTGTCGAAGGCGATGTTGCCTATTCGCCTGACCGCGTGGGGATTGAAAATGGTACGATTTTGCGCCCGGATAACTCCCGCGCCGATTTCTCACTGACGGCTCCGCTAAAGGGCGAAGAGGGCATCGTCTTAAAAGCAGATGTCAAAGATTTCGACTTGCCGCAAATTGTCAGCCTTGCCGCTCCGGGATTGGGAGAGAGCGTTAGCGGCGGCAAAGTCAACGGCACGGTTGACCTACAGAACATCGGCAACAATCGCAAGCTGACCGGCACGGCAAACGTGACGCTCACCGCCGCCGAATTCAAAATCCTGCAAGAGGACGAGGAGAAAGAAGCAAAGCCGATTTCCGTCCCCGAATTTGTTGGCAATATCACCTTTGCCAATGGCGTTTTGACCGTTGATAACCTGCGGATGAAGGTCAACGACAGCGTGCTGACCGGCACCGGGACCTTCAACTTCGATACCTATGATTACGCCCTCAATGCCGAAGGCAAACAGGTAGATTTGGCGCGAATCTCCGACGCTTTCAGCAACGAAGAAGGCGGCGTAAAACTTGCCGGACTTGCCGATTTGAAAGTTACAGGGCAGGGCAAGTGGGGCAAGGACAATTCCAACGACTGGTCGAATGTCAATCTGAACGCCACCATTCAAGGGCAGAATGTCAGCATCAACGGGCGCGACGTTGGCAATGCGGCGATTGTCGCCACGACCGATAATGGCATTCTGAACGTGAAAGCCACCGGCAACATCCTCGAAAAAGACCGCACCTTGACGGCGACAGTTGACTTGCGCGACCGTAAGAATTACCCGGTCAATTCGATTATCGAATTTGAAGACGCCGAACTGGGGCAATATCTTGGTCTGGTCGCTCCCGATTTGGCGAACCTCGACGGACGCGCCACCGGAACAATCATTATTAGCGGACCGCTTCTCGACACCGATAATCTGCAAGCCGCGCTGACGCTGACCAAGCTGGAACTCGGCGGCAACATCGGCGGCAGCCGCGCTTATCGCATTACGAATCAAGGCAATGTCGTCATCACAGCAACGCCGAAACAGATAACCATTGAGCCGGTGACGTTCACGGGCGAAGATACCAGCCTCACCATTGCCGGGACGATTGGCGATGACTCGAAACCGAATCTGACGGTGAACGGCGATTTGAACCTGCAATTCATTTCGTCGTTTGACGAGAACGTAACGACCACCGGCAGCGCCCACCTTGAAGCCTCTGTGACCGGAACCCTGAGCGAGCCAAAAATTCTCGGTTTGGTGAAATTACAGAATGTCGGCGTCCGCGTCCTTGATCTGCCGATTTCCGTAGCGCGTGGCTATGGACAGGTGCGCTTCACCGCCAATCAGGCTCTGGTAGAGGATTTCACGGCATCTACTCCGGGCGGCGGGCGCGTCACCATCGAAGGCGGCGCGGCGCTTTCCGGCTTTGTACCGGAACGCTTCCGACTGGAAGCGAAAGCTGAACAGGTCGGCGTTGAGTACCCCCGTGATACCAATAGTATCGCCGATGCGAACCTAACCTTTCAGGGCAACCAGAAGGTGCAAGTGCTGTCGGGCAATGTCAAGGTGCGCCGCGCCGCTTACAGCAAAGACATAACCATTGAAGAATTGCTGACCACGGGCGGACCTTTTGCTCCGGCATTCTTTGAGACTGGTCCCGGTGGCAAAGGCGATCCGGGACCGCCAATCAACCTCGATATTCGCATCGAAGCCGATAATACAATCGTTGTCCGCAACAATCTCGCAGATGCCATCGGTAGCGCCTCGCTCTATCTGCGCGGACCGATCAGCGAGCCTATCGTTTCCGGGCGGTTGCAGTTCAATCAAGGGACAATTGAATTTCGCAACGGGCGGCACGAAATCAACCGGGCATTGATTACGCTGCCCGGACGACGCGGCGCGGAACCCTTGATTGACTTGCAGACCGAAGCCGACATCAGCGGCTACCGCATTACTACGCAATTCACCGGCTTACCGTCGAAGCCGAGAACTGTTCTACGGTCAGAACCCGATTTGCCGGAAGGCGATATTATTTCGCTCTTGCTGACCGGTTCGGTGTCCGGCGATACGCGGTCAGCGACGGTCAATCAAACCGGCTTGAATCTGGCGCAATCGCTTCTGGCTACCGGGATTTCCGAACAACTCGAAAAGCGGTCACAGCTATTCGGGCTGAATCGCTTCTCGATTGACCCGCTGATTGTCGGGCGCGGCAACGATCCCACCGCCAGAGTCACACTTGGTCGCCGGGTGACGAAGGACTTGACGATTACTTACTCGCAGAATCTTACCTCGTCAGGGCAATCCGGCATTGACCGCATCGTACTGGTTGAGTATCGCTTGAGTAACAGATTTTCGGTCGTTGGCTATCGCAATGAACGTGGGGCGCTCGGCTTTGACGTGCGTATCCGCAAGCGATTCTAAATCGCTTTCAATTGCTTGTACGGGCGGACGTCTCTGCCCGCCCCGATTGGCTACCTTCTAACTCAGGGGCGACCACAGAGGGTTGCCCGTACAATCTTTTGAAAGTTGCTCTAACGATTGGCGCAAGAGGCAAGTTGCTTTTGTCTCCTGTGCTGCCTTTCTTCTCTGCTTTTCCTTCATTGCACCTTGACGGCTTTGCCGTAAATCAGTAGACCTTTCTTTATGAAAATACTGATGTCAGGGGTCACGGGGCTGATTGGCAGAACCCTCAGCCAAAAACTGAAAACCGATGGTCATTCGATTATCGGGCTGTCGCGGTCGCCGGAAAAAGCGGGCAACCTGCCGGTCGAAGCCATGCGCCAATGGAACCCGGAAGCCGGAGCGCCACCGTCAGCTGCTTTTGAGGGCGTCGCAGCCGTCATTCATCTGGCGGGCGAGCCGGTTGCCGAAGGGCGCTGGACAGATGAACGCAAACGCCGTATCCGCGATTCCCGAATCATCAGTACCCGAAATCTTGTCGAAGCCATGCGCCAACTGCCCGCACCGCCGCGAGTCTTTGTTGCCGGTTCCGCCGTCGGTCTTTATGGTAATCGCGGCGATGAAGAACTGACCGAAGATGCCAAACCGGGAACCGATTTTCTCTCGCAGGTCTGCATCGAGTGGGAAGCAGAAGCAAATCGCGCCAGAGAATTCGATGTCCGCACCGTTGAGGTCAGAACCGGCGTGGTGCTGGCAAAAGACGGCGGCGCGTTGCCCAAAATGCTGCCCCCGTTCAAACTCGGCATTGCCGGACCTTTAGGCGATGGTCGCCAGTATTTCCCTTGGGTTCACCTCGACGACATCGTTGGACTCTTTGAGTTTGCCTTGACCAATGAAGCTCTCAATCGTCCTATCAATGGCAGCGCCCCTGAGCCTGTAACCAACAGCCAATTTACCAAACAACTGGCGGCTGCCATTCATCGGGTTGCCATCTTCCCGATGCCGGCTTTCGCGTTGAAATTGTTGTTTGGCGAAATGGCGACCGTCCTGCTTGCCAGCCAGCGAGTTGTGCCAAAAGCGGCATTAGACGCGGGCTATCATTTCAACTATCCTGACCTGAAATCGGCGTTGAATAATCTGATCGAGTAAGGTTCGATTATTTGCAGCCGTATCATTATTTCGTTGCTTACTTCTTACCTGATGGTCTTTCTCGAACTGCAAACTAAATTGCACTGGCGCAATTTTTGGAGTGCGGCGACTGGTCGCCGCTGCACTTCACCCATCACGACGCCAAACTAGCTCGCATCATCCTCTACAACAAAAACGATTTTGGCTACCTGTTGCAAACCGCGTTGTTGCTGTCAGAAAGCGATGGCGAGCCACTGGCGCTGCTCTACCATTTTGTCGGAAGGAAAATCTAATCTCGGCTGCTTTGAAGCGTTTTGGCTTTGCGGCGATTTTGGTGTACTCTTTTTGTTTAGAAACAAGCCGAAGCGTGGATTCTGATAATTATTGCTTCAAAAATGCAAAATGCCTGGCAGGGTAATGCTTGCTTTTAACGGGGATTATGTCCGAATCGAAAAAACAGAAAGCTCATTTACAATTTACATTAAATGACGAAGAGGTAGAAGTCGTCTTTGCGCCACATAAGACATTGTTGGAAGTGCTGCGCGAAGATTTAAGCCTAACGGGTACGAAGCATGGTTGCGAACTTGGCGAATGTGGCGCTTGCACGGTATTGGTTGATAATCGAGCGGTGCTTTCCTGTCTGGTTCTCGGTCTTGATGTGGAAGACCGCAAGGTGTTGACGATTGAAGGAATGGGAACGACGGCGCAACTACACCCGTTGCAGGAAACATTTGCAGACCTCGGCGCGGCGCAATGTGGTTACTGTTCACCGGGATTTCTGCTTGCTGCAAAAGAGTTGCTGGATAGAAACCTGAATCCTAGCCGCGATGAAATTAAAGAAACTCTATCGGGAAATATCTGTCGCTGCACCGGCTATATAAAAATTTATGAAGCGGTTGAATTGGCAGCCGCAAAGATGCGCGGCGAAGCAGTCGAGATTGCCCGCGAAATGGTCTACGGACTTGAATAGAGCGAATTGCAAAACAAAGTAAAGAAACGTATGAAGAATAGCAACAACGGGAAAGATGGTAAGCCGCTCAAGGTGGTCGGCAAACCTTATCGCAAAGTGGATGCGCGGGCGAAATGCATCGGGCAGACGCTGTTTGCCGATGACATCACCCTGCCGCGTATGCTTTTTGCAAAACTCCTCAGAAGTCATGTGCCGCACGCGCTTATCAAAAATATAGATGTATCGAAGGCGCTGGCATTGCCCGGTGTCATTGCCATCATCACCGGCAAAGAGTTACCGATTCCTTATGGCATTCTGCCTGTCAGTCAGGATGAACACGCGCTCTGCATTGATAAAGTTCGCTTCATCGGCGACCCGGTTGCCGCCATTGCTGCCGTAGATGAAGACACCGCGTTTGATGCGATGGATTTGATTGAAGTCGAATACGAACCGCTAAAATCTATTTCGACAATCGAAGAGGCGATTAAGACCGATGAGCCGCGCATTCATACCTATGGCGATGGCGGTAACACACACAAAAAAGTTTCGCTTGAATTCGGCGATATGGAAGCGGGCTTTGCCGAAGCCGACCATATCCGCGAAGATGTTTTCTTCTACGAAGGCAATACCCATCTGCCAATTGAGCAACACTCGGCGCTGGCGCACTTTGACGCCGATAATAAGTTGACGCTGTGGAGTTCGACGCAAACGCCGCACTATGTTCATCGCGCTCTGGCAAAAGTTTTAGGACTACCGGCGGCGCATATTCGCGTCATTGCGACGCCAAATGGCGGCGGTTTCGGTGGCAAAAGCGACCCTTTTAATCACGAAGTAGCGGTTGCCAAACTCTCGATAATAACCGGGCGACCTGTAAAGATTACATTAACCCGCGAAGAGGTCTTTTATTGCCATCGTGGTCGCCATCCGGTACTGATGTGGGCAAAAACCGGAGTCAAAAAAGACGGCGCGATTACTGCCATGCACTTTCGCACCTTTCTGGACGGCGGCGCGTATGGCAGCTATGGTGTGGCGAGTACGTTCTACACCGGAGCGTTGCAGACCGTGACTTATGATGTGCCGCGCTACAAGTTTGAAGGTACGCGAGTCTTTACCAATAAACCGCCTTGCGGACCGAAACGCGGACACGGCACACCGCAACCGCGTTTTGCTCTTGAAGTTCAACTCGACAAGATAGCCGATGATCTGGGACTCGACCCGGCGGAGATGCGAAAGCAACACCTTGCTCCGGCAAATTCCGTTACGGCAAATTATCTGCGACTTGGCAGCATGGGGCTGGGCGCTTGTATAGATAAAATTGTCGCCGCCGCAGACTGGAAGAATAAGTATAAGAAATTACCCTATGGCAAAGGCATCGGCATCGCCTGTAGTTCGTACATCTGCGGCGCGGGTTTGCCGATTTATTGGAATAATATGCCGCATTCGGGCGTGCAGTTGCGCCTTGACCGGCAGGGCGGCGTCTGCATATTTTGTGGCTCAACCGACATTGGGCAAGGTTCCGATTCCATCCTTGCTTATATTGTCGCGGAAGTGCTGGGCATTGAACCATTCGACATTCGCGTTGTTACAGCTGACACCGATTTAACGCCGGTTGATTTGGGCAGTTATTCGAGCCGCGTGACGTTAATGACCGGCAATGCTTCGGTACAGGCGGCGGAACGCGCCAGAGAGTTACTGGCAAAGGCGGTATCGGAAAAACTCGATCTGCCGGTAGAAGATTTGGCTTTCGCAGACCGTCGGGTTTTCGATGTAAAGAACCCGGAAAACGGTATCAGTTTTGCCGAAGCGGTTGTATTAGCGGAATCGAAATTCGGCACGATTGGCACGGTTGGCTCGTACACGCCGCCGCGCTCGCCGGGCAAATTCAAAGGCGCGGGTGTTGGTCCTTCGCCAGCCTATAGTTATTCCGCCGCGATAGCCGAAGTGGATGTAGACCCGGAAACCGGCATCACTACGGTTGACCGTATCTGGATTGGTCACGACATTGGGCAATCCATCAACCCGGCGTTGGTAATGGGACAGGTCGAAGGTGGCGTATACATGGGCTTGGGCGAAGTTTTGATGGAAGAGATGGTTTATCGCGGCAATCGCAATGTCGTGCATAAATTTCCTTCGATGCTCGAATATAAGAGTCCGACGACGATGGAAATGTGTGACGTAAAAACCTATTTGATTGAAGACCCCGACCCGAACGGACCTTTCGGCGCGAAAGAAGTAGGGCAGGGACCGTTGCTGCCGGTTATGCCTGCGGTAGTGAATGCGATTTACGATGCGGTTGGCGTGCGAGTTGATGAAGTCCCCGCGTCGCCGGATAAGGTGCTGGCAGCGATTCGCGCCAAAGCCAAAGGGCAGGAAGGGCATTTCGGACCCAAAGGCGTACCGGATGTGGATTGGGGCGAACCGTTAAAAGTTCTGACCCCCGCAGAAGGCGGCGATGGCAAAGAGATGCCACGAATTGCTGTTCACGCGAAGGAGTGAAATGATCGTTGGAATGCAAATGTTTTTTATTGTGTTTTGTTATCAACGACCTTCTTCTTTTCGGGTGATACTTACGCTCAACAAAAAACAGAACCTTGCGGTAAACATCCCGATTTGCTATTGAACGAACAAGGCAAACCTATTCACGTAAAAGCGACAGAAATGAAAAAGCGAATCCTGCATTGTGAAGTGCCAAAATCACCCGGCAGTTTCGATGGCAAAGGAACCGTATTACTCGAAGTGCTAATAACTCCTGAAGGGACAGTTCAATGTGCTAAAGCAATGTATGGTCATCCTGTTATGATAGAAGCTGCGATAAAAGCAATGAAACAGTGGACGTTTAAGCCAATTGAAGAAAATGGCAAGTCCGTAGCGGTTCTGGCATTCCTGCGAGTCTATGTTTCTTATGATTATAGAGAAGCAAAAGAACAGTGTAAAAATAAGGAATAGAAGGCTATGCCCGCAAAAGACATATATCATGATAATGTGAAGAATGCGCTCACTAAAGATGGGTGGAAAATTACTCATGACCCGTACAGCATTTCGGTTGAGTTTCGTAGCGTCTTTGTTGATTTTGGTGCTGAGCGAGTATTAGCTGCCGAAAAAGCTGAAGAAAAGATTGCCATTGAAGTAAAATCCTTTAGGAGCGCATCGGATATTGCTGATTTTGAACAAGCTCTTGGACAATATGCTTTCTACCGTTCACTGATTGCCCGAACCGAACCTGAACGAAAATTATTTCTGGCGATCCCAATAGATGCTTATGAAACGACTTTTCAGGAACCAATTATCCAGCCTGCGCTTCAGGATTTAAGCGTAACGCTCTTTGTTTATGATCCCGGAAAGGAGATTATTGTTTTATGGATACCTTAGCCGAATACCGCCGCATTATTCGCGCAATCATTGAGGAGTATGCTCGATACAAACCTGTCAATATACAGTCGGAAGAAGAGATTATCTTTGACGAAGTGCGCGATCATTACGAATTGATGCGTATGGGATGGGACGGCTGGAAACGGGTTCACGCCAGCGTTATTCATATTGATATCCGCGATGGCAAAATCTGGATTCAACACGATGGCACGGAAGAGGGCATTGCCAATGAACTTGTGAAAGCCGGTGTGCCGCATGACCATATCGTGCTGGCTTTCAAACATCCCGACGTTCGACAGCACACCGATTTTGCTGTTGCATAAGGGGAAAGGCTATGGCAACGAATCCGAAAAAACTGTTTTCGCCTGAAGAGTATTTGGAATTGGAACGTCAGGCGGATTACAAGAGCGAATACCTTGACGGCGAAATTTTTGCCATGGCGGGAGCCAGCGAACCGCACATCTTGATTGAGTCAAATGTAATCCGCGAACTTGGCAATCAGTTACTGGACAAGCCCTGTCAGGTTTATACAAGCAACATAAAAATTGACCTCAGCAGATATGGGATGTATAGCTACCCTGATGCGGCGGTGGTTTGCGGAGAACCGGTTTTTCACGATAAACATAAAGACAATTTGATCAATCCTCTGGTTATTGTTGAGGTGCTGTCCGACTCAACCAGAAATTATGACAGGGGCGAAAAGTTCTTTCGTTATCGCAAGCTAAAAACTTTCAAAGAGTATCTTCTGATTGCTCAACATACGCCGCACGTTGAGCACTTTGTCAAACAAGAAAATAACCGATGGCTCCTGACGGAGTATGATAATTTGCTGGACAACATTTATCTGCCTTCACTTGATATTACAATAGGTGTGTCCAGCATATACCGTAAAGCAAAATTGAATAAAGCCTGATTGCTTAAAATACTGTAAGAGATTGAACTGTTATGATGAGACTGCCGAAATTTGAGTATCGCATTCCTCGCACTATCGAGGATGCGGTGAAGATGAAAGCCGATTATGGCAATGACGCGATGTTTGTCGCCGGAGGCACTGACCTCTATCCGAATATGAAACGCCGTCAGCAAACGCCGAAAACGGTTATTTCGGTAATGCGTCTTGCTGAATTACACACGATTACTGGCGATGGCGAATCCGGTATGACTATCGGTGCGGGTGTTCTGCTGAATGATGTTTGCGACAATGCCAGCATCAGGCAATCGCATCGTGTGGTAACAGAAGCCGCGAAAACGATTTCTACGCCGTTGCTTAGAAATATGGGAACCATCGGCGGCAATCTGCTTCTGGATACCCGTTGCAATTACTACGACCAGAATTACGAATGGCGCAAAGGCATCAACTTCTGTCTAAAGAAAGACGGCGATACCTGTTGGGTCGCGCCCGGTAGCCCGAAATGCTGGGCGGTACAGTCGTCCGATTTAGTTCCGGTGATGGTCGCCCTCGGCGCGAAGTTGAAATTTGTTTCTACAGCAGGCGAGCGCGTTGTCGAAGCCGCCGAACTTTACAACAACGATGGCATCAACTATCTGCATAAAAGCGCCGATGAATTGCTCACGGAAATCTATCTGCCGCCGATGCAGAATCAACGGGCGGTCTATAAAAAATTGCGGCGGCGCGGTTCCTTCGACTTCCCGGTACTGGGCGTGGCGGCGGCGGTCAACCTCGCTGCCGATGGCACAATCGAACAAACGCGAATCGTTCTTGGCGGCGTTGCTCCTGCGCCTATCGAAGTCAAAGAAGCGGCAGCCGCGCTCATCGGGCAGCCGTTCAATCAGGAACGCATGGAAGCGGCGGCGGAAGCCTGTTACCTGAAAGCGCGACCCCTCGACAATACCGATTTTGTCATGGGCTGGCGTAAACAGATGGCGCGTCCCTTTGCGATGCGGGCGTTAGTGGAATTGCAGATGGCGCGATAATAGAATGCACAATTTAAGAGGGATAGTTTATGACCTCAATAATCTTCAAGAAAGCTAAGCACGGAATTGCGATTTAATTTCTCGTGATGAGATTGGTTGCTATAATTTTTCAGACAATCGTAGCAGGCAGCCTGACAATTACATTTAGAGATAGCATGCGCCTGTTTAACGACCTGTAGCCAATTGTAGAACCCTTCTTGAACAAAACCCGCGCCACCAGGAGTGTTATCGAATAGAATAATCTCTGCTCGCGCATCAGCAGCACTTCGATTTGCGAGCCAACGCCAAGCCACGCCAATATCTGATGTTTCGATTTCCAGCATTGAACATAAACCTTTCTGTAACGCATAAGCTAAAGATTCTATCGGCGGTTTTGGTTCTTGCGGACGAGCAATCAGGCAGAAACTCTGAAACTGATGCCCGTAAGCTAATTTACTTCTCCAAGTTTTGTCGTTTGGACACTCTAAGCTGCCGTTCATCGGGCGTAATCTCTTATGCTTCTTTCCTTCTTTGAAAACGTGCAAGGGCTCACTACAGCCGCAATACGAGCAAAGCATGAAGCCCTTATTTTGCGGTCCTAAATTGTATCGAAATAGACTTCCTGAATTTTTTAACGCGACTGTAAAAGCGCCTTTATCTTCAAACTCATTTTCGCCTACTGAATCAATAAAATGTGTCAGCGATTGCCTTTGTCGAATTAGAGAAGCACGCCGATGCCTTGCGGCATTAACATTGGTCTTCTCAGTTCGCACACTGAAGGCTGATGGTTCAACGAAAGGGTGAATATCTTGGGCTGGGCGAATTGAACGCCCGCAAACCTCGCAACTTTTCAGTAACGGCTCTTTCGTATGCGAGGTGCGAATCTGCTGACATCCATCGCATTTTGAATACCACCAACGCTCTGGCTTGTCTGTACGACTGACGACATACAAACCTGCGCTGGTAAAAACCTTTTTGTGAGCAATCACTTGTGCGCCCGGAGCGAACTCTGAAATAGCAATGGCTCGATCCCGACTTAGTGTGACATCACTGTCGCTTGCCCAGCGGCTCCATCCCGTTTCCAATGTTACCGTATCCAACGGAAAAGCATAACGTGGCAAGAAGCCTCGTTTTGCTAGGACTGCGACAATATCGCTATTAAGCAGATTCTTTACAGAATCATCAAAAGAGATTGTCTCTTTACCCTCCTGAAACATTTTTTTGCGCTCAATCATCAATTCAGATAGTTCATCCGCAATGCCACTTAAGACCCCTTGATACGTTTCCTGCGCCCTTTCCTTTCCTGAGTCAAAAGTATCTATCGCCTCAAGTAAAGACCGCCCCGCCTGTGTGTTGAAAATATCATCAACAGTTTTAGTATCGAGCCATGCAATAAAATCTAAATATAAATCGGCTGGATAAAGTTGCAACCAATCTTGCGGAATACTAGTGCGAGAATCTGTTGGCAAAAAAGCAGCTAAACGAATTTTTTGTTTGACATCTCGGAGAGCCTTTTCATCACGAATTTTGACACGCAAGAAACGCGAAAAAGCAACAGCATTGAAATGTCTTTGCGCGATAACGCGATTTTCAATAAAAACCGTTGGTGTGCGAACTTCACCCGACATCAGGCGTTGAGGGTCACGCCACATATCTGCATCGTATTTGGAGCGGCGGCACAATGTTACGCATACAGCATTCTTATCCTGCCCACGTCCCGCTCGCCCGACTCTCTGCACATAACTCGCGCTTGAAGGAGGCGCATTTCGCAAAAGAACTTTTTGCAAATCACCAATGTTAATTCCCATCTCAAAAGTTGTAGTGCTACTCAAAAGATTTACCCCGTCCGCACGGAAATCATCTTCAATTTTCTTTGCGAGATCCTTATTAATTTGCGCTGTGTGTTCTTCGGACTTCAAAGTCGTAAACTGTGATTCGCCTGTACCTGCCACCCAACGAGCAATAATATTGGCTTGAGTTGCATCGAATGGAGATTCTTGTAAGGTTCCCGCACATCCTTTGCGCGGACAACAATCCTTGGCAGCGTAAGCAGTCACAATCCCGCAACGACTACAAACATATCTTGTAGTGGGCTTCACTACGAGCAATCGTTCGTGGTCAAGGCGATACCTGCCATTGCCTTTCTTGTTGGTGATTAACAAATCATGTTTAACTAACAAAGTCCAGATTTCCTCATCTAATTTGAGAATCTCTGCGTCTGATTGCCGGAGCAATCGGCGCAGATAGTCTGTAATGAAATTGTCATTGTAGCCGCCATCTTTCCTAATGAGTGGTAACCAACCGTTGGTGTTTTTTTGACCTTCACGACGAAGAGCGTAACTGACATCGGCAGTCACTCGCCCAAATGCTGGCGCATCGTAAGCGACGCCATTAGGTAATGTGAATGCTTTGCGTTGCCGCATAAAACCAAGCAATGTTTGTAAAGTTGCTGTTGCCTCCGCCAACGAAAATGTAGGCAACAGTGATTGAAACGCTTTCATTTCGGCTTCTTTGATTTCGTATTCGATTTTGACCAATCCTAAATCTTCTGCTGATTCGCGGGCTGAATCAGGAATGCCAAAATAGCTAAAAGTTTCCGCTATCCAAAGATTGCGCTTATCTTTTGCATTTGGGTTTTCATCTGTATGGCGCGATACAGGCAAGAAGAATTCGGGGTCGTGATTACTTGAATAGCGGTCTTCCGCAATCTCTGCAAGCAGTTCGCCAAGGTCGCTTAACGAAAGAGACTCTTTTCTACTATGAACAAGTTTTACAATCTTGCGTCCCATATCGTGCGCGAAGGTTTCTTCTTCTAAAAGCGACGGGAAAGCGGCTGCGCGTTGGCGATGGTCAGTAAAACAAAGCAATTTGCGCGGCGGCTTGCCTTCGGTTTTTGATTGGCTAACTTGGAAATGCGATAGCGGAATTGCCATCGCCAGTCCCGTTTCATCGTCAGACTCCTGAAAGCGACGCACAGGCTCTAATCCCGAACCATTACGAGCCCCACAGTTCGGACACGCAGTCAAAAGTTTTTTCTGTTGGCTATAGAGGTCTTGAAACTTCTCTGCCGCACATTGCCGGTGAAAAATTTTGACTCGCCGTAAGTGTGGATTCTGGCAACTGCAATTGTCTCCATCGCCTTGGTCACTCTTTTTTCCACATACAACACACCAATTTAACGACGCTGGATTGAATAACAGTTTGCCTTCTTCATCTTCCTCATCAGCCGAAAGCTGACGAGGATAGGGCAACTCGTCCTCAACACAAAAGTAAGACCAATAGGAATCTGAAGCCCAACCGAGTTCTGTATTGAAGGAATCAAAGGCTGGCTTTTGTTCATCGTCGTTATCAGGGTTTTGTGCGCGTCGCGGACCTAAATCCTGCAATGCGCCAAATAGATAACCGCACTTGCGACAAGTCACTACTTCGATAAGGCGAGAAACTTGATGCGGGAAACATTTTGGACACAGACCTTCTGGAGTGTTATCTTCATCGCTCTTTCGTGAGACGAAAAATGCAGGCTCATTATTGCTTAAGCGACCCGGACAATTACGATGCAAACAAACGTGCAATCCATCCTGCGCTCGCACAAAATAATGCAATCGAGTTGGCAGCAAATCTTCATGTGCATCATCTTGTTTGGCGGCAGCAACCGTTTCTAGTAATGCTTGCAATCCATCTGCTGCTTGTTTGTCCTCTCCCCATAAACTTTTTGCTGCATCTATCAGGAGAGTCGGTTTGGTAAGGATTTTTGCGCGTAACCGATAAAGGTTCTCGTCGTAGCTGAATAAATCAGCCAAAGTATTTGCAGAATGATTCAATGATAAAATCGCTCGTACATCGGCTTCTTTATTTTGTCGTAGCAATTCAGCCGCTTCTATGTATTGCGCGAGAGTTGGACGAATTGATGGTTGCAAAAGTTGGGGTGTGGCAGGTGTGCCGTAAATCGGGTTCAACTCAGAAAATTCTTCATCAAACAGCGCAGAAGCGAATGCCCGAACCTTACGTTTGCTATCCGGGTCTTTCGGATTGCCTAGTGTCGCTGATGTAGCAATGCAAGACAAATGCTCTAAGCCTAAGCGGTCTTTCAGCCGTCGAACCAGGAATGCAATTTCTGTTGCTTGCACTCCGCGATAGGCGTGGACTTCATCCAAAACTAAAAATTGGAGCCTCGAATTTTCAAATATCGGGGCGTCAACCGGACGCTCCATCAAGTATTCGAGCATGGAAAAATTGGTGATAAGAATATGTGGCGGATTGGCTCGAATGTCGTCTCGATGATTGAGACGATTAGGCGGGTCATTTCTCAATTGCTCATTCAGTTTACGATTTACTTCGCGTTGCAATTCATTCTCTTTCAAGCCTTGTTCACGGAGTTGAATTTCAAAAGTATCCTTTAACCGCAATTCATAATCTTGTTGCGTGTTTGGAGTCTGCCCAGTGAAGCGTGCAAAGGTGATATGCTGATGCGCCTTCAACATGGTTTCCCATTCTTCGAGTTGGTCATTGACCAGAGCGTTTAGGGGGTAAATAATCACCGCACGCAGTCCGGGCGATGAATCCCGCAATAGATCATCAAGAATCGGAATTTGATAACAAAGCGTCTTGCCGCTGCTTGTGCCGGTAGCGATGACTGCATTTTGTCCATTCAAAATTAGTTGTAACGCATCCGTTTGATGTTGGTAGAGATTGCGCCCTTTCAGTCGTTCATTGATGGTTGCTTTAGTTTTCCCATGTAGCGGCAAGCTCTCTAAACTTTCGCCAGTTTTGTACATCTGCGATTTTTCCAGAAACGCGCCGTGAACCAGTTCTTCTATTGTGAGTTTTTCATGCCAAGTTCTCTCAGCGTGGGCAAACTGCAGGTGAAAACGATATTCGGATTTGAGCAAATCCAAGTACGGGTTGAAAACTTCCTGCTCAAAACGATCTGTTAATGATTTCATGCAGTTTCTCCAATCATAAGGATTATGAATCACGCTTCCCATAAATCAGCAGCGATGCGAACATTTTTATTAGTCAAGTATTTTTTAATTCGTTCTTGTTGCTCTTGCTTCCAAGACATTTGCATAAAAGGTAACTCGCCACGCCGATTCACGACTACGACTTTCGGCAACTGTAGAGTAGAAAAGTGTTCAAACATATAGCGAAACAAATTCCACAGCACATTTGGCTCACCGCAATAATGCAATTCACACGCTTCTGCGTCAGTTTGTTTCATTACTGCGCGGGATTCTGCGAACATCCATTTTTGTCCGCGTTGCTTGAGCAATCCATAACGCTCATACTTGAGAAGCAAAGACTGAGACACGCGGCGCTGCGGCGCAAGAAGCTCTTGAGCTAATAACAACTCCTCCCATCTCATCCCACCATTAGTTTGGCACAAGAGAAAGAAAGGCAACATCGCCCCAGGTAAATCTTGCCAGCATTCCTGTAAGCCATTTTTCGATTGCCTGATCTCCAGTTGCTGCTCAAAATTTATTCCTAACGCCAAAGATTGAAGTCGAAATATTCTTTTCCTTGATAAATTGGGTAGATTGGTTGACCATTTCCAAAAGTAGTATTCTTCTGCTTCGTCTTCATATTGCTTTTCCCAGACACCGTAGCTTTGGTAATCAGATAAGCCTTCTACACGAATAGAAAACTTTTTCTGTAACAAAATGAGGTTGTCATCTGAAAAGCCGTGCGGAATTGCCACGCACATCACAGGTAAGCGTTCGACCTTGAGCATATCATTGTGGCGATCAAAACCGGCTGCCATTACGCCTTCGCCAACATAAAGACGCGCCTCGATTCGTGCGCCTGTAGAGAAATGGATTTCGCAATGCTTGTCTTGATGCTGGAAAGAGACTTGAGGACGTTTTCCTGTCGGAATCAAGCGTGTGACATAACAAATTGTTCCGTCTTCGAGTTCATAAGATTCATTCGGTGGATATTCCTCTTCGTCAAAATCTTTGCGTTTGATGTCACACAATTGTTGCGGGGCAATGAGAATATAAGTGCTTCTCGGCAACTTATCTCTTTCGGTATTGATGAATCGATCTTTCGCTACATCGAACATACCAAAAGGCGCGAGTCCACGCAATCTTTGTGCTTCGCGTTGGGTGCCAGAAGTAAGCGTCAATGTCAAATTTTCATTGAAGGCTGTTTCGTTCAACTGCAAACTGTTCGACGTTGCACTTGCCGGTTGTAAAAGATTTGATACTTGCCAAACAGCAGGCAATTTGTCACGAACTACAGCAGGCAAATCCAAACGAATACGCGCTCGATCTTCATCCCATACAAGCCGCGCTCGGTCACGAAAAAGCGAATCAGGATTACTTGGTCGCAGAAATTCTGCTGTTTCCGGCACTTCATCGAAATACTCTGAGCGCAGCAGACAGACTTGTTTGATGGCATTGATTGTTAAATTTTCGTCTTCGCTCAATATCTTGCGAGCGTCGTGCAACTCTTGAATTAAAGCGGTTGCTGTCTCACGATTTTCTGACAAAAAGTTTTTCAACCGTGTCCGGCTACCTGCAAGTCTCTCGATAGTTTCTTTCCATTTTGCGTCTGAGTGTTCGTGCCACTCATCGTGCCATAAAGTCCATTCGCAAATTTTCAGGAAATCATCCCACAGTGAAAGCGGAATGCCAATATGATAAACCGATGAACCAACATAATCAGTCGAGTTCTCTCGCCGCAGAATTTTCAGTCCGATGTCGTTTGCTGCTTGCTCAAAATAAAGATTAATGGGGGTTTGGTGATTCGCGTCGAGATGTTCGCAGCCGATGGCTTGCGCGAATGGTTGCCAAAAATTACCTGACTTATATTCGTAAAAAGACAGCCCTCCATAAAGCACGATTAAACAATATGGATAACGTGAATCGGCTTGCCAGCGATACCACTCTGCTTTAATTGAGACGAGGAAATCTTCCCATTTAACGCGGCTTGGCACGATAGCCAACAACGCACCTGCTTTTTGTCTTTCACTTCGGTCAAGGCTATTCAGTTTATACTCAAACGAAGCATCCCATGAAGCCAAACTATCAGACATTGTTAAACTCCAATATAATTTTTGGGCTTAGAAAAAGATGATTGTCAGCAGTGCCAATCAATCTTTATGTATCTTTAACAAAACTGGAGACAATTCTTTGATGTTATTCTGAATGCCACTGAGACTTACAAAAATGCTCGCCTATAATAGGCACAATCGAATATTATTGCAAATTGTAAAATTAGGTTGAGATATTGTCTTTTAACGGGTTGGTTTGAGTCTCGATATAATTTTCAATGTTGGCGGGGTCAAGGGCGCTGGCGACAACGGCGCGGGTTTGTCGGGCTAATTCTCGCGCCTGCTCTTTCATCTCTATTCTGCCGCCGTTGGCAGAAAATTGCTCCGTGTAGATTGGCGGATGGTAAGTAATCGTCAATCTTCCCGGTCGCGGCAGCAAACGATGGATTGACCAGATGGCATAGCCGCCATCTATCGTCACCGGCACAATCGGCACGCCATGAGTCAATGCCAGCCGGAACGCCCCCGCTTTGAACGGCATCAATTTTCCCGTCTTTGTCCTGCCGCCTTCGGGGAAGATCACCAACAGATTGCCGCTTTTTATCAACTCAATCGCTTCTCGTTGTGCGGCGGTGTCGGTGGTTTCCAACTTTACAGGAAATGCCCCGAATACTCGCATCACCGTACCTAAAACCGGAACCCTGAAAAATCGTTCCCACGCCATATAGCGCACCCGCCGTTTTATTGGAATGGTTATCCATATCGGGTCGGCAAACGATTCATGATTCGGCGTCAGAATACACGCGCCTTCTTTAGGCACATTCTCAACCCTGTGAAATTGAATCTTGAAAAAGATGCGACTCAACAGCAGCGCGATTGGTCGCAAAACCTCAATAACGAATCTCATTCATAACCCTGCCGGAAAAAGATAAGTCGTGAATTAAACAATGTGCGGGAATCGCCGCGCAAGAATCAAGCCGGAAAAAAATATCGAAAAATTTTTCGGGCGAAGAAATATGCCTGCCTTTTTTGCGCCGTCCCTCAATGAAAACGAGAAACGAAAAGGAGAAAAGGAAATGACCGCAGAACAATACAACACAATTTTCGAGCAGGCATACAGCGAAGCGTTAGTAGCGTTGGCAAATGGCAAAAGCCGCAAAGCGATGATTCAGGAATTTGTCCAGCGCGGATTCTCATCTGAACTTGCCGCGCAGATTGTCGAACAGGCAAACCGCACCAAGAAATCGGTCTTTCGACAGGCAGGCATCAAGGCATTTTTTATCGGCATTGCCTTGATTGTATTGGGTGTTGTCGTCACCGGCGCAACCTATTCGATAGCGAAACCGGGCGGAACTTATATCGTCACCATCGGGCTGTTTATCTGTGGCGCGATCAATACCTTGCGCGGCTTGTTCCGCATGGTCATAGGGTAACAGGAGCAAAGTTTTCGCCCCTGAAAAAAATAATTCAACAAAAGTAATATGAGCCTCGGTTTTTCGAGGCTCTCCAGTGCAGGGAAGCTAAAGGATAAGGAGATTTAGAAAATGTTGCAGACAATAAAAAAAACTATCGGCATCGCCGCTTTGGTTCTGACATTTGCTACTGTCGGCACGGCGCAGAATACCAATCGCCAATTTCAGGTTTCGCGTGTCGCTCCGTCTGTGCAATCGCAGAATTGGGAAGTCTCTCAACTGGTTTCGGCGGCGGCAAAATACCTCGACCAGTATTGGAGCGCGGCGTTTGCCAGAGGCGGAAATCGTAACTACCGCGCACCGATGGTCTATCGTTCAAGCCAAAGAATCAATAATGCCTATTATAAAGCTGCGGATCATGCGATTTACTATGACTACTATTTCTTCAGCGAACAGATGCGAAAGCATGGCGATTTTGCCGTCGTGACGATTATGGCGCACGAATGGGGACACGCCATGCAAAATATCCTCAAGCCGCGCTTCGCGCTGACAATTAGTAAGGAGTTGCAAGCCGATTGTTATGCCGGAGCTTTTGCACGCAACGAGAGCTTTACGACGCGCCTGGAAAGCAATGATATTCCGAAAGCCATCAGTTCTTTAATTGAAGCCGGCGACCATAGCTCAACCAGTATTGATGACCGTCAGGCGCATGGAAGCTGGCAAAAACGCACACTCGCGTTCCGGCGCGGCTTTAGCAATGGCTTGCGCGGTTGCGGTGATGTAGACATTGCGAATGTGGCTCTTTTCACGAAATAAAGCCCGCGAGTCCATGCAACTTGTTATCTTTGGAAAAGCAGGCATCTTTTCGATGTCTGCTTTTTTACAATTGACGAAGGAAGGCTTCCGGCTGATTCAAAAATGCTTTCGTTAATGAATAATGTTCGGTCTCTTCGTAGGCGATTTCCGCAAGTGGTGTTGCGTCAAAACTGATAATCTTTGCATCTGGGAACGCCATCAAAATCGGTGAATGAGTGGCGATAATAAATTGCGCCTCCTGCTCGACCATCTCTTTCAACATGGAGAGCAGCGATAATTGCCGTAAAGGGGAAAGCGGCGCTTCCGGTTCGTCCAACAGGTAAAGACCACGCGGCACAAAACGCGCCTGAAAGAGTTTCAAAAATGCCTCGCCGTGTGAATTGGCGTCTAAATCCTCACCATACTTGTTTATCAATTCACGTTTTTGCCCCAGTACCGAACCCTGCGCCAGACCGAGAGCATAGCCGGTAAATTGCTGCTCGAAACCTGCGGCAATGTCATCCAATTCCTTCACCATCAGTTTCAAGCGTTTGGAAAAGCCGAAGAAGTCTTCCGCCCGCAGAAAGAAACCTTTATGAGTGCGAGCCGTCCACGAAAATTTCAACTGCTTGCCGAGTTGTCGCGCCGGTGAAAGCGTCGCATCTGCTTGAACATCCTCTGCGCCAACGGCAGCCGCGCCCGTGCCGACGGCAATGGCTTCCAAAAGCGTAGATTTACCGGAGCCATTTTCGCCGACAAAGAAGGTTACAGGAGCGCCAAAAGCAAGCTCTGTGAAGTTGCGGACAAGCGGCAAATTGAACGGGTACTGAGATAGATTTTTTGCCCCTGATTTCAGCCCGATGGATTTGAGTTGCAGCATAGAATTTCCTCGTAATTGTTGCAGTGTAAAGGCGGTGATGGAAGCGTTGCAAGTGAACGAAACAGAACTCGTTGAATTACCCGAAAATAGTTGATTTTATTGATAATTATGCAGCTTTTCAGTTTGAAAAATAGCAGCAAATTCGTTACAATTTTCTTTGCTCGAAAGAAGAAAAAAGAATACCCCGAAACCCAATGAAAAATTCAGGAAACAGCACGTTTCCCCCACGAAAGTGCGTCCTTGTTCAGCAAAACAATTTCGTAGCCTTGAAAAGAGAAGAGGGAGAATTTTAGATGTCTGAAGCGATTCAAAGAATACCAATCAATATAGAAGACGAGATGAAGCGTAGTTATCTCGACTACGCTATGAGCGTTATCATCGGACGCGCTCTGCCGGATGCGCGAGACGGCTTAAAACCCGTCCATCGCCGCATTCTCTATTCGATGCACGAACAGGGATTGACACCTGGCAAACCGTTTAAGAAATCAGCAACCGTGGTTGGCAACGTACTGGGAAAATATCATCCGCATGGCGATAGCGCAGTGTACGATGCGCTGGTTCGCATGGCGCAAGACTTTTCTATGCGCTATCCACTGATTGACGGGCAAGGCAATTTCGGATGCTTTACCGGCGACACGAAAATTAAATTGCTCGATGGTAGAGAGCGCACCTTTGCGGAACTCGCAGAACTATCGCCAGAAGAAATTTTTTACGTCTACTCAGTAGATAAAAATCGAAGAATTGTTATTGGTGAAGGTCGCCATTCACGGATTACGCGAAAAAATGCAGAGTTGATTGAGCTGACTTTCGATGATGGTTCAACCGTGCGCTGTACTCCTGACCATCGCTTTATGTTGCGTGACGGTAGTTGGAAAGCAGCGCAGCAGCTTACGATTGACGATAGTTTAATGGTCGGCTACTTCGATGCGTTACCGATTAACGAAGAGACCAATGATTATTTGCGCGTCAAACAGCCTCTCACTGGCGAATATGAATTTGTTCACCGGCTGGCGGATGACTTTAACGACAGGATAGGCAGTGCGAAGCCTTTCAAGGGAGCTTTTGTCCGGCATCACAAAAACGGCAATCGGTTTGATAATCGCCCGACCAATATTGAGAGAATGGACTGGCTTGAGCATTTGCACCTTCATGCGGAGCAAATTCATCTGCTCTGGCAGACAACTGAATTTCGGGAGGCGCAGAGGAAGGGTGTGCAGGATTACTATGCGAGTCATCCTGAGACGATAGAACTACGTCGTCAACGAATGATTGCACAAAATAAAAATGAAGACTTTCGCCGTGAGAAGGGGCTGCGCGTTTCTAAATCTTTACGCCAAAAACACCTTCTCCATCCTGAAATCGCTAAACAGCGAGGCGAATACTTGCGACAACTTTGGCAAGACCCTGACTACCGAGCAAAAATGTATCAGGCTCTTCGAGGGATTGAAAAGCGTCCTCTTACGCCTGCCCAGAAAGAAAGTGTCGCTGCCATCATCTCAGAAAAGAGCCGCGCCATGTGGCAGAACACAGAGAAGCGTGAGTCAATAACGAATGCGATTATTAAAGCCTTAGGCGACCCGCAAGTGCGTCAACGAATTAGTGACAATTCTCGACGTTTGTGGCAGGAATCTTCCTATCGAGCAACGTACACGCCCGACCACCACAAAAAAATGGCTCTGGCGCTTTGGGACAAGTCGGAAACTCGCTCTGTTCACCGCGAAAAGATTCTTAAACAATGGCAAGACCCAACTTTTCAAGCTGCCCATTTGAAGGGTCGTAAAAAGGATTATGCGCGAAGAGTTGAAGAGAATCCGCAGGTGATGGCAGAACTGACGGAGTTGGCGAGGGCTTCACTAACTCAAAAATGGCAAGGCGACGATTACCGGCAAAAAGTGATGCGAACCAAAATTTTAGGCTACACTTCGCGCTTACTTGCAGAGTTCAGACGAGAGCTAATCACCCCTGCTTTTTATGATGCACAGCGTAACGCGAACTGGATACCCAAGAGCCATAAGATTTTGCATTACTTCCAGAGCTTTGATGAAATGCTCTCGGTTGCAGCAAGGCATAATCACCGCGTTGTGCAGATTCGTCGGCTTGAAGAAAAAGTTAATGTTTATGACATCACGGTTAATGAATATCACAATTTCATGCTCGCCAATGGCTGCATCGTTCATAACTCTGTGGATGGCGACGCGGCAGCCGCTTATCGTTATACGGAAGCGAGATTGACGCGCATTGCTACTGAAATGCTCGCCGATATAGATAAAGATACTGTTGAATTTACGCCAAATTATGACGATTCGCACGAAGAACCGACGGTGTTGCCGGCGCGGTTCCCGAATCTTCTAATCAATGGTTCCGGTGGTATCGCTGTCGGCATGGCGACCAATATCCCGCCGCATAATTTAAGCGAAATCGTTGAGGCGACCGTTCATCTGATTCAGAATCCCAATGCACGTCTAGCGGATTTGATGCGATATGTACCGGGACCGGATTTCCCGACCGGCGGCTTTATCTATGGGCGCGAAGGGATTCGACAGGCATATACTACCGGGCGCGGTTCGATTATTATGCGAGCCAAAGTGGCAATTGATCGGGGCGGACGCTCCGGCGAACGGCTGGCAATCGTTGTCACCGCGATTCCTTTTCAGGTCAATAAATCGCGGTTGTTGGAACGCATTGCCGAGCTTACCAACGATAAGAAGATTGAAGGCATCTCCGATTTACGTGACGAATCAGACCGCGATGGAATGCGAATCGTCATCGAATTGAAACGCGACGCCATTCCCGATATTGTGCTGAACAATCTTTATAAACTGACGCAGATGCAGCAATCGTTTGGGGTTATCAATCTCGCCATCGTCAACGGGCAACCGCGAGAATTGAATCTGATTCAGACGCTGCAAATCTTTATCGAACATCGCCGCGAGGTGGTCTTGCGGCGCACCCGTTTTGAACTGAGAAAAGCCGAAGCCCGCGCTCATATTCTCGAAGGTTTGAAAAAGGCTCTCGATCATCTCGACGCGGTTATTTCGTTAATTCGCAAATCGAAGACCAGCGTTGAAGCGCGAGAGGGCTTAATGGCACGCTTCGCTTTCACTGAAATTCAGGCAAAAGCGATTCTTGAAATGCAGTTGTCGCGCCTGACCGGATTGGAACGTCAGAAACTCGACGACGAATACAAAGAGGTCATTCAGCGCATCGCCGAATTGCAGGAGATTCTTGCTAATGAATCAGTGCTTCGCAATGTCATTATCCAAGAACTGCGCGAGGTGCAGCGCGAATACAATGAAGAACGGCGCACCGAAATAATCGAATCGGGCGCGGAATTAACCATCGAAGATTTGATTGCCGATGAAGATATGGCTATCACCGTGACGCATTCCGGCTATATCAAGCGGACGCCGGTTTCCGTGTATCGCGCTCAACGTCGTGGCGGCACGGGCAGACGCGGCGCGGCGCTCAAAACTGAAGATGTGGTTGACCATATCTTTGTCGCTTCGACGCATAGCTACGTCATGATCTTCACCAACAAAGGGAAAGTTCATCGTCTGAAAGTACACGAAATTCCCGATGCGGCGGCGGCAGGAAAAGGCAAGGCAATTGTCAATCTGCTGAGTATTCCGAAAGAAGAGAAATTTGCCGGAATCCTTGCGGTGCGCGATTTTGAAAAAGGCAAGTTTGTGGTGATGGTGACGCGCAAAGGAACCATCAAAAAGACGGAACTCTCGGGATTTGCCAACATTCGCGGTCCGGGAATCATTGCTATGGGAGTTGATGAGGACGACGAATTGCTGGCGGTTGAACTGACCGATGGCACGAAGAAAATCTTTATTGCTACCCGCGAAGGCATGGCAATCTGTTTTGAAGAAAAGAATGTGCGCTCGATGGGCAGACCCGCTTATGGTGTACGCGGCATCACTCTTGATGCAAACGATTATGTCATCAATGTTGCGGCGGTTCAGGACGGCGATGAGATACTCTCCATTTCCGAGAATGGCTACGGCAAACGCACCATCATTGGCGCATACCGTGTACAGTCTCGCGCTGGCAAGGGAGTTATTAATATGAAAACTTCCGAGCGCAATGGCATAGTTGTCGCCTCAATGCCGGTGACAGATGAAAGCCAAGTGCTAATCATTACCGAACAGGGTAAATTGATTCGGGTCAACGTCAAAGGCATTCGGGAATCCGGGCGCTCTACGCAGGGAGTGAAATTGATTGATACTTCGGACGGCGATAAAGTAGCAGCCGCTTCATTGATTGAGCAGCAGGTAGAAGTCTTGGAACCTAACGGGCAGTAACAAAATTCAGGTATTCTGCGGCGGCGAGGGCGCTTTGAAATGACAAACTCCTTTTTCAAAGCGTCGCCGCCGCAATAATTTATCAACCTGCTAAAGAAGACCCCTGCGTTGACGCGGGGATGAATTTGGCAATCCCGACAGGGGTTGATGGCTTTCGATGCCAACCACATATCTGCTATCCTATAGGCATTACGAATCAGTATCGGATTGGCAGCTTCAATCGCTACGGTCTTTGGCTGATTACGGCTCTTTGAAACTCTAACTAGACGGTTCTTGAGAGTAGTTCTCAAGGTAAAAGTTAGAACACCGAAGGAGAGAAAAAATAATGGGACGGGCATCAAGGAGCTAGTCTGTAGGATAGTGTTGGTGCTTGAGCGATGTGCAGTTGGCATCGTGTCCCTTTGGTTAGAGCCAACGTGGTGGCTCAATAATCCAAGAATCCCCTTGCTTTAGCTGCGGGAGTGTCAAATGCAGTATATACCGTTTCAGAAGTTGTTACGTAAGACAAAAACCGTCAAACGCTCTGCCTGTTTCTCGGCGCTTTTTATCAGCGTTGTTCTGGTATTTGCCGTGCTGCTCAATGCCTGTAGCAAAGATAAATCGAAAGCCAAAGAGCGAGCGGTAAAGGCTTGGGCGGATGAGGATTACGAAACCGCCGCGCAAGAGTTCGAGCGGTTCCTTGAAGTCCAGCCAACCGGCGAGCCATCACTGGATGCGCGATTTCAACTGGCGAATGTCTACTATTTGAATCTGCAACGCTACGAAGAAGCGCGGGCGCAATACAGCGAGTTTATCAATCAATCGCCATCGCATCCGAACGTCCATACGGCACGCGAACGATTGGCAGAAGTATTGACCGAACTCGGACGGCTCTATGAAGCAGTAGCCGAATATGAAAACCTGAACCTGCATGAAGTTGGAGAGCGGCGACGCATTCGTTTGAAAATTGCCGAACTCTATTACGAGCAGAAAAATTACAGCCAGGCGTTGACCGAGTATGAGAAAGTTGTGACGAAAGAGTATGACGAACTGACGGAACAGGCATTGTTGCGACAGGCTTCGATTCTGCACCGCACCCGTAATCAATACAAACAGGCGTTGCTGCTTTATCAACGCATTGCCAGCGAGACTGAAGCGCCAAAGGTGCGCGTCATGGCAGTAAAAGATATTGCCGAATGTCAGGCGGAAATGCTCGAAATTGACGCCGCGATTAAGACCTTGCGTTCGATTGACGACCCTTCAGAACAATCCTACATCGCCAAACGCATCGCCGAACTTGAAAGCCGCAAGCGCGAAGCCGCCGAAGCCCGAAATGCCATGCAGCAAGGGAAGTAAAAAGTAAAAAGTAAAAAGGCAAAAGTGGCAGCCAATTCAGATAAAGATTAGAGAGACCTTTTCAAATTGTAAGAATTGTTTTGACGATATAGTTTGCGAGAACCAGAAGCTCAGTTTTTACTTTTACCTTTTTACTTTTTACTTATGTAGCCAGCCTTCGACCCAAACTTCGCCATCGTCGAAAAATTCTTTCTTCCAGATGGGGACAAGCTGTTTCAAACGGTCTATGGCAAATTGGCAAGCCTCAAAGGCGATGCGCCGATGCGCGGAGGTAACGATAATAACGACGCTCGATTCGCTGATTTCCAGTCTGCCCAAACGGTGAATAATTCCCAGACGATTGATTGCCCATTTGTCGCGCACTTCGCGCCCAATCTGCGCCATCGTCTTCAATGCCATCGCCTCATAGCCTTCATATTCAAGAAAACGAGTGTGGCGACCTTTGGTATTATTGCGAACTACGCCGTCGAAAATCACCAGAGCGCCGCTGTCGCCGTCGAGCAATCGCGCCCGGAAATCATTGACGTTGATTGGTTCATGAGTAATTGCAAAAATGTCGTTTGAATCATTTTCGCCGCCGCTAACCGGCGGCAGAATCGCTAAATGGTCGTTATCCTGTAATCCCTGTTCGCGTGAGGCATACTCTTCATTGACGGCAAACATTAAACTGCGCTCCATCGCTGCGAGTTTCGGATAGCGGGATTTCAAAATCGTAAAAGCGCTTGCCACCGTCGCCGGTTGCTCGACCATTATTTCAAGGCTCTGAGCGTTGGCAATCTCTCTAGCTTGTCCAAAAAGCGAAATGATAATCCTTATGCTATTCATAGGTTTTCGACAGTCATAATCTGCACTTCACTTATGCCGGCTTCGCTAATTCTGAATGCCCGCAAGTCGAGTTGCGGTTCAAGGGCAATGATAAAATAGATGGCTTCCGGGTAGAAAGCCATTTCTACATCCGCCGCCGACGGATACGCATTACTGCGTGGGTGGGAATGATAGATGCCCGCCATCTCTTCGCCGATTTCGCGGATTTGCTTCATCGCCGCAAATAAATCTTCCGGCGCAGCAAAATAGCGTGTTTCGGCTTTTTCCGCTTCATTGCGGAGCGGATGCGCGGTGCAGATTAAATCTCGCGTACCACTTAGTAAACCGCAACATTCAAACGGGCGTACTGCTAGCGCCTGTTGGGCAATCGCCTGCTTGACGGCAGCCGTAATTTTGATGATTTCTCCCACCGGCATTTTCCTTCAAAGTGATTATGCCCGCTTTCTTGCCATGAAACAAAAGGCGGCTTGTGAAAAGACCGGCTTGAAGAAAATGGGGTAATGGCTCAATGAAGAGAATAAGGTTCAAAGTACAGCCTTTAGGCTGCGGCTTCGGTCAGCAGCCTAAAGGCTGTACTCTGAACTTTTCCTGCCACCTTGACCCACTATCGAAAATGGATAGAAGAATGGCTCATCGTTGCACGGAAGGTTGATTCGCCGTGCCTTTTAATTTGTCTAATGCCCGTAAGGTTTCGCGCCAGTCGTCTTTGTCGCGTTTGGTGGCGATAGGGGCATTCAAATCGCTATAAAATGTCAGGATGTTTTGTTGCAAATCGGGTTGCATGGCTTCAAAATCTTTCTTCGCCAGTTTAATGATTAGCTTGGCATAAGTTTCATCCGCTAATTCATATTCACCTGCCTGAGTCGGTCTGCCGGTATCGAAATCGGTATTTCGCAATTCCACTTTCTGCTGCTTTGCCTGTGCCAGCAATGAGCGATAGCGTTCCAGTGTGGCATTAAAACTTTGCATAAAAAGGCGTTCCGCTTCCGGTGAAGGCGCTCGGAAAGCGAGAGCTTTTAACGGACCTACCTTCGGCAAGAAGCGAATCATTGCCGCAAACGTCTTGGCGAAGAATCCCGGTTTTTCGTAGTCCTTGCCATACTCTTTTTCATAATCGGCGCGTGATAGGTTGTATAAAAACTTCTCGCGGGTTATGCCAGGAGACGATTTTTCAATTTCATCTTTCTTTAATTCCCACGCTACTTTCGTCATTTCCGGGATTAAGCTGCTGACGGTGCGCCGGTATGTGCCAATCGCCAGATCAAGACTGGTAAATACGTCTTTCAATTCCAGGCTATAGGTCTTTTGAAAAGCGCGTTGCAGCACATCTTTTGACACTTTGAAACCGATAAAATCATGGTAGGCGTCAGGAGCATAGCGCCCACGCGCCACTTGTAAAACGTCAAAACTGAATTCCGTTTTCAAATGTGAAACGGCATCTTCCGCATAGGTTACTTCATCGCCAAACTTAGCGCGTAACTTGGGATATTCAATCGGCACAACACGATTCGTACCTAACGAATGCCCGTCATTATCGGCGGCATAATGCGCCAATGCGCCAAGCGCAAAAGCATATTCATTCAAATTTGTCGCTTCACTGAGCAGGGCTTCGATGAAATCGCCACTGCGAACATAATGCGTCAAGTCGGTAAAAAAACGGCTGCCGAAGGGATAATAGCCCATATCCTGAATAATCGCGCCGCCGTAGGTATGCGCCCGCGCTTCCCGAAGTTGCTCTTCGGTTGCGCCGGGATAGCGCTTCAATAATACAGGCTCGATGTGGTCATTCCATGTCGAATCAATAATCGCCTGATGCGTCAATACCGAATAGCTGTAGGAAGCGGATGACACAGTGACAAAAAATATCAGCAGACCTAATAAACGAAAGACTTTCAATTTGGCAATCATGAACGCTCCACTCTGATTATCAGAATATACCGGATTTGAAGGCAGTGCTTGTGTAATCTTTTAAGACACAAAACAGCCGCAATAATCCGAAATCAGGCAAAGCGCAATCTCTATGCCAGTAGCCATGCCAATTATAAATACTAATTTTAGTTATCTTGTGCTGAAATAGTACAAGGCTCACCACCTGTTCTATGAACAGTTATTGTGACGACTTCAAATTTTTCCTATGTGAAGATCAATTAAGGTCTGTCTGCGAAAAGCTCCACATTCAATTGTGCAGATAAATTTTCATAGCTTGTGCGGGCTTGGGTGATCGCTTCAAAATAATCGCGGATTGGACGCGACCATTCTTCTTGTTTCTCTTTTGTCTTAGGGATAGGCAGTAACACCTCTGTAAAGCGTTCTCCCAGGTCTTCACGATTCATCTGCATTAAAACAAGAAATTTGAACTGATTATGTACTACTTTCAATGACATTAGGGCGAGTAACAACCAAGAGTTAATATTTTCCGCTGCTTCTGAAACACGCCATATAGCAATTTCTCTGGTTAAGATAACTTGCGTTTGCCATGGCATAATTACCCCGAAAAGACCGATATTTTTACTCGCTCTGGTAGGTGTGACTAAGTCATACGAGTGAAGTAATTTGTCTTTTCTATATCGCCTAGCAACATCTTCAGGTATTGCGTATTTGGGATTTTCTATGATTCTCCAATTTTTAATATCAACTACTTTGACGTAAGGAATTTGTCCCTGCCCATGAAAATGAGAACTGGGGCTGCCGTGTCCAGCAAGAACTTTAAGATCGCCAGATTGAATTAGCGAAGCAACTGACAGCAAATCACAATCATTGTTTTCAGCAAATAGCTTTAAGTCATTCAGGTAAGGTTTGCGCCACCAATATGACGCGGCAAGTACTTTGCGTGAAGTAGCTTCTTTTTGACTGAATTTATAAAATAATTTGCTTTCTTTGTTGTCTGCCCCGTCTTGCAAAAGTCTAGCCGTTTCTTGCATTTCATCATCTCTTTCATCTGTTTGCTGCTCATTGACGAACTTGAATCTAGGTCTTCCGTGCTTATCTTCCCCAAAGGTTTCACAAAAAGAGCCAATGATCTCGTGTTCATCTGTTGGCGGGTTTTTTTCCAAGACGATAACACTTGTTTTTGCGCGACAATGCGGCTCGAATGCTTCGATAGGAACATTTATCGAATGGGTAATTGTAAATTGAGAAAGCCATTGCAGGAGCCACCCATACGAATCTGAAAAGAGATAAGTGTCGGGCAGAACAATGGCTAAACGTCCTCCCTCACGAAGCAATCTTATGCTTCTTTCCAGAAAAATCAGCCCTAAATCTCGAACTGTATATTGCTCAGTCGACTCCCAAATACCCTGTGCGGTTTTTTTCCATTCTTTTGAAAGTGAATATTGTTCTTCTCGTCCTATGCTTGTATCTACTTTTAACTTGGTTCCAAATGGAGGATTAGTAACAACAACATCAAAAGTGCCATCTTGAATGGTTGCTGATAGATTTGTAACCCATAAATTTGAATGAATGGAATCGGCTTTAAAAACATGAGTGCTGCCATCACCTAGCATGGAAAGATAAGCCTTAGAAAGTCTAACAGATACAGAATCTTTATCTATGGCAAAAAGTTGCTGGGTTGACCATTCACGTCGCGCCTCGCTGATGGCACTCTCATCAAGCCCGTATACTGATTTTATTCGCTCAACAACATTTTTTAGAGCGGCTGCCAGAAAAGACCCGCTTCCACAAGCTGGATCTATAACACGATCTTCAGGACCAGGGTTAATAGCTGCTATGGCTACCTCTACAACTGATTGAGGAGTAAAATATTGTCCCTCCTCTCCTTTATATGCTTTGCCCCTTACTACTTGAAAAGCCTCTGCTACAGCATCAGTTTTGTTCGATAAAAGGCGAAAATTTTGTAGAGTTTCAATCACATAATAGATACTATTATCGTCTATTTGCAGACGAATTTCCTTACTATTTGCCCCAAAAAGTTGAGCGTTTTTTTTCACTTCCGAATCCAAAGAAGTACGAATCCTGCTTGCTGTTTTTTCAGGAGTTTCATCTATTTGAAATAGCATAGGTTTCTGAGGTGTGAATCGATGACTTTGCTCGTCCAGAATTTTCAAGAGAAGCAGAAGCGAAATGTCTGGCAAAATTTCTTCATCACGATTGACATTTTGATCCATCGTTGCCAAACGATCACGAATACGCCTGAAAACCGGAACAAGAGAGGGGGGAGTGCGAAGGTCCGGCAGCGTTAAAATTTTAGTTCCTTTGGGAACTAATGGATCGCTAGGAGAGGGAATCGGTGTACCATGTGAAGCGATTTCATACCCGCTAGGAGTCTTATAAATAACCGCATAGTCAATACCATTAAACCAGATTCCAACTCTGGCATGAGGCTCACGATCAAGATAGATTTTCAATTGTTCAATTCCTGTATCAATGTCAGGTCGCTTACATTCACAAAGGATTATCACATGTTCAGGGCTTCTGATATTTTCAGGGGAATCAAATATAGCAATATCAACGGGCCACTTCCGGGTTGCCGCAGGGGAGGGAGAAACGCGCCATTGATTAGGTCTTGAAACAATTTGCTTTGGATTCCATCCTGCTTCCTGAATCAATGTATCAAGCAAAGGCTGAGTCGCGTTTATTTCTTCTGGACCAGCCGTGATGATCTTTCCTGATACTTTGTCAATAATTGTTTTGACATCCTTTTTTTTGTTGGTTGTCCCCATATTTTATCTTACGAATCCTCCAAATTAATGATGATGCATGAATGTGAAAATATACAATAGTTTGAAACTGCTTCACTTTTGCGTAGCATCCGCTTTCACCTCTTCCGCTTTCTTCTTCAAATCACCTTTCAGATGGTCGTCGTACCATTTGATAATTCGCGTGTGATAATCACGTACTTCATCAACCGTCGTAGTCGGCATTCCGTGCCCGCCGTTGGTATAGCTAACCCATTCAACCTCTTTGCCCAAACGACGCAGCGCGTAGTACATCTCCATCGCCTGTCGTGCCGGGACATTGTGATCCTGTTCGCCGGTCATCAATAACAGCGGCGTTTTGATCCTGTCAGCAAACATGATAGCGGAATGCTGAATATATTTTTGCGGCTGTTGCCAGAGTGTCGCGCCGATGCGATCCTGACTCTTTTCCGGCGCGTGGGTGTTGCGCGTTCCCAATCGCGGGCTGTCGGTGTAGAAGCTAATCATATTCACTTTTCCCGATATATTTATCGCCGCTTTGAAACGATTGGTCTGCGTGATTAACAGATTGGTCGCGTAACCGCCGTAACTTGTGCCTTGAACGCCGAGCCGGTCAGCATCCGCAATGCCCATTTCAATCAACTTATTCGCTGCCGACGTTACGCCCTTTACCCACGCTTCGCCCGGAAAACCGTTTTCCAGATTGACTGATGGCTGCGCCACGGCATAACCATTACTGGTCAAAATGTTTATCGTTGAATTGAAAGTATCGTCAAAGAATTGTTCGTAGATGTTGAAGATAGTCGGGTACTTTTTGCCCTGTTCGTAATCAATCGGCAGATACAACACGCCATAACTGCGCGTGCCGTCGGCATCGAGATAAGAGAATAGCTCCGTTTTACTTAACCGTTTGCTTTGCAACTGTGGGTTTGAGTCAGTCAGGCGACGGACATTTTTATAGTCTGCATCTGCCGTAAATAAATCAGCCGGACGATTGCCCGACGCGACATTGAATAAAACGGTGCTGCCATCTTTTGATAAACGGAAACCGGCATACATCCGAGCGTCTTTGACTAAATCGCTCATCGCTTTGGTCTTGGTGTTGTAGCGTGTAAAACCGCGCTCCCATTTTGTCCGTGCCGCATAACTCAGATAGATGTTGTCGCCGCTCCATTCTACCACTTGATAACGCGGCGCTTCTTTATCTTCTTCAGGCATTTTAATAAAGAGTTCTTTTGCGCCAGTCGCCGTGTCAATCAACCATAAGCCTTCTTTGTTCGAGGCAATCAACCAATCGCCTTTGGCATTCAAACGCACGGCGCTGAAACTCTCTTTCTTCGGCTTCTGCTTATCATCAGCTTTGTCGCTTTCTTTCGGCGTTTCGGCATCGCCTTTCTCCTCTTTTTTGCCGGTAAGCTGGCGCGGTTCTTTATCGTCAATGGTGGCAAAGAAAAGATTGCCGTCTTTCGCGTAAGCATAACTTCTGCCATTGCGTGACCCGATTGGATTGATGCCTTTGGTTGATTTGATAAGGGTACGCGGTGCGCCGCCGCTTGGCAATAACTGGATGCGATTCTCAACGCCGCCAATGGTATCGTAATCGGTCTTGGGCGTAATGTCCTCTGCATAAATCACGAATGAACCATCTTCTGCCGGTATGACAGAGTTGAGTTTGGTTTCGGCGATGAGTTCGCGCATTCGATTGGTCTTTATCTCATAACTCACTAATGAGCGAGTATTCGCCATTCTTCGCAAATCTTCCCACGCCAGAAACGGCTCTTTGCCGGAAAGCACGACGACGGGCGCAGCAGTCAAGGCTTTGAATCTCTCCCCGGCGCGGTTGCGCCAATCGGCGCGGCGCATGAACATTAGCAATTGTGTACCATCCGGCGACCATTCGAGTTCGCTGTTATCGGCAACCCTCTGGTCATACGGTAAGGCAACGGCGCGAAAGGTATTTGTCGCTCGTTCCCAGATTGTCGGGTTGTAGGTATCGCCTTCCAGAAGCATCATCGCCAATCGGCTGCCATCCGGCGACCACTTCAACGCCCGAACCTGCCGCCGGGTAGGAAAAATCTTCTGTGTCTTGCCGGTCTGTGTCTCAATTACCAGTACCTCTGTAAGCGCGGGCGCAATGTAAGTCGGATCGCCGAAACGATGATTGTCTATGCCGATGCGGTCAGACAGGGAAGACGAAAGCGCCGCAGCAAACTTACCGTCAGGACTCAAATCAGCAAGGGTAATGTTTCTGACATTCAGCATATCCTCTATCGTAAATGTGGAAACTTGTTGTGCGCGGGATGCGTTAATGCTGATTGCCGCGAAGCCGGCGGCAAAGAATACGGCGATGAGTTTTCTGTTAAGCATAGCGAAGACTCCGAAAAGAGATGTCCACTGATTGGGTTTGCAAGGCAGAGCTAATCTACTCCGTGTCACAAGCGAGCGTCAATCGCCCGCGACATCTGAAAAACAGTAGACGCACGTACATAAACTGAGTATGTTATTTGCAGGACTGTAGTAATGATCACCAGAGGGCATTTGCAGGGAGGTGCAAATGCCGAGAGTTTAACCCTGACGTAGAGAAAAAGTGTATGCGATTATCAAAATTATCCCTCTTATTATTTTTGTGTATCAGTTCCTCATTCATTTTTGCGGCACAGAAGCAGAAACAATCACCTGCTAAACCGTCGCAAAACCAAACGCCAACCGTGCCGACCAAAACGGTTGAAGCAAAACCGCCTGCGGAAAAAGTTGTACCGAAAGCCGATGACCAATGGGCGCTGCTCATCGGCATCAGCAATTATCAAGGGGCGATTCAGAAATTGACCTATCCGAAGAGTGATGCGCTTGCCATCAAAGATTTATTGCTCAAATCGGCAAACTTCCGCGATGACCATATCCGCCTGCTCACCGATGAAGGGCAGGGCGATGCCAGAGCGACAAAGCAGGGAATCTTTAATGCGATTGATGCAATGGCGTCGCAAGTGCAAACGGGACACCAAGTGATTGTTTTTCTTGCCGGACATGGTATTGTTCGCGGGCTTGGCGCAGAGGCGAAAAGCTATTTCCTGCCGGTTGATGCCGATGCCACTTCAAAAGAGAGTCTGGAACAGACCGGCGTTGAACTTGGCGAACTATCACGCAAACTGGCTGCTTTGAAAGCGTCGCAATTCACTATCTTCGTTGACGCTTGCCGAGAAGACCCGTTTCCCGGTCGCGGCATCAAAGGCAATACGATGACTGACGTGATGACACGCGGTTTGCGAGTCGTTCCGGCACAGACTTCGGCAAACAGCAATAATCCGACTTCGGTTGTCTTTTACGCCTGTCAGATTGGCGAACGCGCTTATGAAGACAGCCAACTCGAACACGGCGTCTTTACTTACTTCATTCTTTCAGGAATCAAAGAAGTTGCCAATCGTCCTGATGGCAGAGTCGAAGCCGGTTATCTGGCTTCTTATTTGCGAGACAATGTGCAGAAATGGAGCAGCGAGTTTCAAAAACGCGCCAAATATCCGGTTGAACAGACCCCGACAATGGTGGCAACCGAAGTGCGCGGTCCTATCGTGATTGTCAAACTGCCGTCGCTCGCCAAAGATGTCACTTCACCGGCAAATGGCAAAATCTCATTGGTTACTTCACCGGAAGGCGCGACGGTTACGATTAATGGACAGGCAGGCGGCGCGGCTCCAATGCAAAAAGAGTTTGCGGCAGGCGAGTATCAAATTCGCGCTGAAATGCAGGGCTTTCAGCCAGCCGAAACGAAGATCAACCTTGTTGGCGGAATTCAACAGGAAGTGACGATTACCTTGAAGCCGACAACTGCAAATGCCAGTTACGAAAAAGGCGTGCAATTTGAAGCACAGGGCTTGATGCCGCAGGCATTGATTTCTTATGAACAGGCGTTGCGCGAAGACCCGAATTCGGTTGCCGTGTACGGACGACTGGCGGAGGCTTACATCGCTTCGGCGCGGTATCGGGATGCGGTTGATCTGCTGACCACAGCCACCGAAAAGAATCCAGATAATATGATGTTGCTGGCGAACCGTTCACGCGCTTTATCGGCGTGGGCGAGAGTCGAAGAGACGCAGGATTTGTCAACGAATTCGCGCCCCGGTAAAGCTGTCAAATATAAAGACGCCCGCAAAGAAGCAGTCAAAGCTGCGGAACTGGCGGCGCAGAAAGCCCCGAATCTGGTAGAGGCAAATCTGGCGCTCGGTTATGCCTACACGCTCGACGAGAAAGACCGTCAGAAAGCCGTTCCGGCATTCGTTCGCGCCTCGACGATTGCGCCGGAAAATGCTGAAACCTATTTTGGCGCCGGCTATTCGTATCGCTTACTCAGACAGTATCCCCAAGCGATTCCCCAATTGAAGAAAGCCTTATCGTTGCGTTCCGATTATTACGAAGCGCACCGCGAATTGGCATATTGCCATCACGCTACGGGCAACACCGACGAAGCGATTAAAGAGTACAATACGGCTACCGGCTATCGTAGCGAGACCAATGATAAAGGCGAAATGGCTGGCAATCATCTGGCTTTATCGGCGTTGTATACCGAAAAAGGGCAGCAGGTAGGCGGCGCGGAAGGCGAACAGATTAGCGCCGCCGGAAAGGGCTATGCCAGTGAAGCCCGCGACTATGATCCGACATTAAAAGCGGCGTTGAAGGTGCTTTCGGATACCGGCTTATCAAGTCGGATGCAAAGTTATCTGCCATCGGAAGTGCGAAGTCTGATAAACACTCGCAGCGTAGATATTCCCGGCGTCCCCGGCAATATCAAATTGCCGTTCCCGAAAAAACGTCCATTTTAGCCAAGTGTCAGGCGGTGATTGATTATCAGCAATTGCCGCCTGACGATTTTACCGTTTCCTGCCTGCAAAAGCGGTTTGAAATATCCTTGTAAGCTGTAGAGTAAATTAGGGTTAGCTAAATTTTGCACAGATATACCATGATGTCTATGACATCTCTCCCTGTCTGAATGTAACTCATTAGCCGATTTTTTAATACCCACCAAACCCACAAGCATTTCTCCTTTATCAAGTATTGACATGAGGTTGTATGATTTGCGAACAGTCTTGCGGAAATGAGTGAGGGATGAATGCCAGTGGAGCAAAGGATTCGCCGCCAGCCGCCACTGCTCGAAAACGATAATCGCTTTGGCAGTTTGCTTGAGCAAGGTAGTCAGCCACGTTGATTACTTTGCTCCTATCATTATAAGTCAGAGCCGATAGAAGTACGCTGCCGTAGATAATCCGCGCCAATCCGCCGCATCCGCGTTTATCCGCGTCTAATCTTCTCCGTGCTGATCAACTTATTGTTAGAGGCAACACTGTTGAAACTTACTCGCTTCCTCGCCAGAGATTGCCAATCACTGCTATAGTTACGCCCGTTTTCATTACCATTTTTCAAGCAAACGAAAGGGCTAAACCATGTTTTTCAGACGGTCTGCTGCGGTTTTCTTTCTCCTTATCTTTTCAGGCGTAACCGGACAAGCGCAACTCGCATTATCAACTCCGCCGCCCGCTGTCCGCCAATCAGCGATTCCAACGCCGGAAGCCTTTCTCGGTTTTCGCGTTGGCACAGATAAAAAACTCGCTCGCTGGGACAAAATCGTTGAGTATATGAATTTGGTGGCGAAGAACTCAGACCGTGTGCGCGTCCGCGAAGTTGGCAAAACAACCGAAAACAATCCCTTTTTGCTGATGGAGATTGCTTCACCCGATACCCTGAAAAATCTCGATTATTTCAAGAAACTCGAACGCAAACTCTATTTTCAAGGCGGTGCGCCGACCGATGCCGAACGCGATGAGATTTTTCGCTCCGGCAAAGCCGTTGTCATGATTACCTGCGCCATGCACTCAACTGAAATCGGCGCAACCCAGATGGTTCTTGAGCTTGTCCACCGGCTGGCAACAGAAGATTCGCCCACCATCAAAAAAATTCTGGACAATACTATTTTTCTCCTAGTACCATGTTTGAACCCCGACGGACAAATTATGATTACGGATTGGTATAATAAAAATGTCAGCACGGAATTTGAAGCGTCGCCGATGCCATATCTTTATCAGAAGTATGTCGGGCATGACAACAACCGCGATATGTATATGTTCACGCAGAAAGAATCGCAGATGACGGCGCAGATACTCTGGCATGACTGGTTTCCGGCGGTCTGGCTTGACGAACATCAGCAGGGCAGCAACGGCGCAAGAATCTTTGTCATGCCGGCAACCGATCCCATCAATCCGAATGTTCACCCGCTGATCTATCGCTGGAACGGCATACTCGGACAAGCGCAAGCCGCCGCCCTCGAAGCCGCAGGCAAAGAAGGCATTATCTATAATTCGACCTATACAAACTTCTGGCAGGGGGCAATGGCATGGAGCGGTTGGTGGCATAATCAGGTTGGTCTGCTTACCGAAGTTGCCAGCGCCCGCATCGCTTCGCCAATAGAACAACGCCGCGCTCAACCGAATAGCACTCCGCAATCCGGCGGCGAGGATTTTCAATCACAAATGCGTCGTCAGATGGAAAATCCCAATGAACCGTTGCCGCCACCTACGGATACGCGCCCGCGCACCGAATACCCGCGCCCTTGGCTTGGCGGACGTTGGACATTACGCGACATTGTGGATTACGAATTGATTGTGACCATGGCATTGCTCGAAACCGCAGCCGAACAGCGCGAACAACTCCTCAGACAGATTTATGAGGTCAATCGTTCTACAGTTGCAGCAGGAAAGCTCGGCGATACCTATGCCATAGCGATTCGCCCTGACAAACAGCATGACCCGCGTTCCGTCAACCATCTCATCGGGAGATTGCAGATAGCCGGAGTTGAGGTTTATCGGGCGACAGCCGCATTTACCATTGATGACGCAAAATACCCCGAAGGTACTTATGTGATACCGATGAATCAGGTCTTTGCGCGGTATGCAAAAGATATGTTGGAGAGACAGGTTTACCCGGAAGTGCGCCGCTCGCCTAATGCACCGCCCGAACCGCCTTATGATGTAACGGCGTGGTCACTGGGAATGCAGATGGGGGTTGCTGTTGACTTTTTGAAAAAGCCATTGCCGCGTGAACTGGTTATGGGCAAGCTGGAGGATGAACCGATTAGTAAAGGGACAGTCGCCGGAACCGGAAAAGATTTCCAGTTTGACTACAAAGGCGCAGATTCGGCAATAGCTATCAATCGCCTCTTAAAAGAAGGTGCGAGGCTTGAACTGCAAACCACCAATGATAATGGCAAGACGACTGCTCGCGTCATTGCCTCGAATGTAGCACGACCGGCAGTTGCAATAGCGGCTCGCGCCACCGGCGTTTCGGTGCAGGCTTATGATGCAAAACCTTCGGCGTTGCGAGACACAAACTCAGCGAAAGTCTTGACCGTGCAAACGGCAACCATCGGACGCAGCCTGCCAATTCGCGCCCCGCGACTTGGGCTTTATCAATCGTGGACGGCGAATATGGACGAAGGCTGGACGCGATTTGTGCTTGAGCAATACGAATTTCCTTATGTGACGCTGCATAACGCAGATATGAAAGCGGGCAAACTGCGCGATAAATTCGACGCCATCATTCTGCCCGACCAATCGCCGCAAAGTATTCTGGAAGGCAACAACTTCAAAACCATTCGCCCGGAATACCGAGGTGGCATTGGTGAAGAAGGCTTGGAGGCATTGCGTCAATTTGTGCGCGAAGGCGGAACACTGATAACGCTAGGCGCGGCAAGCGATTTAGCGATAGATAAATTTCCGATTCCGGTAAAGAACCTGAAACGCGGACTGACGCGAGAGCAGCATTTCGCGCCGGGAACAATTTTGAAAATTCAGGTAGACGCTTCGCAGCCCGTAGGCTACGGAATGCCGGAAGAGACTTATGGCTTTTATAACAACAGCCCGTTTTTCGCGCTCACCGAAGGCTTCTCTTCGCAACGCGCATCTATTGTCGCCCGCTATCCGAATAGCGATGTCGTCGGTTCTGGCTGGCTCAAAGGCGAAGAGATAATGACCGGACGCGGCGCAGTCGTAACAATCGAAATGAATCCCGGTCGCATCATCCTTTTCGGCTTGCGCCCCCAGCACCGCGCCCAAACTCAGGCAACATTTCCAATGTTGTTCAATGCGATTTATCTGGCAAGCTCAGAGAATCGGGCAATCCAGTAATTCTGTGAAGAAGGACTTCCGAAAATCTCTCTAATTTCGTGAATAAGATATTATAGAAGTCGAGCTTAGTCTTCCGAAGGGACAGAAAACTCTATGTTTGAAAAATTTAAGGAAATAATTCAGCAAGATATTGAAGAATTTATTGCAACTGGCAAAATGACAAAAGCTATTGAGTTGTCAGCCAAAACTGGACAGCACTTCAATCATAATGAGTATCCTCTTTATTTCACAGGAAATCTTGATGCGAAGATAGTGTTGATCCACTTGAATCCAAAACAAAAGAATAATTATGCCAATGTTCACGTCAACCCACTTATCTTCAAGTCATTGGAAGATTATTTTGCCTATAATATGAATTTTGGGTTGTACAAATATGGTAAATCCTCTGCAAGGACGCATAAATCGCCTTTTGATCACAAACAAATACGGTTTTTGAAGCCCTTTGGTGTAATTGATTTTGTTGAAGTTAAGGCGAAAGAGGATATTTATATAAACTTGGAAAGAGTAGTCGATTCCAAACTGCAAATGGAACTTATTCCCTACGGCTCAGAAAAATTTAGCTCAAGAGGCTTTACATCAGAAATCTTGCAGCCACACATTGAAAGGCTGCTTGATGTTATCGCCGCCTCTCCAAGAGATTACGTAATCTTTTGCGGAAGTATATTTGAAGAGTTGTTTAACCAATATGTGACTGACATTCATGAATTTAAGCTCATCAAGAATGATGGTCAACCTTCAAAAAACAAAGCAAGGTTTGCGAATTTACGATTTGTGTACAATGGTAGAACGATATTGGCTGGGCTGGCGCATACATTTGCCCAACAAGGAATTCCAATGACTGATTACGGGCGAAAATGTAAAGAGTTATTCAAGCGTAATTAGACTAAACTTCGGGCAACTGAGTAAAGGAACATTAGTCTGGTGCCATAAGAATTCTCCTTGCCTCTCTTCGATGGATGTGTCGTTAGCTGCTTCCGTGCGGACATCACCAAAATAATCAAGCGGTTGTCTCCTGACAAGTGGCTCTAGTATCATCTCCAATTCGTTGAAAATGTGACGATCAGGAGATAACTAAATGGCTCGCAAAATTATTCTGATACCGGGAGATGGCATCGGTCCTGAAGTTTCATCCGCCGCCGTTTCGGTCATCCGCGCTACCGGCGTAGACATCAAGTGGGAAACCTTTGCTGCCGGGGCTGAGGCGCTGGCGCGGTATGGCGACACGCTACCGCCAAACCTTCTTGATTCCATTAAAGAAACCAAACTGGCTTTCAAAGGTCCGCTTACGACACCTGTGGGCGAGGGCTTTGCCAGCACCAATGTCCGCCTCAGAAAAGCTCTTGATCTGTATGCCAATCTGCGCCCGGTCAAATCCCTTCCGAATATCAAAACCCGCTATGAAGACGTGGATTTAATCGTTGTCCGCGAAAATACCGAAGACCTCTATTCGGGACTGGAACATGAAGTAGTGCCAGGTGTGGTCGAAAGTCTCAAGATTATTACCGAACGCGCTTCAACGCGCATCGCCAGATTTGCCTTTGAGTTTTCCCGTCGAGAAGGACGGAAAAGAGTGACAGCGATTCATAAAGCCAACATCATGAAAATGTCGGACGGCTTATTCCTGCGATGCTTCCGCGATATAGCAAAAGAATACCCGGAAATTAAAGCGGATGATTTGATTGTTGATAACGCCTGTATGCAACTGGTCATCAACCCGAATCAATTTGACGTTCTATTGCTCGAAAATCTCTATGGCGACATTGTTTCCGATTTAGGCGCGGGGTTAGTTGGCGGCTTGGGCGTTGCACCGGGGGCGAATATCGGCGAAGAGATCGCCGTCTTTGAAGCCGTTCATGGAGCGGCTCCCGATATTGCGGGACGCGGTATTGCCAATCCGACGGCGATGATTCGCACGGCGGTTATGATGTTGCAACACATTGGAGAACGCGACGCCGCCGAGCGAATCCAAAAAGGTTTGGAAAAAGTATTGGCAGATGGCACGTTGCTAACCCGCGACCTCGGCGGCAATGCTACTACCATGCAATTTACTGAGGCGATTATAAAGAATCTGTAGCCCTCATTTGAGTAGAGCAGTTGTCAGAACGGACGGCTGCTCACTGGGAGCGCGGCTGTCCACATCCGCCGTTTGAGCAAGCGGACTACGGATTTGCTCGATAAATTTTAACTAGAGTTGATGTCCCTATGAACATAATCACAAGCGAGAAAAATTTCGCTGAAATTGAAACCGATGTTTTAATCATTCCTGTTTTGACTGATGATACGCCGGACTCCAGTATTCTTGCCGCCTTAAATACCGCAACAGACGGGCTGGTAGCGGCTTATTTTGAAGAAGGCGAAAAACAGGATAATCGTTTCCCGTCTACGCTGTTTTTTACCGGCGGCTCATTGGCAGCAAAGCGTTTGTTGCTTTATGGAATGGGCAACCGCGACCTTAGTTTTCTCTGCCTGCAAAAAGCAGCCGGTGAAGCGATTCGTAAACTTTCGCCTCAGCCAATCAAGTCAGCAGCTTTTCTGTTGCCCGACAGACTCGCAAACCCAACAAGCGTACAAGCAATCATTGAAGGCGCAATGCTCGGCGCAATGCGTGGCAATCTCTATCACACAAACGGGGCTGGCGCTGTGGGGATTGAAAGCCTGACGATTATTGGCGAATCGCAAAATGCAGCGGACTTTGAACCGGCAATTCAACACGCGACAATCAATGCCGAAGCCGCCAATTTTGCCCGCAAACTTGGATTCGAGCCGGGTAATGTCATGACGCCAACCCGACTTGCAGAACTTGCCGAAGAGATGTGCGGACGCGAAGGTTTGGGCTTTGAAGCTCTCGATGAAGAAGTGATGAAACAGATGGGCATGGGAGCAATTTTAGGCGTTTCACGTGGCAGCGAGGAACCGGCGCGGTTGATCGTTATGAAGCACGAACCGGAAGGGGCAAATCCTTCGGAATTGATTGCTCTGGTTGGCAAGGGCATTACCTTCGATTCCGGCGGCATCTCCATCAAACCGGGCGACCACATGGAAGATATGAAGTACGATATGGGCGGCGGCGCGGCGGTCATTGGCGCAATGCAGATTATCGCTAAACGCAAGCCGAATGCCCGCGTACTTGGTATCGTTGCCGCATCTGAAAACCTGCCATCGGGACGCGCTTATAAACCGGGCGATGTACTCAGAAGTCTGAGCGGCAAGACCATTGAGGTTATCAATACTGATGCCGAAGGGCGCTTGGTATTGGCAGATGCGATTACTTACGCCGCTTCGCAAGGGGCGACAAAGATAATTGACATTGCCACGCTGACCGGCGCGGTTGTCGTCGCTTTGAGCGATATTCGCGCTGGAGTGATGGGAACCAATCAGGAATTGATTGATGAATTGATACAGGCGGGCGAAGAGACTGGCGAACTTCTCTGGCAACTGCCGTTTGATAAAGAGTATGCGGCAATGCTGAAAAGCGACATTGCCGACATTAAGAATTTAGGCGGCAAAGTTGCCGGTTCGATTACCGGCGGAATGTTTTTGAAACCCTTTGCCGACCCCATTGCGTGGGCGCATCTCGACATCGGCGGCACCGGTTACTATGAAGAAGAGAAGCCGTTTATGGCGAAAGGCGCGACCGGCTTTGGCGCTCGCTTACTGGCGCACTATGTAATGAAACAGGCAGCAAACTCAATAAAAGCCTGAAAAAATGCCGCAAGGAATAATTGTTCGCGGCAACGGATATATCGCTTGAGTAGCGCAGGCTTGACGACTGCGCTACAGTTTTCTTGAGGAGAAAAGAATGGATAGACAGACAATTCATAAAGAGGTTGTGATTATTGGCTCAGGACCGGCAGGACTTACCGCCGCCATCTACGCGGCGCGTGCCAATCTGAAACCGCTTGTCGTCGAAGGTCCGCAACCCGGCGGGCAGTTGATGATTACCACCGATGTAGAGAATTATCCCGGCTTTGCCAAAGGCATTATGGGACCGGCATTGATGATGGAATTCCGCGATCAAGCGGCTCGTTTCGGCACGGAGTTTATGACTACCTGGATTACTGAAGTTGACCTCAGCAAACGTCCTTTCAAGTTATTCACGGAAGGGCATATTATTGAAGCCGAAACCTTAATCATCTCTTCCGGCGCTGAAGCAAAATGGCTCGGCATTCCGGGCGAAGCGCCTGTACAACTCGGCGGCTTGGGCGGCGCGGGCGTGTCGGCGTGTGCCACCTGCGAC